>SAMEA3663057__coassemble_171_pt1 | contig 20544 bp, 21 predicted proteins | sample SAMEA3663057__metabat2_low_PE_007 | metagenome-assembled genome bin SAMEA3663057 (sample SAMEA3663057) | pig gut metagenome | biome: pig gut; feature: pig-associated habitat; material: faeces | place: France | collected 2012
TAATTACAACTGTTCCGTAATGCAAAATTTCATTAACAATAACACCAATTTTCCGGTTCAAATACTCAAGAATTACCACAGAAAGTTCTGTTTTAGTATTAGTTGTTTTCTTTGAATTTGGATTTATGATGTCGAAGTCGAAAATTGGAACCAGTTCATCATGAACATTTAGAACTGGACCATGCTGCATTTGTAAAAAGTCCTTCTTCTGAACTATCAAAATCTCTTTTATATAATGAGAGAGAATAAGGTAAGAGTTGTTTGAAACCGAAACAAAAAGACCGTCCTGGGTTGCAAGAGAAGCAGGGAGCGAAAGTTCAAAATTGGTTCCCTGATTAAGTTCCGAATAAACTGTAATTTTCCCCTTAAGCTTGTCCATTTCGGTTCTGACAACATCCAGACCAATTCCCCTGCCAGAAAGTTCAGTCTGCTCATCTTTTGTAGAAAAGCCTGAAGCAAAAATAAACTGGAGTAAATCGTTTTTATTGGCCTCAAGAATTTCTGCTTCTCGTTCTGGATAGAGTTTTAGGGCTTTGGCTTTGATTTTTTCGTAATCAATTCCGTGTCCATCATCTTTTACATTTACAAAAATACGATTTGAAACCTGAGTAACAGAAACCGAGATTTTTCCTGTTTCACTTTTGCCAAGTTTTACTCTTTCTTCTTTAGTTTCAATTCCATGGTCAATAGAATTTCGAACCAGGTGGATTAAGATGGCTGGAAGTTTTTCCAAAATAAACTTATCGATTGTAATATCTGATTGAGGGATATCGAAATCAATGTTTTTGCCGGCCTTCAATGCCTCTGAAACAATGGAACGCTTAATTGGGCGTAGAATCATGTCGAAAGGAAGCATTCTAAGGGCAATAATATTTTTTTGTATATCCACACTCTGATTTTCAAGAACGGAAATGTTTTCGGAAAGTTCCTGAAAGGCCTGGAATTCTCTATGTTCGCTATCTTTTTTTAGAAATTCAATTTCATTTTTAAGTTTAATCTGTCGCATAATCAGCTTATCGAGCGACTGTAAAATGGAATCAATTTGAGAAATTTGAACTTTAATTGTCTGGGAATCGTGGAAGAATTCAGAATTGTCTTCGCTTACCTTATCTTCATTTGCCCCTTTATCATCTTCTTTTTTGTTGTTTTCAGAAAAATCTGTTTTGAAGTCTTCATCTTCAAGAGCTTTATCAATATTTTCAAGGAGTGTTTCGTACTGACTTAAACTGCCGTCTCCCCCATCTTCAATTTCTTCAATAGTCTTGCGAAGAACTTCATCAACGCCCATAAGCAGCTGAATAATTTTATTGGGGATTTCGGTCTGATTATTCTGGATATTTTTAAACACGGTTTCCAGATGATTTACAACCTTTTCTATCTGGACATATTCCAGCATTCGGGAAGAACCTTTTAAGGTATGCAAAAGTCTTAAGATTTCTTTTAAATAAGAGGTATTTCTTTTGTCTTTTGTAGAGGCAATTGCCATATCATCAAGGGAATCTAAAATATCGCGAGCTTCTGAAATGTAATCTGCTACAAAAAGACTTTTATCGAGATTCATTGGAGACCTCCTAAGTTAGAAAAAGTTTCACAAAGAGATGTAATATAAGCCGGACTAAAGGAATCTAGGGCAAAATCATAAGGGATCTGGCTTCCAAATTCAGAAATCAGTTTTTTACATTTTGAAAAACATGATAAAGCACTTTCATTCCTTCCCATATCGCGGAGTACCATTCCATGGTAAAAAAATGCCGGCCAAAAATCTGGAGAAAGACTTTCTGCCGAGGCAAAAAAAGTTTCTGCATCTGCCCTATTATCTGCATGATATTCTATATAGCCCTGCATAAAATAAGAGTACTTTTTAAGACTTGTTCCATTTATCTGTCTGGCAAGGTTTCTTGCTTTTACAAAATCTCCACGAGATATTTCCTGACAAACATTTTCGTAGACCTTTTTGGCATTAAAACCATTTTCAACAAATTCAGATGAAGATGATGGAAGAATTTTTAAGCTAGCTTCAGAAGCCTCTATATTACTACTATTAATGTAATTTTGCAGTTTGACTTTTTCGATCTGCATTTGAAGTTTTTTATTCTTCCTCTCAAGCTTTTTTTCTTCCAAACGCTGATCAATTGGTTTTATACAAGAGGCTTTTTTTGCTTCATTATGATTTTTAATGAAATAGTAAACAGAACCTTCATTTGTTTTATAAAGATCAGAAGGAATTACTGTATTGTCGATTGATCCAATTTCATTCATTGAAAAAAACAGCAGACCATCGTTTTTAAGGCGTTCAGTAACTTTTTGGGTTACGAGTTTTCTTGTTTCTTTATCAAAGTAGATAAAGACATTTCGCATAAAAATGATATCAACATTTTCAAAAAATGGAAGTTTTGACAATTCTCCCTGAATAAGATTGAACTTAAAACTGTGAATGCGATGTAAAAAATCTTTATTAAAAATAATCTGATTTGTAGTCTGTCTAGAATATGGTTTTAATAAGTCGTGATACTTTTTGCCATCTGGTCGCAAAGAATAAAGTGAATATGTGCCGCGAGAAAGTGTTTCCAGTGCATTATCATCTATATCAGAGGCATAAATAGTAAGATTTACATTCATTGAAAGTGCTAATGCCAAAAGTGATATGGCTTCTTCGCCGGTAGAACAGCAGCAGGTCCAGATAGTAAGATTTTTTCCACTAAATTTTGGGAAAACCTGGTCACGCAAAAAGTCGAACTGCTTTTCTTCGCGGAAAAAGTAAGTTTCGTTTACGGTAACAAGATTAATTATTGTGTCAAAATCTTTTGAAAAAGGAATTAAATTTTGACAAAAGACCTGGGGGCTAATTCCTCTAGCAGCGGCAACAGTTTCAATATGAGAAGCCAGACAGGCATACTGAGTTTTTGCAACATAAATGCCCGAGTAAGCGAGGATTTTCGAATTTACATAATCTATAAGCTGATAAGTAACTTTTTCCATCATATAACCCTTGAACTAGCTGACTAAACTCCATAATCTTTGTGGAATTTGACTAAGTGGAAGAACTTCGCAGGCGGCTCCCATTTCGTAAGCAGCTTTTGGCATTCCGTATATAACGCAAGAAGCTTCATCCTGTGTAATTGTATAGGCTCCAAGTTTTTTTAGATTAAGACATTCTCTGGCTCCATCTGACCCCATTCCTGTAAGAATTACGGCGATACAATTTTTTCCAAAAACTTTAACGGCACTTCCAAACATTTTATCAACAGCTGGTCTTAAAAAATTGACCGGTGCATCGTGGTTAAGAATCATGTGGAAATCATTTTCTGGATATGAGATAAAGGTAAGGTGCTCATCGGCTGGAGCAAAATATACGTGACCTGGTAATGGTTTTATATCGTTTTTTGCCAGATGAACAGGAATTTTAGCCTCGCTAGACAGCCAATCAATTAAATTTTTATCAAAGATAGAGTCAATGTGCTGGGTAATAAAAATTGGAAGAGGAAAACCATTTCCAATTCCCTTAAGCAATTCCAGAAGGGCTCCTGGGCCACCAGTTGAAACTCCAACCAAAACAGCCTTGTATTTTCGATTGGAAAAATCTATGGAAACTGGGTGCAACTGACTTACAAAAGAACCGTCTTCATTTATAGTAGAAATTATAGATGCGGGATGATTTTCTAAAAGTAAATTGCATTTTATATCCAAAATTTCCTGTTCCAAATAGAGTGCATATTCATCAAGTTTTGTAGATGAAAAACTAATAAACTCAGGACGTTCCAAAAATTTTATGTTTTTAGATGAGTAAGGGGACTTTTCGCCTGGAGTTGTAAAAATGATAGTTGGAATTTCGAATGTGTGGCAGTAGTCAGCAAGGGTAGAACTTCTATCTGCATCAAAAAAAGATTTATCTGTAACAATTACGTTTGGCTTTAAATTCGAAATTGAATTTTTTAAGTCATTGTAAGAAGAAATTTCACCTATCCACGAAAGTTTTTTCGATTTTAGAATTATTTCCTTTATGACAGATTTAGTAACTGCAGAAGATTCGGCTACAAGAACTGAAATCATAATTCCTCCAGAAAACTATTATTCATATATTCAATAATTTGTTTAACATTGATTAAAAGTCTGAGTCTTTCTTTATCAAAATTACAGGCCAAAATACCCATTGATTCAAACTGAGAAGAATATGAATCTGAAAAAAGTCCGAAAGTATTTAGAGGAACATTACTAACTCTACACTCCTGGTTTGTAACAATGGACATATTACCAATACCCTGCCCTTTTATAACAATCATCGTTTTTATATCAGAAACACGAGTGGGCTGGTTAAACTTTTTAGCTACATCATCAAAATTAAAAACTCCAGAATTTTGATCGTGCAGTAAAGAAATGTTTAAATCTTTAACACCAACACAAGAAATTACATACTCGTTAGGGATGAGAAAATCTATTTGAGGATATGTGATGCAAATGAATTTTTCAGGCTGCCGCAATTTCTTTTTTCACTTTTTCTATAATAGCTTGAACCTTTAACACAAAAACTTCCTGATTTTTTACTTTTAAAGTTCCTTCATAATAATCAGAAAGTTCTTCTTCAGAAAAATGAATTACATCTTTTTCAGAAGCTGTAAAAAAGTCTCTTACATCTGTAATACGAAGGCAGGTATGACTCTCATCATTCAAAACAATAAAAAGCATAGACTGTTGGGCTTCTTTTCCTTCAAGAACAGCGGAATCTATTACGACATAAGGGTCACCATAACGGTTCAATACACCATTTACATAAGGTGGCACAAAAGGAAGAGGAAAAACTGTTGCATCCCGTAAAATTTCTTTTACAGAATCGGCTGGAATTGCATATAGATTTTTACCATCAGCTTGATTACCAATTGTAAAAATCAGCCACACAGACTTTTTTTTAAGCTGTTTTTTCTCAGCATTTTCACGATTACTACTTTTTATTAATGATAAAATCTCTTCTGGCATGTAAAATATTATAATAGATATTAGTATAAATTGCTATTTCTTTTTTAACTCTCTCCATCAGAGACATTTTTCTTAAAAGGAGATTCTGTATCCTACACCACGTACAGTTTCAATCAATTTCTGATTATTTAATTTTTGCCTTAAAAGTCTGATGTGGACATCTAGAGTTCGACTTTGAATTTCCATATCATACATCCAGACCGATTCAAGAATCTGTTCGCGACTAACGATTTGTCCTTTGTTTTCCATAAGTAAGGCAAGTAATTCATATTCTTTAGCAGCAAGCGGAACTTCTTTGCCAGAAACAAAGGCCTTTCTGCTTTTTGTATTTATAATTACATTTTGAGCACTTATAAGATTTTTTTCGGAGCTATCAGAAGGAATAGAGTCCCCCAGATTTGGCTGAATAGCCTGAATAACCCCAAAAATACAATCTCCAGCCTTCTCAATTTTACGAACCAAATCCAAGTAATTCAGTTCAGCTTTTACATTGCTGCCGTTTTCAATTCGCTTTCGACTGGCTTTTTTAAGTTCCCGCTTAGTTCTGTCAATTTTATCTTCCACATCAGAAAGGCGAACCTTATCAATTTCAGACAGACCCAGGGCTATAAAAGTACATGTCTGCTCATAAAAAATATGAACCTGATTAAAATAATCAATTAATTCAGCTGTTTGATTTATTAGTGATGATGCCCCGGATTCCTTTTTGAACTTACAAAGGGAATGCATCATAGAACAACATTCGTCACTTAAATCTTCAAGATTTTGGATAACGGAAATCATATTGGCATAATTGTTGCGGTCATCATGATTGGCACTTGGAAGACGGGAACATTTTTGCAAAAAATTAGAGATTTCATGATTCATTTCATCAACGTAATCTTCCCTTTCACTAATTTCTTCCGCCAGACTTTCCAAACTGCCTTTTTTTTGATTAAGGCCCTGATTAAGTAAATCCATCATCTCCATTACGCGACCGGCCATTTTGGTGATTTCTTTTTGAATCTGAAAGGCGTACAAATCTGTGCTTAAATGATTTTTTGGCAGGATGATTGGGATCTTATAATGAGCATCTTTTTCTTTTTGGCTTTCCACAATCAATTTTTCGGTAATATGGGCAATCTGTTTTACAAACGGCAGAAAAATGATTGTGGCAGAAATATTAAAAACCGTATGCAGCATGGCAATATGACTTGTAATGTTTTGTGCAGGCTGGCCAGGAACAATAAAATCAATAAGATTTAGGAAAGGCTGGAAAAAGATTAAAGCCAGAAAAGTTCCAGTCACATTAAAAGCAACGTGGACAGCGGCAGTTCGTTTTGCATTTACGCTAGCTCCAAAAGATGACATTACAGCATCTACAGTTGAACCAATATTGCTTCCCAAAACCATTGCAGCTCCAAGTTCCCATGGCAGAGATCCATTTGCAGAAAGGGTCAGGACAATTGCTGTTGTGGCGGAAGATGAATGAATCAGGGCTGTAAAAACTGTACCAACCAAAACTCCAAGTAAAAGCCCTGCAAAATTTAAATCCTGAAAATTCTGAAGGAATGATACAGATTCAGGTTTTAGATTCATGGAAGTTTTGAGCAGGCCTAAAGCCATAAATAAAAGTGCAAAACCCATAAAACAGTCAGAAAAATTATGGATTTTGAATTTTTTGAAATATTTTAAGATGAAACCGAAGCCGAACAGAGGAATTGCCGCTGCTTCTACGCTAAAAGAAAATCCAAAAAGAGAAACAATCCAGGCTGTAACAGTAGTTCCGATATTTGCACCAAAAATAATTCCAATGGCCTGAGTAAGACTGATAATTTCGGCATTTACAAAACTGACCACCATAACCGTAGTTGCACCAGAAGACTGAATTATTGCCGTAACCGAAAGGCCTGTAAGAACCGCAGTAAATCTGTTTCCCGAAATTTTATGGAGTAAAGACTGGAGGCTGTTCCCCGCCCCTTTTTGAATACCATTCGAAAGCATCTCCATTCCAAAAAGTAGCAGACAAAGAGAACCAACAAATCCTAAAATCTGACTTATTACAGTTATCATAATTTTTTAATATAACTACTTAAAACCCAAAATGATAGAGATTTTATGTTAATTGTATGTAAATTTTGAAACTTGAAAACAGGAATGGAACAAAACCAAAAAAATCTGCTACTATAAAAACATGGAACTAGCAGAAAAAATCTATGATGCAGTGCGGCAGATTCCTCGCGGAAAAGTGGCAACTTATTCTCAGATTGCAGCTCTTGTGGGAAATTGTAATCTTCGCCGCTACGTGGGAAATGCTTTGCACAAAAATCCAAGCAATTCAGTTACGCCATGCCACCGCGTTGTAAATGCCAAGGGTTTTTGTTCCGGAAGCTTTGCTTTTGGTGGACCCGACATTCAGCAGGAAAAGCTTGAAGCCGAAGGAGTTCTTTTTGTTGACGGTCATGTTGATATGGAGCGGTTTGAAATTACCCCCGATGATTTTGAAATGATGAGGGCAGGTCTAGTTTAAGCATATATTTTATGGTAGAAAACGCTGATTCACAGATGATAATTCATCAAATACCACCAGTCTGGAATTCTGAAAGTCAGGTTCTGATTCTTGGAACCATGCCTTCGCCCAAAAGTCGTGAAGCGGGATTTTTCTATATGCATCCTCAAAACAGATTCTGGAAGGTGCTTCCTGCTGTTTTTGGAGAGTCACTACACTACCTCAATAATTCGCCTGACAGAGAGGCTGCAATTTCTGAACGTCGTGATTTTCTGCTTCGTCATCATATTGCCCTTTGGGACGTACTTGCCAGCTGCCAGATTTCTGGTGCCGCAGATTCTTCTATCAAATATGCAATTCCTAATAACTTTGACGAAATCCTGGGTCATTCAAAAATCAAACGCCTTTTCTGCACAGGGAAAAAAGCCTTTTCACTTTGGAAGAAAACTTGCGCAGAAAAATATGAAGAGACTTACCAGCTGACTGTTGAATGCCTGCCTAGTACTAGTCCTGCAAATGCTGCCTGGTCGCTGGAAAAATTGATTGAGGCGTATAAAGGAGTTGAGATATAAATGAAAAACACAAAAGATTCGCAATATTTGTTGCTCAAGTTCTAGTTAGAATAGCATGCTTGTAGTAATATATTCTGAAGCAAGACAAATTTTGCTTCCATTCTGGATAAATCAAAAAACGACGGTGCAGTTCTTGTAAAACGTGCCGACGGTTCTGTTTTCCGCATTTCCCCTGAAGTTTCAGAATCATCTCCATTTGCAGGAATCAAAACACTTTTTGATATAAGACATGACGATATCATGCAGTCCCTTAAAGAAACGAGAGAAGAAAACTAAGGGGTCGTTTTTTACTCATCCGTAAGCCCCTTGTCTATTGCAATTCCGACAAGCAAAGCCATGATACTTTTTGTAACAGACATAACTCTGAAAGAATAAAGAGATTAAAAATTGAATTTAAGAAAAATCTTAAAAGTTTTTTTGACTAAATCAGAAGGTTAATTTAAACGGAGCTTCTTTAGGTTTAAATAAGGGTGAGATATCATGGAAATTGATATAGGCAAATTCTTTGTAAGAATCATAATTTTCTCCGCTGTAAATAACTGAACCTTTTATTTCTGATTGCTGAATATGAGAAGGATATAAGTCGTGGAACTTTTTCATATTCCTTGTGAATTCATCATTCAAGGCCTTTCCACTCTTTACTTCAAAAAGTGAAAGAAGTTTATTTTCTTTTAACAGCAAATCAATTTCTAAGCCTTTACTGTTTCTGAAGAAAAATAAATTTGGTTCTAAACCAGCGTTGTAGCGAGCTTTTAGAGCTTCTGAAACAATAAGATTTTCAAAAACATTTCCTAAAAGAGGATCTCGTTGCATTTGTAACGGATTCTCAATTCCCAAAAGATAGGCAACAAGTCCTGTATCACAAAAATAAACTTTTGGAGTTTTTACAACCTGGCTTGTTCTGTTTTCATACCAGGGATGCAAAATATATACGATATGCGATGCTTCAAGAAGTGAAAGCCAGGAACCAATTGTTGTACTTGAAACACCAACATCAGCTGAGAGTGCAGAATTGTTTACCAGCTGACCTGTGCGGCCCGCAAGAAGACGCATAAAGTTTTCGAATCTCATTAAATCCTGAACGGCATTTATTTGTGCAATATCTTTTTCCAGATAGGTCTGCACATAATTGCGGTAATATTCAAAAGGTTTTAATCCTTTTTTTGTAAAGAGAAAAGGCATACACCCGGAAACAAGTTGAACATCTCTTTCCAGTTCAATTCCGCTGTCTTTTAATTCTTCCAAAGATAAAGGCTGCATCTGAATAATTGCAATACGTCCTGCAAGAGATTGTGAAACTGTATTTTTAAGAGAAAGCTGCTGGCTTCCAGTAAGGATGTATTGTCCAGCTTTTTTATTTTTATCAATACGAACCTGAACTGTACTCAATAAGTCTGGAACTCTCTGTATCTCATCAATAATTACAGGTTCAGGAAATCTTGTAAAAAACTCTTCAGGATCATTCATTGCAAGAGAGCGCGTATTCATATCTTCCAGATTTGCATAAGAAAAATCCGGAAACATATTTTGAACCAGAGTAGTTTTTCCACATTGGCGAGGTCCAAAAATCACAACCGACGGATAATCCTTCATACAGGAAATAATGTATTCAGAAATCTTTCGCTTTATCATAAAATAAGGATAACATGATATTGGCGGAGATTTCAAGTATAACTTTAATTCTCCGCCAATGTATTCATATTATTGAAAAACTCTTAATCCTCGGTTACATTTATTCTATGACCGGAGTAAACAAGACCTTATTTATCCCGCTTTATGGAAAGGCAAAAGTCAGCAGGCAGGGAATCATTTTAAAAGACTCAATGGCAGAAAAGATTTGGGATGCCGAAGCTTTTGAAATTCATGGAAAATCTAAATCTAAGTGGCTCACCTACAACATGGCAATGAGGGCAAAGATTTTTGACGACTGGGTGGAAAAGATGCTCGCACAAAATCCTGAGGCACTGGTGTTGCATATTGGATAGTCGGGCTTTTAGAATTGCGGCTCCTTACACCAGCTGGATAGATGGAGATTTTCCTGAAGTTATTGAGGCCCGCAAAAAATATTATTTTGAAAACGACCGCTACAAAATGATGTCCTTTGATGCTTCAAAATCAGAAATGGTAGAAAAGCTGCCGGGTGCCAAAACTGTAATCGTAGTTTTTGAAGGAATCAGCATGTATCTGCGCAATGAAGAACTGAATGCTTTTGTCCGTGCACTGGATAAGAAGTATCCTCAGGTTCACATGCTTTTAGATGTTTATACAGTTTTTGGAGCAAAGGCAAGTAAGTATAAAAATCCCATAAATGATGTTGGCGTAACAACTGTCTGGGGGCTTGATGATATTAATGTGGCGATAGCGGGCACAAAATTCAAGTGCGACGGAGAGCATTCACTTACACCAGAAAATCTTGTGAATCAGCTGCCAGCTTTTGACAGAGGATTTTTTAAGTTTCTTTTTACTGGAAGTTTTTACAGAAAGATTTACCGCTTGTATGAAATCAGTAAAAGTATTTAAGGAAAGTTATGTACACACTAAATAGATTGAGCGAACACATCTGGTACATGCCTTATGAATCAGAAAGAGACCGACTGAACATTGGTTATGTAAATGGAAGATGATGACTAGCTGACAGCTTACCTCTGGCCAATTATCAAGGGCTTTGAATCCGCAGGGAAATTAATTGACTTGATTGAATTCAACGCTTCAATGCAGAAGGCGTTGCCGCAAGACCTTCAAGACTTGTTTCTCTTAAACAAGCCGGAATCAATTTTCCGATACGACCCATTGTTTCAAAAACTTCATCAACAGGAATAGCTGATTTAATTCCCGCCATCGACATCTGACATGAAATGATGGCATTTACTGCACCAGACACATTTCTTTTTATACAGGGAACTTCTACCAGGCCTGCAACCGGGTCACAGGTAAGACCTAACATATTTTTCATTGCCATGGCCGAAGCATTTGCAATCTGCTCATTATCACCATTTTCAAGATAAGTTAATGCACCAGCAGCCATTGAACTGGCACTTCCAATTTCCGCCTGGCAGCCGCCTTCCGCACCAGATATACTTGCGGTTTCTGCAATCACCTGGCCAATCCCTGCTGCAACAAAAAGGGCTTCTACTACCCTAGTCTTTTCTACATTTTTCTCTTCTAAATAAGTGAGTAAGACAGCTGGAATTACTCCGCAGGAACCGGCAGTTGGAGCCGCTACGATTCTCCCCATGCAGGCATTTGATTCTGCCATTTTAACGGCCTTTTCCATTACCATTGCAAGGAAGGTTCCAATGAGCCGGTTTTCTTTTTTTCTGAAAGCTTCGAGTCTGGCACCATCTCCACCGCTGAGTCCACTTTGAGAACGCAAATTCGGATCATATTTTTTATCAGCCTCAAGCATGGCATCCAGCATTTTTTCCATACGAGAAAAACTTTCCTTTTCTGTTACTTTTCTCTCCTGAACATCATCTTCTAAAATCACCTTCCACAAAGGAAGATTTTTAGTCTGAGAGGCTTCTATAATTTCTGACATTTTTGAAAATGACATTTTAATTCTCCACACAGCTGTAATAAGTTACTTTTTCTACACCTTCAAGTTTTGTTAGCCAGTGTAAAGACTCTTGAGGAATCTCGCTATCCAACTCAAGAACCATAACTGCATCACCGCCTCGTTTAGCACGATATAACTGCATAGTTGCAATATTAACTGACTTATGTGCAAGCATGCTTGTAACCTCACTGACATGACCTGGTTGATCTTTGTTATGAACGATTAAGGTTGGATTTTCCCCGGAAAAATTTGTTCTAAGCCCGTCAATGCTCGCAATGTTTATTATAGAGCCGCCAACAGATTCTCCAATCACCTGTAACTTACGACCTTTTTTTCCAGTAAGATTAAGAAGCACTGAATTAGGGTGATAATCTTTTAAATCTACACTTCCAAACTTAATTTCTATTCCCTGATCTTTGGCAATTTGAAGACTTTCGGGAATTAGAGGATTATCTTCTTTCATTCCCAAAAGTCCTGCAACGAGTGCAAAGTTTGTTCCATGTCCTTTTCCAGTTGCAAGAAAACTTCCATGCAGTAAGATTTCTGCAGCCTTTAATTCTTCTCCCAAAAGTTTACGACTTGCATATCCGATTTTGACAGCACCGGCCGTATGCGAAGAAGAAGGCCCTACCATTACCGGCCCTATTATCTCAAAAATATTCATAGGCTTAAAAAACTGTATAATCTAAGAAGGCTGGTTTTCTTGCCTGATTCAAAAGATTTTTTACCATGTTTCTTTCTACAGCATAGAGTTTTGAACTTGCATCAAAGAAATCAAACTTCATAATCCATAACTCGCCGCAATCATTTAGTTCAACGAGTCGTATTTTTCCACCTCTTTCTTGTGAATAATATTCTCCCTGATTTACAAGAATCATTTCCCTGCAGATTATGCCAAATCCATAAAGCTTCTGCAGATTTCTTGTATCAAAATCAAGCTGCTTTGCAAAACCAAAGTGTAGATTTATATGTACCGGAATTTCGCTTATTCCACCGGAAAACAAGTGAGCATCTGCTGGAATAAGGCGAAACTTCTTTGGGTCAAAAAAAGAAAGTAATGGAACTATCTCAAGATCATTTACTTTTTCTGTTGTCATAACCAACTCCTCCAGACTAGCCCCCGAAACAAGTTCGGGGTGTTAGTCTATTTACTTCTATTACTTCAGTTACTTCTGCTCAACCTTCATGCCGGTGTAGTTTGGATAACCGATTACATCATTGTAATAGTTTGTAAGTTCCGGTGGATAAAGGTTTGTATTGTTATTTGTAAAGAGTGGAACAATTACTGTATCTTCGCTGACTGCAATTTTTTCTGCGGCAAGAAGCATGTCCTGGCGTTTCTGAGCATCTAGTTCAAGGTTTGACTTAGCAATCAATTCATCATACTTTTTGTTCTTCCAGTTGATATCGTTCAGGCTGTTTCCACTAACGTACATCATGAGCCAGGTTGTAGGATCGTTGTAATCTGCATACCACTGCATACGAATCATCTGATCCTTCTTTTCACGGCGCTGTGCTACATAAACTTCGTTTTCAAGAGCCTGAAGTTCAACATCAACTCCAAGAAGTTTCCACTGTTGCTGCAAAACCTGGGCAACATCACCTTCATAACTCATTGAAGGATATGTGTAAGTAATTTTTGGAAGTCCCTTTCCATCTGGATAGCCGGCCTCGGCAAGAAGTTTCTTTGCTTCTTCAAGATTTTCATCAAGCAAATCACCCTGGAGTTCTCCCCACTGAGTTCCATCGACCTTAGAGTGATAGAAACGGCCTACAAAGGTTGTTGATGGGACACAAGACATTCCGACAACTGTTGCAATATCCTTTCTCTTAAGAGCAAGGGCAAAAGCTTTACGAACCTTTGGATTATCAAAAGGTGCAATATTTGGGTTCATCATGATGTAGTTTGTCTGAGGAACCTCTGTAATCTGCAAATCAGGCTTACCCTGATAGCGTTCTGCAATTGAAGAAGGTGCCCTTGACAAAATTGTAAGTTCTCCTGTCTGATATGCAGCTGCCTTTGCCTGGTTATCATCCATAAAGCGCATTTTAATTGAAAGAAGATTTACGCTGTCTGCATCGTAGTAGTATGGATTTTTCTTGTAGAGAATGTACTCTCCAGGCTTACGTTCTGCCATATACCATGGACCATTTCCAAGGTTTTTTGCAGGATCCATATCCCAAAGTTTATCTTCATCTTTTGCATACTTACAGCTTGAAGGCATAAAGGTTGGAACGTTTGCAAACATATCAAGGAAGTAAGCACAAGGACTTTCAAGAGTTATCTTAAGTACTTTTGGATCTGAAGCATCAATTGCAACATCATCAAGACTGCCCTTTCCACCAAAAGCCTCTGTTGCCCCTTTTATAGGGAAAAGAAAGTCTACATACCAGGCACCATTTTCTGGTTCAAGTGCACGAATCATTGTGTTTTTATAATCCATAGAAGTTACAGGAGAACCATCTGACCATTTTGCATTATCACGAATCCAGAAAGTGTAAGTCAGCAGGTCTGAACTTATTTCCCACTTTTCTGCTGTAGCGGCTTTAAATAGTCCGTCTGGTGTATATGTTACAAGAGGATCCAGTGTATATGTCTGATGAGAGAAATATACAAAAGCTGCTGCACCGGCTGGATCATATTCTCCAGTTTCAGACTGATTTGCTACAACAACTTCAAGAATTTCTCCTTTGTTTTTACCCGGCTTGAAGATTTTCCTCCACAAGAAAGGAGTCCAAACATCATTGCAGTTCCCATAAGTGCTGCAGCCCACTTTTTAACGTTGCGATTCATAATCATAGTGAACCTCCATTTATTTATTTTTCAGGTGCATACAAAAAGCATGCTACCTTATGGTTACCAATTGAATAGGTTTCGGGCTTTTCCTGCTTACACCTTTCTTTACAGTTAGGACAGCGGGGTGCAAAAGGACAGCCCTTTGGCGGATTAAGAGGAGACGGAACTTCGCCTTCGAGCAGAATTCGCTTTTTTGTTTTTGCCAGCTGAGGATCTGGAACAGGTGATGCAGAAATCAGAGCTTTTGTATAAGGATGAAGAGGCGTTTTATACACTTCATCACTTGTTCCAAATTCCACCATATTTCCCAGATACATAACTCCAATTTTGTGACTGATGTGATGTACCATTTCCAGGTCATGTGCAATAAAGAGATAAGAAAATCCTCTTTCATGCTGGAGTTTTTCAAGCAGGTTGATTACCTGAGCCTGAATTGAAACATCAAGGGCTGAAATCGGTTCGTCGCAGACAATGAACTCTGGGTTTAAAGCAAGAGCTCTGGCGATTCCGATTCTCTGACGCTGGCCACCGGAAAACTCAAATGGATAGCGGCGGATATGGTCTGGCTTCAAACCGACAATCTGAATCAAATCCTGGACGATTGCCTTACGCTCTTTTGGAGTTCCCATCTTGTGAATAACCATAGGTTCTTCAATAATTTCGCCTACAGTCATTCTTGGGTTCAGAGAGGCATAAGGGTCCTGAAAAATCATCTGCATTCTTTTTCTGTAAGGATTCATCTGCTTGTTTGAAAACTTTGTGATATCCACTCCGTCGAAAATAATCTTTCCGCTGGTAGAATCATGAATCTTCAAAATGGTTCGGCCCATACTGGACTTACCGCAACCAGACTCCCCTACAATACCAAGAGTTTCTCCGCGTTCAAGTGTGAAGGAAACGTTTTCTACAGCATGAACCTTTTTGCCCTTTGCAGCTTCGAAATACTTTGTGAGCCCCTGTACTTCAAGAATAGGTCTGGCCTTCTCTGTTGTCTTACTTTCACTCATCAGCTTTTCCTCCAATCACTTCTTCGTATCGTTCTGCACAATGCAGCCAGCATTTACATTTATGAGTTTTACTGAACTCGGTTGAAAGCGGTGAATACTTTGTACAGATTTCCATTGCTTCACTACATCGCGGTGCAAAAGGACACTCGTTGCCAAGCTTAATCAAATCAGGTGGTGTTCCCGGAATCGGCTTTAATGGTTCCTTGTTATCTACATTTGAATTGGCAATTGAGTTCAAAAGCCCCTTGGTATATGGATGCTTAGCCTCATAGAAGATTTCATTTACAGTTCCCTCTTCCATGATGTTGCCGCCGTACATAATTGAGATTCTGTCACAAAGACTTGCAACGACTCCCAGGTCATGGGTAATCATAATTACTCCAGTTCCAGCCTTTTGTGTAAGTTCCTTAATCAGTTCCAAAATCTGGGCTTGAACTGTTACATCAAGGGCAGTTGTTGGTTCATCACAAATCAAAAGCTTTGGGTTATTTGCCAGGGCTATTGCAATGATGATTCGCTGTCGCATACCGCCGGAGAACTCAAAGGGATACTGTTTTAATCGCATCTCTGGACTTGGGATTCCAACCATCTTCATCAGCTCAATTGCACGAGCTCTTGCTTCCTTTTTTTTACACTTTGTATGATACAAAATGCCTTCTGTTATCTGCTTTTCAATTGTTACTATCGGATTCAGGTAACTCATAGGATCCTGGAAAATCATTGAAATTTCATTTCCACGGATTTCCTGCAGCATTTTTTCGTACTGCTTCTTTTCTGCCTTTGTGTTGTAATGGTTTGGGCTTAAGTCCCTTCCGTCAAAAATCATTGACCCCGAAGTTACCTTTCCATTTCCAGCCAGAAGGCCCATGAGAGAAAGCATTCCCTGCGACTTTCCCGAACCGGACTCCCCTACGATTCCCAGGATTTCGCCGGCTTCAACATGATAATCTACTCCGCGCACAGCCTTTACTGTTCCGCCGTCTGTCTTAAACTCTGTTGTCAGTCCCTTTATTTCTAATAAAGCCATATAAACCTCTTATTTGGTCAGGCAAAAAATGCTTTCGCATTTCTTATAAACGCCTTTCGATTGAACACCGGCCACCAGCGGCCTTACACATTATCTCTTTCTCTTTGGATCAAGAGCTCTCTCCAGTCCTTCACCTACAAAGTTGAAGGAAATGATTGTAAGACAGATTGCAACTAGCGGATAAATTGTCTGCATTGGGTAAACCATAATCAGCTCACTTGCCGCATCGCACAAAGTTCCCCAGCTTGCCTTTGGTGCTGAAATTCCAACTCCAATAAAAGAGAGCCAGGCCTCCGTAAAAATTGCCTGTGGAACCATAAGGGTAATGTTTACGATGATTGGCCCCATTGCATTTACCAGAAGGTGTTTTACAAGAATACGCTTTGAACTTGCTCCAAGAACAAAAGCCGCCATGGTAAACTCCTGCTCCCTCAAACTCTTAACCTGAGAGCGGACAATTCGTGCTGTTCCAATCCAGCAGGTAATCGAAATACCCAGAATGATTGAATAAACTCCCGCCCCCAGCCAGAGCATAATCAAAACTATGTAAAGCATTGACGGTACAGAATAGATGATATCGACAAAGCGCATCATAACCATATCAACCTTTCCACCAACGTAACCTGCAATTCCTCCATAAAGAGTTCCAAGAATCAGGTTGACGATGGCCGCTACAATTCCAACTCCAAGGCTTATGCGGGCTCCGTAAAGAATACGGACAAAAATATCGCGCCCCATCTTATCGGTTCCAAAAGGATGCTGAGCTGTTGGTGCCGCATTTCTTAAAGCAATATTCTGGTCTTCATAAGAAAAAGGTGAAAAGACCGGTCCAAAAATTGCCATCAGAACTACAATCACAAGAACAATCAATCCAAAAACTGCACGCTTGTTCTTTGTAAACTCCGCCTTTACCGACTGGAAGAAAGTCTTGCTTTCAATCGCAATAAATTCATCATTCTTTTCTTCCTTACTGAGCTTTCGGAATAACTGCTCCTTTTGTATTTCCTTATATTCACTTGTTGTCATTTCCATAATTACCTCCTACAAAGACTTTCTTGTTCTTGGATCTATCACCGCACAAAGTAAATCTGCAATCAGGTTACACATGATAATCAGTGCTCCCATAAAAATAGTAATTCCCATAACCACTGTGTAGTCGTGGTTCATAATTGCATTTGTAAACTCACGACCAAGTCCCGGAATCGTAAAAATCTTTTCGATTGTTACAGAACCGGTAAGCAGGAATGCAACCATTGGTCCAATGTAAGTTATTACCGGAAGCATGGCATTTTTCAGAACGTGGCGAAAAAGAATTGTGCTCTTGCTTATTCCCTTTGCCTTTGCCATGGTAATATAATCCTGTCTGATAACCTCTTCGTAAGAACTTTGGGTAAGCCTTGCAACCGCACTGATTGGCCAAAGTCCCTGAGCAAGTGCCGGCAATATGTAGTGCAGCGGAGTACTCAAACCTATGATTGGAAGGGCCTTAAAAATCACGCCAAATAAAATCATCAGAAGAAGGGCTACAAGAAAGTTTGGAATACTAACTCCAAGCGTAAGTCCCGTAAGCCAGGCCCCTTTTGCTACCGGGCTTTTTGATTTTGCCATCATTATGCCTGCAAAAATTCCAACCACCAGAACAAGAACTGTAGTAACAAGACCAAGCTTCATAGTTGGAATCATTGATTGCTTGATGATTGATGTTACAGAAGTTCCTGTCTTCTTATAGGAAGTTCCCAAATCACCATGCAGCATATTTTTTATATAAATGAAAAGCTGTGTTACAACCGGCTTATCAAGACCGTACTGAGCTTCCATTTTGGCAAGAACATCACCAGAAATATTTTTTGATTGAAGAGGACTTCCAGGCATAACCTTTGTCAGCGTAAAAGTGATTACAATCAGGATGAATAAGGTAAGAAGGCCAAGCCCCAACCTTTTTAGAACGTACTTAATCATCTATCCCCCTTAGTGTCCGTAAATTGCAAAAAAAATGGCAAAGATGTTTTTTACGACATCTTTGCCATTCAAGGAAAATGAAAACGACTTACGAACTCTGTTTCATTATTGATATGCATTTTATAAAAAAATCCGCCACAATGGTCAATAAGTTTTTTTTGCATTTTGTGAGTGGAACAAAAAAATTAAAGGCTCTTTGTATTTTTTACAATTTTCCAGAAATTAAATTGACAGTTATTAATAAGAGAACTTAAAGTAAGCCCAAATTTGGAACAAATCCGTTCAGGCCGTCCAGGTATGGGCTTACGGCTGTTCCATAAATGTGAGGTGAAATTATGAAAATTGTTGTAATTCAGGAAACGGTAAAAATGCCAAACCTTACGGCAGAAGAAGTTACAGAGCACTGGAATCAGTTGAAGAAGCTTCCTAATGTGGAACTCAAAATTGTAATTCCTGAAAAATATCTTATGCCGGAAGAATATCATGATATCATTGGTGATGCAGATGCAGTTCTTGGACTCTGGATCAGCGACAAAGTTATAAATGAAGAATGGTTGAGTCATCATCCAAACTTAAAATACATTGCAACTCTGGGCCACGGCTGGGGCGAGTTTGATGTTGAAATGGCCCGTCGTAAGAAAATTACAATCACAAACACCATTTACGGTGCACAGACAATTGCTGAATATGGTTGGGCACTTTTGATGGAAGTCTGCCATCACGTTAATGTTCATTCTGATATGATTAAGAAAACTGACTGGTCTAAGCTTGATGAAACAGGCATGCCTCTTGAACGTGCAATGTACGGAAATGTTGTTACACCTCAGATTGAGCTTTACGGAAAAACTTGCGGTATTTTTGGCCTTGGTGCAATCGGGCTTGCTTTTGCAAAGATGGCTTCGGGCTTTGGTATGCGTGTAATTTCTTACAGCCGCCACAAAAAAGTTGGTGCAATTTATTCATTTATTGAACAAGTTGATTTTGATACCCTGCTTCGTGAATCTGATGTAATTTCAATTCATGCCCCTTTTACAGCAGAAACTGCAAATACCTTCGACAAGGAAGCTTTTGCAAAAATGAAAGATGGAGCAATTCTGATTAACACAGCCCGAGGTGGTCTGATTGATGAGACTGCAATGATGGAAGCTCTGAATAGCGGAAAACTCTTTGCAGCCGGTCTTGATGTACTGAGGGATGAACCACCAGTTTCGGATAATCCCCTCTTCCACACAGACAAAACTTCGATAACAGGCCACATTGCATGGCTTACAAAAGAAAGCCGTCTGCGTGCAGTAGATATGGCAATCGAAAATTTCATTCATTATCTGAATGCAATTCCAACTAGTGTTATAAATTAAAAAGATTTTCGGGTGGTACTTCGACAATCTGAGGGCCACCCGAAAATGAAGCGAGTCCAAATGTCATTCCCTAATCGAGTTTGCTTCGAAAACGTCGCAGGCTTGATCGTGGAATCTTTTTTTTAAACCACCGCCTTCTTCATCCATCTGCCACTCTTAATACGCCAGATATTTGAAACGCAGCGGGCAAACCAGTCGATAATCATGGCAATCCAGACACAAAGAACGCCCGGAATAATAAAGCCCGCAAGACGATTCAGGTAAGTCAGTAAATATGCAAAACCGATTCTGAATACCCACATAATTAAAATTGATGCAGTCATCAGATATTTTACATCTCCGCTGGCACGTAAAACCGCCTGTAATGTCCATGCACAAGGCCACATCAAAACGCAGCTTGCAGAATGGAAATACATAAGCATGCGGGCCAGTCTGTCTCCCTCTTCCGAAAGATGATACCAGCCGGCAATTGTCGGTGTAAGAAGAACGATAAAGAAATTTTCAATCCAGAGCATAATGTAAGCCCATTTCAAAAGCTTCTTCGTGTAATCCTTTGCAGCTCCATATTCCCCTGCTCCAACACACTGACCGACAATCGTTGTAATTGCAAGTCCGGTCGCCGAAGCAGGAATTGTTGCCAGAAGCTCAATCGTGCTGGCAGTTGCATTTGCAGCAATACTGGCAGTTCCAAAGCTTGCAATAAGAGCCTGGGTAAAAAGTTTACCAATCTGGAACATGGCACTGTCTATCCCGCTTGGAATGCCCAGAGCAAGAATTTTTTTCTGAATCTTCCAGTTCCAGCCTAGACG
>SAMEA3663057__coassemble_176_pt1 | contig 20039 bp, 11 predicted proteins | sample SAMEA3663057__metabat2_low_PE_007 | metagenome-assembled genome bin SAMEA3663057 (sample SAMEA3663057) | pig gut metagenome | biome: pig gut; feature: pig-associated habitat; material: faeces | place: France | collected 2012
TGTTTAAGATTTCAGTTGAAAAGGGTAAGTTAGATCTTCTTTTTGTGTGTGAGCAGAACGAATTTTCTGGAGTAAAGAGAATTGCTGATAAAGTTAGACTTGATGTCCAGCGAATAACAGGAATTTTACCAGAAGCAACTAACTTGGCAAGCCTGATAGAAGGAAAAATGCCTGCTGTAATCTTTGGAACCCTGGGGCTTAGTTCAGAAGGCTCTTCATTGGTTGAAAAAGAAATTTCTCCTGAAATCATAAATAAAATTCGGGGAAAACGCGAGGTTTATGCATTTGTTGTTACAGAATCCAAAATCATAATTGCCGGTTCAGATAAAAGAGGCACAATTTACGGACTTTTCCATTTATCTGACCTTATGGGAATTTCTCCACTTGTAGACTGGGCAGACATACTTCCTGCTCATCAGGATAGTATTTCTCTGGTAGAAGGTGAATATGTTTCAAAAGAACCAAGCGTAAGATTTAGAGGTTTCTTTATTAATGATGAATGGCCTGCTTGCGGAAACTGGTCAAATCATAATTTTGGTGGTTTTAATGCCAAAATGTACGAACATGTTTTTGAACTTCTTTTACGCTTAAAGGGAAATTATCTCTGGCCTGCAATGTGGGCTTCTCGCTTTTCAGATGATGGTCCTGGCCTTGCAAATGCCGAATTAGCCGATGAACTTGGTGTAATTATGGGTGCCAGTCACCACGAACCATGTTGCCGTGCCGGAGAAGAGTACAAACACCTTCGCGGTCCTAATTCAATTTATGGCGATGCCTGGAATTTCCGTTCAAATGAAGAAGGAATTACAAAATTCTGGGAAGACGGACTTAAACGCAGCGGAAAATTTGAAAACGTTATTACAGTGGGAATGCGAGGCGAAGCTGATACAGCAATTATGCAGAATGCAACTCTGGCAGATAATATTCAGCTGCTTAGAGACGTGCTTAAAACTCAGAATTCTCTTATCAAAAAATATGTAAATGAAGATTTGGACAAGGTTCCAAGAATGCTGGCCCTTTACAAGGAAGTTGAACCTTATTTCTACGGAGATAAGCATACACCAGGTTTAATGAATAGTCCTGAGCTTGAAGGCGTTACTCTTATGCTTTGCGACGACAATCATGGAAACCTTCGTACAGTTCCAACAGAGGCAATGCGTAATCATAAGGGTGGATACGGAATGTACTACCATTTTGACTACCATGGATGGCCTTTTAGTTATGAATGGTTCAATACCTCTTATCTTCCAAAAGTAAAGGAACAGATGTGTGCCGCTTATGATTTTGGAATTAGAGATTTGTGGATTGTAAATGTTGGTGATGTAATGACTAACGAACTTCCTTTGGCATATTTCTTAGATCTTGCATATGATTACGAAAAATATTCAAAGTCAACAGCATTGGTAGAAGATTATGTAAGGGACTGGGCAAATCAGCAGTTTGCATGCCTTACAGACCAGCAGAAGGCCGAGATTTGCCAGATTGTAAACGGCTATACAAAACTTACCAATTTGCGTAGAACTGAATGTATACAGCCAGAAACCTTCCACCCAATCAATTTCTGCGAAAGTGATAAAGTCCTGGAGCAGGCGAATGAAATTATTGCAAAGGCAGAAGAACTTAGAAAAAGTATTCCAGAAAATCTTGCGGCTGGTTACTTCCTTGAAGTTTTCCTGCCAGCTTGCGGAAATATGAATATTCTTAGAATGCAGCTTTACAGTGGAAAAAATAAATGGTTTGCAAGAAAATCTGCAATTGCGGCTAATATTTATGCTGATAAAGTTCGCGAATGTTATAAATATGACCAGAGACTGGTAGATGAATGTGATAAAATTGATGATGGAAAATTCTATGCATCTGCTTGGTCTGAGCATTTTGGATTTATAAACTGGTCAGAGGCCGAAAACCGTTATCCAACTTATACTTATATTGAACCAACTCGTAAAAAGCGTTTTATAGTTTGGATTGATGGTCAAGAGTTTACTACAACCGGACGCGAATGGACTGTAAGACAGTTAAAACTTACCGCTTTTAAAAATCCAGATGTAACAGAAGCAAAAATTAAAATTGCAGGCTGTTATGCTCCTGGCGTTCCATTTATGCTGGGCTTTGTTGGAGAAGGCAGCAAGTGGCTTACGGTTGTAGTTGAGTCTGATAAGGAACTACACATTGAAACTGTAGTACTTACTATTGATCGCCAGAAGTTGGCTCAGGCTTCTTCTAAAAAGGATATTCTTAAAATCCAGAGTGATGATGGAAACGGAGCAAAAATTGAAGTTAGTGTAGAAATTGATGCCCAGGTTCCTGAAATGAATTATCCAAAGGGAACCTTCGTACAGACCGAAAATTATCTTTCTATTGAAGCTGAACATTATTTTGCAATTTGTGGTGGAGCAAATGACTCTCATTTTGAAGTTCTTCCAGGTTATGGCAAAACCTTATCAGCTTTGAAGGCTTTCCCACTTACTTTATCATACCCTAAGGGAAAACATGCACCTTATGTTGAATATAAGTTTGCTATGAATGATGATGGAGTTCAGACCTTTGACTTTTATCTGAATCCTTCTAATCCTGCTTATAAGGACAACAAAATGCAGTTTATTCTTGAAGTAAACGGCAAAAAAATCCTGAAAGACGTTGTAGAAGAAGGTTTTGCAGTTGGCGATAATCAGCAGCCATGGGGAAATGACGTAACAAACAATATAAGAATTTCTACAGTTTATGCTGATTGTTGTAAGGGCTTAAATACAATGCGTATTTATCCTGTAACACCAAATATAGTACTGGAAAAAATAGTAATTTATCCTGCAAATCAGATTATGCCAGATTCATATCTTGGTGCACCTGAAACTTATAGAATTAAATAAAATTTACTTGTAACTAAGGGCTTAAATTATTATTTTATAGGTATATGAAAGATTACTACGAGGTACTTGGGGTTTCTAAAACCGCAAGTGCTGACGAAATTAAAAAGGCTTATAGGACTCTCGCATTTAAGTATCATCCAGACAGAAATGCTGGCAATAAGGAAGCAGAAGAAAAATTTAAAGAAATTACTGCGGCCTATGATGTTTTGAGTGATGAAGGTAAACGCCGTAATTATGACTTAGGCGGTTATTCAACAAACGATTATTCGAATTCTTCTCAACAGCAATATCAAAGACAGTATCAATATACTTATGCAGATCCTTTTGGACAGGATTTCTGGCAGAATTTTGCCGGTTCTAACAGACAGAATCAGACCCAGAATCAGTATCAAAACGATAATCCTTATAATAATTATTACAAGAGTCAGAATAGATCACGTCAACGCAGGTCTTACACTCGCGGCGACTACTGGCAAATGCTTTTTATGAAGGCTATTCAGTCACTTGTTGCAATGTTTATGTTCAGAATATCTTTTTATATTATTCCATTCGGATTTTTAATTTGTATTGGAGTTTTTGCAGACGGTATCAGAGGAGTTGGTACCGCCATTAGATGATTGAGAACAGTAAAATCTAAATAAAAAAAATGCCGGGCTTAAAATTGAAATTTCAAACTCGGCTTTTTTTTGCGTTTATGCTAAATTACATTTCTGCTAAATAATACTTTTTCTTACCGCGGCGGAAAATAATTACCTTACCTTCCAGAGCCATATCTTTTTTAACAATCATTGTTTCATCTGTTACTACATCACCATTAATAGACAATGCCTTGTTTTTGATAAATTCACGTGCTTCACGTTTAGAAGAAGCCATACCGTTGTTTACCATTACATCTACGAGTGGTAATTCCTCTGTAAACTTAAAGGTTGGAACTCCCTTCATTCCAGAAAGAATATCGCTTACAGAAAGATTCTTAAAATCGCCTGCAAAAAGCTTTTGGCTTACTGTTACAGCGTTATCTGCTTCTGCTTTACCATGCAAGTCTTTTACAACTTCCCAGGCAAGAGTTTTTTGTGCTATACGAGTTTCTGGAGCGGCCTGCTGCTGAGCGTAAATGTCTTCAATTTCTTCTTTTGTGAGGAAAGTGAAAACCTTAAGATATTCCAAAACCTTAGAATCATCAGTGTTGATAAGGTGCTGGTAAATTGCATAAGGAGTAGTTTTTTCTTTATCAAGCCAAAGAGCGTTACCTTCTGATTTACCAAACTTTTTGCCGGTTGAATCCAAAATCAAAGGCATAGTAAAGGCATAAGCAGTTTTGTCTAAAACCTTGCGAATAAAATCTACACCAGTTGTAATGTTTCCCCATTGGTCAGAACCAGCAACCTGCATAATACAGTTCTTTTCCTGGAAGAGGTGGAGAAAGTCGTAACCCTGCATCAGCATATAAGAAAATTCTGCATAAGTAATTCCAGTTTCAAGACGACGTTGAATAATATCTTTTCCAAGCATGTAATTTACGTTGATGTACTTACCAATATCGCGGAGGAAGTTTAAGAAGGTGTAATCCTTCATCCAGTCGTAGTTATCAACAAGTTCAGCCTGTGGAACAATACGGCTTACTTGGTCGCGAATGCCTTTAATATTGTTGTTTACAGTTTCGTCAGAGATGATTTCGCGTTCTGCAGAAGGACGAGGGTCTCCAATACGGCCTGTAGCACCACCACAGAGCAATACAGGGTGTTTTCCCGCATTAGCAAGGCGTTTTGCCATACAGAGTGAAGAATAATGGCCAAGATGAAGGGAATCGGCAGTAGGGTCAGTTCCCCAGTAAAAAGAGAAAGCTTCTCCATCAAGAATCTTCTGCAATTCGGCTTCGTCACCAGCAACATCTTTAATAAGACCGCGCCATTTTAAATCTTCGTATAAAGTCATGTAAATCTCCTGGGGATACAATCCCTAATTTTTTTTGCTTAAATATTTATATATAAAAAAAGCCTTCCATTTTTACGGAAGGCTTTGTATTTACCATTTCAGGCTACTAATACAAGTTTAGCATTAGCGTGCAACTTCCGCAGTCATAAAGAGAAAATCATAGCTATAATAAAGGTAAGCCAACGTTGAGGAATTGATTTTCTGTGCAAAGCGGATAGTGTTTTTCATATATTTACCGATTATCTTTCGCGGAAAACGATACGACCCTTATTCAAATCATAAGGTGAAAGTTCAACTTTTACGCTGTCACCAGGAACGATTCTAATGTAATGCTTACGCATTTTTCCAGATAAGTGAGCCAAAATAACGTGGCCACCCTGCAATTCAACACGGAAGGTTGTGTTTGGAAGGGCTTCTTTTACGATTCCTTCTACCTCAATAGCTTCTTCTTTTGCCATGGTAATCCTTTGTTTAAAAATGTATGAAAATTAATTATGCGATTTCCGAAAAAAAAGTTTGTCTTTTTGGAAATTTGCATTTATATTATTATATACAAAACTTCATAACATTACAATATTAGTTAAAAAATGCGGGAGGAAGCAGATGGATCAAGAATTTCTAGACAAGATGAAGGAAAAATTACTGGAGCAGCGAAGAACTTTGTTACAATCTCTCTCGGAACAGAGTGAAGACATGCGCAACCTTGTAAAAACTGTTGATTCAGGTGATGAAGCAGATGTTGCGTCAGATGTTATAGATAGACAGTTGCTCAATTCTTTGGGAACTCAAGATGCAAACACATTAAAGAAAATTGATAATGCTATAGACAGAATTAATCAACATAAATATGGAATATGTTTAGTTTGTGGTAAAGAAATTCCAAAAGAAAGACTAGAAATTTTGCCTTATGCACTTATGTGTATTGATTGTGCAAATGCAGAAGAACGTCGTAACAGATAATTCAATATTAATTTTGCATTTATGCAGGGGGCTCTCTTCAAAAGAGAGTCCTTTTTTATAGTGGAATGCTGCCTGCAATAGGGTAAACTAATTCCTTGTAGCCGGCCTTTTTGGCTATTTGAATGGCACGATCAAAGGCACAATCCAGGTCAGGGGCGTTGTGACAGTCGGAACTAATACAAACTGGAATGCCTGCATCATGCAGCAGAGACAAAAAGTATGATGAAGGATAAACGTCATCCATGGCACCACGGGCAATTGCACCTGTATTAATTTCGGCAATAACGCCTGTTTTGGCTGCAACTTTTACTGTTTCGCGAACTTCATCCTTATACCATTCTTCAGTTTCATCAAAAAAGTGAAGAAGGCCATTCCTTTTACGAACCAGGTCAGGATGTGCCCAGATTTCAAAATTGCCCTGTTTTAACATGTCTCTTTGGGCCTGGTAGTAATCATGCACACAAAGCCTTCCATCGCCCTTGTAGAGCCTTTCCAGGCCTTCCTGAACCTTATTTGTAGCGTCATCAACAGTTGCTTGCATATTATTGTGAACAAGGTAATGTACAGCACCAATAAGATAATCGGGCTTAAGTTCACCAAAATGCGATTTTTCTGGAATGCTCAAAGGGGGAAAATAGTCACACTCAAAGCCACATAAAATTTTAATTCGGTCCTGGTATTTAACTGCAAGCTCTCGAATTGCCTTTACATAATCAGAATGTTGATTAGAGGGAATATGCCAGTCGGAACTAAAAGGGTACATGGAATGGCTTGAAAAACCAAGCACAGAAAATCCTTTTTCCAGGGCAGAAAGAACCATTTCTTCGGGAGTGTTCTTTCCGTCGCAAAAAGTTGAATGAGTATGAAGATTTATTTTAGTCATTTTATAACCGATTAAATAAAGTTTTATTTCTGACCGTGTAAAACAGCCAGAGATTTTTGCACAAGAGTACTAGATTTTTGAGGTTTTATCAGATATGTTTTTGCTCCTGAGCTAAGGGCTTTTACAATTACTTCGCGTTGGGTTGTTGCAGTATAAATGATAATTGGAGGCGTTTTAGGTCTCTTTTGAAGAGCTTGTAAAAGTGCTAGACCAGTTTTATCGGCAAGCAAAATATCAAGAATGATTAAGTCGAATTTTCCGTCTTTGTAGAATCTTAAAAAGTCTTTTCCGGTCGCAAAAGTAACACAGGTGGCACCGGCTTGCTCAAAGGCAATTCTAGTCATTTCGGCAGAAGCTTCGTCGCTATCAATAATGGCAACTACAAGTACGGTACCAGTTTTTATATTGACACTTTTGTCTACGGCATCGGCAGCAAAACGGGTAGCCATAGAGCCTCTGTCTTCGGCAGTTTCAAAAGATGGAGTAAGAATTTTTTTTGTAATTAAATCTGTTACATCTGAACTTACAGAAGTGTCTACCAAATCGGTCAAAAGTCTGGTAAGGTTGTTAGACATTTCAATTCCAGCGTAATTCTGATGCCCAATAAGTAAATCATGAACAAATGGACTAAGTGAAAGAATTTTTACACCGTTAGGATGGATTTGAGGACAGGCCAGAACATTATCAATAAGACATTCCAAATTGTAACCGTCTACAAAGGTAAGTTCAAGATTTGTAAGCATGATGATTACTTTTGGATTTTCAATTTCTTCTTTTTCAATCATTTCGGAAAGTTTAAATTGAAGAAGAGCTATTTTTTCTCTGTTTAAGCCAAGGGCAAGTTCTACAAAAATGATGTTGTTATTATGATGAAGGTCCAGTACACAAGGTGTTGTGTCCATTGAAAGAGGAATGTGAACAACTTGCCCTATTGATTTGAAAAGAAGGTCAAATTGAACAGGTTTTTCAAAGTATTTTATTACACCATATTTTGCAAGGGCTGCAATACTTTGGCGGTCTCGTTTTGGACCTGTTATAATTACAGGAATATTGACTGCGTTTGAATCTTCCATTTTTGACTCAAGAAAACTCATCTCTTCAGAATTATCATCATCCATATCAAGAATGATGAGGTTTGGAAGAGTCGTAATCATTTTGGTATAAATATCACGGTTTTCCTGGGTTAGAATAACTTCTATTTGCTCTTCAGAAAGCTTTTGTTTAAGAAAGTCTCTAAAGAGGGGATGATTATCTGCAATTAATACCTTCTTCATAAGATTATAGTAACATAATTTTTGGTTAAATTAAAGGTGCGAAGGTTATTTACAAAAAAAGTGAATACTCTTGCTATAAAACTTTATTCTCCGATAATTAAAGCCTGAAGTCCTTCTTTTGTAGTTGCCGCTCCATTATAATCCGGGTTACAAATACCATTATCTCCAGTCGCATTTTGGTAAGCTACTACAGCGTCAGAAGGAACATAGAATTTTACATTTGGACAGTCTTTAAAATTCTTATAATGATCAGGAGCTGTAGGAACACTACTAGCTTCGAATTTTATAGAAGGCGGAGTGTTTGTTTTAAAATGTACTTCTTCAAGATTACTCAAGGATTGAAAACATGCAAATTCGATTGTTGTAATATTTGAAGAAAGCGTTACCTTTTTTAAGGCCTTGGAATTTCTAATTGTATATGCACTTAAAGTACTGCAAGTTGAACTTAAACCTGATAAATCAATTTCCTCTAATTTTTCACATTTACTGAATACACCATCACTATCATTATTTATAAAGCTTGTTATCTGGGTAAGACCGTTTATTGTTGTAAGATTTTTATTGCCATAAAAAGCCTGATAATACAGTTGCCTTACTTCTCCAGGCAATGTAAATGAATCCCCTTCTTTTGCAGCAGGATATTTTATTAGTCCCGTCATATCTTTTGTATATAAAACACCATCCTGCGAGCAGTAAACTGTATTTGATACAGGAACATTTATTTCTGTTAGTGTATCTGCTCCCTGGAAAAATTGACTAGGCAAGCTGTAGATGGAGGAAAGAGTAGCTGGCAGAGTAATAGAAGACACTCCACTATATAGCCATTCTGATATTGAAGTTGCTGTTGAATTGCTTAAGTCAAGTATTGTTCCTTCACCAACATTACCTTTAATTGTGGAAAGCAGGGAATTTACTTCAGTATTACCAAAGGAACTGTCAACAGTAATATTATATGAAGTTTTATTGTTTGGAGAAAAATTTGCCAGAGTTTCTTTAGTAATATATGTATGTGAAGAAAGATTTCCATTTGTGTCTATTGACCATTCTTTACCGTTTGAATCTGGCGTTACTCTAAACTTTGATAATTCATTCACAAGAGAAACTCCGCTGTCAGCATAAAGAAGTGTTGTGCCTTCTGTGTATGTATTTTGTAAGTTTTCTTTTGGGGTAATAGAGATTAATTTGTCTGCCTCGCGGTTAGAAAGAGAACCTGTTATTGTAATTTTTGCGTTGAAGTCGAGCATATAAATATCATTTTTATTTACTGCTCCACCATAAGGAATGTATGAGCTTCCGCTAATTTGCAAGTCACTATGATTATCGCTGTTCAAATCGTGCATATATACGGCTCCGCCATGTGTTTTTGCAATATTACCGCTTATTTCTCCACCATTCATTACAAGTTTGCAATTGTCAAAATCAAGGTAAATGCCAGCACCTTCATTCATATTTTTGTTGTCCAGGATTTTGGAGTCGCCACTCATGGTAAATGTTGTTCCATTACTTACATCACTTACAAAACTTACATAAACACCGCCTCCTTTTCCTGATGAATTTCCTCCGTTTCCTTTGATTGTGCCGCCAGTCATTGTAATATTACTTTTTGTATAAATGCCAGCTCCATTAATGGCGTAATTATAAGAAATATTTCCACTATTAATGTAAAGTTGTCCTTGGGTATAAATACCACCACCATAGGCAGTTGCACTTACACTATTTGAAAGATAATTACCACATACGCCGCCGGTAAGTTCTGAAGGACTGTTGACGCTTGTGCTTGTCCATGAAGTGTAGCCAAGATATATTTTTGCCCCACTAATAGAATAGATTCCAGCTCCAGACGATGTTGCTATATTTCCATAAGAAGAGGATGTTGCAATTGTAGATGTACTCTTTCCTATCATTGCACTTCCAGACATAAACAGAGTTCCCTCATTGTAAACTCCTCCACCTGAAGTAGCTTCATTTTCTGTAATAAGAGTTCCGTCCAAAATTTTTACAACTGATTGGTTTTCCAAATACAGGCCGCCTCCGTTAGCTCCTTTTCCACCTGTAATTTTAAGATTTTTAATAGATATAGGAACGCTTGTTTCAACAGTTAGGGTTGTGCCTGCTTGAATTCCGTTCAGACTGTCCTTAGGAATCTTGTTTTCATCCAGACCGTTTAAGCCCTGAATTGTAATTGAAGCCGCCTTGTTGTCAAGGCTTGAAGTTAGAGTTTGTTTTCCTTTTAAAGGTCCAGAAATAAAAATTTGGTAATTTTTTGTAGAATCGCCTGTAGAAGCTATAAGGTCAATGGCTTTAGAAAGACTTTCAAATGGTTCGTAAGGGCTTCCGCTTCCATTTGTGTCGCTTGGTTCGCTACCTAAATCTGTAGCTCCAATATAAAATATGGTTCTTATATACTGGTCTATGAGACTTTTCGTAAGATTAAAGACTCCATCATCATTAATTAAACCGCTTTCGTCAGATATCCATGTATCGGTAGTAAGAGAATTTAATACTGTAATAGATTGAGTTGTACTGTATTTTAATATGTTTGAAGCTTCGTAAAAATTTATAGTAACTTCGTAAGAGCCGCAAGGAATGTCAGATGCTACCAGGCTTGGAGAAGAAATGTCATAAACGCTTGCATTCCATGAGGACGAAGGGCATGTTGCTGTTATATGGTCTATGTTGGTTCCGTTTTCTAAAGTTATTGGCAGGTTTACAGAGCCGCTTCCGCTTCCTTCTGTTATTTGTGGTTGGAAATTATATGAAAATACAGGGTTGTCGTTGGTAATGGTAACTTGGCAGGAATCTGAAAAAACAATAGCACCGTTTGAAGTTTTTAAGCCGCAGGTTATAGTCCAGGTGTGGCCTGTAGAAAGAGATATACTAAAACGTATGTTATGTGAGCTTTCTAAAAAAATTCCAGTTCTATTTAAGCTTCCATCAGAGGTTGTAGCAGTAGCAAAAAGACTTAAGTTACTAATTGTTGGTAAGGCTGAACGGGTCTGGTCATTTTTAACAAGTTCAAAAATTGTAGAGGGCAGGGCTCCGTTTGCCTGAATGTTTCCAATAAAGTTTATTGTTTCTGTTGGACTTTCTTCTGTTGAGTCTTTGTCATAGATTGTTTCATTAATATAATTAGTACATGATGTTAACACAAAAAGACATAATGATATTAGTATAATTCTTTTCATTATTTTTTTTCCATCCTTTTATATTTCTACTTTATTCCCAATTTATTCCTAGTAGATTGAAGCATCTCCATCGCTACAATGAACCATATATTGTATAGTTTGAGTTATAAGAAAGCCCCATATATGTGTAAGTTACCTTAAGAGTATATGTATCTTCGTATTTAATTGTAGTTGGAATTGTTAGATTTATTCCTCCACTAACATGTACTGGAGTAAATTCGTGTACTTTTGTTGAACCACAATAAAGTGCGGCTGTCCAACCTACCTTAACACCAGATACGGTTGCTTGTGTCATAGCAGAATCTCTATAAAGTTCCTGATCCTGGTAATTATAATATAGCGGTTCTGTGGTTCCAGAATAAACAAAACTTGGTGTAATAGTTAGAGTAAATGTTTTTTCATGGCCAGGGGAGAAATAGTAATTTCCGTTAGCGTCAGCTGTAGCAAGACTTGTAGTAAATGAATAATTTGTTGGAACGTATAATGTACCGCCAGATAAGGTAAATGCAGCTTCTCCGTTTATTCTACCAATTGAATATTCATTTTCGGTAGTGAATATATAGCCTGGAGCAATTGAGTTGTAATTTCCATAGCCTTGGGTAAATATTACAGGAAAATCCATGGTTGGTTCACCATCTTGACCAAATGCTTTGTTAATTGCAATTGAAGAGTTGCCAATATCTGCAGAAACTGTAATAAGTTTTCCTTTTGTTAGATAAAGGTTTCCTGCACTTCCATTGCTAAGGGTATTTGAATTAATTGTAATTTCTTGTCCAGATAGAGTAAGGTTTCCTTCTACATAAAGACCTCCACCTGTACCTGTGGCAACATTATCACTTATTGTTACTTTATTTAATGATAAGCTGGAATCTTCTGCCAGGTAGATTCCTCCTCCAATGTATGCAGTATTTCCAGAAACAGAACCATTTGTATAAACTACACTTCCTCCAAGTATTGCAAGACCAGCTCCGCTTCCGCTGTTAGATGTAGTCAGGTTGTAACCAGATGAAAGAGTGATATTTGTAAGGTTAATAGTTCCTGCGGTTACAGTCATAACTCGTTTTTGACGAGGACTTGAATCGCTTGAATTCTGATTTGCAGAAATTGTACGGATTGTGTCTCCATCACTTCTAACTAAAACTGTATTATTATTGAAGGTACTTGAGAAATTAACAAAGGAATCGTTGTTGCTTGAGAAGTCAAAAGCAGAATCGGCTGTAATGTCACTAAGGAGTATAACTTCGAGGGTATCTAAGCTTGTATAGTCACCAACTAAAATTCCATTTTCAATTACCTGAACTGCTTTTTGGACAGTGGCAAATGGTTTTTCTTTTGAACCGTTATTATCTTTATCATTTCCGCTAGAACTTACGTATAGTTTTGTACAAATTGAATGACAATGCCAAATTACTGGGTCACTATCAACATAAAGTGGTTTACGAACAATAGCTTTTATATAAGAAGTTCCGTTTGGAAGGTTGATTGTACCAGTAAGGCCTGTGATTGTGCCCGATTTTATAAGATTTAAGCATGTTGCATCGGAATATATTTCATAAATAATACTTGCTCCATCAGCATCGTAAGTTTGAGATTCTGCAGAAGTACTTGTTTGAAGTGTATTTGGAAAAGCGTGTAAAACAATCTGGGCATTTCCGTCACTATCCTGCTGAATTACATTTCTGTTGCTAATTCCTGCTGGCAGGGCCGCATTGAAGGCTGTATCACTTGAATTATATGCATTTGCACTAGTAAGCTTTGAGCCCTGGGCAGAAACGTCAATTGTAGAACTTAGACCTGCTTTATCAACAAACTTTAAGGTGTAGATTTTGTTGTTTTCGTCGGCAATATCATTTGTAAAAATATAGGTGGACTGTCCATCGCTGGTAAAATTAACTCCAGTTCTGGCGTTTGCAACAATATTGCCAGGTCTTGTTGTTGTAATTACATCTGATTCATAAGAAATTACACCGTTAGAAATATTTACGTTATAGGTTGTATCTTTAAAAGTGAAAGATTCTATATCATTATGGAACTTGTTTATTGTGTTTGCTTCTGGAAGATTGAAACATACGACCCATTTTGATGGAGTTTCGTTTGTTTGTAATACTACGGCTCCATTTGGTGTTGGTGGTACAGAATTACTAGAAAGTTTTAATTCACTGTAAAGGCCAAAGTCGGCCTTGGAAACTGGGTGGAAGAGGTTTACTAAAGGACTTATGTCTGTTCCTGTTGCATGTGCCTGGAGGAATTCTGTGGGGTAGGTAAGTTTAAGAATTGTAGAATCTTCCGGGTCCTGTTCAATTGTAACTGCTTCCATACCGCTTAGAACGTTTCCGTCTGCATTTCCGGCCAGGTCAAAATTCATGTTTGCTCCTCTTACAAAGGAGAAGTGCTGTGGGTTACGGAGGTAAAATGTTACTTCGTGGTCTTCTGTCCATGGAATACAAATGTAACCATATTTATCTAAAAGAAGGTCGTTAGGACTGATGATGAATTCACCAATACTTGCGGTGTTTGTGTATTCGTCAAAAAAGTTTTTTACTGGATCGTCCCAACTTGGTTCAAAAATGGTGTTAAAATTACATGCGGCAAAAAGAATCGTGCTTAATAAAATTAAAGAAAGCTTACGTTTCAATTTTCTCTCCTTAGAATTGCCAGCCAATTCCAACTGATGGCATTAACATTCCTAAAATCATATCTTTATTTGTTGTAAATGAATAATCTACAGCTATTTCTATGTATAAACGTTTATTAAGGTAGATTTGAGCTGCAAATCCTGCATCATAAGAAAGACTAAGAGTGTTTAGAGCAGGGGATGTAATATTGTGTTCGAAATGGAAGAGGATGTTATTAAAGTATGTAACGCCAACTCCTCCATGTAATTCCAAAAATAAGTGTCTTTTAAGTATTGGAAGCTGGTAAACAAAAAGCAAATGTCCGTTTCCAAGGTTTCCATCTATAGAATATGTACTAAATTGCTGGAAAAGTCTACTGTAAGAAAACCTGACTCCTAAGCCCATATAGCCCCAGTTCTGCTTAAAAGGAATTAGTGTCATTCTAAACTGGGCACTCATTGGTAACATATTCGATTTTAAGTATTTTTCAAATGTTTCGTCATGAAGTATTACAGGGAAAACATAGCCTGCTTCTATATCAAAATCGACTAATTTTTTGAATTTGATAGAAATTTTATTACTGTTGTTATCTTCTGTATGTAAACCTGAGGCATCCAAAGCTACAAAGTTATAATCACCAACAACAAGTTCTGGCATGTTGAATTTGAAAGTCATTTTTTTGTTGTTAGCTTCGTGCGAAAGAACTGAAACAGGCTTAATTGTTCGCGAATCGTTTTTAAGATAGTATTCTGTAAAGGTCATGGCCTCTTTGTTTTCGTCTGGTTCAAAAAGATTGTTACCTTCAATTTCAATTATACCGTTGTTGTCTTCATCATCAAGATAGATGGTGGAACGCATATAAAGAGGGTAGGTAACATTTTTAATTTCTGGTTTATATGCCTGGCGAATTGTAAAGGTGTCTATTGTTGTAAGGTCTTTTTCAAGTCCGCCCAAAATGTTGTAAACATAGATGTAAGAACGATATTTTCCTGGTGGAAGAACTGGATCAATGTAAATAAAACAAGCTTCTCTTTCTTCATCTGTAGTTTCGTGAAAGAAAACCTCCTCTGCTTTTCCAGTTTCTTCATCAATTTTGTCAATTTTAATTTGGTATTTTAATACATCTCCGGCACTATCCCAAGCAAAAGGCTGACTAATTTTATTATTAATAGCATTTTCGTTGCGAGCCTGTTCTGGGTCCAGAATTGCTTGAGAATCTGTTTGTTCGGAATTTGTATTAGCTTCAGGTTTAAATTTTTCCTCCTGAGCAAAAACTATAGAAGACAGTCCAAAAGCAATTAGAAAAAATAGAAACTTTTTATTCTGCATATAAAGGCCCCGTATTCTTTCTCTTTGCTCCGCTTGCCTTTAAGTTGTAGTCAATTCTAAACTTACCCTTGGCATTTGCTCCATCAATAAGGATGCGTTTTTCCTTATTGTCCATAAGAACTGCTTTTATCTGCCAGTTAAAGTCTCCTCTTGCAAAATTTGTTAGATTTTCAAGCTTGTAAGAGGTATTAGCGTTTCCGGTAATTATTTTAGTGAATACAACTTCATTTTTTGCGTTTCTAATTTCCAATAGATAGTCGCTGGCACGATTTACCTTGTTCCAGTGGAATGTTATATATGGTGTTTGTCTAAGGTAATCTGCATTATAGTTACCGTCTCCATCTGTTCTTGCATTTCCTGGTGCGTCGAAAGGTGGAATATCTTCTACTGTAAAGTGGAATTTTTCTGCTGCAGAAATGTCCAGTTCATCTAAAGTTGTAGCTTTAATTGTCCATTCGTAACGGCCAGAACCAAGAGAAGGAAGTTTTGACTTGAAAGAAGTCAGGTCGTAAACCATTTCGCTTTCTTTGGAATCATCAATTTTTTTCAAAACGAGCTGAGCATTTGCAAAATCTTCGTATGAACTCCACTGTAACGCAGAAGGCTTTTCAATTGCATCCCATCCGTCAATTCTTGCACCATCTTTTGGAGTTACAAGTTTTACAGGACGAATTTGTCTTAAAGTAAAGTTTGAATTAGAAAGTAAAGAACTTCTACGAGATGCAGTTTCTGATTCGTATGTAAAAGACTGAATTTCCCAGCGGTAAGAACCTTCTTCAAAATCTCCTAGATCAAGTTCAAGAGTATTTCCTTCTATAAAGTTTTCATCAAGAACAGGCTTTTGGTCTTCTTCGCCAGCTTTGTAAATTTTAATTCTGTAGTAATCGGCATCTTTACATTCTTCCCATTCAAATGTACATGGCTGATTAGGTCTTACAACTGCTTTATTTGTATAGTTTGGAGTAAGAGCTTTTGGACCATTAAGTTCGTTTACAATAGAAATCTTTTTAGGATTAGTTGCACGCTTAAAATTCTGATCTTTTGTTGTAATACGCCAATAGTAGTCGCCATAATCAAGATTTGCACCTAAGAAAGAAGATGAGTTTGATTCTACATCTAAAATAATATTTCTAAAGTCTCTGTCTGTAGCAAGCTGGAAATATTGCTTAAATGTAAGATTTGTTTTCCAGGTAAAACGGGTATCGACTAAAAGTGGTTTCCACAAAACGTAATTGTCTGGTGGGAAGATGGTCTTTTGTTCAATATCACCATTTATGGCATAGAAAGTTCTGATTTGAGAAAGATCCGATTCGTTTCCTTCGCTGTCGGTCTGTGTTACACCCCAGAAGTATTCTCCATCTTTAAGCTGCTGTAATTCTGTAGGTGTGATTTTGATATAGTTGTTGTTAGTTTCTTTTGAAATTACAGGGCTAGAAAGATTACTGTTTCTTGATACTTTAATTTCATAGGTCATTGGTTCGTTTTCCATTTCCCATGAAAGAATTGCCTGGTCTGTACGTTTGTTTATAAAATCGCTGTTTGCAGGACTTATTAGAGAAGGTGGTAAAAGTTCTTCTTTTTGCTGAATCTGGAATCTTTTGATTTCGGAAGGATTTTGAAGTCCTGCGCGGTTAGTTACATAATAAGGTGTTACCTGGTAATAGTATGTTCCAGAATTCAAGGTAGAAATGATGATGGAAGTACTTGTAGAACGCTGGCTAACTATTGGTTTGGACATATCAGGATTTTTCGAAATTTCAAAATTGTAAGCCGTAGCAGTTTCACTTTCGCTCCAAATAAATCGGATCGAAGGTGACTGCCTACGGTAGGTGTAGATGTAGTCTTGTGCAGGAATCATAAGTTCTGGTTTTAAAGACTGTATAACCTGAATTTTTCCTGACGTAACTTCTTCATCTCCATCCTGCTGATTTTCTCCCCTTCCTGACAGCTGCCAGTAGTAGTTACCTTTTTCAAGGTTTACGGCAAGGCTGTCTAAACCTGATGCATCTATAGTTTGAACAATATTTTTGAAATCTTTGTCAGTTGAAATTTGCAAAAGCATATTAGAACTGTGATTGTTTGCTGAAATTTCCCATTTAAAGTCGACTGGGCATGGTTCTTGTGTGTAATAAAGATATTTTTGGTTTTGCAATGGCGACTGAACTGTAAACAGTGGAAGGGTCATTTTTCCGTCTTCTGTAACAGAAATTGCTTTACCCTCAGAAAGATTTTGTCCGTCGCTAAGTTCTGCCTTACCTTTTTGAACTGCAAGCTTAACAGCCTGGCCTTCTAGGTTTTGGGCAGAAACTTTTGAACCTGCTTTTACAGAAACTGTTACATTTGAAGATGTAAGAGTAAGGCCTTTGCTGCTTTCGCTGGAATCTACGTTTGCAGAACCTGATTCAAGCTGGGCGGCTAATTGACCATCATCGTGGAGGAATACCTGAGCCATGGTGTTTTCGGCCAAATCAAGGGTTGTTCCGTCTTCAAACCAAACTGTTGCTTCTGAAAGCTCTGCAGTGTGGATTATATCTCCATTATAAACAGGCGAATTTTGTCTTAATCGATCCCAGACAACACGGTCCAGGAATTTTCTTTGAGCAGTTCTATATTTAAAAGTAATAGTGGCTATAGGCTCTTCATCTAATTTAGAAAGAGCCCTGAAAAAATTAGTATGGAAAAGATAATAAGATGTCCCCGCTCCAAAAAGACAAATTACAACTGCAATTCTGAAAGGAACGGCTAAATCATTTTTTAACCTGTATTTTGTTCTCTTCTTCATTTAAGTTAACTTCTCCGAATTCTGGAATTGGGATTCCTAATAAATTTCTCATTTCATTTAAAGTTTTTGGACCAAATTTTCCAACAGCCCTAGCACAATCGTTATCAAGTACAAAGTCTTTATCAGCTGTCTTAAAAAATGCTTCTATATCAAACTGAGGCATATTAACTACGCCGTAGAAGTGTTGAGCACCTTTACCTTTTACTTCGAATTCAACCGGAATCATTTCAACAACAATTTCGTCCTGACGGTTTTCGGCTGGAATCATAAAATTGTTTTCTTCACATCTTATAAAGTCTTTTTTCAAAAGATTATAAGTGTCCTCTGTAATAAGGATATCGGTTCCACAAGGTTTGTTAGAACTTTCTGTACGGCTGGCAAAGTTTACAGAGTCACCAATGGCTGTATATTCCATTTTGTCTTCACTTCCCATAATACCGCAGGTTGCACGACCAGTATTTATACCGCATCCAATTCTGATGTGTGGCTTATATTTTGCTTTAGGTTCCTTTTCGTGGGCTTTTGTAAAGGCTTCTGCATCTTTGTTGTACTGCATAAGGGCATAACGCATGGCAATTGTACCTCTAATAGCAGAAATAGCATCTTCCTGTACGTGCTTTTTGTGATTAAGGATCTTTTCTTTTTTAGTTGGGTCTGAATCTGGCAGAAGTTCGAAACTAAGGTCTTCATCACGCAAGATTCCCCAAACAGCCATAATAGCATCACCTTCGAACTTGTCGATTGTACCACCAGAAATAGTTACACAGTTTACCATACGGCTCATGTAGTCGTTCAAAAATCCAATAATTTCGCGAGGGCTTTCTTCGCCAAAACGATTTTTAAAACCATCAGAAATTGCTGTAAATCCACGGATATCCGAGAAGAAGATTGTTACATCTTTCAAGTGTGGTTCAAAATCAATTTCCTTACGTGCAATGGCTTTTGCTACTCCACGGTTTGTAAAGCGGGCAAAGGTATTCAAGAATTCCTGTTCATCTTTTGTAGAAGCGTTGAGTACACCAATTTCGTCACGACGCTTTGTATTCAGCATAGAAATAATTTCTGTGTCAAAGTTTCCCTTTTGAATTTCTTCTGCTGCGGCTGTAAGTCGTCGCAAGTGGCGGGAAATTGCATAACGGCTGAATATTAAGATAAAGATGATGGAGATGAAGAATACAATCCCCATCAAATAGAGATTATTTTTTCTAGTAGTTTTAACACCTTCAAGAACTGTATTTAATTGTACAGAGGTGAATACTCCAATATCTGCAATTGAAATCTTCTGGTAGGCACCAATGAACTGAACTTCATTATCATTTTCGTCTGTACCTGTGTATATAATCTGACGACTTTCTTCGTTGTTCTGGTTTTTTCCACGCATAAGTTTTACCAGAGGATGGTTTTTCATGCTCTGTGCAGAAAGAATGCGTTCTGTGTCTGGATGGCAAAGGAGTTCATCTGAATCATTTATCATAAATGTTTCATTGGTTGAACCTGTACCAAGAATTCCAGAAACTTCCTCAAGACTAAAAAGTATTATACAACACTGTTCAAGTCCACTTTCTCGGTATGGAAGAAGGAGTGCCATCATCTCGCTTTTGTAAAATGGCGAAACGTTTAAGGCAATTGTTTCACCTAAGCAGGCACGTGCAAAATTCTTTTTCCCCTGTTCAAGAAGAGTCTCTGTTGCTTCAAGAGCAATTTCATTGGATGTATAAAAACGTGTGTTTCTTAATCTTGTGTGAACATTGAATGATGAACTTGAGTTGTTTTGAGTAAGAACAATTATTTCGGCGATTGATTGATTACGTTCAAAAAAGAAGGCTTCTGCTTGTTTTGCCATGGCAGATGTACGACCTCCGCTTACTGCATTAATTAAGTCTAAAAGCTGAAGAACATTGGATCGAATAGAAGTAAGCTCTCTCTGAACTGTGGATGCTGAACGAGTATTAATTGTTAAGTTATTTTCTTCTGCTGTAATACGAACGTCTTTAGAAATAAAGTATGAATTTAAAAATGTGACTGTTCCCAGAGAAATCAAAACTAAAACACCAATAATTATGGCAAGTTTTACCCCGATAGAAAATAATTTTTTAACTTTAACTTTTTCACCCATATCTTTAAATTTACTATACTAATAAATATAAATCTAGACAATGTCATTAACTTAAGTACTATTTAAAATTTCATATTTCCTGTAGAATTCCAT
>SAMEA3663057__coassemble_185_pt1 | contig 19145 bp, 17 predicted proteins | sample SAMEA3663057__metabat2_low_PE_007 | metagenome-assembled genome bin SAMEA3663057 (sample SAMEA3663057) | pig gut metagenome | biome: pig gut; feature: pig-associated habitat; material: faeces | place: France | collected 2012
CACCACTTCTCAAATTCTAATGATTCTGGTGGTATTTGTAAATTTGTCCATTTGGCGGACTTTTTCAGTGGGCTCATACAAATCTTGGAGTTAAGGAAGTAAACGTTATTGTCTGGATTACAGAAGAAGCGGAATGTCAGGACTTTCTCAAACTCTATGGAAAATATGTCCAGAGCCCGGGTGATAAGAAGATAATGGAGATAAAAAATGAAGCACTTAATAATTTTATGCACCCCATACGGCACCGGAAAATCTACAGTGAATGAGATTTTCAAAAGCGGGGGGCTTCTTCCAGACTACGCAAGTCTGGACTCTGATGATATTGATATTTCATGCTTTAATTACAAGGACACGGAACGCGAAGAACAATACTACACCTATAACTTAAAACACGCTCTTGGAGAAGGTGGCATTGCCGGATGAAATCTCTGACACTCATTTTATTGCAATGATCTGTTCCAATGAAGAAATCAGAAAACGCCTGAAAGCCAGATCTGCCGAACGCAACTGTGGCAGCGAGGAGTTTATCCAAAGCCAGATTGATTACTCAGCCTGGTTTAAAAAGAACCGCGGTAAGTTTCAGAAGTTTATTGATAACACTGGCCAGAGGCCGGAAGAAACTGCAGAAATTATTACCGAGTATGTGAAAAATCTGTAAAAAACTCAAAAATTTTCGAAAAGTTTGTCTAAAATGATAAAAGTCACACCATATTATATATGAGGATTTTGTCCTCAATGAGTATAATATGGAATGTAAACTTGTTAATTATTCAATCAAATTGATTTACAATTTAAGGTGTGTTAAATTAGTTGACAGAAAGGTGCCGCCGTATTTTCACGCGGAGTACAATAATCACGAAGCTGCTTTTGCAATTGAGAATCTTTTAATAATTGCAGGTTCGCTTCCACCTAGAATTACGGGATTTGTTATTGACTGGGCCTCACTGCATCAGAAAGAGTTGATGACGAATTGGGAATTGCTTAATACAAAAGGAACTTTTGAAAATGTTCCGCCGCTTGTTTAGAGGAGTTGTTATGTTGCACGTAGAATCAGCGAAATATCACGGAGAGTACAAAATCGAAGTGACTTTTAATGATGGAAGTTCTCATCTTGTTGATTTCGAAAAAACTATTTCCAATGATTCACGTGCAATTGTTTCTGCTCTGAAAGTTCTGACGGTGTTTAAGGATTTCTCAATTCAACATCATACAATTGCATGGGCTAATGGATTGGATTTTGCACCGGAGTTTATTAAAGATTGTTCTATAAGAGTTCTAACTGAAATAGCATAAAAAGATAAAAATGAAACCAACAATTTTCGAATCAGAGCTAGTCAGTTATTGGGATTGGAACAAAAATACAGAATTAAATCCAAAGAATACAACAGTAGGTTCTTATAAAAAAGGTTACAAACGACGAGATATACCAATAAGCAGTAATTTTATAACTTGCTTTTATGCGCCAAATGGCGTTATAATAATAGACAAGTGGCTTGTGCTGCGGAGTTGATTTTATCTGGGGGTGCTTATGACAAAGGCAAAACAATACACACCTGTTAATTGCCGCATGAAGGTATTTAAAGGAATGCCGAAGAACGAGTACAACAGTTTTATTCATGTAATATTTAAATACACAGATAAAGATTTTGCAGGCATAGCAGGTACTAGTGCCAGAACACTTTCCAGACTCAAACCAGATCAGAATATTCCTCAGCAGGCAGCGGAAGTAACAATTTCTCTTATGAGAGCATATGAAAAAGCAAAAGAGATTTTTGGTTCTCAGGAAAATGCTGTAAAATGGCTCAAGTCTCCAAATAATGTGCTTGGAGGAATAACTCCGGTGCAGGCTATGAGTTCACGCTTTGGTGCAGAAGAAGTTATGGATATTCTTGGCCGCATTGAATACGGTGTTTTCTCATGATTGTATTCAGAATTGCACGTAAAGAACGTATAGAAGATTTGTCAGGCCGGGGTGCAGAACTTTTTGGCGGACGCTGGAATGAAAAAGGCTATCCTGCTTTATACACCTCATCTTCCTTATCTCTTGCTGCTCTGGAAATCCTTGTTCATACAGACAAATCAATGCCACCTGTAAATATGGCTTATGCTTCTATTTATGTTCCAGATTCTTTTCTTTCAATGAAAATCTTAAAGCTTCCTTCTGATACTACAGAAATTGAATACGGTACAAAGTGGCTCAAAGAGAAAAGCGGGCTTATGTTAAAAGTGCCTTCTGTTATTCTTCCTTATGAATATGAACATGAATGCAATCTGATTTTGAATCCACTTCACGAAGATTATAAAAAGATTTTTATTAATGAAGTACATGATTTTTCTTTTGATGTACGATTGGTGAAATGATTTTCTATTCTTGATGCAAAAAAATCACTCCTTTGATAAAATTATGAAATCTAAAGCGTCTGGGATGTTTTTCATTAGAGTGCTGTCATCTTCATTCAGTTTCAGTGACGAAGATAGTTTCTGTTCAGATGATAAGGAAAGTTTTTTGGGAATTTATTCAAACAAAAGTTATAGATTCTAATAATCTGGAATTTTGTATATCTTTTTTATTAATAGGAAATGAAATTGTATTTGTAGTCAAACAATAAAAGGCAGTTCTTGGAGCAGCCAATAACATTCAAAAAAGATAATGTAAGTATTATTCAAGCTATATCAATTGTTAGGCAAAATATAATCGAGGATAATGATAAAGTAATTTCAAATTTTATATAAAAAAAACAGCAGAGCCGGACGACTCTGCTGTTTAGGTTTATATTACTTTTTTTCTTTTTTTAATTCACTTTATATATCAGGTTAGCCAAAAATTGGTCTAACTCTGTTTACAGTATCACAAGCTGCAAGTTTTGCGATGATGTCATCTGTTACGACTCCATCAACGTCAATAATGTTGTAAGCGACATCTCCACGTGCCTGGTTAATGAAAGCCGAAATATTCAACTTTGCTTCACCAAGGATTGTTGTGAATTTAGAAATTGTATCAGGAATATTTTTGTGGCTGATGCAAAGACGAGTTCCACCAGCTGGAATTGGGTTGTCTGTAACAGTTTTTGGGAAGTTTACAGAGTTTACAATGTTTCCGTTTTCGAGGAAGTCTTTGAGCTGAGCTGCAGCCATAATTGCACAGTTGTCTTCTGCTTCTGGAGTTGAAGCTCCAAGGTGAGGCATACAAACAACCTTTGGATGGTTCAAAAGTTCTTCAGCAGCAAAGTCTGTAATAAGGCAAGAAACCTTTCCAGAATCCAAAGCTGCAAGAATATCTTCATTATTTACAAGTCCACCACGAGCAATGTTGATAATTCTAACACCATCTTTCATGTTTTTTATAGAAGATGCGTTAATCATACCTTTTGTATCATTTGTCTGTGGAACATGAATTGTGATGTAGTCACTCTTTGCGTAAAGGCTGTCCAAAGTTTCTGCAATTTTTACATTTTTGTTCAATTTTAATGCAGCATTTACAGAAAGGAATGGGTCATATCCGTAAACTTCCATTCCAAAGTGGAGGGCAAGGTTAGCAACCATAGCACCAATTGCACCAAGTCCAATTACACCAAGAGTTTTTCCGTTTAATTCTGGTCCAACAAACTGGCTCTTACCTTTTTCTGCAAGAGTTGGGATTTCGTCACCCTTTCCTGCCAGAGCATTTGCCCATTTGTTAGCATCAATTACAGGACGGCTTGAAAGTAAAAGAGAAAGCATAACAAGTTCTTTTACAGCGTTTGCATTAGCACCTGGTGTATTAAATACAACTACACCTTTTTCTGTAAGTTCTGGAATTGGGATATTGTTAGTTCCAGCTCCAGCACGTGCAACAGCCTTTACATTGTCAGAAAGCTGCATTTCGTGCATATCAGCAGAACGAACAAGGATTGCATCAGGATTATTGATTTCTGAAGCAATTTCATAATTATCACGGTCAAGCTGGTTCAAACCCACGCTCGCAATTTTATTTAATGTCTGAATTTTGAAACTCATTTTATTTATTCTCCTCTGCAAATTTCTTCATGAACTCTACCAATGCTTTTACACCATCTAAAGTCATAGCGTTGTAGATAGAAGCACGCATACCACCAACTAAACGGTGACCTTTGAGGTTTACAAGGCCTGCTGCAGCGGCTTCTTTTACGAACTTGTCGTTGATTTCTTTTTCTTTTGCTACAGATGCTTCGTCAGTTGCACCAGTTGAATATTTTGTAAGGAATGGAACGTTCATTAAAGAGCGGCTTCCTTTTTCTGTAGTTGCACGGAAGAAATCGCTTGAATCAAGGTAGTCGTAAAGGTAATTTGCCTTTTCAACATTCTTCTTGTTAATTCCTGCAGCTCCACCGTTCTTTTCAATCCAGTGAAGAACCTTGTCCAAAACATAGATTGTATAGCAAGGTGGTGTATTGTACATAGAATCATTATCTGCATGAGTCTTGTAAGCGAGCATTGTTGGTGTTCCTGGACGGCAGTTTTCTGCTTCTGGAATCAAATCTTCGCGGATAATTACAAGTGTAACACCAGCTGGAGCAAGGTTTTTCTGAGCACCGGCAAACAAAAGACCGAACTTAGAAACATCTAATTCTTCTGAAAGAACACAAGAAGAAATATCTGCAACTAATGGGATTTTTCCTGTGTCAGGAATATATTCATAGTGAGTTCCCATAATTGTGTTGTTGAAACAAATGTAAGCATAATCATAGTCACCTTCAATTTTTTCTACTTTTGGAATATAAGAGTAGCTCTTATCTTTTGATGAAGCGATGATATCAACTTCAACACCGAGTTTTTTTGCTTCGGCAGCAGCTTTTTTAGCCCATACACCAGTTTCAATATAAGCAGCTTTTCCAGTGTGAATACCAAGGTTTTCTGCAACCATTGCAAACTGTGTGGATCCACCACCCTGAAGGAACAATACCTTGTAATTTTCAGGAACCTTCATCAATTTGCGAACCATTGCTTCTGCATCCTGAATAATTGGTTCAAATGCCTTAGAACGGTGGCTCATTTCCATAACAGACTGACCTGTTCCATTGTAATCCATCATTTCTGCGGCACATTCTTTTAAAACTTCTTCTGGTAAGCAAGATGGACCAGCACTGAAATTGTACACACGACTCATATTTACACCTCTTTTTTCTTTCTTTCATGCCTAGGGTCTGGCAAGAAGATTTAATGCGTTGATAATAGAAAGATTTTCTACTTTTACACTTGCTGGAGTTTTTACAAGTCTCTGGGTAAGATTTACAATTCCTTTTATCCCGGTTTTAACAAGTCTGTCTGTCATAGCCTGGGCATCCTTGTTTTGTACCGAAAGAATTGCATATTCAATCTTTTCCTGTTTTATTACCCAAGGCATGTCGTCTGCAGGGTAAAGAGGAAAAGAAGTACGCAGGATTTCTACTCGGTAAAGGTTAGAGTCAAATCCAACCTTAATTTCAAAACCTGAACTTTCAAAAAAGGACTGATCAAGCAGGGCAGCTCCTAAACGGCCAAGTCCTACAATGCAGCAGTTCTTTGTGGAGGAATCGCAAATAAGCTCTTCCAGAACGAATATTAGATTTTCCACCGAATATCCGTTAGAAACTCCATTTAAGTTTTTACCAAGCAGCCAAAAATCGTGTCGAATTAAAGAATCTTTCCAGCCTGTAATCTCACTGATTTGTGCCGAAGTAATTTTCTTTTGTGGCCATGCCTTCAAAATTTGAAGCAACTGTACCATTCGTTTTTTGCTTGCTTCTGGTAACTTAAGTGTTTCACTCATTATAGGATTCTCCAAAATAAGTTCAATTAGATTAGGGGTGATAAAGACCCGAATTTCACTTAAAAACTAGCAAAATTCCATAAAAATGACAATTACTGTTAAAATTATAACAGTAACAAAACTTACTAGGATAAAAAAAGAGGAACCGGGAAAACTAAAAAAACCGGTCCCTCTCAAAAATTAGGAGGCTGTTTAATTATTTTGCATAAGCAACTGTAACTCCAGGTGTCAGCTGATTTTCAAAGTAAGCAGCTACCTGTTCATTAAAAAGTTGATCAAGCATTTTCTGGTAGTCCATTATCTTTCCAACATAATTTAATGTTGTTTGTGGAGTTTTGTTTGAACGTACTCGACCAGTTCCTGCATTATACATTGCAAGGGCAGAAACTTCGTTTCCTGCTGTGTTCAAACAGAACTTCAAATGTGACATACCGTATTTTGCACTAACAAAAGGGTCAAAGAAGTCTGCTTCTGTAAGACCTGGAAATGAATTAGAATTCAACTGGAAAAGACCACGGTCAATTGTTGCATTCGAATTCTTGTTAGTCGCATTTGTTTTATAATTACTTTCTGTATGTGCAAGGGCAAAAGCTAAAGAAAGAGGTATGTTATTCTTCTCAGCTTCTGTAATAATTGCCTGTGTTACGTTTCTATCTCCCGTAATCTGATAGTAGAACCATTCTACTGCAGTACGTGATAAAGCCTGACGATATAAGGTAAGTCCATCATCAGAATTGCCTGTCAGCTTGTTAAGCGAAACTTCTGCAAAATAATCTTGAAATGCAGCAGACAATTCTTCTTCAGTTTCTTCTGAAAGATCTACTATTGTTATAGGAGCTGCTACTTCAATAACTTCTGGTTCTTTATTAGGAAGCAAAAAATAAATAAGTAGAACAGCAGCTATTAAAAGAGCACTTAAAGTAATAGCAAAGAAACATGTGTTAGCAAACGAATTTGCCTTAGCATTACTCTGCATTTTATTAAATCTCCTTTTATATATCTCTCTCTGACTTGTGGAAGATATTGGCATAAAAGAAATAAAGTTGCAAGAGAATTTTGAGGAAAAAATGTGAATTTAAGTAAAAACAACCATTTCTTTCGCAATTGTTGCGGTTTTTCGCAAAACAATGAAATTAATACTTTACAATTGTATCAGATGCAAGGTCTGACTGTTTGCTGAAGTATACATATTGGGCGTGTTTGATTGCAATTGTGTCTATAAAAGATTGAGTATCCTTGAGTTCTTTTGGAAGTTCAAAACCTGCTACACTTACGCAGTCCTTTACACGGCGGGCAGTGTGATTAAAAGCCTTTGTAAATAATTCTATCTGTTCTGGTGTTTCAAGAGGTTTATCTACAAGAGGAACAAGAATTGCAAAAATTCCAGAAGCTTCCATCCCCTTGAGCTGGTTACGAAGGAGGGCTAAAAATTCTTCATTGTAAGATTCTTCTTCCATTTCAACTGTGGTCCATGGAATTTCTACTCTTTTAAGACTGTTCGGGTCTACAGGTGAATTATCAGCGATTTTATATAATTTATTTTCTTTTACTGTAAATACTGGATCTAATTTCATAATCATTCCTTAAGATTTTTATAATCTGTATTATTTTTTTAAACTTATAGTACAAATTGTTAAAAAAATAAACGGTGGCCCTTTTCGAGAACCACCGTTTTATTTATTTGCTGATAAGCATAAACTATTCAGTCAAAATACGAATAACTTCAGCTTTATCCTGTGTATTAAGGATTTCCTGACGTTTTTCTGGGCTCTTGAAAAGTAAACTTACTTCTGCAAGGAACTGAAGATGAGGTCCAGTTTTGTTTACTGGAGACAATGTCATAATGAAAATACGACATGGTTCCTGGTCCAAAGAGTCAAAATCTACTGGATTGTCAGAAATACCAATACAAGCAACCAAGTCTTTTACTGTATCTGTCTTTCCATGAGGAATGGCGATTCCATGTTTCATTCCTGTCGACATCTTGCGTTCGCGGTCTAAAACACATTCACGAGCAGCAGCTTTATCTGTTACTTTACCTGCTTTGTACAAAACATCGAGCATTTCATCTACGATTTCTTCTTTTGTTGTTCCCTTCAAATGAAGGTTTACTGTGTCTGTTGTTAATACTGTTCTTAAGTCCATATGTTTAATATTATTTCCACTTGTTAAACTTGTCAAGGTGGAAAATCCTAAAATATGAAATAAAACTCTCTAGAAATTTTATACTCAATCAGGGCTTCCGCATTATAAACAAAAATCCCGAGTTTTTGGCTCTCAGTCACGGTTGCGTGATTCAATGCGACAAGTTTACTCTATCGGGTAAAATCACTATAATTACCCAAATAAATACTAGAATTATTTTTATTATAGAGGTTTTATATGATTAATTGGGCAAACGCTGATACTCTTTCTTCATGGAAGAAGCTTATGTCACTTAAAGGAATGGTTTCTGTTGCAGATGAACTTTCTTCATCATCAGCTGCAGACAGAATTGCAAAATATTCTATTCCTATGGGTGGAAATCTTACTTATAACTATGCTGCAAAACAGGTAAACGAACAGATTTTGAAAACTCTTGCTGATTTGGCAGAAGAAGCTCAGCTGGTAGAAAAGTACCAGGATTTGCTCAATGGTTCAGTTGTAAATACTGGTGAAAAACGTATGGTTCTTCATCAGCTTACTCGTGGTCAGCTTGGAAAAGATGTAATGGCCGATGGAGTAAACAAACGTGATTTCTACATCAACGAAGTAAAACGCATTGCAGATTTTGCAAATGATGTTCACTCTGGAAAACTTGTAAACGAAAAGGGTGAAAAATATACTACAGTTTGTCAGATTGGTATTGGTGGTTCAGATCTTGGGCCACGTGCTATGTACCTTGCTTTGGAAAACTGGGCAAAGAAAAACAATACTTTCAAAATGGAAGCTCACTTTATTTCTAACGTTGACCCAGACGATGCTTCTTCAGTTGTAAAATCTCTTGATATTTCAAAGACAATCTTTATCCTTGTTTCTAAATCTGGAACAACTTTGGAAACTCTTACAAATGAATCTTTTGTAAAAGACTTTATCAAAAAAGCCGGTTGTGATGCTTCTAAACACATGATTGCAGTAACTTCAGAAACTTCTCCACTGGCACACAACCCAGATTATATGGCTGCTTTCTATATGGATGATTATATTGGTGGTCGTTACTCTTCAACTTCTGGAGTAGGTGGAGCAATCCTTTCTCTTGCATTTGGTCCAAAAGTTTTCCAGGACTTCCTTGACGGTGCTGCAGAAGAAGATAAACTTTCTTTGAACAAAGATATTACAAAAAATGCCGCTTTGATGGATGCTTTAATTGGCATTTATGAAAGAAACGTTCAGGGCTATCCTGCAACAGCAATTCTTCCATATTCTCAGGCTTTGTCTCGTTTCCCAGCTCATCTCCAGCAGCTTGATATGGAATCAAACGGTAAATCTGTAAACCGCTTTGGTGAAAAAATTGATTATGTAACTGGTCCTGTAATTTTTGGTGAACCTGGAACAAATGGTCAGCATTCATTCTACCAGCTTTTGCATCAGGGAACTGATATTGTTCCATTACAGTTCATCGCTTTCCGTCAGAATCAGACAGGTGATGATGTTGTAATTGAAGATTCTACAAGCCAGACTAAACTTTGTGCAAACGTTACTGCTCAGATTGTTGCTTTTGCTTGTGGTAAAAAAGATGATGATCCAAACAAATCATTTGCAGGAAATCGTCCTTCAAGCTTGATTTATGCAGATCAGGTTTGTCCAAAAACTTTGGGAGCTTTACTTGCTCACTACGAAAACAAGGTAATGTTCCAGGGTTTTGTATGGAATATTAACAGTTTCGATCAAGAGGGAGTACAATTAGGTAAAAAGTTAGCAAAGGCTGTACTTTCTGGTAATATGGAAGGTGCTCTTAAGGCTTATGCAGGTCTTTTAATCAAATAGTTTGATAAAGTTTAAGCCTTAAAAAACAAAAAGGAGATTAATCTGGTTTTAAGATTAATCTCCTTTTTTTTGCGACTTTTTTTATAAAAATGTATTTTTCTTGTAAAAAGTGCATAAAAACTGTATATTTATGCATATGAAAGAAAGGCAGGCAAGATTAAAATCAATCAAGAATTTGATAAAAGAAAATATAATTGAAAGTCAGGACGATTTACTTAATCTTTTGGTTAAAGAAGGTTATGATGTTACTCAGGCCACTTTGAGCCGTGATTTGAAACTTCTTAAAGTTGGAAAGGTTCCTGACGGAAAATCCGGTTATATGTATGCTTTGCCTGGAGAAGATGAAAACGGCGAAAACGAAGCTATTTATGTTCAGGACTTTCTTCGTGGCTATATCAGCATAGATTTTTCTGGAAATATTGTTGTAATTAAGACCTTCCCAGGTCATGCTAATACTGTTTGTAATGCCCTTGATAATTTAAATATGGATGAAGTTCTTGGAACTGTTGCCGGTGATAACTGTATGTTTGCCTGTTTACGCGAAGGTGTTACCGGCGATGATTTTATGGAAAAACTAAAGAAACATATTCCAGGAATTGAAAGTTAGATTTAAGAAAGACTGGTCTCTTTTTCCTTGCTAGTTTTTTTATTTTGATTTAAAGTAAGCCCATGGAGTTTACAAGTACAAGAAATAGTAGTTTATCGGTGCCTTTTTCCAAGGCTGTTAGAGATTGTATTCCTGAAGATGGAGGAGTTTTTGTTCCTTCTTCAATCGAAGATTTGCGCCGTTGGGTTAATTTCATTGATGAAAACACTTCTTTTACCTCAATAGCGGGTTCCCTTACATCAGCTTTAATGCACGAAGAATACTCTCCAATTGTTTGCGAAACTATTGCAACCAAGGCTTTTCCAACATCGCCAAAGGTTCGCCAGTTAGATGATAACCTTTTTATGATGGAGCTCTATCACGGTTTTACCGGTTATCACAGAGATTACGGAGTTTCATATCTGGTTTCATATTTGGAATACACTTTGCAACTTTCTGGTGGAAGTGCAGTTTTTCTGGATTACACAGATGGTGGTCTAGGTGCTCTTCTGAACCAGTTGCTTAAGGGTAAGAAAAATATCAAGGCTGTTCTGGTTTATAAAAAGGGTAAAGTTTGCGGTATTGATGAAGAAAGCTTAGCTTGGAATGGCGGAAACATTTATCCTGTTGAAATGGAAGGTAGCGAAAAAGAAATTCGTTCCGCTATTTCAAAGGTATTTGCTGATAGAGAATATGTAAAAGCTAAAAATCTTACAGTTGCAAATACAACAAATGTTTGTCGCCTTTTAAGTCAGATTTTCTTTTTTCCTTATTCTTTTGCTCAGATTAAGAAAAAGGTTGATGGAGATATTTACTACTCAATGGATGCCGGAAACTACGGTACTCTGGTTGCTGGTCTTTATAGCTGGCGTTTTGCCCTGCCTGTAAACGGCTTTTTAGTTCCAAGTACTGCTGCTTTGGCTAGAAGTCCTTCTGGTAATCCTGTTCTTTTGGATTCAATGGTAGATGTTTCGAAACGTTCAGAAATTAATCCTATTACACCTGCAAATATTGAACGCCTGGAGTCTTTCTTTGGTAAGAATGAGTTGATGATGAGGAACTTTGTTTTTCCAATCGATGTTTCAGAACGCCAGAGAGAAAAGGCTGCCAAAGAACTTTTTATTAAATATGGCCTTTATGCTGACCGTGCAACTTCTGCCGCTTATGCTTCAATTAAAGAAGCCCGTGATTATGATTTAGATGAAGATTGCTCAGTCGTTCTTACAGCTTATAATGATCCAAGTCTTGATGCAGAATACTGTCGCCACGTTTTGGGAGAAGCTCCTGAAATGCCAGAAAATATTAAGGCTTCTATGAAACCTTTGGAATTAAACAGGCCTTTAATTTCCAGTCTTGAAGAATTAAAAGCGATTATAGATAACCTGTAAAATTACAAAATAACGAAAAAAAACTGTTGTCAGAGCGGTAAGTTGAAGTGTACCCAAAACTTGGAGATATTTTTAGGGTACACTTCATAAGTTTGACAACAGTTTTTTTTATTTTGAAGGTTTCTTCGAACTTTTCTTTGTTGTAGTTTTTACTTCGGTTTTCTTTGTGCTTTTATTCTTTACTTCTGTCTTAGTCTTTGTGCTTGTTTTTTTTGTACTTGCTTTTGCTGTGGCTTTTTTAGCATTGGCTTTTTTTGTTGAAGTCTTTTTTACAAGTGGAGCAAATTCTTTTTCAAACAAGTCACATTTATAAGCTGCCTTAAGTTTTGCTGAACAAAGTACTTTGTATAATTTAAATACTTCAGGAAGTTTTGCAGTTTTTGCAGAAAGTCCCATCATCATAATTGCAAGATTAAGGTTTTCTTCCAAAACTTCTTTGTTGAACCATTTAATGTTGTCAAAGGTATTTGCTCCACTTAAGGCAGAGGCATATGGACTATTAACAAGAAGCTTGGTTAGTTTGTAGGCTTCTTCTTTTTGTTTTGCAGGCAATTGTTCAGAATTACAAGTTGAAGCAAGTAAAAGTGTCTTTTGGAAGAGGAAGCGTAAATCAAGTTTTAAGAATTCGTTCAATTTACGTCCAAAGTTCCAGTAAGAAGCGAGTCCGTTATCTGCATATTGAGCACAAAGAGCCCAGCCTGGCAGGACTTTTTCAATTTCCTTTTTAGACGAAATTATAAGTTTTGCGAAATCTTCATCTGAAGTAGTTTTAGCAAGAGCTTTTTGTAAATCAGCAGGGTTTTTTTTTGCTTCGGCATTATGAATGTTTACGCACTTTTTGATTCTGTCCCTAAAGAGTTTGTACTGCTTTTCTGGATCAAGCGGTGTAAGTTTTTTGTCGGCATCTTTTGCAAAGGTTTGGGCTGTCTTGTAGAAGGCAAGTCCACTTTCTTCTGCCAGATCAAGGATTTCTGTAATTTTTTTAATGTCAACCTTGATGCTTTTTGCTTTAGAAGTTGCCTTGTTTTTTGCAGGAGTTTTCTTTGTGCCGGCAGTTTCTTGTTCAGGTTTCTTTTCTTCTGGAGCTTTGAAGGCTTCCATAATAGGAGAAAGAGCTTTTTCACTAAAGTCGGCAAGGGCCTTGTACAAGTCTTTGTAGATAAGGTCCTGCCATGCAGATTCAATATCTTCGCAACCTTTACCTGCAAGAAAATCGCAGAGAATCTGATAGCGGTGGTCAGCAAAATCTGTAACCTGGTGAATGTTCATATAAACCTGGTATTCAAAACCATTTAGCATAACGAACATTCCTTTTTCACAAATTTCCTTACTCTTACGGATGTACCAGAGGCGGCTTTTGTGTTCCTGGAAAATACAGAATTTATCATCTTCGCCAGTAAGATTGAGTCCTTCTGAAATAGAACGGGAAATCAGTTTTGTTTCTTCACCATTTCCTGTGTGAACTGCATAAGGGTCAGACTGTTTTATCCATCCATGTGCCTGGTCATATTTATTGTTGTAGAAAACAAGTGTTCTTTCGTCTCCTGCTCCATTTGAATAGGCAAATACGTTTTCGTTTACGTGACCGTCTTCCCATAAATCATAAAGAAGGAAATTGTCTACTCCAGAGAAAAGATAGCGTTTTTTCATTAATGGGAAAATATCATGCCAGTGGCGGTCAACCAGATATCCGCTTGGTTTTTCGTCTTTGTAGGCCTTTGTATATTCCATGCCGTACTTTTCTGTAAAGCCTTCAATCTGACCATGACCAAACATTGGGAGGCCTGGCATTGTAATCATAAGTGTACAAACACCAAAGTACTTGTCTCCATCACCAAACTGGGCAATGGCAGTTTCTTCATCAGGGTTGTTCATAAAGTTTACATAACGTTTAAGAACCTGAGGATCAAAGGTGATTGTATTTTTGATTGTATCGCGGTATTTTTGATTTTCTTCCTTTTTGAGCATGTTCATGAAAGCCGAATTGTAAACACGGTGCATTCCAAGAGTACGAACAAAGTAACCTTCCATCATCCAGAAGGCCTCTGCCAAAAGCAGGGTATCCGGACATTCTTTTGCTACACGATCAACTACTTCACGCCAGAATTCATTTGGAATTGCGTCGTTGAACTGCCCGGTTGTGAGTGAATATTCTGAACGGCTATAAATGTCTCCTCCATGTCCTGGTTCCGGATACCAGAGTCGGCGGATTGATTTTTTTGCCAGAACCATTGCCGCATCAAAACGGATGATAGGGAAGTTCTGGGCAACGTGGAGAATTTCCTGAATTACAGCTTCGCGGGCCTGAGGATTTAAAAAGTCAATCTGAGCAGTATCATTCCATGGCAAACCTGTTCCGTCGTTTCCGTGGTAGATGTAGCGTACATCTCCAGTTTGATTATCCACACGTTTGAAAACTACTGCACAGTCATTTTTTGAGTAGTAATGGTCTTCCAGGTAAACAGAAGTTCTGCCGTCCTGAGAAAGATTTTCACCATTGAAGGTGTATCCAGGAGAAGGATTGTCTCGTCTCTGAATGAAATAGTCAGGGTGATTCATAACCCAGTCGCTGTCCATACCTGTGTGGTTTGGAACCATGTCGGAAGCAAGTCGGATTCCTCTTTGCCAGAGTCTTTGTCTTAGGTTAGAAAGAGCGTCCCATCCACCAATGTTCTGGGCAATATTGTAATCATAAAGAGAATAAGCTGATGCTGCAGCCTCTGGATTTCCACAAAGCTGTTTGATTCTTTTTGAAGCCTTTGAACGTTCCCAAAGACCAATGAGCCAGAGGCCGGTGAATCCTTCATCACGAAGTTTATCCAGTTCTCTGTCAGGAATCTGATCCAGACGATTTATAGGATAACCGTATTCTTTTGTAAGCTGATCCATCCAAACCAGAACGGTTTTTGCCATCAAAATTACATTTGGCATCCACTCTGAGTCTGCGGAGAAGCGTTCATATTCATTCATAAGGTTTTCAAAAGAATATGGAACCATGTCAGGCAAATCTCCACCGCCAAAGCCGTGCCAGGCAGCCTTTTCTTCTTCGGAGATTGTATCTAAGCCCTGAAGAATGCGTCTGAGCCAGTCACCCAAGAAACTATCCCAGTATTTTTGAAGATATTCCAGCTGACCTCTAAGACTGTCTGGAGCAAAAGCAACTGGTTCACGTAAAAGTGTGATTAAGTCGTGATTAAAAGGCCCAAAAACTGGTTGGGTTTTTGCATATTTTTGAATGGTAGCCCAGGTTTTTGAGTACAGTTTGTTTTTTGCAAGTTCCTCGTCGCTGAACATTATCATAAAAGGCTGGAAAGCAGGATTTTCGTTAGCAAGATGAAGAAGAATGAGTTCTTCCAGAGTCTGTTCCCGATTTGATCTGATGTTACCGGTACCAGGATCCAAAGCTTCGCGTTCAAGGTAGTCCAGGGCTGTACATTTTTCCTGATAAACCTCAATAGGAGGGAATTCCTTCATAAAATCTAAAAGCAAATTGTCAATTTCTTCTTTTTTGTATTCCTTGTAAAGCTGATTCAGAAGATCGGTCATAAAAGTTGCAACTTTATCGCGGCGGTAAAGCATGCAGACGTAATGGAGGATTTCGTCAATTAAGCCCATTGCGTTTAGTTGGCCTGCAGAAAGTTTTGCGTTTTCCTGCCCCCGGCTTTCAAACACATTATTTATAAGGACTTGGAATTCGCGAACATTTTTCATGTTGGCAAAAACAACGTTTCCAGAAGAAGCAAAAAGCCCTCTGTTAAAATTACAAAGATCTCGGATTTTTTTTGAGATATGAAATTCGTTGTAGGATGTGTACATAGCTAATTTTCCTGTGTTTTTATAATATTTTTAATTTTAGAAATTAGTTCCTGGTCTGCAGTCAATTCTTCGATTGTAGCAGGAAGTCTGTATGTCCAGTTGAAGCTGGTAACGGTTCCCGGAATGTTTATTCTTTCATCAGAGGCTTCTGGTAGCCAGTATTTTTTGTTTAAATAGAGGTAGTCCTGAAGTGGGCTGATGTTCCAGAGGCTGGCAGATGTTGCGACTGCCTTTAAGATGGCATGGGCAATTTCTGGTGTGAATTCGCCAGATGTAATTGTGCTTACTGCCAGGTCAAAGGTATTTCTGTCTGCTTGGGGAGTTGTGTCTATTCCAAAGAATTTTGAATTTGCCTGTACAAAGGCCGAAACTGACATTTTTTCTTCATGCCACCACTGTCTGATTGTAGATGAGTCGTGAACGGAAGTTGTTGTTACAGATAAAGGTTCGTATTTATCAAATGGGATATAAGGCTGACCATCTTCGAACCAGTTCCTGCACCATCTTGCAACTTTTAGTCCCAAAATTTTGTGTTTTTTCATTACAGTTGGAACACATTCTATGTTTACGCCTAAATCTTCTCCACAAGGAATCATTTTTACTGCACTTGTAAGGGCTGTAAAGATTTCGTCGGCCTGTTTTTGCCAGAGTTTTTCGTTCTTTTTATTTAATTCCATGAAACAGTCTTCAAGATTTTTCTTTTCTTGAGGATTAAGAGACTGCCAGGCTGTTGAACGTGAATATGTCCAGACAGGAACAAACTTATTCTTTGAAATTTCGATGAGACAGCGGTTTGTCCAATAATCACAGAGAACTTTTTTTACACGGTCAATGGCGTCCGGGTGGCAAAGTTCAGAAATATCGGCATCCAGTATAGTTTTTGCCCCTTTTACAGAAGGGTCGAAAATCCACAATTCTTCATCATGAATCTGATTACAGAAGGTTGCAAGAATTTGGTGGGCCGTATCGTGGTTCCAGGTTATGTCTTCAATAGCTCCAGTTGGAATGTGAGGTTGACTAAGCCAGCGGATTCTGTCGTCATCAAAGCCCATTTCGTAGAGACTTTCTTTTTTGATTGCTGTGTAAGGTTCTGTATGTCCATTTAAGGCATTTATATCGGCTTCTGGAATTGCCCAGATTCTGAAAAAGCCCAGAATATGATCCAGACGGTAGGCATCGTAGTAATTAGAGGCTTGTTTTAATCTTTCGTTCCACCAGCTGTAATCTGCACTTTTGAGATTTTTCCAGTTGTAGGTTGGGAAGCCCCAGTTTTGACCATTTGGATTTTCTCCATCGGCTGGGGAACCGGCTCTTAAATCTTGATTAAAGAATTCTGGGTGAGCCCAGGCATCGCAGGAATCTTCGTTCATAAGAATAGGCATGTCACCCTTTATCAAAATTTTGTTCTTTCTAACATAAGCAACTGCATCGGAAAACTGCTGGTCAGCTAGCATTTGAAGCCAGGCGTAAAAAAGGTGTTCTTTTTTAAATGCCATGGTGTTCCAAAGTTTAGTAATTTCTGCATCTGTTTTGAACTGGTCGCTTTCAATCCAGTTTTTCCAGGATGCCTGCATATAATTCCATTTAAGGTTTTTGTAGACACAGTAGGTTTTTACCCAGGAATTTGCCTTTATCCATTTTGTAAGTTCTTCATCAGCTTTACCTTCTTTGCCAGCTAGGGTGGTTTCGTAAAGCATTTTTAAAAGATTGATTTTGGAGTTTAAAATTCCGTCATAATCATAACGTTTAGAATAAGGAAAATCGTTGAGAAATTTGTCGTAAGCTTTTTTGAATTTTGGGTTTGATTTATAAAGGTCATCAAAACCTGAAATATCTTTTAGGCTTATATAAATAGGATGAAGTGCAAAGGCAGAAAGCCCGCTGTAAGGAGAACTTTGTGTTCCTGTATCATTAACAGGAAGCAGTTGAATAAGTGAAATACCACATTCTTTACAGAAATCTGAAAAGGCTTTTAAATCTGGATATTGTCCGATAACTGAATTTTCTTTTGTATAAAGGGCTCCAAGAGGAACTACAAGACCTGTAAGCTTATTTATAGATTCTTTGTTAGACATACTTAAATTATAGCACATAAATTTAAATATATATTCAATAATTCTTTGTCTAATGAAAAATTTATTGAGGCAATTTGTCTAACAATTCCTGTCCGTGTATTTCAGATTCCTAAAAGAAGTTTTGCTTTATTCATAAACTGATTCCCCCTTGTTTTTCATTTCAGAATTGTAAAATAGATAATTATTTTTTCCAGAATTTTTTACAGTGTAAAGTGCGGCATCTGCCTTTTTAAACAAATCCTTAAAATTGTTTGCTTGCTCTGGGTATATAGAAATTCCTATACTTGGTGTGATTGCTACAGAATCTTTTCCGTTTGTGTAGTATTCCACAAGGATTTCACGCATGGTATTTGCTTTTTGTTCAATAATATTAAGAGCATCTTTAACTGTGTCTTTAAGGCAAAGAAATACACAAAATTCGTCTCCACCAATTCGACCAATAAAATCCTTTTCCGAGAAAACCAGGGTAATTTTATTTGCTGTATCGCAGATTGCCTGGTCTCCAAAAGTATGTCCAAGTTTATCATTTACCTGCTTAAAATTGTCCAGGTCGATTATAAACATGGCACAAATAGAAGAGCTGCCTTTTTGATTGATAAAGTTGGAAACATTTTTTTCGAAGCTGATTTTATTCAAAAGTCCAGAAAGAAGGTCAGTCATGGCCATTTGCTGGAGTTCCTGCTCATGAATAATCTGAGTATTTACGTTTACAAGGTTTCCAATCAGTTTTACAGGCTTGTGAGTATTTTCATCATAAGTGATTGAAAGATTCAGTCTGTGCCAGGCGTATTCTTTATCAATTCCCTGCAAACGGAACTCGCTTGTAAAGCTTGTTTGTCCGTCTTTTATGCTGTTTCTGATGATATCAATCAGATTGTTTTCGGTTTCGTGGATTTTAGAAGAAATTCTTTCAAACTGAGAAATTGGAAGTTCCTTTAAGTTTTCCCCTAAAATGTAATCTGTATTTCCTGTAAACTCAATCACCTTTTTTTCCAGATCAAACTCAAAAACAATAGTTTTATTATTTTCAGAAGTAACTGCATATCTGGAATTTTCTTTTTCAACTTTGAGTTTTTGCAGGAAGAGAACAGAAATGATGATGATGACGATGAGGAATACTCCCAGCATAAGTAAAATCTGGAACATAGTTATTAAAGAAATTTTACTTTGTTCAGAAAGTATAAAATCGGCAGTTACGGTTGAAAGAATATACCAGTTATTCAAACCGACAGGGTTATAAAAAGTAATTCTTTTTTCATCACCAATAGAAAACTCAAATGAGCCTGAGCGATTCTTCTGAATATCGTAGTAGATTCTGCTTAATTCAAAAATAGAAAGGGCTTTATTTTCGGAAAAAAAATCAATCCAGTTATCTTGTTTGCATAAGCTTTTTTGACTTTTTGACTGAACCAGAATAGTTCCTGTTTGGTCCGAAAGGGTTGTATATCCATATCCTTTAAAAGTTTCTACAGAAAAAATATCATCCAAAATAGAATAAGAGACGGTTCCAGTAATTACTCCGACAATATTTGAGCCCTGGTAAATTG
>SAMEA3663057__coassemble_203_pt1 | contig 17966 bp, 21 predicted proteins | sample SAMEA3663057__metabat2_low_PE_007 | metagenome-assembled genome bin SAMEA3663057 (sample SAMEA3663057) | pig gut metagenome | biome: pig gut; feature: pig-associated habitat; material: faeces | place: France | collected 2012
AAAGCCTTGACTTCGCCGTTTTTAGGGTTTGTAATAAACCCTAAATAAAAAAAATCTAAAAACTTTTTTTATATATCCGATAATGGAAGTATGAAAGCATCTAATAAATCTAGCATTATTACAGGAGTTAGCTTACTTTGTTTAGCAGCTCTATTTTCAATCTGTTTGATTACTCAGGCCTTTGATTTCGGAGCAGGAGGACCTGGGCACAATAACCTTTTAGGAAATGTTTTATATTCCGTTTATGGATTTTCAAGCATTTTGATTCCGGGATTCCTTTTATTTTCCGGCTTGTCATGTTTTGCTACCAAGTGGACTGCAAGAAAGACAATGAGACTTATTACTGCTCTAATTCCATTTTTTACAGCGGTTGTAACAGAAAAAATAATCCGTTCAATTGTTGATTTAGGAAAAGGTTCCTTCTCCGGCTTAAAAATTCTTATAGCACTTATAACAGGTGCAATGCTTATAGTAATAGAATACCTTGGTGCTGGAATTATTGCCGACAAAATTCAGCATTCCAGTGGTAAAAAGGCAAATGGATACGCAAAAGTTTCAAAAGTTTCTATCCCTTCAGCAGAAAGCAATACAGAAAATGATGATGAAGAATCTCCAAAACACAGATCAATTTTTGACCGCGTTTTAGATGCAGTTGACAATCCTGAACAGGACGCACAAGAAGAAACTTCTGTTGATGAAGAATACGACGAATATGAAGAAGAATATCAGGACTACAATGCTGAACAGACAGAAGAAGCAGACGAATCAGAAAATCCTTATGCTTCTTACGAAGAAGAATTAGAGCAGGAAGATGATGAAGAAGAAATTGACCTGGATACTGAGATTGCAAACAGTGCAGACCAAAATTCTGAAATAGAAATTCCTAGCTTCCAGGAAAATGATGAAGAAACTACCGAAGAAATTGTAGAAGATCAGGCACCTGCTTTTGAAGAAGCTTCTGAAACAGTTGAAAATAATGATTCAGATGCAGAAGAAAGTTCTAAACCAAACACAATGATTACTCAGGAAGAGTTTGCTGCCCTCACATCACCAGAAGAACCTGCAGACGAACTTGAGTGGCCAGATCTTCCTCCACAGCCAGAAAAACTTCCTCCAGAATATGACGAAGATTTTGACGAAAACGATCCAGACTTAGAATTTCCTCCAAAAGAACTTCCAAAAGAAGAAAAGGAAAAAGAAGAATATAACAGCAATGACCCTTATGCTGCAGCACGTTATGCGGATTCTGTTGTTGAAAATCCACGCTTTCCCCACGGAATTGTAATTCATGATTATGGTGAACAAACTGAGGAAGATGACGACAAGGAGTCAGACCCGAAAGAAGAAAAGAAATCTAAATTTCCTTCAAGAATAAATTTATACGAAGATGCCGTTTCTACATCATCACCTGAACCAGAAGTAGAAGATGATGACGACTATGTTGAAGACGAAACACTTCCTATGCCAGAGTTTGATATTGAAAAGCCTGCAATTACTCAAATTGAAGAAGCTCAGACTGCTTTAGATAAAGAAATTGAATTTTACGAAGAAGAAGAAGAAGATGATGATGATGATGATGATGATGACGAAACCGACGAAAATGATTCTGAAGAAAACTTACAGAACTTTTTTAACCAGGTAGATCCTTCATCAACAGTACAGGATATAGACGACCCTTACGAAGCCGGAAAAACAGAAACTACAGAAGATGATGAAGCTGAAGTTGAAGTTGAATCACCTGTTTTTAATCAGATTGCTCAAACAGAAATGGAATCTGAAGGTTCACTTTCTGAAACCGCTTCGGATGTTTTTTCTGATATGGAAGAAGATATTCGTAAAAGTCAGCCTGCAAAAATTTTGAAACCTGTTCAAGATTCTTTTGATGAAGATGAAGAAGAAGTTGCAGACGCTTCTGATGAAGATGATAACAATGATGAAGAAATGGACATTCCTGCTCAAAAACCTTTATCAAATTCTAGTAATCCACTTTCTACATCTGCCACAAATCTTACTGCCGATGAACTTACAGACTTTTTCCATGCTCAGCAGGAAGAAAACAAACCTAAGGGAACCGAAATATTGGCAAATCCTCCAAAACTGGATCACACAGCTACAAAAAAAGGCCCTTATGTTATTCCTTCAGATTTACTAACTGCCTATAAAGACGATGAATACTGGGTAATTGATGAAGCTACAAAACAGGCCGCCTTGAACCTTAAGCAGACTCTGGCCGAATTCAACATTGAAGCAGAGATTATTGGAATTAAAAAAGGTCCAGTTGTAACAATGTTTGAGCTTTTACCAGCACCTGGTGTAAAACTGAGTAAAATTGTTACCCTCCAGGATAACATTGCACTTAGCCTTGCTGCACAGTCAGTTCGTATTGTTGCACCAATTCCTGGAAAACAGGCAGTTGGAATTGAAGTTCCAAACCGCCACCGCTCTGTAGTTGGATTCCGTGAAATTATTGAAATGGACCTTCCTGAATGGAAAAAAATGGCCGTTCCAGTAATTCTTGGTAAGGATATTTTAGGTAAAGCCCAGCTTATAGATTTAGTCAAAACTCCACACATGCTTATTGCCGGTGCGACAGGTTCTGGTAAATCTGTTTGTGTAAATTCCTTAATTCTCTCAATCTTATATAAACGTTCATTCAAAGACGTAAAAATGATTCTGGTGGACCCAAAAGTAGTTGAATTGAAGCTTTACAACAATATCCCACATCTTTTGACACCAGTAATCACAGAACCTAAAAAAGCTTTACAGGCTTTAAAATGGGCCCTCTGCGAAATGGAAAGACGTTACGCCCTCTTAGACCAGATGGGTGTTCGCGATATTTCTAACTATAACCAGAAGATTAAAGATCAAAAAATTTGTACCGAAAAGTTGCCTTTCATCGTAATCATTATTGATGAATTTGCAGATTTAATGGCTACTTCAGGAAAAGAACTTGAATCGGTAATTGCAAGACTTACAGCCATGTCTCGTGCAGTAGGTATTCACCTTGTTCTTGCTACCCAGAGACCTTCTGTAAACGTAATCACAGGTTTAATTAAGGCAAACATTCCTACTCGAATAGCCTTCATGGTTGCTTCTCGAACCGACTCCAATATCATTATTGATACAGTAGGGGCTGAAAAACTTTTGGGCCGTGGTGATATGCTTTATGCCTCTGCCGTTGACCCAGCTCCAGTTCGTATTCAGGGCACTTTTGTTAGCGACCAGGAAGTTGAAGACGTTGTTAGAGCTGTTAAAGAATACGGTGAACCAGATTATATCGACGAAGAAATTTTCTTTGATGATGAAGATGATGACGGAGCAAAAGATCTCTTTGGACAGCCTATGGATGATGATGATCCTCTGTACGATCAGGCTCTGGAAATTGTTGTTCAGGCTGGTAAGGCTTCTGCCTCTTACATTCAGAGACGTCTTAAAATTGGTTACAATAGGGCCGCTCGATTGGTAGAAGAAATGGAAGAAAGAGGAATTGTCGGTCCGGCAAACGGAAGTAAACCTCGCGAAGTAATCCATATCCCTTAATCAGAACTTTTCTAAACCAGGGATGCCTACACAAAGATAAACTTTTGGCTTAAAATAAAGCTATGAATCTAAAAATTTTTCTACTTTTTATTTTGAGTTTACTAATGAGCTTTGTTCTTATTGCAGTAGGCATCTATTTTGCATCTGAAAAATTCTTAAACAAGCTGAACGAGTCTTCTGCCATAAAAAATGCCCAGACATTTGCTAAAAACAAGGTTCGGGCAAAAGGAAGTTCCTATATCTCATTGGGATTAGGTGCTTTGACTTTAGTATGGGCAGTTATGCTGATAATGTTTCCAGGCCTTTCATCTTACCTGTCTCTAATCTACATGGCTGTTTTATTTATTTGCTGCGTTTTCTTAGTATTTCTTTACAAATAAACCCAAAACTAGCGGATAGTTTTTATTTTATCTACAAGCTTTTTACTGGCCTTTGTATGAGTTGTTTCAGAAGGATGCCAGTCCGCACAGATTGTATCGCTCATTAGTTGTGGATCTAATCTTAAAGCGGAAATTCTTTTATCACCATTTTCCAAAGTATAAGTTGAAACAGCCTTGCTTAAAGCCTCGTAGAGTTCATCTCCCATCATTCCAAGACAACAAATGATATGTGCCTTAGGATTTTTCTGACGCACTTTTTTTAGGAATACTACATAATCATCTACATATTCCTGTACTTTATCAGCATTCTTTTTAGTATAGCTGGCATCATTTGTACCAAGATTTATTACAACAAAATCAGGCTGATAAGAGGCAAAATTCCACATTACATTTACAGGATTAATTCCAAAAATTGTATTTCCCCAACTAAAACCAGTTTTTTCATAAATTATAGGAATTACAGTATCAGCATTTTTATGACCATTGCTTGTATAACCAGAAGTAATCCCCCATCCGCTTACACTTACAAAAGACCAGTCCGCATTCAAAGCCTGAGCAGTCTTAAAGGCATAAGTTTTTGTTGAATCTTCTGTTGAAGTCTTAAAATGATGTTCCTTTACTGGATCATCTACACCATAACCACAAGTAATTGAATCGCCAATAAATTCAATTTTTAACTCTCTTGGCTCAGAAGCACTTACTTTTCCTTTTTTATCAACACAAAGATTTGTAATTGCAACCAGGGAATTAGCAGATTCAGAAACTTTTAAAATCTGAACAAGTCCCTCTACATTTTTCTTACTGTCAAAAATTGTAAAAGTTTCAGTTTTTTTGGTAATTAATGTATCAAAAGTCCTTTCTCCGTTTACAAATGCAACAATTCTTGCAGAGCCATCATCTTTTTTACCTGTAACTCCACTATCACCAGCAATTGTTACATCCAGATGTTTTGCTTTTACATTAAATTCAATTCCGCTTGAAGAAAAAGCCAGAACAAGGCCGTTTGTATCTTCATAAGTTCTTCCAAGTTTTCTTACATGTTCGGAATCAAGACTTACATATTTCGTATCTGCCCAAACAGTCATTGCCGAGTTAAAAATAAAGGCAAGTACAATTAAAAATGATAGTTTTTCAGTTCTTTTCATAAAAGAATTATAAGTAGGAAGAGTTTTTTCAATCAAGCCTGATAATGGATTTTTTAAAATTTTATGTTGGCATGACGTCATCATTATCATATTTATAACAAGATTCCTTTTAAGCACCTATATATGAAGAGAATTGAATTTATCCCCATAAAAAACTATAATTACATATTAAAATTTTCGAGGAAAAAAATGCCAAAAATTGAATGTAACGAAAAACTCTTTTTTGAAGCTATTGGAAAAAAATACACTTATGATGCATTGGAAGACCTACTTCCTTGCGCAAAGGCTGAACTTGATGAAAAGCCTGATACAAGCCTGCCAGAAAACGAACGCGTAGTAAAAATCGAATTAAATGATACAAACCGTCCTGATCTTTGGTCTACAAACGGTGTTGCCCGCCAGATTAAACTTCACGAAGGTGGAAAGACTGTTGATTATATGAAGCTGATGGCTAACCACGGCAACAACGATTACGGCGACCGCATTGTTGAGGTTGACCCTGAGCTTAAAGATATCCGTCCTTACATGGTTGCTTTTATGATTACCGGTAAGGCAATTGATGATCCTATGCTTAAGGACATTATTCAGACTCAGGAAAAGCTGGCATGGAACTTTGGCCGCAAGCGTAAGTCTATTTCTATGGGCGTTTACCGCGTTGACCAGATTAAGTTCCCTGTTCGCTACCACGCCGTAGACCCGGATAACACTAGCTTCGTTCCTCTCCAGTGCGACGCTCCTATGACTTGCCGCCAGATTCTTACTGACCATCCTAAGGGAAAAGATTTCGGCTGGATTCTTGCTGATATGAAAAAGTTTCCTCTTTTGAGTGATGCTAAAAACGAAGTGCTTTCTATGGCTCCTATTATCAATAGTGCAACTTTGGGTGCAGTTCAAGTTGGTGATAAGGATCTTATGGTTGAGCTTACTGGTGATAATATTGAAAACCTGATTTTGTCTGCTAATATCGTTGCATGTGACTTTGCTGATCAGGGTTATGAAATTAAACCTATTCTTGTAAAGCATCCTTATGACACAGGCCTTGGTAAAGACATTATGGTTCCTTACTACTTCCAGCCAACAACAAAAACAACTCTTGCCGCTATAAACAAGCTTCTCGGTTCTGATTTTGATATGAAAAAGGTTGTTGATGCTCTTACACGAATGGGAAGTACAGTTGAGGTTAAGGGAGAGGAAATCACTTTGAGCCCAGCTCCTTACCGCAACGACTTCCTCCACGAAGTTGATATTATTGAAGATGTTATGATTGGCTGCAACGTTGCCGCATTTGAACCAAGAACTCCTCAGGATTTTACAATTGGACGTCTTCTTCCTCTTACAGAATTCAGCCGTAAAGCTAAAACTTTGATGGTTGGACTCGGTTACCAGGAAATGATTTTCAACTATGTTGGTTCTAAGAAAGACTACATCGACAATATGCTGATTGATGGTTCAAAGGTTATTGAAATTGCAAACCCAATGAGCGAAAACTATCAGTTTATCCGTCCTGAGATTTTGTCCAGCCTTTGCCGTGCTGAGGCCGGTTCTGCAAATGCAATGTATCCACATAAAATCTTTGAAATTGGTAAAGTTGCATATCTTAAAGATGATGAAAACACTGGAACAATCACACGCCAGCACCTGGGCTTCCTTACTGCAAGTGCTAACGCTAACTTCAATACACTGGCATCTGAAGTATCAAGCCTCGTTTACTTCCTTGACCACGAATACAAGGTTGTTGAATCAAATGATCCACGCTTTATCCCAGGACGTCAGGCTGAACTTATTGTAGACGGACAGCCAGCTGGTGTATTTGGTGAAGTTCATCCACAGGTTTTGGAAAACTGGGGAATTACAACTCCATGTGCAGCCGGAGAACTCGACCTGGAAACACTTATGGCTACTGCTGATAACAAAACTGATGCTGAAAAAGCAAAGGACAAGAAAGGCTCAGAGCCAGCAACTCCTGCAGGTAATCAACAGAAATCTGAAGCTGAAACAAACCCAGTAAAATACTTCAACGAGCACATTGAGCTCCGCGTTGCAAAAATCACAAAGGTTGAAACAAACCCACAGGGCGACAAGCTTTATATCGAAACTTTGGATGATGGTACAGGCACAGAACGCATTATTCAGAGCGGTCTCCGCCCATACCTTACAGAAGAAGAATTACTCGGCCAGCACGTAATCATCGCCGCGAACCTCGCTCCAAGAAAGATGAAGGGCGTAGAAAGCCGCGGAATGCTCCTAGCCTGCGACTACACAGAAGACGGCAAAGAAAAGGTTGAACTCCTCACTGCTCCATGGGCAGAGCCTGGAACAATCATCCAGATTGAAGGTGCCGAATACACCGGCGAAAAGCCAGCCAAAATCGACATCGACAAGTTCTGTAAAATTGAATACCGCGTAAGTGGAAAGACTTTCACAATCGCCGGAAAGAAAGCAATGGCAGCAGGAAAGCCTGTTACAACAAACAAGGCTGATAACTGCGAAGTTTGCTAAAATAGATCTTGAAACAAGTTCAGGATGACATATAACGGTGGTTGAGTAGGCGAAGCCGTATCGAAACCACCATTATAAAACAAGGGCCAGTCCAAATCGGGCTGGCCTCTTTCATTTATATCGCAAACTGCAAAACTTCTTCTTTTGTTAATTCAATCAACTTCTTACCAATCTTCCTTGCATACCTTGAAAGTTCCAGAAGATTAACATTACAACTAGGTGCACTCTTGTATGGATCTGGAGCCTCATAATATGAAGGTGGAAGTTCTTCATTTTCGAGAAACTTTGGTTTTGTCATTGTTTCAGTTCCATTCATAATTATATACCTCCAGTAATTTTTTAGCTTCAATTTCATTTACAAAAAATTGATAATCATGCAACATGCCTAAGAACTCTGCATGGAAAGTGTTTATATAGTGTTCGAGTAATTCCTTGTTTGCAGCGAAACCATGCATTGCTCCGGCATATCCCCATTGGATAGATTTGTCTGCAGCAATTGCAAATAAATGTCCACCAACACCTATATATTTCTGTTTCCCAAAATCATGCTTATTATTTTGAGGAGCAGTACAAGCCCAATGCAAATAAACAGCATGAGAGTTCACATCATTCTTTATACCAACAAGACCTTGAATCTCATTAGTATCTTTTAACGCAAGCGCATAAACTTCAACATCAGCCGGAATCTCATTCCAATTGATATGCCATCCGTTTTCTACATTAAATTTCTTGAGATATGAACGGCTTTCAATTTTAAAAACAACGGTTTCTTTGATTTCTCCAGATTCAGTATCCCTTAAGCAGGGAACAATTTCATCAATCCAGATATCAAGGCAACCTTGTTCTAGAAATTTCGATTCCATATAGTAAATTATACCATGATATTTGTCATGTTTCTAGTTTTGAATAAATGTTGAGATGATTTATCTAGATTTTTGCAAGATCGAATACCGCGTAAGCGGCAAGTGCTTCACAATCGCAGGAAAGAAGGCCATCGCAGCCGGCAAACGAGTTACAACAAACAAGGCTGATAACTGCGAAGTTTGCTAAATAAAAACAAGCCAGTCCAAATCTTTGGGCTGGCCTGTCGTTTTCTATTCAAATTTTCTCATAACAACAGTTGTATATTTATCTGAGTTTAAGAAAGGACTTGCTCCTTTTTCTCCCCAGACACTGGTTTGATTTCTAGAAAACTTAATATTCTTTGGTAAATCCCTCCAAAAATATCCACCCAACCACCAGTCATAGGTATTTTCATATCTATCACTATTAGAACACCAGAATTCCATAGGCCAGTCTAAGTTCAATATATCAAAAGTATCTCTAAGAGTTGACCAATAAGTATAACTTTTCTCGCCACCATTATCCCAAACTAAATGAAAACAATTACCACATTCTTCATATGTTGGTATAAACCAGCCATCCTTATATTCCCCAACATTATAAATTTCACCATAAGAGTGTGCAAAGAAAAGTGCTGGATAATATTTTTTTGCGTTGTTTATTCCATTAGGATCCTTCTCTTTTACTATATCCCATGCCTTAGAACCATCTGTTAAATCTTCTAGTCCTTCTATTCTTCCTATATATCCATAACTATCCTTGTCTGCCCACGCTAGGCGAGAAGTATTTAATCCCATTCCTAGAGCATATGAACCATCAGAATCTACATTCCAAATAATGGCAATTGCCTTTAAGCTTTGAACATCATATTCTTTAGCTGTAACAACTTTTCCATTAATCAAAATAATTTTACCAATGTCATCTTTAGAATATTTAGGCCTAGTCGAAATTCCGCCTAATTTTTGTATGTAATCGATAATATAATCATTTCTGTTGCAGCGGATTGCCCAATCATAAGGGGCATATTTATCCTTATGTCTTTTATCATTTATATCGGCACCATTCTTTATCAGAACATCAATTACTTTAGGATTTGAAGTATACATTGCGGCCCACATAATTGGGGTTGTACCAAATTTATTCTGCTCATCAATATTGTCACCTTCTTTACAGAGAAAATCGATAATTTGAGCATTAGGATTGGTCATGCAAGCAATACTTAGAAGGCTTGACGGATACTGAATTGTTATCTTTTCATGAATCTCTGCTCCAGCCTTTTTTAGGGCAGCCAGAATATTTACATCATTTGCAAATAAAGCCGCATAAACAAAAACAGGTCTTTCATTTCTATCTTTTAATTGAACATTTGCACCATTTTTTAAAAGATAATTTACAACCTTTGTGTTTGACTTTACATCTGGTACACAATCTAGTGCTTCGTAAAGTTCAGTATCATTATCTTTAATAATTGTACTTCTTAATTTTGTAAGACATTCTGAATATGCAGAAGGATTTCCGCCCAAAACTGCATAAAAAAGTGGGGAATATCCTGCATCATCCAGTTCATTTACAGATTTACCTTGTTTTATAAAATTGGCAACTTCGTTTACTTTTCCATAAGCACATGTCTTATAAAAATCATTTGAAAACTCATCTGCTTTAATTTCTGTATTAAAATTTTTTTTTACATTTTGGCTTCCCGGCATATTTAATGCAGATTTAAAATCCTTATTGCAGGAAACCAATAAAAAAACTGTAAAAGCAATTAAGGCAAGCTTCTTCATTTAGAATCTCCACTATCACCTGCTGATGTTTCTGCAATCTTTTTGTAATACATTGCTGTTACTATTTCATGATAGCCAATTACAAAGACTAGACCTAATCCACAAGTTATAATGCCTATAATAAACCAGCCTATAAAACTCATATCAAGGGTAAAGAGTTGTCCCTTATTGCCTTCTACCAATTTTTTTGATTTATTAATTGCTTCGCCTGCTGTAATTTCTTCTGTTGTTGCAAAAATATACTTGGTATAGCCGTATCGATAATGTGCCATAATACCAGGGAAGAAAAGTAAAAGTGTCCATAATATTGAACAAATATACTTCTGTACACCAGCAATTGCATATTCAACAAAGAAACGAGATTTAGAAATAGGCTTAAAAATTTTAGCTGGATCAATTTTTTCACCGTTTACGATAGATAGAGGAACTGTTGCTAAACATACATAAAATGGAAATACAAGTGCTGCAAAAATTATTGAACGAATAAACATATAAATTCCCCAGCAAAGCCATTCAACATCTATTGTAATGAAAGGAAGTTCAATAGCAGAAAAACCTCTTCCATATATAAAATTAGTTAAAATCTTTTCTAAAGGATTTGGAACAAAAAAGACAATTCCACCAATTATTGCTGCAATTCCTAAAAAACACAAATTACATAAAAGTAAAATCCATGTTTTTCCATCAAGCAATTTTTTTGCTTCTTTTTTAAATTCTACCTTGCTAATAGACACTTCCATAAAATATCTCCAATATAATTTTTTTTCTACTAGGCAAAAATCTCTAGCTAAAATTTTTATTAGTAATATATTACTAATAATAACGCAGGCTATCAAATATTTCTAGTATAACAATTCGTTTAGTAAAATCTTTATAGAATATAAATTATGGGATTTAAGGAAAATCTAAAAGAAGCAATGTTCTGTAAAAATCTTACTACTATAGAGTTAGCAAATAAAACAGGAATAAATTCCGGAACAATAAGTAGTTATTTAAAAACTAAAGGATCAATTCCACCTGCAGATAAAGCTCTAAAACTTGCTCAAGCCCTAGATGTAAGCGTTGAATTTTTGGTAAATGGCTTCGAATCAAAAATTGAATCTTCTATTCAGAAAAAAAGTCCATTTTCAATTGAAGTCCTTAAAATAGCTAATGATATTTCTAATTTTGAAAAGGAAGAACTTAGTGTATTAAAAGAAATTATAAAACTAATAGGACGGAATAAAAATCCGCAATTATAAATATATGGATTATTAAATCTTCAAACAGTGGGGAAGTTTCAAGTATTTATTTGAATCCTTCCCGCACAGTAAAGTTCAAAGATTACATACAAGTATATCCACCATCAACTGGCAGATTTACACCTGTTACATAAGTAGAAGCTGGACTTGCAAGGAAAACTGCTACAGAATCAAGTTCACCTTCGTTTCCGTAATATCTTCAGCAGGAGCAACAGCAACAATTTTTTGCACCCTGATTAGCAAGGGCTTTTGGCCTGCGACTACACAGAAGATGGCAAAGAAAAGGTTGAACTCCTCACTGCTCCATGGGCAGCTCCAGGAACCATCATCCAGATTGAAGGTGCCGAATACACAGGTGAAAAACCTGCAAAAATCGACATCGACAAGTTCTGTAAAATTGAATATCGCGTAAGTGGAAAAACCTTCACAATCGCAGGAAAGAAGGCAATGGCTGCTGGAAAACCTGTAACAACAAACAAGGCTGATAACTGCGAAGTTTGCTAAAAATAGATCCTGAAACATAGGGAGCGACGGCGTAAGCTGTCAAAATGCTCCTGTGGAGCATTTTGAGCGAGTCTCCAAGCAGCTATGCTGCGAAGGGGTCAGGATGACGAGGTGGTTGTGTGACCGCGCGCGAACGCACCGGTTGTATCGAAACCACCTGTAAAATAGAAGACCGCCCGAAAATTTCTCGGACGGTCTTCTATTTTACAAAAACCTCTGCAAAACAGCAGAATGTTCTATTTTTTCTTTTTGGAGAGCTCCTATTTTGTATTTATTGATTTCATACATTTTATAAAAACAGGCTGGATCTTCAGAAAGAAGCAGCAGCATCCTGTTCGAAGAACTAGGTTTTTCCCCCTGTTCATATTTGTTAATTGTCAATTCACCCATTCCAAGAATTATTGCAAAAGCTTTCTGGCTGGCATTGTATTTTTCGCGGATGGAAATTATCTTTTCGGGAGTCAGCTCGTCAGACTGTTTTTCTGCAGCCGACTTCCCGAGTTTTAAGGATTCTTCTAGTTGTTCCATCGTCTGAAATTCGCATCCACACACAGAGCATTTATACATAGGTGCGAGGAAAGAAACATTTTTTCCATTAATAACAACGTTTGTTTCCTTTTTGATTTCAGAAACTTCAACAACCTTTTCACAATCCGGACAAGATAATTTACTAATCATATTGACCCTCCTTATGGAACGACATTACAACCCCTGCATCACCTGCGGCATCACACCAAATTTTCAACTTGATGTACAACTTTGTGTCTTTGTATGGCTTGAAGAACACCATTACATCACCGGCACTTCCATTATCATCTTCCGTAGGTCCGCAGTAGAAATCTTCAGGCGTCAGATTTTTTACATAGTCCATAACATCTTTTACGCTCAAACCTTCATCAAACAAAAACTGCATAGTCTTCTGCCTGTTTCGAGGTTTGAAATATAATTTGTTCTTATCAATCAGTTTCTTTAACCTCATAATAAAAACAGATGCCGCCAAACTATTGTTCATTACCCAACAATCCTTTTATACCACAACATTTCAATACCAATATAAAACGAAAGAATAAATGTGTCAAATAAAAATTCAATTAAAAATTCAATTAAAAATTCAAAAAAATTCAATTATTGATTTTAATATGTGATTACTGCCTTTCCCAATCCTGTAAAGTGTCGTGAACAAGCGTTTCAACAGTTTTTACAACTGCGTGTTTTAATTCAGAAATAGTTTCGGACTGCATTGCAAGCGTCTGAGGAACGAACAAACGGTACATTTCAACTTCAAGTACATTTGCCAGCTTTGCCAAGGTTTTGTCGCTCGGCCAGAGCCTTAAACCTTCTATTGAATTTACAGTCTGCTCCGAAATTTCAGCTTTTTCCGCCAGTTCGAACTGCGACCAGCCCTTTATCTTTCGGTATTTTTTGAGGTTCAAACTCAAACATTCTCTTAATTCTTGTGATTCCATCTTGTAAGCATAAGTTTGTACCTTACCGCATTGTTTTGAAACTTATTGAGAATACAAATATATATTAAGTACACATTGACAATAGGTTTTCTGCTTATTAAAATTAGGTGTGTATTGATAATTTTGTAGTAAAAGTAGGTATGGGATAACAACTACAGAGGAAGAAAATGAAAGAGTGTATATATAACAATGACAAAATGGAATATAGAACTGTGCATGAAATTTGTAAAAATGAAGAGATGAAGAAAATAAATCACTCTGAAAAAGACATTCCATGTATGGGTAAGAACTGTGGAATGTTTGAAAGAATCAGCACTAATAATGATTATATAAAATCAAAATAAGAGTATACTGGAGAGTTTTATGAAAAAGAGAAATTTATTGATTATTGTATTAGGTGTAATTACACCCCTAAAACTCTCCGCATATAATTTCGTTTTTGTGAATGGTGGATATATAGGAGATTTAGGTTGGAAATATACGAATGGCGCAGTGCTGAATGGAAAGAAGTTTTACTCTGTGGCCGATTCCTATAGAGAACAGCAAGGTTTCTTTGATACAATTATTGGAATGAAAGTTGATTGCTGGCTTTATGACACTTATACATATCATAATGGTGATGGCAGTGAAATTTATAATAAATATATACCCGAGTTTTTTAAGAGTTGTGGACATTATATTGTATGGGAAAAAGAAACTTCCTATGACGTTCCTGATGTTGTAAAAGCCCTAATGAAACAACGAAACTGTGATGTTGCAATTTATCTCATGTTAGGTTGGGGATATGTAGCAAACTATGATAAAAGCAAAAATAGATATTCGCTTGATATGTTTAAACCGTATCTTTACTGAAAACAATCCATGATAAATAGATGTGAAGCCGAATATAGGAAGCAAAGTAAAGGCAGCAATCTAAAAGCCTTGAAATTGTTTCTTGAATTTTATGGATGCTTTGATGCTGGAGATGAAAAATGAAGAAGAAAATACTTTTTTTATTTATAATACTGTTTACTGTAACTTCTGTATTTGCATATGGAGATATATCAGGAGCCGAATATGCAGGAAAAGATTATGAAATAGATTTGGATTCTTCAATAACTAGATTAAAGAATGAATGGATAAGAACAAATAAAAGTGAGGAGAGAACAGTCTACAAAATCGAAAAACTTACAAATAATGAAAAAAAATTACTAGATGATGCTTTGTCAGAATATAGACTCGAAAAGGGAGACGTATATACAGTTCAAATTGGTGAAATTTCTACAACACCTATGAGAATTTTAAAAATTGTAGTCAGAATAAACCGAGTTTATAACAACGGTCATACCTGGGATTATACATGGTGGTCTATTGGTAAAGTTTATTGGAATTAAGATTTAAAATATTAGTTTTTTTATTTTTGAAACAAATAAGGTGAAAAATGCCATTTATAGAAAATCTAAAAACAATTTTTGAAACAATAACGGCATTAAGTACGGCAACAATTGTTATAATCACTCTCATAAAACATATACCAAAAAGAATAAAACAATTCTTTGTAAAGTCTATACCTTTATTTTTCAAAGGAACAATCGGCGAAAATGGAAAGAAAATTCGATTTTTCAGAGCCGTAAAACTAGAAAAAGAAAACCAAAACAAAATAAAAAGAATGATTTCAATAATTGCACCAAATTATGAAACAGACGAATATTTTATCTTAAATAAAGAGGAATTATCTAAAATGATTGAAAATTCGAAGTTGTTCACCCATATTTCTTATAGAAAGAATTGAAAATACAAGAAGGAGATTTACAGATATGAAAAAGAAAATTATTTTAAGTACTTTGTTAGTAATGTTCTCAATTTGTTCTGTTTTTGCATTTGATTGGGCTGCAGCACTCGGATGGCATCGTTATACAGATTATAAAAATGGTTATTCAGGTATAGCAAAATCATATTACATAGGAACAACTAGAGAAATAAATTCTAATTCTTTTTCAGACTATTTGAAACAATATATTGTTAATGAAGGTGTTTATTATATTAAATCTGTACACGTTAAAATGTCAAAGGCAGAAAAATTTATATTAATAAGTGAATTAAATTCGTGGGATTTAGAAGATGGTGATATTTATGTTGTACGAATTCAAACAGGCTATGATATTCAAGTCATTATTGCTTCAGTTGATAAGAAATGCAATGTAACAAACTGGTATGGATATGATTGTGAGATAAAAGAGGTTTGAAAATGAGAAACTTAAAAATAATTATAAGTGTACTACTCACATTTGTTTTTTCCATTTCGGTTTCTGCACAAGATTTCCAGACAAAAACACTTTATCGTACCGGCGTGTACGGTCAGACTTTTGAATTAGTAGAACTCAGCGATGATGATGGTTGCATTCTGTGTCTGATTATGTCAGATAATAAAAATACAAATAGAACCGGTGTAACATTTTATGATTCAGATTTACCTACCACATATTATATTTTTTCAAATTTCTTCACAAATCCGAGCGAGTATTCAAAGGCAATAGAAGTAAGCAAAGAGTTTTTTGATAAAAGCATGGTTTTAGTTTATCTTGCCGACATGAAAGATATTTGTGATATAGCTCCCTGCTGTGAACTGGAAAATTACAGTGTTCAGCAGTCTGAAAACGGGTCAAAATATATACATATTGAGTATGACTGCACGGACTTGAATTTGCTGTTTGAAATTGCAGGAATGTATAATGCAAAAGGTCGAGCCTATGCCCTGGAAAAATATGTGAAATAATAAATCAAAATTTGTGCAAGAGGTACTTATGAAAAAACAAATCATCATTTTATTTTGTTTATCAGTTTTGTCATTCAATGTATTTGCAGGAAAGCCTGTAAGCAAGGAGCCGTCTCCGCTTTCTGTTCTTGAATCCGAAGAAGAAAAAAAATCATGGTGCGAAAGTGAAGGTTATGCTCTTGTTTTAGGAAGAAATCTCCATTACTGGCTTTATGATTCCTATTTATACCATGACGGAGACATTTCTGAACTTGTTTTTGAAATTGTTCCAAAATGGTTTCAGAGCATGGATTATTTTGTTGTAGAAGATTATAACGTTACTTCTCCAAATAATAGTTTAGCTGACTCTGTAAAAAAACTGATGAAAGATTTTGACAGCGATGTGAGCATTACTTTAGTAAAAACAGAAGATGAATCTGATTATATTTGCGTAAACAGCTATGATAGTGATTCAAATCTTTATACGACTTATGTTTTTTACGGTACAAAAGCTGACCGGGCAAAAATAGACCCAATAAAAACAGAGAAACCGCAAGTCTCAACTAGCAATAATTCTGTTAATAATTACGAAACTTTCATACAGGAAATAGTAAAAGCGCTCAATAAAAACGGAAAAAGCACAGCAGGCGATAAATTTTATGAAAATCTAAAGACTGCGAAAAATGCTGGCAAACGTGGCACAAAAACAGAAGACCAATTCGGAAATCCATTACCAGATACTGCCTATGAATACATAATTTACATGCTAAACAAGGAAAGAAGCAAAGGTCCAATTAGTAAACATACCATAGCAATGATTGAAAATGAATGTAAGGCACGATACAACATTCCTCAAAACTATAAAATCGCTGTGTCTATGTCCAATTCTTCGCTTGCAAATGTAATTAATTCTTTACCATATAAAAGCAATTAACTTAAGAGGCTAAAAATGAAAAAAATTTATTTTGCACTTTTAATTTCTTTTTTTACAAATACATTATCAGTGTTTGCCCAATCAAAATATAGTTACTCTCAGCAACCTTTAACAATTTTGGGTTTTGATAAAAACTCTGCACGAGTAGAAGTCGAACAATCATTAAAAGATTCAAATATTGAATATGAGCAGTATTTTTCCGATGGAGAAAACTGGATAGCCGATACAATGTTCAATCGATTTTGTGGTGGAGCAACAATAGTTTATGAAGTTGAATGGAACAATATGTTTTTTGACAAAATGTATTTTTTGTATGACTCAAAACAGAAACTTTCAATAATTGAAATGTATCCAACAATAGATGCCTCATTTGTTGAAGTTAAAAAGTTATTTAACGAAGTTACTGCACAATATCCTAAACGTAAAACAGTTTCCTTTCATTTAGGAATGACTGATGACGATAATGATTTAATTTCTATCCTTATTAAGAATGGTACAAACGAAAATGAATCAGCTGTTCTAACATTAACAGAACCTTACGTTTATGAATTTTATTTTAATGGGGGGCAACTGAAAGATTATACGGAACTTAGCGAATGGTAAATGCGTTAGCGCTGTGAAGGGCGCCGAAGGCGGCCACCGTAAGCGAACGAATGAAATGAGCGAGTGCGGAGGCTGGAGCGAAAGCGGAACCCGTAACATAGCGACCCGGAGCGACCGAACATAGTGAGAGAGCGCAGGGGAACGCCCATATTTTCATTATTCCAAAATGCTTCAACAAGCACATTGAGACACGGAATACTCCTTGCATGCGACTCCACAGAAGATGGCAAAGAAAAGTTTGAACTCCTCACTGCTCCATGGGCAGCTCCAGGAACCATCATCCAGATTGAAGG
>SAMEA3663057__coassemble_206_pt1 | contig 17587 bp, 10 predicted proteins | sample SAMEA3663057__metabat2_low_PE_007 | metagenome-assembled genome bin SAMEA3663057 (sample SAMEA3663057) | pig gut metagenome | biome: pig gut; feature: pig-associated habitat; material: faeces | place: France | collected 2012
CTCCTTCGCGCAAACATTACGGAAAAGCGTTTATAATGCGTTTGCCATGCCTTTTAACACTCACAAGCCTTTAAAAAAATTCACATATATGTTTTATAACAAATCCCTATAAAAATTATTGAAAATACTGTTTTTTTTTATAGTATTTTATACATATTTAACTCACGGAGGATTATTTTGAAATCAACAATTAAACAATTATTAAAGTTTACAGCTTATACTACAGTTGTAGCACTGTTCTTTAGCTGTACACCTACCACAGGTGGCTCTATTACAGGCTTGGGAACTGATTCAGGAACTGGTACAACTACTACAGCTACCACAGGTGACTCTACTACAGACTCCGGAACCGACACAGGAACTGGTACTACTACAGGTACCACAGGTGGTTCTTCTACAGGCTCTGGAACCGAAACAGGAACTGGCACTACTATTACAGGTACCAGTGGGGTTTCTTTTAGTACAACTTATAATGATCCAACTTTACCAGAAAATATTGGAACAGACCCATTCAAAGGACATACTTATGGATGTTCTGACAGTAAAGGCTTTGTCGAAATTAGTTATACTTTTGGAAACAATGGTGAACTAACTTTTACTAGCACTATGACTTTAACAACAACATCTGGTACAACCACTACTAGAAACGGAGCAAAATATTCTTACAGTTATGATGCAACTACAAAAGAATTAAGTCTGAAATGTACACATATGCTTCAAAAAGTACCAGGGTCAACAGAATATGGATGGTATACTTATGCAGAATTAATTAATTTTATATTAAATATTACTCGTTCTCAATTTGCTGAAATGAGTAACACTACTACTTATTATACAGACGACCAGTTAAAAGAATTGATTCAAAACTATTGTATTTCTGCTAAAATCTCGTTTGAAACAACAACAATCTGGAAGGCAGAACTTGATGCATCTAATAATTTAGTACTTCGTACAAGTTACTACAAAACAGAACCTTCTTCTTTAACAAACAATATCAACCATTCTGTATCTTATTCCAGAAGTCAAAACTCTAATGGTACTTACTTTGATTTAACTATTCTTCCAACTACTACGCTAATGTCTAACGGATCCGGGGCATCATTTATTACAAAAGGTGCAATCTCAACTTCCAGATCTTCTTCAGGAACATCTGTATCAAAGACTTTTTCTATAACAAATATAACTTCAAATACAATTTCTGCAGCTGAATATACATCTTCTTCAGCAGGATGTACCATTGTTTCAGGCGGTGTAACATTACAGCTTGGCTACACTTACGCTCTTGGAAATGATAATACACTTGATATAACTGTAACTGGCTCAGATGATACTACAAAAGAATACTTAAGAACTTTGCTTGGAGATAACACTCTTACAAATCCTTCTATAACTGCCAGCAGCTATATTAATACTGTTACATACCCATTAGTACAGTAGCAAAAAAAATGGTTCCGAAATGAAGAGCTCTTCAAAACGGAACCATTTTCTTTATAAAATCACCTTACTACAAAGCAGCAATTGTCTTTTCAATTCTAGCAAGAGAACGCTCTTTTCCAAGAACTAAGATTGAACCAATAAGTGGTGGGCTTACACGTGAACCTGTTACAGCCATACGAACAGGCATCATAAAGTCGCCAAGCTTAATTCCAAGAGCTTCTGCCTTTGCTTTAGCAAATTCTTCTGCACCTTCATGGTCAAGCTCAAATACTTTTGCAACAAATTCCTTCGCATTTTCCAAAACTTCCTTTGTTTTTGCGGCGTCAAGACGTTTTGGAATAATCTGGTCTGCAGGAGGAACAGCTGGTTCAGTAAACATAAAGTGAACCATTTCTGCAGCTTCTGTTAAGAACTTAAGGCGTTCCTGAATAAGTGGCATAAGTCCCATCAATGTTTTTTCAACATCTTCTGTGCTCATGTTCATTGATTTATCAAGGCAGTAAGGTCTGCCGTCTTCACCAAGTGCAACTCCTGAGAATTTAGGACCAACATTTGGTTTTGGCTGAGGATTTTCTGGATTAATTTCCAGAGTTGCATCACCAGTTCCTGTAATAAATGGAAGTGTCCACTTGTACAGTTCTTCTGTAGAAAGCTGGCGGATATAGTTTGCGTTGTAATATTCAAGCTTCTTGTAATCAAATACAGCAGGAGCCTTGTTCAAATGTTCAAGTTTAAATGCCTTAGCAAGTTCTTCCAGTGTGTAGAATTCTTTTCCTTCTTCGTAAGAACAACCAAGCATTGCAACATAGTTTACAATTGCCTGAGGAAGATAACCGCGGGCACGGAATTCATTTACAGATGTAGAACCATGACGTTTTGAAAGTTTCTTTCCGTCTGAACCATTTACCATTGGAAGATGGCAGAATTCAGGGTGTTCCCAACCAAAAGAGCGGTACATCTGAACGTGTAAAGGTGTAGAAGGAATCCATTCCTGAGCACGCATTACATGAGAAATCTTCATAAAGTGGTCATCAACAATATTTGCAAGGTGATAAGTTGGGAATCCATCGCTCTTTAGGAGAACTGGATCTGGAGAAATATCTTCATTCTTCCATTCTATATCACCAAGAATATGATCGTGGAATTTTGTAGTTCCTTCCATTGGAACCTTAAGACGAATTACGTGTGGAACACCAGCGGCCAGTTTTTCCTGAACTTCTTCTGGAGTTAAGTGACGGCAGTTTCTGTCATAACCAGGAGCCATCTTGTTTTCTGTCTGAATTTTACGGATGCGTTCAAGTCTTTCTGCATCACAGAAGCAATAATAAGCTTCACCGTTCTTAATCAGTTCTTCTGCGTATTTTTTGTAAAGTTCAAAACGCTCTGACTGAACATAAGGTCCGTATTCACCACCTTTATCACCACCTTCGTCCCAGTCAATTCCAAGCCAGTCCATTGTGTCATAAAGATTTTTTACATATTTTTCGTCATAACGTGTACGGTCAGTATCTTCAAGACGTAGAATAAACTTTCCACCTTTTGAACGTGCATAAAGATAATTAAAAAGTGCAGTTCGTACACCACCAATATGCTGCATACCAGTTGGAGAAGGGGCATATCTGACACGAACTTCTTTAATGTTTTCCATGATTTCCTCGATATTAATGAGATAAATATTCCGCTTTGCACGGATAGTAATTTTCTATTTTAATGAAAAGATACTACTTATACAATAAAGTTCTTTTTATGATAAATTTAGATACGTTTGCAGGTCAGAAAAAATTATGCAATTTTTTTTAACTATGTGGTAAAATTATTAACAGTTCTCTAAAACTATGCTAAAATTATTTTCACAGGAGATATATATGTCTGAAAAAACAAAAATTGGGGAGTTTCCCTTGAGAGTTTATGTAGCTTTGTTTCTTATCTACATTTCTCCAGCATTTCTTTTTCTGCCATTTGGATTGATGGCAAACTTTTTTACCTTTAATGAATTTATAGGATTGGCAAAGCATCCACTGTTTCTTCTATATTACCTTTTCATAATTGTTTCACCAATTTTTTGCAGCTTAAAAATAAACAGAATAGTCGCAGACTATAGAAGCAAAAAAATTCCTTTGGACGAAACAAACAACCGCCTTCACCTTATGGCTATGATAAATGTACTGCTTCCTGTTTTCTCAGGAATTTTGGTTTCCATAATCTCTTGCCTCATCATTTCCAAGGGATTCAAGTTTTCATATTTCCAAGATATGCCGACTTATTTGCCAGCCACTCTTTTTTCAATTTCTACAGTTTTCATCGGAGCCCTAATGGCTTATGTTATTTACATCCGTCTGATGGAAGCCAGTATTGCAGATATACCTTTTGATAAAAAAGGTATGACAATGAACATTAAGCAAAGAAATATTCTTACCTTGGTTTTTGCCCTGCTTGGTGTACTGATGATTCTTATCACAATGGTACTTAATCCTACTAACCTTGACCAAGGAGTTTATGCACTGGCAGAACGATTTATTCCTATTTCAATTATTGCCGTTATTTACTTCCTTGTTATTGAAATTTTCCTTATTGGAGATGTTACAGGCTGTTTAAAAGTTATAAGCAATATTTCTGGTCCTTTAGCTGATAAAGACTATTCTATAGAAGATGGTAAAGCTACAAACCGCAGTGAACTCGGAATCATTGTTCAAGATATGAATATTCTGAAACATGAAACTGCAAAAGTTCTTAGATCAATTACTAATTCAACAACTTCTACCGCAAAACAGTCAGATGACCTTGTTGCCAATATGAATGTTACAAAAAATAACATTTCAAATATAACCCAGGCTATTTCTTCAATTCAGGAAGACATTAAAAATCAAAGTGATGGTGTAGAAGAATCTGCTACTTCTGCTGAACAGATTATGGGAAATATCCGCTCTCTTAATCAAGCTATTGCAAACCAGGCAGCTGGTGTAACTCAGTCTTCTGCCGCCGTAGAAGAAATGGTTGCAAATATAGCCAGTGTTACCCAGATTCTTGAAAAGAACAATCAGGCTGTAACAATGCTTACAGAAGCCGCAAACAATGGTCAGCAGCAGGTTGATATCGCTGTAAAAACAGCTGCAAATGTTCTTGAACAGTCAGAAGGCATTCTCCAGGCTTCAAGTATAATTCAGACAATTTCAAGTCAGACTAACCTTCTTGCTATGAACGCCGCAATTGAATCTGCTCATGCCGGTGAAGCAGGAAAAGGATTCGCTGTTGTTGCAGAAGAAATCAGAAAACTTGCAGAACAGTCTGGAGCTCAGTCAAAAGCAATTGGTGCAAATCTTAAAACTCTTTCTGAAGCAATTGGAAAAATCTCTGCAGATATCAAACTTGTTCAGGCTGCATTTGGAAATATTTATGAGCTTTCTCAGAAGGTTCAAAAACAGGAATCTGTAATTTCTAACGCAATGGAAGAACAGAACTCTGGAAACCATCAGGTACTTGAAGCAATGCGTGCAATCAGCGATTCAACTTCAATTGTAAAATCTGGTTCAACAGATATGCTTACAGGCGGATGGAAAGTTGTAAAAACTATGAAAAATCTTAAAGAAATTTCCAGCAAAATTAATCAGGGAATGACTCAAATCTCTAATTATTCAACAGGCATTTCAGACGCAGTTGCAATTACAACTTCATCAATCAACAGTACTAAAAACAGTCTTTCAAATTTGATGGAAGAAATTTCTGACTTCAAACTTGAAAAATAATTTACAATTTTAGTTATTAAACTTTACCAAAGAGGTCTTGTAAAAGGCCTCTTTTTTTTTCTCTATATCGTTCAATGAGATTTCTATATATGATATAATTACAAACAGTCTTATGCGACATTCTTTATAAGAGGTATATTTCATGGCTGACTATCACGTTTTTCCCGATGCTCCAGAAGGAACTCCAAAAGCAAACTTTGTACACCTTCACGTACACTCCGATTATTCTCTCCTGGACTCCTGTGCAACTCTGGACAAACTTGTAGCAAAAGCAAAAGCCTTGAACATGCCTGCTCTGGCCCTTACAGACCACGGTAATATGTTTGGTGCCCTCAACTTTGAAAAACTCTGCCATGTAAACGGAATTAACCCAATTGTTGGTGAAGAGTTTTATGTAGCATATGGCAGTCATTATGAACACGAAGACGTTCCTTACAGCCACAAGGGAGAAGAAGGGGATCGTCATGCCCACTACTTCCACTTAATCCTCCTGTGCGAAAACCAGAAGGGTTACGAAAATATGTGCTGGCTTAGTAGCCGTGCCTTCTGTGACGAAAATGCCCTTTACTATGGAAAACCACGTATAGATTTTGAACTTCTTGAACAGTACCACGAAGGACTTATCTGTTGTTCTGCCTGTATTCAGGGAGAACTGCCTCAAATGCTGCTGGCCGGCATGGACAAGGAGGCGGAGGAACTTGCATTAAAGTATAAAAATCTTTTTGGACCTGACCATTATTACATTGAACTTCAGGACCACGGCATTCCAGACCAAAAAATTGTTGCCGAAAAACTGATTGCCCTGGCTCATAAACTTGATATTCCTCTTGTTGTTACAAACGATATTCACTATGTAGAAAAAGAAGATGCCATTGCCCAGGATGCCCTGCGTTGTATTGGTTTTAAAAACCAGCTGCACGAAAAGCACGCAAAAATGGGCGGAGATATGGATCTTGATAACTGGTACTTCAAAACTGAAGAAGAAATGCGTCAGCTATTCCCTCAGTGCCCGGAAGCCTACGACAACACAATCAAGATTGCAAACATGTGTAATCTTACTATTAAACAGTATTCAACACCGGAACTGAAGGAATGTCTTCCACGTTTTGAGCTTCCTGAAGAATTCCGCACCCATGGTGATGACTATCAGAGCAACCAGAACGACTATGTAAAATATCTTGTAGAAGAAGGATTGAAAAAACGCTACAAGGAAATTACTCCAGAAATCCGCGAACGTGCCGACTACGAAATGAACACAATCTTTAGTATGGGATTCTCGGGCTACTTCTTAATCGTATGGGAATTTATCAACTGGTCAAAATCACTTTATGATCCGGTTCACAAATGTCCTAAGCACTATATTCCAATTGGACCTGGACGAGGTTCGGGAGCAGGTTCTCTTGTAGCTTATGCAATGACCATCACCGATATTGACCCATTCAGATATGGTTTAATTTTTGAACGATTCTTAAACCCAGAACGTGTATCCATGCCGGATTTTGACGTTGATATGGACTTCGACTATCGCCAGGAGATTATCCAGCACACCCGTGATTTGTACGGCGATGCCAACGTTGGACACATTGTAACCTTTGGTACCCTTAAACCAAAAAACTGTATTGCCGATGTAGGACGAATTCTTGGAATTCCTCTTGCCGAAGTAAACATGCTTAAAAAATGCATTCCAGAAAGTCCAAAGGCAAAACTTAAGGATGCCTTCAGCGAGCCTACAGAAAAAATGCCTGATGGCGGCCAGCTTATTCCTTACAAGGACGACCCACGCTACCAGGAACTTTTTGACCTTGCCTTCCGTCTTGAAGGTGTAAAGCGAAACACAGGTCTTCATGCCTCTGGTATGGTAATTGGTCTTACTCCACTTCCAAACTGGGCACCGGTTTTCAAAGATCCAAAAACCGGCGAAGTCGGCGTTCAGTACACCATGGATATTATTGAACCTTGCGGACTTGTAAAGTTTGACTACCTTGGACTTAAAACACTTTCGCTTATCCGCTATGCAGAAGCAATCATAAATAAACACAGGGCTCCAGGAACTCCAGAATTCGTTACGGCAAATGTAAGCGAAACTGATAAAGAAACCTTCGAACTTTTTAAACGTGGTGATTCAGTTGCCGTATTCCAGTTTGAATCTCCAGGTATGCAGAAAATCTTACGGGAATTCCAGCCTGAAAAAATTGAAGACCTGGTTGCCTTAAACGCCCTTTACCGCCCGGGTCCAATGGATTGTATTCCTCAGTACATTGAAGGAAAGTGGCACCCTGAAACCGTACACTACCCTGACCCTTCACTGGAAGGCCTTCTTAAAGAAACTTACGGTGTAATGGTTTACCAGGAACAGATTATGAAGGTTGCCCAGATTATTGCGGGCTTCTCTCTTGGTGGAGCTGATATGCTTCGCCGTGCCATGGGAAAGAAAAAGCCTGAAGTTCTGATGGGTAAGAAAAAGGACTTCGTAGAAGGTGCTCTTAAAAACGGACATACAGAAAAACATGCCGAAGAGATTTTTGATATCATGGTTCCATTCGCTGGTTACGGTTTTAACAAGTCTCACGCGGCTGCTTATTCGGTTCTTGCCTACCGTACAGGCTGGCTCAAGGCTCATTATCCTGCAGAATTTATGGCTGCAAACCTTACAAACGAAATTACCTCAACCGATGGACTTCCTGTTTATATTGAAGAAGCCCGCTCTATGGGAATTCCTGTAGATGCTCCTGATGTAAACCGCTCCGATGTTATTTTTGATGTTGTTGACGGACGTATTGTATTCGGCCTCAAGGGTATTAAAGGAATGGGAGAAGCTGCTGCCCAGGCAATTGTAAAGGAAAGAGAGGAACATGGCCCTTATCAAAACTTTATAGACTTTATAACCAGAACTGGTGCCCTTGTAGAAAGAGATGAAGATGGACGCGAAAAAACTCTTGTAAATAAAAAAGCAATTGAAGTTCTGATTAAGACAGGTGCCTTCGATCATCTTAAAGAAAAAGACGGAACAACTCTTAATCGTCCAACACTCTTGGAAAATATGGAAAATGCCCTGGACTTTGTTTCAAATATTCTTGAAGACAAAAAGAAGGGACAGGGAGACCTTTTTGGCGATTTAGGAGAAGAAGAAAAAGTTTACACAGAATTCAAGTTTAAGAAAATTGAAAACCTTCCAAATATGGAACTTCTTAATATGGAGAAGGAATGTATTGGTTGTTATGTTAGTGGACACCCTCTGGACAGTTATAAAAAGGCAATTGACAGGGCTGTAACAGTAAGAGCTAACAATATAAACAGAATTGCCGCAGAAAGTAAGGCCGAAAAAGAAGCTCTTACAGCAAGTGGGCTAAAACCATGGCAGATGAAGAATTCGGGTAAGCAGTACATTGCCCTTGGTATGATAAACGGCATACACGAAATCAGAACTAAAAAGGGTGACATGATGGCCTTTGCTAAATTGAATGATTATGACGGACAGATTGATTTAACATTCTTCCCAAAAACATGGGAAGAGCTTAAACCAAAGCTTGAAGAATCTGGAATTTACGCTCTAAAAGGTAAAGTTGATGGAAGCCGCGATACTCCATCACTTATTGTAGATTCTATAGAAGATGCCAACGAACTAGAAAAGCATGCAGCTCAAGCTATACACATCATGCTGGACCCTGGAATTAATTCAGAAGCATCTTTAATGCAATTAAAAGATTTTTTATTTGATAAAACGGGTAATTGTTCAGTATATTTTCATATAGACGTAGGAAACAGTCCATATATTGTAAAAGCTAACAGTATGATTCAAGTAACGGCTTCTGAGGAAACTATAAAAGCCCTGAAAGACATAAATGTAGTAAAGGAAGTGTGGACTGAATAATCTTGAATCAATCTTGAGAGGTAGTATATGATACAGACAATTTTATCGGTTTTATCGGCAGCAGTCACAATTTATACTCTGCTATGCTTTATAAGTATAATTATGTCCTGGATTCCAGGCTTAAAATTTACAGCTTTTGGAAAATTCATTTCAGCCGCAACTGATCCTTACATGCACTTTTTTTCACGCTGGGGGTTTTTACGTTTTGGAAACTTAGATTTTTCTCCAATCGTTTCAATTGGACTCTTATCTTTGCTTTCTTCAATTTTAGGCGGCATTCAGGCAACAGGAAGAATCTACTTTGGTGGAATTCTTGCCAATATCATTTTTATGTTATGGAGTATTATTTCTTCGCTGTTAGGAATTCTCTTCCTTTTAATCTTAATCCGCTGGATTGTTCTTCTTATAAAAAAGGGACAGACACCATTTGATTCCGGCTGGAACCAGATTGATATGCTTTTGAATAAGTTCACCTACAAAATTGCAGGTACATTTATTAAAGGTGGAATAAGTTACCAAAAATCACTTTTAGTTTCATGGATTTCACTTTTGGTTTTCCTTGTTGCTGGAAGATTACTTGTAAACATACTTGTAAACCTCTGTTCAATGATTCCTTTTTAATTGAGGAAACAGACGCAAGGTGAAAGTTTCTGATATAAAAGCTCCGGTTTCTTCTATAGCCGGAGTAGGCTCCCAACTAACTAAAATTCTCGCCAAAATAAATGTCTTCACTGTAGGAGACCTTTTGGAATATTATCCTCGTGATTATGAAGACCGTTCTCAAAGAGTTTGTTTAAGAGACTTTGACAAACACAAAAAAGTCCACACTGTAGCTCAAGTTACAGGGCAGGAATGGTTCGGCTATGGAAGTATGAAAACTCTCAAGCTTAGAATCACAGATGGTTCTGCTAATGCCGAACTAATCTGCTTTAACAGAGCATTTTTGGAAAAAACTCTAATTCCCGGCAGTATAATCACGGTTACCGGACAGTTTTACGTAAAATACAACAGTCTTCAAAGCACTGCTTTTGAAGCCACAAAAATGAATATTGACAGAGATCCTAATCTGCCTTTGGATTTGTCAAAAATTACTCCTGCAGATTCAGGAATTCTTCCCCTCTATCCTCTTACAGAAGGACTTTCTCAGAAAAACCTGCATAAGGTAATTGGACAAGCCTTGCAACAATATGGCAGAGGACTTGAAGACGAAATCCCTCAAAGTCTTATAGAAAAACATAATTTACTTTCCAAACAAGAAGCAATTAACTTAATCCACCAGCCTCAGAATATGGAACAGGCCATTTTAGCAAGAAAGAGCCTGGCCTACGAAGAACTGTTTCTTTTTCAATCAATCATTGCAAGAAGGGCTTACAACAGAAAGGGCTTTAATAAAGAAGATAATGATAAAGAACTTAGCGAACAGGATTTTTTGGATTCTTTATCACCATTACAAAAGCAATTTATTGAAAGTTTAAGCTTCAAACTGACTGAAGACCAGAAAAAAGTCATCTACGAAATGGATGAAGAGATAGATAAAAGCTACAAAGAAAGAGAAAGAAATCTCAATCATCTGGACAGAGGCTTTCCACCACCAGTAAGGCCTTCCTATACAATGGCCAGACTTTTGCAGGGTGATGTAGGTTCTGGAAAAACTCTTGTTTCTCTTTTTGCCTGCCTAAGAATTATTAGCTGGAAGGGACAATGTGCACTTATGGCACCAACAGAAATACTAGCCCGCCAACATGCAGAAACAACAGCTACCTTACTTGGTAAACTTGGTGTTAGGGTTGCATTCTTGACTGGAAATGTAAAAGCGGCAGGTCGTACACAATTACTAAAGGCACTTAAAGATGGAGAAATTGACATCATAATCGGTACTCATGCCCTCTACTCAAATCAGGTTGTTTATAAAGATTTAAGACTGGCAATTATTGATGAGCAGCACCGTTTTGGCGTTATGCAGAGGCAATCAATAATCAATAAGGGGAGACTCCTTTACAAGGGATCGGCCTTTGAACCAAATCTTTTGATGATGAGTGCTACCCCAATTCCTCAAAGTCTGGCTCTTACCGTGTTTGGTGATTTAGATATTTCTACAATTCATACAAAGCCTCTTGGACGCAAGGAAATTAAAACTTACCTTGTAAAAGAAGGGAACGAAATCAACGCCTACGAAGCAGTACGAAAAGAACTTCAGGCAGGACATCAGGCCTATTTTGTTTATCCTGCTATTGATAGTGATGAAAACATTAAATCGGCAGAAAGAGCATTTGAACACCTTTCAAAACACATTTATCCGCAATATAAGTGTGCCCTGGTTCATAGTAAGATTGATGAAGAAGACCAGGCTAAATACCTCAAGGCCTTCCACGATGGTTCAATTCAAGTTTTGGCTGCCACAACAGTAATTGAAGTAGGCGTCGATGTTCCAAATGCAACCTGTATGGTAATTGAACAGGCTGACCACTTTGGAATCTCGCAACTTCATCAGCTTAGAGGGCGAGTAGGACGCGGAGACTCCCAATCATTCTGTTTTTTAATATATAGTAAAGATATTACAGAAACCGGAATTGAAAGAATGAAGGCACTAAGATACTCAACCGACGGATTTTACATTGCTGAACAGGATTTAAAAACCCGTGGTCCTGGAGAACTGAACGGAACTCTACAAGCTGGGGCTCTGGAATTCAGAATTGCAGATTTAAGCCGGGACATGCAGCTGATGCAGGAAGCTAGAATAGATGCAATTGAAAGGGAAAAAATATCCTAAAAACATATATTTTTGTACAGTTTTAGTAGCAGCTTAATCGTTATTATAATTACAAGCGATTATGAAATCTAACAATATTACAGATATGACTAGTGGTTCACCAACCAAGCATATCCTTCTTTTTGCAATTCCTCTTTTGATTGGAAATGTCTTCCAGCAGCTTTACAACATGGTTGATTCAATAGTTGTAGGAAACTTTGTTGGATCAAGTGCCCTGGCTGCCGTTGGAACATGTGGTTCCATGAACTTCTTCTGCTTTTCTTTAAGCTCAGGTCTTGCTGTAGGTATTGGAATTATAGTTGCCCAGTATTTTGGTGCAAAAAACGACAAAATGGTTCGTTCTACAATTTCAAATGCCATTTTTGTTCTGAGCACAGCATCTGTCATAGTAAGCATTATGGGTTTCCTCCTTTGTCCATATGCACTAAGACTTTTGCAATGTCCAGAATCAATTTTACCTCAATCAATCATCTATATGAGGACCACTTGTTGTGGAATTATTTTTGTGGCCCTTTACAACGGCGTTGCTTCTATTTTGCGTGCCTTGGGAGATTCTAAATCACCACTTTATTTTCTTATTCTTTCAAGTGTAATAAACCTAGGCTTGGATTTGCTTTTTGTTATAGCTTTCAATTTGGGCGTTTTTGGTGTAGCACTGGCAACAATTATTTCGCAAGCCGTTTCAGCAATAACCAGTTCAATTTATGCCTACAAGAAAATTCATTACTTCCATCTTTCAAAAAGAGAATTCAAACCAAACAAACAGATTATTGTAAACTCCCTCAAAATTGGTACACCAATTGCCATGCAAAGCTGCCTTATTTCCATTTCTATGATGGTTTTACAGGGCGTAGTAAATACTTTTGGAGAAACGGTAATGGCTGCCTACACAATTGTAATGAGAGTTGAACAGCTGGTTCAGCAGCCATATGGTTCAATCAGTGCCGCCATCACCAATTATTCAGGTCAAAATATTGGAGCTGGACAGATAAACAGAGTAAAACAGGGATTCCACCGTGGAACTGTTATGGTACTCATTTTCAGCCTGCTCATGCTGCCAACCTTCTGGTTCTTTGGTAAAAATATAATCGGTTTCTTTGTAAATAACGAAGTTGATGTAATAAATATTGGAGCAAGAGGTTTGCAGATTACTTCAATTTGTTACTTTATGCTTGGTATGATTTATATCCCACGTGCAGTTCTTAATGGCTGTGGTGATTCTGGTTTTGCCATGATAAACGGTATTGCCGAAGTTGCAGGTCGAATTGGACTTTCTCCAATCCTTACAAAAATTCCTTTCCTTGGCTTCTGGGGAATCTGGGTCACAACTGGTGCAACCTGGACTCTTACCGCCATCATCTGTGTAATCCGTTATAAAACAGGAATCTGGAAGAAAAAGGCAATTATCTCTGTTCCAGAAAACTAATAAACAGGCTGATAAAGACAAGGGCCTTCTAAGAATGTGTCAAATTTCCACAATTTGGCACATTTTTTTTTGACCTGTGTCATTTTTACCCAGAATTTACTCCCCTTCCCCTTTTTGTGTCGAATTTGGACAAATTTAAATTTTTTTCTTGCCTTTTCAGGACTTTTTTATTAAATTGCAAAAATTTTTGAATTTTTTTAATTTTTTCTGCAAAATAATGGAAGTTGGCACAAATCTTGCTATACTTTTAGTGTAGTTATATAAAATCTTAAAACATAGGAGTGTAAGATAAAACCGCTAAAATAGCGCGGCTTTATCTTACCTAAAGTTTGCGTTGCAAACTTATTATTAAACTGCTGTTCCTTATTACTTTACGGAACAGCGTAAAAAGTCAAACGATTGTTGAAACAATCTTCTTGACTTTTTATAGGAGACTTAATATGGCACACGAAGAAAATGTTTTGGCAATGTACTTAAAGGACATCAATAAGATTCCAATGATTTCTCATGAAGAAGAAATTGAATTAGCTAAAAAAGCTCAGGCCGGTGATGCCGTCGCAAAGAATAAACTTGTGAATTCAAACCTCCGCTTTGTTGTAAATGTTGCAAAAAAATACCAGAATCATGGACTTGATCTTACAGACTTAATCAGCGAAGGAAATATTGGTCTTCTTACTGCTGTAGAAAAGTTCGATGTTTCAAAAGGATATCATTTTATTTCATATGCTGTATGGTGGATTCGTCAGAGTATCTTAAAGGCAATCTGCGAAAAGAGCCGTGCAATTCGTCTTCCTCTTAACAGAGCTAACGAACTTGTTCAGATTGAACATGCAAAGAAAGTTATTGGTTCTAAAAAATCTGAACAGCAGGAATTCGAAGAAATTGCAGCAATGCTTAATATGGATGCAGGACACGTTCGCGACATGGTAAATATCAGCCGTGATATTGTAAGCCTTGATGCAGAAATTAATGATGGCGGAGACGGTCATACAAAACTTGCAGACTTCTACGAAGACGAATCATACGAAAGACCAGAAGAAAAGGCTATTACAGAAGCTATGCATGATGATATCAACAAGGTTGTTGATACACTTCGTCCAAATGAAGCAAAAGTTATCCGTATGCGTTACGGTTTGAATGGACTTAAACCAATGTCTCTTAAAGAAGTTGGACAGGAATGCGATTTGACAAAGGAAAGAATCCGTCAGATTGAAAAGCATGCAATTGTTCGCTTACAGCATCCTACAAGAGCCCGCAAATTGGAAGCTTACGTAGCATAATTGTAACGCTCTTAAAAAAATGATAAAATAATTTTTACATTTTCATTATTAAAGGAGGCTTCTCACCAAGAAGTCTCCCATTTTTTTATAGGAGTACAAAATTATGGTACCTACATTAATTAAAGATTTACTAAAATCTTCTCCAGACGGACACGCAGTTAAAGTTTGCGGTTGGGTTCGTACTGTTCGTGACTCAAAAGGTCTTGTTTTTATCCAGGTAAACGACGGAAGTTGTTTTTCTAATATCCAGCTTACCTTTGACCGCAATAATCCTTCTAATAATGCAAATGTAAATAATATTGAAGAAACACTTAAAAAATTAAACACAGGTGCTTCGGTTCGTGCTACAGGACTTTTAATTGAATCTCCTGCAAGCGGACAGGCTGTAGAAGTTACTCTAGAAGATATTGAATGTCTTGGAACTTGTAATCCAGACGAATATCCATTACAAAAAAACAAGATGTCTATGGAATATCTTCGCGAAAATGCTCACCTTCGTGCTCGTACAAATACTTTTGGTGCAGTTTACCGTATGCGTAACCAGATGGCATTTGCTGTTCATTCCTTCTTCCAGGAAAGGGGCTTCCAGTATATAAACGCTCCTGAAATCACTTGTTCAGACTGTGAAGGTGCTGGAGAAATGTTCCAGGTAACAACTTTAAGCCTTGAAAAAATTGCTGAGATGGGTGTAAAAGCTGGTGTTGGTGGAATGAAAATTGAAGATGCTCATAAAATTGTTGATTACAACAAGGACTTCTTTGGAAAGAAGGCATCGCTCACTGTATCAGGTCAGCTGGAAGCAGAAACACTTGCAACTGCTTTAAGCCGTGTTTACACATTTGGACCAACTTTCCGTGCAGAAAATTCTAACACACCACGTCACCTTGCTGAATTCTGGATGATTGAACCTGAAATGGCTTTCTACGACTTGAACGATGATATGGACATTCAGGAAGACTTTGTAAAATATCTTTTGAACTGGGCTCTTACAAAATGCCGCGAAGATTTGGAATTCTTTGATAAACGCATTCAACCAGGCCTTATTGCAAGTCTGGAAAAAGTTGCTAAGGCTAAGTTCACAAGAATCAGTTACACTCAGGCTATTGAAGATTTGGAAAAGGCAGCTGCAAATGGTGCTAAGTTTGAATTCAAACCTTACTGGGGCTGCGATATTGCTACAGAACATGAACGTTATCTTACAGAAAAAATCTATAACGGTCCTGTAATGGTATTCAACTATCCAAAAGAGATTAAATCTTTCTATATGAAGCAGAATGATGACGGAAAGACTGTAAAAGCCGTTGACGTACTTGTTCCCGGAATTGGTGAATTAATCGGTGGTTCTGAACGCGAAGAGGATTACGGCAAACTTAAGGCGGAAATTAAACGCCGTGGAATGGATGAGTCCATTTACGACTGGTACCTGGATCTCCGCAAGTTCGGAACAGTTCCACACTCAGGATTTGGTTTGGGATTCGAACGTCTGCTCCGTTATGTAACAGGTATGGAAAATATCCGTGATGTTATTCCATATCCACGTGCTCCAAAGCTGGCAGATTTTTAGTGGAGTAAGTTATAGGTGCTAGGTGTTAGGTGCTATCGAGGTAGATATTTCTAAATCCTAGAACCTATCCCTAAAACCTAGAACCTATCACACCCCCTGCTTTCCAAAATTCTTTTTCAATATTAAAATACAAGATATGTCAAATCTAAAGGCCTATTGCAAGAAAATACTACCCCGCTTTGGACAATTTCTTTATCTTACAATTTCAAATTTTAAAAAGAACAATCTCTGGGAATCGGCTTCTGCCTGTGCCTTTGGTTTTATCTTTTCCTTCATTCCTATTATGCTAATAATTTTTACAGTTCTGGCTGGTATTTTACGTGTAAATTCTAATATCTACAATTTTGTATTATCATTTACCCAGGAACTGGAAAATTTTGTAGATATAAAGCCTGCCATCGATGCCATGGCAAATATGACATCTTTTAAGGCCGTAAACATCTTTCTTGGTATTTGGGTCGTATGGATGGCTCGAAAACTCTTTAACTCAATCATTATTGCAATGAAAAAGGTTTTCCGTTCCGTTTCAAAACGAAAAACCTGGATTGATCAAATTGTAAGTTTCATTTTGGAGTTTATTTTTGTATTTGTAATTGCACTTGTCACTATCATCATCTTTATTTTCAGCAAGATACTTGAACTGGATTTCTTTCAGAATATTTTTTCTTTATTCCCAAAAATCTTTACACCAACCACACATAATTTAATGGTTCTTTTGATTTATTTGGTTTTATTTTTTATCACTGTAATTGCATATCGTTTTGTTTCGGGTTCAAAACCTATGCTCAGACGTTGTATTTTTTACGCTGCCCTGAGTACTGGAGTATTTTTTCTGGTGTCCTTCTTCATCAACATGTTTATGAACACCACAAATTACAATGCAATTTACGGAACAATCTCTTCTTTAGTTTTATTGATGATTAAAGTTTACTTTTTCTTTGTAATTTTCCTTTTTGGAGCTCAGATGATTTATGTTTCGCAATTTTTCGAGATTCTTCTGCGTTCCGAAATTTATCTTTTGCCTCCAAACGAAGCTAAGGATTGGTGGAGTCTTTTCCGCCGCTTCCTCTTTATCAAACCTTCTATTATTCAAACAAAGGAAAACACCGTTTATTGTAATGCGGGTGAAATCATTTATGAAGAAGGTTCAAAAATTGACGAGGTTTATTTTATAAAAGAAGGAAATATCTGCGAAAACACAAGCAAGGGGCAAATCAAATTTAGTAAAGGTGCATTTTTGGGCGATGTAGAATGTCTTATAAACCAGAACCACACAGGAAGTGCCATTGCTACAAGTGACTGCGAATTAATCCGTTTCAGTAACCAGGAATTCCAGTCCATCTTAAATAAAAGCCACCACGCCGCCCGTAAAGCCCTTTCTAAAATTTCAGAATACACTTCTAATTTTTATGATGAAGATTAAAGAAATAACAAGTTCTTAAATTTTGTAAACCGCAAGTTGTTTCAACAACTGAGGATTTACAAAACGTTCGCGT
>SAMEA3663057__coassemble_237_pt1 | contig 16166 bp, 13 predicted proteins | sample SAMEA3663057__metabat2_low_PE_007 | metagenome-assembled genome bin SAMEA3663057 (sample SAMEA3663057) | pig gut metagenome | biome: pig gut; feature: pig-associated habitat; material: faeces | place: France | collected 2012
TATTTGAAAATTCAAGGAAATCTTCAAATAGTTTAATCCCCATAAAATACAAATAAACTATTTTACATAGGGCCGATTATTGGAGTTCGTTTCAAAATCGGCCTTTTTTAATTTAAAAGTAATTCTCAAATTCTATTGACCATTCCTCTAAATCTTATTAAATTAGCAAACAAGCAATTTGCGACTTAGTCGCAAATTCTACACAATATGACCTATAACACAGAACAAAGAAACCTCCTGCTCAATTTTCTACAATCAAAAGCCGACACTATGTTTTCTGCCAAACAAATTGCAGATAGTCTGCAGAAGGAAAAAATAAGCCGAAGTGCCGTTTATCGTAATCTTTCAGAACTTGAAGCTGAAGGCAAGGTAAAGCGATGTACACAAGAAGGCAGCAGAGAGAATCTTTATCAATATTACGATTTACAAACTTGCCGAAACCATATTCATTTGTCCTGTACAAATTGCGGACGAATATTTCATATGGAAAGCGATGTAGCTCAAAAACTTATGACAGACCTGGTTGATACAGAAGGTTTTAAAATTGACAAAAGTAAAACCACACTTTACGGACTTTGCAAGGAATGTCAGAAAAAGGAATGTCATAAAATAGAACAAAAGCAAGTGCAGACGGAGGAAAATAAATGAAAAAATTGTCCATCCTTTTTATAGCTGTTTTTTTAATCTTTGCAAGTCTAACTTCTTGTAAGGCAAAAAAGAGCGAAAATTCTGGCAAGGTAAAGGTAATCTGTACAATTTTTCCAGAATATGACTGGGCCCGTTCAATTTTAGGCCAGACTGATCAGCACACAAACCTTTCTCTTCTGGTAAAAAGTGGAGTTGACCTTCATAACTACCAGCCATCCACTGCAGATATAGTTGCAATTTCTACCTGCGATCTTTTTGTGTACGTTGGCGGCGAAAGCGATGCCTGGGTAAAAGATGCCCTTAAAAACGCCACAAATCCAAACATGAAGGTTTTAAGCCTTATAGAAGTTTTACAGGACAGAGTAAAGGAAGAGGAAGTGGTAGAAGGCATGCAAATAGAAAAAGATGATGATGATGACTGCCTCTCTGAAACTGAATATGACGAACACTTATGGCTTTCTATAAAAAATGCAAAAAAAGTTTGCCAAGCCTTTACACAGGCCATCTGCCAGCTCGTACCAGAAAACGCCGAAACATACCAGGCCAATTTGGAAAATTATCTGCTCCAATTAGACAACCTTGATCTTACCTATGCAGGAGTAATTTCAGCTTCTCCAAATAAAACCATTATCGTTTGTGACCGTTTCCCATTACGCTATCTGGTTGAAGATTACAAATTAAATTATTATGCCGCCTTTGCAGGTTGTTCAGCAGAAACTGAAGCTAGTTTTGAAACAGTAGCATTCTTATCTAACAAACTAAAAGAACTCAAACTTCCAGCAGTTCTTGTAATGGACGGAAGCGACCAGAAAATTGCCAAAACCGTAATCTTAAATGCAAAACTTCCTAAAACTGATATTTTTACAATTGATTCAATGCAGTCTACATCACTTAGACAAGCTTTTGATGGTAAAAACTATATCAGTGTTATGCAGGAAAATCTTGAAAGTCTAAAAAAGGCTCTTAATTAAGGGAAAACAATGGCACAGTTAAAATGCGAAAATCTAAAACTCGGATATAACTCTAAGGTTGTTGCAGAAAATATTTCCTTTGAAGTAAACAAGGGCGATTATCTTTGTATTGTTGGAGAAAATGGTTCTGGTAAATCTACTTTAATGAAAACCCTTCTCCACCTTATAAAACCACTTTCTGGTACTATAGAAACTGGCGATGGAGTTTTAGCTGATGAAATTGGCTACCTGCCCCAGCAGACAGAGGTTCAGAGGGACTTTCCTGCCAGTGTAAAAGAAATTGTTCTTTCAGGTTGTCAGTCTCGCTGCGGAAGAAGGCCTTTTTACAATAAAGCAGAAAAACAGCTAGCCCTAGATGCCATGGACAAAATGGGAATTTCTAATCTGGCTAAAAAGTGCTACCGTGAGCTTTCTGGAGGCCAGCAGCAACGAACACTTCTTGCCCGTGCCTTTTGTGCCACTCAAAAAATGCTTCTGCTTGATGAACCTGTTACTGGTTTGGACCCTATCGCTACAGAAGAAATGTATTCGCTTATAAAAAACTTAAATGATAACGGCATTACAATCATTATGATCTCCCACGATGTCGATGCCGCTTTAAAATATGCAACCCACGTTTTACACATTGGAAAAGAAGTCTTTTTTGGAAAGGTTGGTGATTATGATCAGCACATTAAGTCAGTACTTTAGTTTTGCATTTGTACGCTATGCATTTATAGTTGGAATTTTAATCTCTCTCTGCTCTTCACTTCTGGGAGTTACGCTGGTTCTAAAACGTTTCTCCTATATTGGAGATGGCCTTTCTCACGTAGCATTTGGAGGCATATGTATTGCAGCTGTTTTGAACCTTTCAAATAATATGTTTCTTGTTTTGCCTATTACCATCATTTCTGCAATTCTTCTGCTCAGAACTGGTAAAAACACAAAAATCCAGGGTGATGCAGCAATTGCCATGATTTCAGTTGCATCTCTTGCAATCGGATATCTGCTCATGAACATTTTTTCAACATCATCAAATCTTACCGGCGATGTATGTACAACTCTATTTGGTTCTACATCAATTTTGACACTTAAAAAGAGCGAAGTATGGCTTTCGGCAATTCTTTCAATAGCAGTCATACTTGCCTTTATAATTTTTTACAACAAAATCTTTGCAGTTACCTTTGACGAAAACTTTGCTCAGGCAATTGGAACCCATGCCTCAATCTACAATCTAGTTATTGCAATTATCATTGCTATAATTATAGTTCTTGCCATGAATCTGGTTGGTTCACTTTTAATTTCAGCCCTTGTAATTTTCCCTGCCCTATCATCAATGCGACTTTTCAAAAGTTTTAAGGCTGTAACAATTTCATCTGCTGTAATTTCTGTAGTTTGTTCGACACTTGGACTTTTAATTGCCGTTTTAGCAGGAACTCCTGTTGGAAGCACAATTGTAGCTGCTGACCTTACAAGCTTTTTAATCTGTACAATTATTGGAAAAATTTTAAAATAAAAATGATGAAGAAACCCTTACTTTTTTTTGTTTTTATAAGTCTTATTTTTTTGAACTTTACTTCCTGTTCAAAAAAACAAAGTCCACAAGAACTAGAAGATAAAGTCAAACAGCTAATGGGTCTTGAAAGTGCTAAAGAACTGCCTATACAGGAAGCCGAAGCTGTTTCTATTCCTTCTACTAAAGAATTAATTGAAGAGCACAAAAAAAAATCTTCCAACATAAATGAAGATAATTCTAAAATAGATTTAGACCTTACAAAAATGTCTGCAACAATGATTTACACAACCGTATTCGATATGCTTATTATGCCAGAGGAATACCAAAACAAAAACATAAAAGTAAGCGGCTTTTTCTATGTATTCGTAAACGAACTTACAGGTGAAAAATACTTTGCTGTAATCATTCCAGATGCAACTCAGTGCTGCCAGCAAGGACTCGAATTCATCTGGATGGGTGACCACAACTATCCTCAAGATTACCCCGAAATTGGGCAGGAAATAGAAATTACTGGCCGTTATCAAATTACAGAAAACGAAGAAGGTGTTACTTATACCTACCTCAAAGTAAGTAATTTACAAGCACTATAAAGACATTTCCTTATTCAAAATTTTTATTACAGCATCTTTATTTTGAAGGAATATTTCAGTTAAAATTGGATCAAAGTGGATTCTCTCTTCCTCTTTTAAAATCTTAAAAGCATCTTCAACAGGAATAGCTTTTTTGTAACAACGAACCGAAACAAGGGCATCAAAAACATCTGCAATAGCCATTATTCTGGCACTAACAGGAATTTGGTCCCCTTTCAAACCATTTGGATAACCTCTTCCATCCCAGAATTCATGGTGATAGCCAGCTACATCCATTGCCATTTTTACATATTCATTATCTTCAGTCATACTGAATATTTCATTAATAATTCTTACACCTTCTGTAGTGTGCATTTTCATTGTGTTGTATTCTTCATCAGTAAGTTTTCCAGGCTTTTTTAAAATTGAATCAGGAACAACAATTTTTCCAATATCATGCAAAGGAGCAACTCGTGTAATTAATTCAACAAACTTCCAGTCAATTACCTTAGGATAAACCATATTTTCATAAGCTTTTAAAGCAAGCAAATTTACATAAGCAGAAGTTCTTTTAATATGATCCCCAGTATCTATATCACGGTTTTCTACAAGGTTTGCAAGGCTGTCGATAGTATGATCCTGGAGCTTTACAATTTTTTTAGTCTTCTGTTTAACCTGCTCTTCCAGATTATCTTCAACGTGCAAAACTATATAAGCATACATCAAAAGACTGGCAGAAATAACAAAAGCTACACAACCAATATTTACAATTCTGATAACGACAATTTTCTTGAACTCTATAAAATAAATAGGGAAGATAAAAGCAGCATTCGCTTCAATCACAAGAAAAAGTATTACCGAAACTGTAACCAAGACAGAAGCAAGTTTTATTCTTTTTCCAAAACTTAAAGCAGGCAATAAGCCTACAAGTAAAATAAAGTAATGAAACTCCGCATCTCCGCCCAAATAGTAATCCGCTAAAATCTGATGGACGACTACTTCTGCAAAACACAGGAAATAATAGGGAATTACATTCTTCATCTTAAAAGAACGTAAAGAAATAAATATATACACTGCAACGCTAATGAAATTAAAGTAATACATTTGCGTTACACCAAGCAGTTTAAATGTGATTAAAAAAGCAAGGTGGTATACCAAAGCAAAAACGGACGAAGTTATAAACAAGACCCGTCCATGCCTGAAGTTTAAGATCGCTATCTTAAATCTTTTTATTAAAGACTCCATTTTTCTCTCTCTTTGTAGATATAGATATAATTATCTATTATAAATTGATAAAAGACAAATTTATTTTAATATAGAGCGTCTTTCCACTACTTCTTCTTTACACTATAATAGAAGAACTTATTAAAAATATAGAGGTAGGCACACAAAATGAGTAAATATCCTTTTGAAAATATTGAGCCTAAATGGCAAAAATATTGGGACGAACACAAAACTTTTAAGGCAACAGAAGATCCAAAATTTCCTAAAGAAAAACGTCAGTATGTTTTGGACATGTTCCCTTATCCATCTGCAGCAGGATTACACGTAGGACATCCTGAAGGTTATACTGCAACTGATATTTACTGCCGCTACCTACGTATGAAGGGTTACAACGTACTTCATCCAATGGGATTTGACTCTTTCGGTCTTCCAGCAGAAAACTACGCAATTAAAACTGGAACTCATCCAAAAATTACAACCAATGCAAACATTGAAAAATTCACTCAGCAGATTAAATCTCTTGGTTTTTCTTATGATTGGGACCGCTGCGTTTCTACATGTGAACCAGACTATTACAAGTGGACTCAGTGGGTATTCCTCCAGCTTTATAAAAAAGGATTAGCATACGAAGCTCAGACCCCAATTAACTGGTGTCCATCTTGTATGACTGGTCTTGCAAACGAGGAAGTAAAGGAAGGCCGTTGTGAACGCTGTCATACACAGGTTACACACAAAACAATCCGCCAGTGGATTTTGAAAATTACAGATTACGCTGACCGCCTGGACAATGACTTGGAAGGTTTGGACTGGCCAGAAAGTGTAAAAGCAATGCAGCACAACTGGATTGGAAAATCAACAGGTGCAGAAGTAACTTTTACAGTTGCCGATAAAGACGGAAAACCAACCGACAACAAACTTACAGTTTATACAACACGTTGTGATACTCTTTTTGGTGCAACTTATATGGTTGTTTCTCCAGAACACTCTATCATTTCTAAGATTACAACTGCAGAACAGGAAGCTGCAGTAAAAGCATATCAGGAAGAAGCAGCTAAAAAATCTGATCTTGAAAGAACTGACCTTGCAAAAGATAAAACTGGTGTATTCAGCGGAAGTTATGCAATCAACCCTGTAAACGGAAAACTCATTCCAATCTGGATTGCTGATTATGTTTTAATTTCTTATGGTACAGGTGCAATTATGGCCGTACCTGCACATGATGACCGCGACTGGGAATTTGCTAAGAAATTCAATCTTCCAATCATTGAAGTTTTGAAGAGCCATGTTGATGTTCAAAAACAGGCATGGACTCAGGACGGAATCCATGTAAACTCAGAATTCCTTGATGGTCTTAACAAGGCAGATGCAATAGCAAAAATGCTGGAATTCCTTGAAGAAAAGAAAATTGGTCGTAAGGCAATCAATTATAAACTCCGTGACTGGGTATACAGCCGCCAGCGTTACTGGGGTGAACCAATTCCTTTAATTCACTGTCCAAAATGTGGTACAGTTCCTGTTCCAGAAGATCAGCTGCCAGTTGAACTTCCAGAAGTAAAATCTTACCAGCCAACAGGAACCGGTGAATCTCCTTTAGCTGCAATTGATTCTTGGGTAAATTGCAAGTGTCCTAAGTGCGGTGGAGATGCAAAACGCGAAACTAACACAATGCCTCAGTGGGGTGGATCTTGCTGGTACTACTTACGTTATCTTGATCCAAAAAATAATAATGCATTCTGTTCAAAAGAAGCAGAAAACTACTGGATGCCGGTAGACCTTTATATTGGTGGTGCAGAACACGCCGTTCTTCACTTACTCTATGCCCGCTTCTGGCACAAAGTACTTTATGACCTTGGATTTGTTTCTACAAAGGAACCATTCCAGCGCCTTATCAACCAGGGAATGATTACTTCTTTTGCATTCCAGCGCAAAGACAAAACTCTTGTTCCTGTTGACGAAGTTGAACAGAAAGAAGACGGAAAATACTACGAAAAAGCTACAGGCCAGGAATTGGAACAGATTGTTGCAAAAATGTCTAAATCTTTGAAAAACGTAGTTAACCCTGATGATGAAATTAAAGCTTATGGTGCTGATTCAGTTCGTATGTACGAAATGTTTATGGGACCTTTAACAATGTCTAAGCCATGGTCAACACAGGGTATTGTTGGTATTCACCGCTTCCTGGAAAAAGTTTGGGCAGTTTCAGAAAAGCCTATGTCTGATATTGATATTTCTGGCAAGCTTGAAGATAAAGCCCTTGTTTCTGCTCGTAAGACTTTCTGTCAGACTATCAAAAAGGTTTCAGATGATACTGCCAGCTTAAACTTCAATACTGCAATTTCACAGATGATGATCTTTATCAATGAAATTTCTAAGTTGCCAGAAGTTCCAAAGGCTATATGGTCTGACTTTGTAAAAGTTCTTTCACCATATGCTCCACACCTTGGCGAAGAACTTTGGGAAAAACTTGGTCATAACAATACAATTGCTTACGAAAACTGGCCAGAAGCTAACGAAAACTTTACAAAAGATGATGTAAAAACAATCGTAGTTATGGTGAACGGTAAAAAACGTGATACTTTTGAAGCAGAACCTGGAAGTTCAGATGATGCATTAAAAGAAACTGCATTTGCACGTGAAGGTGTAAAGAAATTTACAGATGGTCACGAAATTGTAAAATGCATTGTAGTAAAAGATAAGCTTGTAAATATTGTAATCAAATAAGCTAAAAGACAAAAAAAGAGCTGCCTGTAATTGAATTGATTTTTCTTCATTACAGACAGCTTTTTTTATTTAACTTCAGTTACTGAATTTATCAAATTAAAAACAAACTTGAAGCCTGTAGCAGCAATTGCTCTTTCTGCTTCGCTGGACATAGACATAAAATAAAGTTTATGACCTACATCTTCACTATCATTAAAAGCAGCCATTAATACTCCAATTCCTGCAGGATCCAGTTCTACTAATTTAGACATATCCAAAACTATATTGTTTTTTTGTACGGCATCATACAAAGTTGCTTCAAATTCACCTAATGTATAGGCATTCAAAGCTCCTTCCAATTCATATAAATGATAGTTTGCACCGTCTTTTTCAATAATTGTTAACTTTTCCATTATAAACCAGCCTCCTTCATCATTGCATCAAGATCACTCAAATCTGGCATTTCAAAACCTTCTGGAAGCCCCATATCATCTGCAGGCTTCTTTTCTTCTTCAGCAGGCACTTCTGAACTTGCAGAAGGACTAGTTTCTTCGCTTGTCTGAGGCTCCATCTGGGCTTCTTCTTCTGCAGATTCAATTCCATCTACAGCATCTTTTGGAAGTTCCATCTGAGAATCAAGTGAAGCAGGAACTTCTTCGGCTGGAGTTTCGCCACTTGCAGCATTTTTCTCAACAACTTCAGATTCTATTTCTCCATTCTGAGCAGGAGCTGTTTCTTCAGACTTACCTGTATCAAGACTTTCATATTTAATTACAAGCATAGAAACGTCGTCTTCCATTTCTTTTGACATAAACTTAACAAGATTATCAAAAGTAAACTGAGCCATACGCTGAGCAGGATAAGTTGAGTTATCAAGAACTGCCTGCTGAACTCTTTCCTTACCAAACTGTTCACCACGAAGTGAGTGAGACTGAATCAAACCATCAGTACATGCAAGGATAATATCACCAGGATTTAATTTTGTTGTTTTTACAGAAACGTATGGAGAAATATCTTTTACGAATCCAAGAATATGTCCAGAACCCTGAATTTCAATTACGTTGTTATAAACCTGAGTATACATCATCAAAGTTGGAATACCACAGTTGATGTAATACATTGTATCTGTTTCAAAATCTACCAAAGCAAAAAGGCCGGCAAAAATTGTTCCCTTCTGTAAAGAATCTCTGATGAAGGTATTCAGTTTTACAATTAACTGTTTAAAATCATGTACTTCTGCAAGGTAAGTTCGGATGATGGACTTTAAGATAACCATGTTCATAGAAGCGGCAATACCCTTACCAGACAAGTCTCCTACTACGAACAAATGTCTTGTAGCTGTAAGACGAATCATATCAATGAATTCACCACCAATGTTATGAGCAGGAACCATCATATAACCAATATCAACTTTTGGATTTTTTACGTGATCCAAGTTTTCCTGAATAGAAGTAATAATCTGAGAAGACATACGGATTTCGCGGTTTACAACACCCATAATATCTTTATTGGCAATGTTACGCATGTAATATCCGAATACGAAGAAGTATGAATAAAGTTTTACAAATACGTTGTAGTCATATTCCTTATAGTGGTCACCAGAAATCTTTTTACCAAGAGTGATAAGACCAAAGATATTGTGACCTTCATTTAAGATAAAGATGGCATCTGAACGGGTTTCCTGAAAGAACTTTTTTAATCCTTCTTCTACTACCGAAAGTTCATGCTCTTTTTCAAGCTGAGACTGAACTACAATAGACCGACCAATGTTTAAGAGGTTATCAAATATTGGATTGTTTAAGGAAATCTTATTATTCATCTGATTAGAAGAATAAGCTATATCAAGTTCGTTCTGACCAGAAAGAATGTATACATTTACAGATGAAGCTTCTACATTTCTACGGAAAATTTCGTACATTCGAGTAGTTACCTCATCCATTTCAACATTTTTATATTCAATTCTTGCAAGGTCTTTTTCCAGAGCAGCCTCGTAATCTGCAGTATAAAGTCTTGTCGATGTAGAAAGTATAGAAGAAATCCAAAGTGCAAATACTACACATATAATAGCTGCAACACAGAACAGAGCCTGGTATTGTCCAGAAATGCCACCATTTTTTGCCTGAGAGAAATAAGATACAAGTCCAATTACTCCCGCAGGTATTAAATAAGAAATTAATGATTTAATTACAGTTACAAACATTGCTTTTCCAGAAGGAACAGCAGTCTTTGTCAAAGAAAAATAAAGTATTACATAAAGGAAAAGATAAGCATATATAAAAAGTAAAGAGAAGGATGGAGCACTTACAGAAATATTATTAATTATTGCATTAATTACCCACATGAGAATAAAGCCTTCTCCAATCATCAAGGTTTGGTACTTTTCAATTTGGCTTGCTTTATCTTCCTGGAAAACAAGCAGGAAAATGAAACATGTTGCAGGAAGAATATATTTATAAATTGCATTGTATACAGTTACCCAAGTCCAAGGGAAAAACTTTCTTGCAGGTTCTGCAAAAAGATATTCAGAAACAATTACAACTCCGCTTTCATTTGAAACTTCAATTGTTGAAAACTGTGTAAAAACTAAAATTATTCCAAAAATGTAAAATGCAAGTTTTATCAAAGTTACAATTGACTTCTTTTTGTGCATTCCAAGACTTATTAAACCAAAACTTAATGTTGTAAAGAAGAAAGATTCAATGCTGAACATAATCTTCATTGTTGCAACTGTCATTGCCTCAAACCACACGCTTTTCAAAAAAAGAATAAATGAAAAAAGCCCTGCTTCAATTGTTGTAAGGAGCATTGCAATTGCGAAAGAACTAACACCAACATTATCACTTTTTACTTTATTATCTATAAGGTGAGTAAAAAATCCAAGAAAAACTGTAACAGCAATATTAAGAATCAAATAAATCATATTAGTAACCTACCTTTGCTATCATCATAGTAACGTCATCATGAAGTTTTTTATCTCCGTTGTACTTCATAATCAAATCAACAATATCATTTACCATTTCCTGAGGAGACTTAGCAGCACCGGCCATCAAAGTCTTTTTGTAAATATCTGTATCGCCAAGCTCAACACCATCATCATCCATAACTTCAGAAACACCGTCGGTTGCCATCAAAATGGTATCACCACGGAAGAGGCGTTTTTCCTGAACAGTAACATCACCTACATCCAAAATACCAATAAGGGATGCATTTGAAGTAAGCGGTTTAATTCTGTATCCATCTGGAGAAGGAGACAAAATAATTGGGTCAGACATAGACGCATTGATATAACGGATACGCATACGTTCTGTATCAACGACACTCAGGAACAATACAGTATATTTATCCTGTAAGTGCATGCCCTTAATAGCCTTATCGATTGAATGTAGAACTCCAACAAGATCTTCCTTATCTTCAATAATCTTTACTGTGTTCATTACCAAACCCATGATAAGGGCGGCAGGAAGACCTTTACCTGATACGTCTCCAAGCATGAGCAAAGTTTTATTTGCATCAATTGGAAGAATTGAATAATAGTCACCGGAAACGTTTACCAATGGACGGTAGTAAGTTGCAACCTTAAGCTTAGAGATGTTTGGAATTTTCTGAGGAAGGAAGGACTGTTGTGTAATAGCCAGCTGTTCCCATTCCTTTGTTGTAGCAGAAATTTCTGACAAAGTTGTAATTGTTCTTGTACGAGAAATAAATCGTTTGTATTCCTCGAACAATCTGCTATAAACATCAAGATCAAAAAGTTTTGTATAACGACAGAAAACATAAAGATGCTGTTTATCAAATACCATAAAGAAACCACGAGCTTTTTTATATTTTGTTGTTACACCGATGTGACGATCAAAGAAATAAGATCCATCAGGCCATGATTCTGTAAAGTTCTGGTCAAGTTTGGTTCTATTGTATTCTGATGTTGCATTACGGTTTGGGCTATTATAGAGGATATAGTTTTTAGAACGATCTACAAATAAAACGGAACAGTCACCCTGCTTTTCAAGAATATCACCAAGTGTTACATAAAAGTCTTCAAGAGAGTAACAGAAACGCAGCTTATTGATAAAGTCATTCAAAATAACAGTTTCACCGGTTTCCAAAGTATCATGTCTAACTTTTGCTAATAACCAGGCTCTAATTCTGTTACACCAAAAGATTATTACAAGGAATACCAGAACTGTAATAGTAAAAGAAACTTTTGGTAAAACTGCAACTGTTTTGGTAGGCAAAAGTGCTAAACAAATAAAAATAAAAAATATGACTGAAAGAATATAAACGCTAGTTAATACAATTTTTTTCCGTGTTTTATACATATTTACCTCTAAGATAGCATAATTTTTGTAAATACATTTATACTATTCTAACATATAATCGGCATAATTGCGGAAAAAGTTTAAAACACAGAAATAAATAAGGAGATTTATCTACGAAAGACAAATCTCCTTATCAATTAGGATATAAAATATTCGAACTTATAATTCTATTCCAATTTAGAAAGATTAATCAGCTCAGCTTCTTTTGGAGGATTTTCAAGCTCAAGGTACTGCTTAAGCAAGTCCTTCTGTTTTGAAGAAAGACGACTTGGAGTTTTTACAATAACCTTTACATACAAATCGCCCTTACGACCAGAACCAGAAAGTGGTACACCTTCTCCCTTAATTCTAAGAAGTTTTCCACTAGAAGTTCCTTCTGGAATCTTAATAGCAATCTTTTTTCCATCAAGAGCAGAAATGCTAATCTCGCAACCAAGAGCGGCTTGAGCAATGGAAATAGGAACAGCACAATACAAATCTGAACCTTCGCGTTCAAATAATGGATGTGAATCAACATGTAATACAACTACTAAGTCTCCAGCTGGTCCACCATTTTCTCCTGCATCACCTAAACCACGGAGTACAAGACGTTTTCCATCATCAACACCTGCTGGAATCTTAAGAGAAACTGTTTTTGATTTTTCTACAAGACCACTTCCACGGCAAGTTGCACAAGGCTTATCAATAACAGTTCCATGTCCTCCACACTTTGGACAAGTCTGCTGGATAGAGAAGAAGCCATTTCCCTGACGAACCTGTCCCATTCCATTACAAGTTGGACAAGTCTTACGAGAAGAACCTGCAACTCCACCACTTCCATTACAAGAAGAACAAACTTCATTATGCTTAAAACTTATATCAGCTTCAGTTCCGTATACTGCATCTTTAAATTTAATATGAAGATCATATCTTAAGCTGGCTCCAGATGCAGGACCTCTTCTTGATCTTGAAGATGAACCACCAGAGAAACCACCGCCAAAAATACTGTCGAAAATATCTGAGAAGCCACCGCCGGCACCACCGAACAAGTCGCTGAAGTCATGGAAGGCATGAGAATAACCTGCACCACCACCGCCTGCAGCACCATCAAGACCTGCAAAACCATATTGATCATAAATTGGGCGCTTCTTTTCATCCGAAAGAACTTCGTAAGCTTCTGTTGCTTCTCGGAATTTTTCTTCAGCTTCTTTATCGCCAGGGTTTCTATCTGGGTGATACTTAATAGCAAGTTTACGGTAAGCCTTTTTAATTGCATCCTGATCAGCTGATTTTTCAACACCTAATACTTCATAATAATCGCGTTTTGCTGCCATTTTCTATATCCGTTTAATCAAAAATAAATTAAGTTAATCTATCAAAAAAACGCCCTGTCTTCAACAACAGAGCGTTTTCAATTTTAGATAATCTAATATGCTTTATTAGTCATTATCCTTTACTTCGTATTCAACATCATCTGCTGAATCTTTGTTGAAGCCTGACTTCTTTTCTTCAGATTCGCCAGAAGAACCAGCAGCAGCATTTGGATCTGCCTGAGGACCAGCTTCAGCACCTGGCTGAGCTCCCTGAGCACCCTGCTGCTTGTAAAGTTCTTCAGCAATCTTGTAAGAAGCATTCTTCAATTCTTCTGTCTTAGCCTTGATGTCTGCAACATTTTCGCTCTGTAAAGCCTGTTTCAAAGCTGCAATAGCAGCTTCAACTTTTTGCTTTTCTGCACCATCAATCTTGTCTCCAAGATCTTTGATAGACTTTTCTGTAGCATAAATCAAGCTATCAGCTTCGTTCTTTGCATCAACTGCTTCTCTCTTTTCTTTATCAGCGGCAGCATTTGCTTCTGCATCCTTTACCATGCGGTTGATTTCTTCTTCGCTCAATCCTGAAGAAGAAGTAATCTGGATGTGCTGTTCCTTACCAGTTCCAAGATCCTTTGCAGATACATGAACAATACCGTTTGCATCGATATCGAATGTAACTTCAATCTGTGGAACACCACGAGGAGCGGCTGGAATACCTACGAGGTCAAAGTTTCCAAGAGTACGGTTCTGAGCAGCCATTTCACGTTCACCCTGGAGTACGTGAATTGATACAGCGGTCTGTCCATCAGCAGCTGTAGAGAAGATCTGGCTCTTCTTTGTAGGAATTGTTGTATTTCTTGGGATGAGTTTTGTCATAACTCCACCCATTGTTTCAATACCAAGTGAAAGAGGAGTTACATCAAGAAGAAGAACATCTTTTACATCACCCTGGAGTACACCACCCTGAATTGCAGCACCAATTGCAACTGCTTCATCTGGGTTTACTGCACGAGAACCTTCTTTTCCGAAGATTGCCTTAACAACGTCCTGTACTTTTGGCATACGAGAAGAACCACCAACGAGGAGTACTTCATCAATCTTATCAGCAGTAAGACCTGCATCTGCCAAAGCCTTACGACAAGGTTCCTTTGTTCTTTCGAACAAGTCATCTGTCATCTGTTCAAACTGTGCACGAGTCAAAGACTTCTGCAAGTGTTTTGGACCTGTTGCATCAGCTGTAATAAATGGAAGGTTGATATCTGCAGTTGTCTGGTTAGACAAAGAAATCTTTGCATTTTCAGCTGCTTCACGAAGACGCTGCATAGCCATTGGATCACCAGAAAGGTCAATTCCTGTATCCTTTTTGAATTCAGCAATAAGCCAGTTTACAATTGCACGGTCCCAGTCATCTCCACCAAGGTGTGTATCACCATTTGTAGATTTAACTTCGAATACACCATCAGCTAATTCAAGAATAGAAATATCGAATGTACCACCACCAAGGTCATATACAGCGATTGTCTTTTCTTTGTCCTGATCCTGTTTGAAACCGAAAGCCAAAGCAGCTGCTGTTGGTTCGTTAATAATACGCTGAACGTTTAATCCGGCAATTTTACCAGCATCTTTAGTAGCCTGACGCTGAGAGTCATTGAAGTAAGCAGGAACTGTAATTACAGCATCTGTAACTTCTGCTCCAAGATAGTCTTCTGCTGTCTTCTTCATTTTTTGAAGAATGAATGCTGAAATTTCCTGTGGTGAATACTGTTTCTTTGATCCGTTATCTTCAACTTCAACACGACAGTCTGCACCATTATCAATTACTGTATAAGGAAGCTTTGCTGCTTCTCCCTGAAGTTCAGAAAATCTATGTCCAATAAGACGTTTTACTGAATAAATTGTGTTCTTTGGATTTGTAACCATCTGACGTTTTGCAGATGCACCAACAATACGATCTCCCTGAGATGTAAAACCAACGATAGAAGGAGTTGTACGTCCACCTTCAGAATTCTGAATTACAACTGGCTCTCCATTTTCCATTACAGAAACACAAGAGTTTGTTGTTCCTAAGTCAATACCAATAATCTTACCCATAATTACACTATCCTCCCGGATAGTGTAATTAAACCGGATGTCAAGGCTTTAAGCGAAGCGTGCCTTGACATCCAGGTATTTCACTACCCGGCTTATTTTTATTTCTATTTAATACCTTGCTATTTTGAAACTGGTACTTTTACCATAACCTTCGCATGTCTAATAACTTTATCCTTAAGTTTGTAGCCCTTAAGATAAACCTGATCCAAGGTCTGTTTATTTGCCTTTTCATCTTCAACACGGCCAATTGCTTCATGTTCATCTGGATTAAAGTCATCGCCTTCTTTTCCATAAGCAACAAGGCCATATTTATCTTCAAGCATTTTTACAAGCCCATTGTTAATCATCTTGATACCATCTGCAATTGATTTAGCATCTTTTGCATCCTTTGCCGCATCAAGAGTACGGTCAAAGTTATCAAGACTATCAAGCAGGTCTCCAAGTAAAGAAGCATTTGCATAAGCTACAGCTTCATCCTTCTGCTGCATCATTCTTTTACGCCAGTTATCATTTTCAGCAGCTTTATAAAGGGCCTGGCTCTTCAAATCTGCAATTTCTTTTTCAAGCTCGGCAATTCTTTCTTCTGGAGTTACTTCTTTTGCTTCTTCAGATTTTTCTTCTGTAGAATCTCCGTTTGAAGCTGCCTCTTGAGCCTGAGTCTCAGAATTGTCTGAATCATCAGATTCTGTCTGAGATTTTGTTTCTTCAGTCTGATCTTCAGTCTTTTCTTTCTCGTCAGCCATTAAATAAACACCTCAAATCACAATTAATATTTTCTTTTATCAATTTTAAAATTACTGATTTGGACATAAATTCGTCAACAAATTTCTTAAAAAAAAATACAAAATTTATTAAGTAAT
>SAMEA3663057__coassemble_239_pt1 | contig 16112 bp, 12 predicted proteins | sample SAMEA3663057__metabat2_low_PE_007 | metagenome-assembled genome bin SAMEA3663057 (sample SAMEA3663057) | pig gut metagenome | biome: pig gut; feature: pig-associated habitat; material: faeces | place: France | collected 2012
TTTGTAAATCCTCAGTTGTTGAAACAACTTGCGGTTTACAAAATTAAAGAAGGTTTACTTTTTGTTGGATTGGCTGTTACTGTTGGTGGTTTATCCTCTTTGAAATCATTCTTGAAATCAAAGGGTTAATTCAGGCTCTTATAATTTAATATAGTCAAAAAGATTAAAAACAAGTTCCTAATCTTTTTGACAACTTGCTCCAAAATCGGGCTTCGTATTGCCATACGAGCCTGATTTTTTTTGGCTTTTTTATTGATTAATGAATTCTACTGCAGAATCAGCAGCGATTTTTCCGAATACACAAATATCTGCTACTGCATTACCACCAAGACGATTTCCACCATGAACACCACCTGTAACTTCTCCAGCGGCATACAAGCCTGGAATCACCTGATTTTTTGAATTCAAAACTTCTGCTTGTGTATTAATTTTAATTCCACCCATTGTGTGATGGATTGCAGGACCAACTTCTACAGCAAAGTAAGGTCCTTCTGACAAAGCTCTTGGCATTTCACTTGCTTTACGACCAAATTCTGGATCAGATCCATTAATTACATAAGTATTATAATTTGAAATTGTAGCAGCAAGACTTCCTGTTGGCATACCAAGTTTTTCTCCCAATTCATCAGGGGTCTGTCCCTCTGTCAAAAGTCCTTTTTTTATGTAGCCTTCAATAGCCTTAAGAGATTTTCTAACACTTGTATCAAATACTAAATATGCAGTTTTACCTGTTTGAGCAAGAACATTTGCACTCATTACATCGCGAGTAGCCATTTCTGTTCCAAAACGCTTTCCTTCACGATTTACCATGATTGCACCATTTCCACGAACTGCCTCTGTAATCATTACACCATTTGAAGGCACTACTGTTGGATGTGTCTGAATCTGGTCCATTTGAGTAAGCTGACCATCAAACTTTTCTATCCAGGCAAAAGCATCACCTGTTGCACCCTTGTGATTTGTAGTTCCAAAACCTACTAAACTTGGAACATAAGATTCAACCATTTTAGAGTTTGCACCAAAACCACCAGTAGCAATAATTACAGCCTTTGCTTTAATTGTATAAGTCTGATTATCTTTCTGAACAACTACTCCAGCTGCAGATCCATTATCAGAAATAATATCTATAACTTTTGAGTTTTTGCGTAAATCTACACCAAGAGTTTTTGCGGCAGATTCAAGAACTGGAATCATATGTGCACCAACGGCAGCACCACCCTGAGGACGATGTGTTCTTTTATTTGTTGAACCTGCCATTTTTCCTACATCAGTTAAATCTACTCCAATTGAAACCAACCAATCTACTGTTTCTGGAGCTTTATTTACCATTTCATGAACAAGATCTGAATCATTTAAGTTATATCCACCCTTCATTGTATCTGAGTAGAAACTTTCTTTTGAATCCTCAATTCCCAATTCCTTTTGAAAACGAGTTTCTGCCGCATTTAATCCACCAGTGGCACTTGTAGTATTACCACCAACTACTCCCATTTTTTCAAGTAAAATTACATTCTTTACACCCTTTTGCTTAGCCTCAATAGAAGCACAAAGTCCTGCTCCACCGGCACCAATAATTACAATATCGCAAGAAGTATCTTTCTCCTTTGTAACTTTTTCTTTTTTTCCACTAGCTAGATTAAGGGCATTTCTAATAGCTTCCACAGTTCCTTTTGAAGAAATTGTTGCTCCCGAAACTGCATCATAAGACTTTATATTTCCCTGAGCCAAAAGCTGATCAAGAACACTTTTAATTGCAGGTTTTGCAAAGTCAGTTTCCGACTCAGATAAAATTTTATAATCAACAATTTTCTTATTTTTTACTGTAAGGCTGATTTCGATAGGACCATTTCGTCCTTCGCCTCTTCCAGTCCATTCACCATCTGCGTAAGCAGGAGTTTTTAATGAATAGGTAGTTATAAAAATTAAAGCAGCTATAGAAGCTACAATAAAACCAATTAACGAACTAAAGAAACGTTTTTTATTCATAAAACATTCTCCCTTTAAAATTATATAATTATTTTGAATATCCCATTGCTACAATTGTGAACCCCTTATCTTCACTTCCTTTTGCCATTTTTACTTCAATTTTGTGATTAGCAGAAGTTTTTTCGTTTATAAGAATAAGGTTTTCACAATTATTCCAGCCATTTTTAGCTCCACCATCAACAGTTTTAAATAATTTTCCATCTACGTAGATTTCAGCTTCACCATATTTTTCTGTAAGCCAAGAGCCCTGTACCTTATAAGTAAAAATGAAGTTTTTACAATTAATATTAAGCACAAAAGGTTCATTTTCATTTGTTGCTTGTTTGTACCAGTTTATTGGAAAATTACCCTTATTTGTTTTTTTAAGTGATTGAGTTTGCGAATCTGTATCTTTAAATCCACCTTTTACAATTTTAACATTATCATCATCACCCAATATACGAATAAAATTATTAAAACCTGGCGTTTTAAATAATTTTTCAGGAACTTTTATAGCAGAATCTTTCTTATCTTTATCAATAGTATTAATTAAATTTATAAGACAAGCTGTTACAAGTTGATGTCCTTCTAATGTCGGATGTACATTATCTGTAAAATATTCATCATGGGTAAATAATTTTTTATCAATTGATTCCTTTACAGACTTCAACATATTTACCTGCGGAATTGAATAATAATCAGCAACAGGCTTTTTTTGAGCCATTGTATTACCATAATCTGCTGCAGAATAAAGTGCAATTATAGCAGTTTCCGGATTTGCCAATAGAACTTTACGAACAATCCCTTCAAATGCAATTTGGGTGCTTTCACTTCCATCATCATTTACTGCAAATTCTATAATCAACAAATCTGGAGATCGTCCACAAATTTCTGTAACATCTGAATCATAACGAACAAGACCTAGAATAGAAGAAGTTCCACTTAGACCTGCATTATTAAAATTAAGATTTTTACCTCCGTCAGGAGTAAAGTTATCTTTAAGGGCTCTAAAAAACTGGTAAGCATAACCATCGGTAAAATTTGCAGGACCAGCCCCTTCTGTTACAGAACCTCCAAGAGCAGCAACCCAAACCTTTTGGCCCTTCTTCATCTTTTCAATTACTGTCTTAAGGCGATAATTATTTCCCTTGCTAACAATTGATTCTTTCAGAATCTTTTCGTAGTTTGTCTGATTAAGATTAAGCGGTGCCTTGGCAAATACTGAAAATCCCATCATAGAATATATTAAAACTCCTTGGATTTTTTTTAAAAATTTCATTAAAAAACCTCGCATTAGCATTCTAACACGAGGTTCTTAAAAAGATATATGGTTTTTCCTATTTTTGAATAAGACCTTTCATTTCATCTATCGATTTATAACCTTTGCGTTTCATAAAGGCTTCAAGACCATCTATAATTTCAATCATGGCCTTAGGATTTGCAAAAGTCATTGTTCCAACCTGTAAAGCCGAAGCACCTGCCATAATAAATTCAACCGCATCCTGCCAGGTAGACATTCCACCAATAGCAATAACAGGAACTCTTTTTTCAACAGGCAGAGTATTAATTGCTTCTACAAGTTCATAAATCAAACGAACGGCAATAGGTTTTACTGCAGGTCCACCAACACCAGCTTTAAGATTGTTGAATACTGGAACACCACGTTCAATATCCACTGCGATGCCCTGGAAAGAATTACAAAGACTTATTCCATCTGCCCCAGCTTCAATACAAGCCAAAGCAACCTGATTAAGCTCTGTTGATTGTGGAGTCAGTTTTACAATTAAAGGCTTTTTTGTTTCTGCTCGAACAGCCTTTACAACCTGACTAGCTGCTGTACAAGACATTCCCCAGGCAGCTCCACCAGCCTTTACATTTGGACAGGAAATATTCAATTCAATCACTGGAACATCTGTTTTTTCCAGAAGTTTTGCACCTTCTACATAAGTTTCCATTGTTGAACCCGAAAGATTTGCAATTGCAACTGGTTTTAGCTTCATCATTTCTGGAAGTTCATTATCAATAAAATGTTTAATTCCAGGATTCTGAAGTCCAATTGAATTCATAAGACCGCCTGTAAACTCATGCAAACGGATTCCGTCATTTCCCTGTCTAGGTTCAAAAGTTAGGCCCTTACTGGAAATACCACCAAGACGATTTACATCAAAAACTGTTTTATATTCAGTACCAAAACCAAAAGTTCCGGAAGAACCAATCACCGGATTCTGGAATTTTACACCAGCAATCTCAACCGATAAATCTGGCTTGTCAGATAAAGGTTCTCTTCTTGGCTGAACTTTTATTCCGGCAACTTCATCAATCTTTTCAAATTTTAAAATTGAACCGTCAAAAACAGGTCCTTCTTTACAACAGCGAAGTTTTCCCTGAGTTGTATCAATTACACAACCAAGACAAACTCCCACACCGCAGGCCATTCTGGATTCCATACTTAGCCAGCATTTTACCCCTGCTTCAGCACAAATTTTCTGTAAATATGCAAGCATTGGGATTGGTCCACAGGCATACAAGGCTGAATAATTTCCTTCTTTCAAAACCTGAACAGTCAAAGCAGCAGGAAGCATTCCGTGTACGCCAACAGAACCATCATCCGTGGTGATAGTCAGTTTGTTGGCATGAAGATTTTCAAGACCGTATGAACCTGATTTGAAAGAAGCAAAAAAATCATAAGATTTTTCTGGTAAAGTCGATGCAAAACCAGCAACCGGTGCAACGCCAATTCCTCCACCAACAATGCAGACCTTCTTATCTGTATTTTCAGGATAAGGGAATCTGTTTCCACAAGGGCCGAGCAGATTTATCTTATCTCCATTTCTCAAAGAGCAAAGTTCTTCTGTTCCACGACCTTTCAAGAGGATTAAGAAAGTAATTTCCAACTTTCCATCAGATTTTTTTTCTGCCTTATAAACGCTGATTGGACGGCCCAGCAAAACATTTGAACGAACTGCATGAAGCATGTAAAACTGGCCTGCCGCAGGTTCCTGAGCATCTGAGCCCAAAAGAACCACAAGTTCATAAACACTATTTGCAGGAACAGCGTCCTTTACAACCTTACAAGTGCTTACACATCCTTCTGCATAAACCGGATACGGAATCCCCTGGCAATCTTTAAACATATAACCTGCTCCACTTATATTTTTACAATGATTTTTTTGCGTTCAACAAATCGTTTTTAGAAAAAATTGCATTTCTTGCAGCTGCATCTGCAATATCATCAAGAGTTAAAGTGCCAGCTTCAACTTTTCCTGTAAGTTCAGCATCTTTTTTCCATGCACACAAAATACCACGGCTTGAATTTACAGCTCCACCTGCCTTATCAAGCAAAGTAGCAGCAATTCTTGCCGCACCACCTTGAGCACCATAACCTGGAATAAGGAAGAAAGTTTCAGCATATTTATCACGAAGATAACGAGCATCAGCTTCCTGAGTAGCCCCTACAACTGCACCAAAAATTCCACAAGTCTGCTCTGCATAATACTGTTTGAATTCCCGACCAATACGGGCAATTTCATCACCAACGTGTTCAAGAAGAAGTCCACCATCTGCCAGTTTCTGGTGTTCAATATCAGTCATACCTGGATTTGATGTACACAAAAGAACAAATGCACCTTTTCCACCACAGTCTGGACTTGAATATTTGGTGAAAGGAACAAGTGTATCAAATCCCATATAAGGATTAATTGTGATGATGTCAGTTTCAAAATCACCCTTAAAATGTGCCTTAGCATAAGCGTCAGAAGTAGCTCCAATATCACCACGTTTAATATCAGAAATTGCCATTAAGCCGCTTGAACGAACCATTTTCAAGGTTTCAGAATAAACCTGCATACCTTCAAGTCCCATTGCCTCATAATAAGCAATCTGAACCTTAAAACATGATGCAGATTTATCATTAGCAACACGATCAATAATTGCTTTGTTGTAAGCTAAAACAGCTTTTGCAGGACTTTCATACTGTTTAAGAATATTTTCTGGAATATAAGAAGGATCTGTGTCCAACCCAACACACAAAGGACCATTTTTCAAAGAAAGCTCCTGAAGGAGCTGCATATTATGTTTGTTCATGGCTCCAATATACCCAAAAAATGACTTATTCACAACAGAAGGAAATTATAAATATCCGCATTCAATTCCTACAAGCATTTCTTTTAATTCAGGATCATCAATTAAATACTGGAGAATTTCAGAAATTTGAAAACTATTTACCCTGAGGCCCTTGCTTTTCCTTATATTTTGATGATATTGGCAAAACTTTTACCGGACTAATCAGATGTCCTAATAAAATTGTCAGAAATACTGCAAAAATGATTAAAAGAAGAATTATCCAGAATAAATGACGTTTTTTCAACTTTACTTTTACAAGAAAGACAAAAAAAATAGAAACTAAAATTATTAAATAAAAAACTTTTATTTTTTCTCCTACACTAGAAAAAGTTTAAGGGGAGAAAAAATTTAAAGCAAATTTTATCCACCACCGCATAAAAAACCCTCCTTTCGGAGGGTCCAGTGGCTTAAAACGCACATTTTATGTGTCGCTTTGAAGCTAGTTTGACACACTTGCCAAAGGCAAGTCGTGTTCATGATGTTTTATGCAGTACGCGTTAGCGTATCTACATGAAAACTTATTTGTTTGACGAAAGCACAGCTTTCGTCTCACGCATTTTTAAGGTAAATGCTACCCAAACCCGCTATCGCAGCTTTGGGCTTAACGCATTTCCTATTTTTGCGATTTAATAACAGCCTGAGCTCCAGCCAAGCGAGCAGCTGGTACACGGAATGGTGAACAAGATACATAGTTCAAACCAAGCTTGTAGCACAATGCGATAGAAGCTGGGTCTCCACCATGTTCTCCACAGATTCCAAGGTGCAAGTCAGCTTTAACTGAACGACCTTTTTCTTCTGAAAGACCAATCATTACACCAACACCATCTTCGTCCAAAGTCTTGAATGGATCCTGGAGGAGAACCTTCTGATCCAAGTAAGAATCGATGAACTTAGAGTAGTCATCACGGCTGAAACCGAATGTTGTCTGTGTAAGGTCATTTGTACCGAATGAGAAGAAGTCTGCATATTCTGCAATTTTGTCAGAAGTAGCAGCAGCACGAGGGAATTCGATCATAGAACCAATCTGGAATTTCAATGAAGTCTTTTCAGATTCATTTACTTTAGCGATTACAGCTTCTGCCTGAGCACGAATCTGTTTCAATTCGTTAGCTGTTGTTACGTTTGGAATCATGATGCGAACGTCGTGTTTAAGACCTTCTTTTTCAGCCTGAGCTGTTGCACGAGCAATAGCCTCAACCTGCATTTCATAGATTTCTGGATATGTGATAGCGAGACGACAACCACGGTGACCGAGCATTGGGTTGTGTTCGTTCAATTCGCTATATTTCTTTTCGATAAAGTCAACTTTAACACCAAGTTTCTTAGCCAAAGCTTTAGCCAAGTCTGGAGTTTCAGCCTGTACGAATTCGTTTAATGGAGGGTCCAAGAGACGGATTGTTACAGCACGTCCTTCCATAGTCTTGATGATATTGTAGAAGTCTTTCTGCTGAAGTGGGAGGATAGCAGCAAGGTTAGCCTTTCTTTCTTCAGTTGTGTCAGAAATGATCATCTTCTGGAATGAAGTAAGTTTTGGTTCTTCGAAGAACATGTGTTCTGTACGGCAGAGACCAATACCAGCAGCACCAAAGCGGAATGCCTGTGGAGCTTCGTTCTGTTCAGCGTTAGCAAGAACTTCGAATCCCTTAACAGTCTTTCCAGATGGAGTTGTACGGCAAGAAGCTGCACGAACTTCGTCTGCCCAACCAAGGAATGTTTCGAGGTCGCCAGAAACTGAAGCTGGAGTTACAGGAATTACTTCACCATATACATTACCTGTTGAACCGTCGATAGAAATGAAGTCACCCTTCTTGAATTTCTTTCCGCCGATTGTAACAGTGTCTTTACCTGTGAATACAACATCAGCACATCCACATACACAAGGTGTACCCATACCACGTGCAACTACAGCTGCGTGTGATGTACGTCCACCAGTAGATGTAAGAATACCCTGAGCAACATACATACCTGCAATATCATCAGGAGATGTTTCCTTACGAACGAGGATAACTTTCTTACCCTTCTTATCTTCTTCTACAGCTTCTTCTGCTGTGAATACGATTTCACCACATCCTTCTCCAGGAGAAGCGTTCAATGCAGATGCCAAAGGTTTAGCAGACTTAAGAGCCTTAGCTTCAAACTGTGGGTGGAGGAGCTGATCAAGCTGATCTGGCTTTACGCGGAGAAGGGCTTCTTCTTTTGTAATCATTCCTTCGCCAACCATGTCTACAGCCATCTTTACAGCAGCAGGACCTGTACGTTTTCCGTTACGGCACTGGAGCATGAAGAGTTTTCCTTCCTGTACAGTGAATTCCATATCCTGCATATCATGATAGTGAGCTTCAAGACGATCACGGATTGTAGAGATTTCCTTGAAGATTTCTGGCTGCTGTTTTTCAAGAGCAGAAATGTCCATTGGAGTACGAATACCAGCTACAACGTCTTCACCCTGAGCATTGATAAGATATTCAGCCATAAAGTGGTTTTCACCAGTTGAAGGGTCACGAGAGAATGCTACACCAGTTCCTGATGTATCACCCATGTTACCGAATACCATAGCCATTACAGTAACAGCAGTTCCCTTAATTACGTTTTCATCGATGTTGTTGAGCTTACGATAGATGATAGCACGTTCGTTCATCCAAGAACCGAATACGGCACCAATAGCTCCCCACATCTGAACCTGTGGGTCCTGAGGGAAATCTTCTCCCTTTTCTTTCTTGTACATTTCCTTGTACTTAGCAACAATCTGCTGGAGTTCTTCAGTTGTAAGTTCAACGTCTTCTTTAATTCCGCGGATTGCTTTTACTTCGTCGATGATAGCTTCGAATTTATCATGATCTACGCCCATAGCAACGTTACCGTACATCTGGATAAAGCGACGGTAAGCATCCCATGCAAAGCGTGGATTGTTTGTCTTATTAGCAAGACCAAGAACTGATTTATCATTAAGACCGAGGTTGAGGATTGTATCCATCATACCAGGCATAGATTCAGCAGCACCTGAACGAACAGAAACGAGAAGTGGATCGTTTTCATCACCAAGTTTCTTTCCGAAAGTTGTTTCAAGTTTGTTAAGATATTCTGCAACTTCCTTATCAAGTCCTTCAGGATATTTTTTTCCTAATTTGTAGTATTCCTGACAAACGTCAATTGAAATTGTGAATCCAGGTGGAACTGGAAGACTTAAAGGGGCCTTTGCCATCTGAGCAAGGTTAGCACCTTTACCACCGAGAATAGGACGCATTGATTCATCGCCTTCTGCGTCACCATTGCCGAAAAAGTAAACATACTTTGTAGCCATTGATTTTACTCCATTATAATAAATTTATTATTTGCTAAGTTAAATAATTAATTATTTTACAGATTAAATGAATATAGGTCAATTGTAGAAACTTGTATTAAAGTTCTCTGAGTTGGCTTAAAAAAACATATTTATACAATTTTTATATTTAAATTTTTATATTTTAATCTTACATCTTTCATATATAATTAAGATAAAGGATGTTAACAATGAATAAAGTAGTTTTAAAATCAGCAGGCTGTGCACTTGACCTTGGAGATGGTAGTGAACGCGGTCTTTATGTAAATCAGGATTATATTCTCCAGAAAATGAGAAAAATCCACCGTGGAATCAGTTTGATGTACACCTACTATCCAAATGATAAAGGATGGCCAGAACGTGCTAGTGTTGTTCATAAACAGGAGACACCTTCTGGAGCATGGGATTATCCATACGAAGATTATTTCCCTTACCGTGGTGGAAAAGAGGGACTGCGCGATGATGAACCTTTCAAATTTATGAAAGAAATCAGACAGCGCGGACAGGATGTTGTTCTTACCTTAACAATTGACCCAACTTTAACAGAAGAAGAATTAATTCCTGTCGCAAAAGATTTACGCCCTTATGGCCGCTTGTTGTTACGTGTTAATCATGAATGTACAGGTTCCTGGTTCTGTTTTAATAAACGTGCCTCTTATCAGCAGCTGGCAGATTTTTTTGTTCTGGTTTGCAAAGTTATGCATCAGTATGCTCCAAATGTAAAAATGATTTTGTGCGCAGGAATGTTTGATCAGGCTACAGGCAAACTTGAAATGGAAGATATCTTCCTTGAAGCACATAAAGCAGCAGATATCTGGTCTGGAGATAATTATCTTTCTTTACACTGGGGATGGCCTGTTGATGTTGCAACAAAAAAAACAAAAAATTACGCCTGCTATGATGTAGATGCAGTTTACGACAAGGCAAAAGCAACCCTCCACCGCCTGCGAGAAATTACAGGACAGGATAAACCAATGGTTCTTTCTGAACTTAATGGTGATGGTGATGTTACAGGCGCTTTTGAACAGTCAAATATGATGAAGCACTTTATGGAAAGACTTCAAAAAGATGATGAAAAATGGCTTTCTGCCTTCACTCTATATCAGTTCCGTGATGATGGACGACTTGGTCTGGAAGTTACCGATCCAAACAATCATGATGTAGGAATTGAACAGCCAATGCTGGCAATGTACCGTGAAGAATTACACAAACCATTCTTCCACCAGCCAATTGAAACATCCGGTAAAATTGAACTTCCAGCCAAATTAAGATGGTCATCTTCGGAAGATGCGGAAGGCGTTGAGGTGGACTGCCATTTCAACAAAACTCCACACTATTTTGAAGTTTATTTTCAAGATGAATTACTTGATATGAATATTATGATGGAGTTTGGCGGCTACTGGTTCTACAAAGCACCAGGAACAAAGTGTGTTGATTTAATGTCTTACTTCTTTGAAAAACCACTTACAAAAGCTGCTGACATGAAACTTAGATTCTTCTGTCCACCAAAAGATGGTTTGAATCATCCATATGAGGGGACAGACCCTTATTCTGCAGCCGATGGTGAATGGATGTACAACAGCTACACCACCCTTCCAAAACTGCCTGAAATAAGAATTGAAGAAGAACCTGTAGCCCTATTCAAACATTACGATGATTAGTCTACAGGTCTAAAAAAGATTTTTAGAAATTAGATGGTCCAGTCTCTCAGTTCATCTGAAAGAATCTGGGCCATTTTTTTATGACTTGTTGCTGATGGATGCCAGTCTGCAGCAATACCGTCTTTTTCATCCTGAACAGGGAATTTTACAAATTTAACAGGAACATTCTTAAAATCATCATGAAAAAGTTTAAGAGCTTCTTCGACTGAATCACACAATTCCTGACCCATTATACCAAGACAACAACAAATTTTAGCTTTTGGTGAACGACGATGAACTGCTTCTATCAATTGTCGCATTCCTGCTACATAACCAAGACGACGTTCTTCATGACCATGAACCCAAGACTGATCGTTTGTACCAAGGTGAATAACAACAATATCAGGAGAGAACTTTTTTTCATCCCAAACTTCAGGTTCAAGACCAAGTCTTAAAGAAAGAGATTTATCTGTATATGGCCAGTTTCCAGGCATAAGCCAGTGAGTATCTGGTAATTTTGCAGTTTCTGGATCTACATAATTTGAAATAATTCCAATTCCACTCCAGCTGCAGCAAGATAAATTTGCATTCAAAGCTTTTGCTGTTAAAAATGCATAAGACTTGTCGGCACGCTGCTGCTGAGTAGTAAAAGAATCTTTTTCCCAAACACCTTCAATACCATATCCACAGGTAATTGAATCACCAATAATTTCAATATTTGTTTTTGTTTTAGAAGGTTCAGGGAATTTTGAAAGCATGCTAAGACTAAGAGCGTCTACAACTCCATCATTATCTTTTGAAAGCTCACAGAGTTCACCGTCAATTTCAAGGCCTTTAAAACCTGCATAACCAAAGGCAGCCTCCGAAATCTTTATCACTCTAATACAAACAGTTTTTTCTACATCTAATTCAAAAAGAAGACATTCATTTTCCTTTTTATCCAAAGTAATTTTTTTATTAAGTTCCTCTGGAAAAGATGCCCAAGAGATGTCTGTCCCCTCACTAATATAAACACCTAAAACACCAAGAGTATTTTTATCCCAGCTTTCAGGATCACTTACAATATGAGCAAGAGCTTTCTTTCCCTTCATCACAAAACAAAAACCGCTGCATGAATAATCAAAATATCGTATTCCATTGTGATTAAGATTACGGCCATACCAAATCAAATCATTTGCATTTACGTTCATATAAATCCTCTTGTATTTTTATTTTTTTAATCTGTAAACTTTTGAATTTCTAGAAGCGGTCCAAATAGCCCGACGTTTTTCTGGAAGAGAGTCTATTTTATCTTCCTCAAAACCAAGTTTTTCAAACCAGTCCGAAGCTTGAGTTGTCATTATAAAAATTGATTTAGAATCAAGTTTTTTAGCTTTTGCAATCAAACTTTCTATTAATTTTGGACCAATTCCCATATGTTCAAAGTTTTCATCAACCGCAACAGCTGCAATTTCTGCCTGTTTATCATCATAAAGATGAAGGGCTGCACAGCCATGAACACCACCATCAAGTTCATAAACTAGATAATCTTGGAATGATGAAGAAAGGTCCTCTTCCGTTCTAGCCAACAATTTTCCAGCTTTTACAAATGGTCTCATAATTCCAAGAACTGCAGGAATGTCAGTCTGAAGCATTGGGCGAATCTTTCCATAATTGCTGGTATAAATCATAGTTCCAGAACCTAGATCACTAAATATTTCGCAAAGTAAACTTCCATCTTCCTTTCCATCAAGAAGGTGAACACGAGTTACTCCATTTGAACATGCTTCCCGAGCCGACTGTAAAAGCCCCCTGGTCAAATCATCAAGGTTTGGATTTTCTTTTATAAAAGTGTCCACTTCATCAAGATTCATTGCAGGAACATTACCCTTTTCAGAAAGAGCAAATTCCTGTGGAATATTAAATCTGTGATTATCAATAACGCCTTCCTGACTTACGTAAAAAAGTTTGTCTGCCTTTAAATTAATTGCAACCTGCTGGGCAAGGAGCATAGACGAGATGTTGTAAGGATGTCCAATAGAATTCCAGCCAATACAAGGAAAAATTGGGATAAAGCCATGATTTAAAACAGTTTTAATTGATTCAACTTCCAGTTTATCAATTTCTCCGGCTGTTCCATAATCAAACCCTTCTATAACACCTTTAGCTCTAGAACGAACCCAGTTACCAATAACAGCTGTAATTGAATTTGCGGCCAAACTGGTCATAATTGTATTTGAAACATCAAAGGCTGCCATTTTTATAAGAGGCATGGCATCTGTATCTGTAACACGGATATTTTTCTGATAATTCCATTTGATATTTGCCGAGGTCAAAACTTCATCAATTCGGGTACGGGCACCAGGAATGATTACGACCTGAAGGCCTGCCTCATGCAATAAGGCAATATCACGAATATGTGAAGAATATAAAGGCGATGCAATAGTTTTATCATCAAGATAAATTACAACAAGAGCATTTTTAAATTTCTGCAAGTAGCGAATTACGTCTCTAACACTTTCGGCTTTTTTATTTGCAAGCATTTTTTATTATTCCCTGTAAAGTTTATATTATTATAGAATATTTCTCTTTTTTTAGTTATGATTTGTATTGTTTTTTGAATAAACACATCCACAATAGTCCTGCCGGTACATGCCAAACTCCTGGCTTATTTCAAGACTACGCTTAAATCCACCTTTTTTCTTAAAATCTGATGGAAGCCAACGTGGTGATTCAGAAGACTGTCCTTCTTGGCTCAAAGCCTCACCAATCACATTTATTTTTTCGGCATCTTTAAACGGACTTATAGAGAGAGTTGTACAAAAATAATCATATTTATTTGCCAGAGCATAATCATAAGCCGCTTTTAAGCGTAAAAAATAACATCGTCTGCAGCGTTCGCCTTTTTCTGGTTCTTTAGCAAGTTCCGGTTCTTCTTTTATCTTAATCGAATCATAAAATTCCTGAGGAATATATTCCCTTTCCACAACCTTTACTTTACCTTCAAGAGCAGGGGGAAATGTTTGATACAATTTTTTAAGCTCATTAAATCGGCGGAAGTATTCCTCTGGCGGATAAATATTTGGATTATAGTAAAAAACGGTAATATCAAAAAAATGAGTTAAATATTCAAGACAATACGATGAACAAGGGCCACAGCAGGCATGTAAAAGTAAAGAAGGCTTTATTTCTGCATCCTTTTGAAAATTTGACAAAAGCAGATCTAATTCCTTCTGATAATTGCGTTTCTGAACCAGACTTTTTGGCAAATTACATTGAACTGGGCTCTTAAAGTTTTCCATTATATAAGGCTCCATCTACACAACTTATATAAACAAGACTACCAAGTTCTGCACCTTTAATTGCTTTTACCACTACTTTATTCTGAGCAATCATATCCTGAAGAATTGGTTTTGCAGTTTCGCTGTCAATTCCTTCACTCTCAATCACTTCTATATTTGTAATAGTATGATTTTGAACAAAAACCTTAAGTTGAAGATGCAAAAAACTGGTGTAAGTTTTACCGTAATATTCCCCATCTTCCACTTCGGAAAGTTCAACATTATAAAAAGGAAGTTTTGCTGCCTCGGTGATATTGGCCCTTCGACGAGCTAATATCCATCCTCCAGCCATTAAAAAAAGTACTGCTATAACAGCAAGAATTTTTGCATAAGCATTCCAGTTTCTTTTCATAAACATTCCTATTCCTGATTCACTATAATTTTTATTTTTTAAAAACGCTAGAGTAAAATAATCTTTCTTTTAATATAGCTATATAAACCTTGTATTCCTAGCTATCTCACAGTATACTTTATACATCTTATAGATACGGAGGCATACTATGAATACAGTTCCAATGTACGAAGCAAAAAATAAACTTCCTTTTTTTATGCACCAGGCTGAAGAAAGCGGGCCGGTTTTTATTACACGCCGAAATAAGACTGTTGGTGTTATTCTTTCTTTTGATGAATACAATCAGATGCTTGCAAGAACTCGCAAAGGAACTATCCTGGACCGTGCAGCCGAATTCCGAAAAAAAGTTGACGGTACTTTGACAAATGAAGATATCGATAGGATTTTCGATGTGAGGGATCATTCAACTCATGGAACAAGCTGGGAAGATGATGTATTCAAAGGGGTATTTGATGACTGATTATAACGATGAAGAGCCACATTATCTTTTGGATTCAAATATCGTCTCAGAAATTATCAAACCGAATCCAAGTTTTAATGTGATTAAAAAAATTGCAGAACACAACTCTGACTGTGCAATTTGTAGCCCTACTTTGCATGAACTACTTTATGGTTATGAGAAAATGGAAGACGGCTATAACAAAACTTTTCTTGGAAAATATATAAATGACGATTTGCTCGAAAATTTTAAGGTCAAAATATATTCCGAGAAAGCCTGCAGAATTCATGCAGAAATACGAACAAAAGCAGAAAAAATAGGCCGCCCTCTTCCTTTTTCCGACAGCATGATTGCCTCCATCGCACTTGCAAATCACATGGTTTTGGTAACCCGTAACACAAAGCATTTCGAGCCGATTCAGGAAGTAAGCGAACTACAGATTGAAAACTGGTTTGAGTAATTTTTGCATTTTTCTAAATTTATTGAACCTACTAGAATAAAATCGCCTTTTCTGATACTATTCAATCTCAGTATGAAAACTGAAAGTTGTTTAGAAATAGCGATTCTCAAGGTTAATAAAACTGTTCATACTATTTTTATTTTGTGATTTGTAAGGCGAATTCTTTTTAAGAGTTCGCCTTTTGTTTTTTAGGAGTAAATATTTTATGAAACGAGACGACATCAACAAAGTTTTAATTATTGGTTCAGGCCCTATTGTTATTGGCCAGGCTTGTGAATTTGACTATTCAGGAACTCAAGCTTGTAAGGCTTTACGCGAACAGGGATACAAGATTGTTCTGGTAAACTCAAACCCAGCTACAATCATGACTGACCCAGTTATGGCAGACGCAACTTATATTGAGCCATTAAACGTTGAACGCCTTTCTCAGATTATCGAAAAGGAACGTCCAGATGCTTTGCTTCCAAACCTTGGTGGTCAGACTGGTTTGAACAT
>SAMEA3663057__coassemble_271_pt1 | contig 14837 bp, 12 predicted proteins | sample SAMEA3663057__metabat2_low_PE_007 | metagenome-assembled genome bin SAMEA3663057 (sample SAMEA3663057) | pig gut metagenome | biome: pig gut; feature: pig-associated habitat; material: faeces | place: France | collected 2012
AAATCAAAAAAATATTTTTTGAGAAAATAATGAATTTCTGATCTGCAAGCCCCGAAAGGAAAGCTGCCATAGCATTCTGATAGCGGTCCTGTACATCAGATTCTGTTTCTCCTTCAAGTCTGTATCTAAGATAAGTAGAAATCTTATCGCCATCCAGGTTAATAGCACCAGAAGGCAGCAACCAGCGTTCTCCATCTTCCGACCAGCAGTCTATTGGTTCAGAAATAAAAACCCTCATACCACCCAAATAATCTGAAATTTTGATAAAGTTGGGCAGAGTCATTATTGCATAAAAAGGTATTTTCATACCCAGCATTTTCTCTACTTCTGTTTTATAGGCATTAATTCCTGCTTCTGAATAAACATTTTCAAGTTTATCTGTACGACCCAAACTCTGGTAAATGGCACCTGTATACCCAGGAAGATTTACAATTGCTGCTTTTTTTGAAGTCTGTACATAAATAAGAGCACTAGAAAAAAGGACAGAGGAATCTTCATCTTCTACAACAAACAAAGTTCTTATTACGTCATTATCTTTTACATAATCATCTACAACATTTGTTTTAAGAGTAACCGCAAAGACTATACTTAGTGCAATTACAATAACAAAAATGAGAGCAATAAAAATAAGTCCTTTCTGTTCATCTCTGATATGAAACTTTTTCATTTCTAAACCCTTATCTCTATTCTAATCTTTAGTCAGGTAAAGCTACCTTATATTTTTTTACCAAATCTTCTGTTGTAGGAAAAAGTTCGTAGCCCTTTTTAAGCACGTAAGAATAATTTTCGTACAAAACAGCATAAAACATTTGATCCAGATTCATCTTATACAGTCTTTCCCGATATTCATCAGTTGATTGTGGGCGACCTGGCTCAATCTTATCTGCAATAAAAAGACACTTGGACAAATCACACATCCCCATCACACCCGAAGTATGATATGCAACAGCTTCCAAAATATCTTTATCTTCAATACCAAATTTTTCCTTCATTAATACTGCAGCTGCCCTACCATGCAAAAGTGCAGGATTTCTTTTTTCATAAGGAATAATAGGATTTCCATCTTTTGCAGCCAGATCAAACAATTCCTGATCCGAAAAATCCTTGCACATATCATGACCTACACCAGCTAAATAGCCAACATCATCATCAAGAGCAAACATTCGACAAAGTCTGGCACAAGTTTCAGCAACCCTAATGGAATGTTCATATCGAAATTTTTTTACATGCTCCTGAGCAAAAATTCTAATTTCTTCCGTAAGTTCAATAATATCTTTCATGGTCTAGTTCAAATTATCGTACTTATATATAGACTTTCTTTCAATATAATCAAAAACGGCCTGGGGAACAAGATATTTATAGGAACGATTTTCTGATATCCTTCTTCTAATTTCGGTAGATGATATTGCAATCATTCCTTCCTTCAAAAAAATATAAGGATATTTAAAAGTCTCTCTATCAAATTTTACCTGATAGTCCTTATCATAATTTCCAATTGGAATATTATTATGATTGGCAGAACCAGAAATTTGAAAATCGGCCTTCCTTGGAACAATGATTAAGTCTGCTATTGAAACAATTTGATCAGTATTTTTCCATTTTTCAAACTGACATGCAATTTCTTCTCCCATAATCAGGCCTGGCTTCTGCTCCAACAAGCCCTTATATTTTTCTGTAATATAAGCCAGTGTATCGCATGTATACGAAAGTCCTTCCCGCCTGATTTCACAATCATCCACATCAAATAAACCAGATTTTTCTGACTGGCAAAAAGCCCTGACCATTTCTAGTCTTTGCTCCGAATTTGCCCCTTCCATAATCTGTTTGTGAGGCGGTTTACCTGTAGGAATAAATATAACCTTATCATAGGAAAGTTCTTTTATCACACTTTCAGCAAGCATGGCATGTCCAATATGCAGAGGATTAAAAGAACCTCCTAAAATTGCAATTTTCACTGCTCACTTCCCGGATACTGAATTCCTTCTTCATCATCATCAATATAAGCACGGGAATTCATAAATGAAGACCCCATTTCTGCTGCATTAGAAGCAAAATTATCTTCCTTCGTTTCCCTTTTTTCTTTTTCGTTTACAAGATTCACAATTTGATGCTGAGCATCCTTCATTCCACGGCCTTCCATAACAGAAACAGGAATTACAGCAGTTTCAGGTTCTTTCTTTCTGATAATTTCTGCAAGTTCTACAGCGTGGTCGTATGCCCCTTCCATATCAATCTTATTAAGAAGAACAATACGAGGCTTTTCCATCAATTCATCAGAATAATTTTGAAGTTCATTACAGAGGGTATCATAAGCTGTAAGATAATTTTCATCAGAACAGTCAATCATAAAAATTAAACAGGCTGTACGGGTGATATGCTTTAAGAAGGTATCTCCAAGACCAAGACCTTCCGAAGCACCTTCAATAATTCCCGGAATATCGGCAATAATAATGTCACTTTCATCATCAATACGCAAAACTCCAAGATTTGGAATAATTGTAGTAAAAGGATAAGGAGCAATTTTTGGTCTGGCATTTGTAAAATATGTTAATAATGATGATTTACCCGCATTTGGAAAACCAACCAGACCTACATCAGCCATAATTGAAAGTTCAAGCTTTATAAAACGAGTTTCGCCCTTCTGCCCAGGATTTGCATGACGTGGAGCCTGATTTGTAGAGGTTTTAAAATGAACATTACCCCAGCCGCCATTTCCACCTTTTAGAAAAGTAAAAGATTCATCACCCTTGGCTTTTGTAAAATCGTAGATGATTTCGTCGGTTTCGGAATCTCGAATGGTTGTTCCAGGAGGCACAGGAATAACACAGTCTTCTCCATCTGCCCCGTAACGATTCCATCCCTGACCATCACCACCATTCTTAGCCTTAAAACAATGCTGATGACGGATTTTTGCCAGAGTACGTAAATTACGCTTTACACAGAAGATTACATCTCCACCTTTTCCTCCATCGCCGCCATTTGGTCCACCATGTGGAATATATTTTTCGCGACGAAAGGCAACACAACCATTTCCACCATTTCCAGAGCGAACTTCTATTAAAGCTTCATCAGCAAAACCTATCATTTTAAGGCCCTCCTTTCAAAAAAAAAGCCCGGCAGATTATTCGTCAAACCGGGCATTTCAGTAAAGTAATTTATGCTTACTTAATCAACTTATTTAGCTGCTTCAACAGATACAACTTTGTGGTTATTGCGTTCACCGTAAACAACCTTTCCATCTGCTGTAGCAAACAAAGAATCATCACCAGCTTTTCTAACATTGTCGCCAGGATAGAACTTTGTTCCACGCTGCTTAAGGATAATTGAACCTGCTGTTACAGATTCTCCTGCATATTTTTTAATACCCAAATTCTTTGGATTTGAATCGCGTCCGTTTTTTGCACCAGATCCACCACGTGTTCTTCCCATAGTAATCTCCTTATAAAAATGTAATTATGCAAGTGTGATTGATTCAACACGTACTTTTGTGTACTGCTGTCTGTGACCAATAAGACGATGATAGTCTTTCTTTGACTTGTATTTGAATACTAAAACTTTCTTATCGCGGAAAGATTCTTCTACTACTACAGTAACTTTTGCTCCCTTTACATAAGGAGTTCCAACATTGATTTTGTCTCCATCACTTGTTAGAAGAACTGTATCAATGTCAATTTTTGTACCTTTTTCAGCATCAAGCTTATCAACTGTAAGGACAAGGTCTTTTTCTGCTTTATACTGTTTGCCCTTAAATTCAATAGTTGCGTACATATAATACCTCTATTAAAAATATATCAAATTATGAACGCCAGATGCAGCGGAAAAAAGGAAACATAATCCAACCTGCAAAAGACTGGTAAAAAGACCGGATAATGCTATAAAACGGGGATTAAATAACACTATACCTAAAGTCTAAATACGTATCAAAGAATATATCAAAATTAATATTTTTTTGCAATAGAGGAAGAGGCTTTTACACAAAGTTTTGAAAGAAGATAAAATCCAAACCCTGCAAAAACTGCAATTGCCTTATCAAAAAGATTTACCGGCAGACGGGCAAGAAAAGCACTTATTATCAATCCAAAATCTTGCAAAACAAGAGTATAAATTAGAAACATTACCGTAGAATTTTCATTTTGAACTACTGTATCTGAAAAGAAAATATAATAAATAAGTGAACCTTCCAAACTGATAACAATTGTAGAAAGAAAAACTAAAACCATTAATCTGATAGAAAGCATCACTTTAAATTCAAAATCTCTATATCTTGTTATCAAAAGCCAGGTAAAAATAGTTCCTGTAATGCAGCAGATGGCATAAAGGGAATGTTTTATTGTATGCTGTACAAAAATTGAATTAAATAAAGAAGTCCCTGCTCCAACTATAATCCCACAAGGAAGTCCAAAAAAACTTGCAGCATAAACAAAAATCATATCCATAAAAAAAGGAAACTGAACAGCTGTACTCAAATATGAAATAAGAATGTTCAATGGTGTAAAAATAAGGGCAAGAATAATCTGTTTTTTTACAGGATATTTTTCAAAAGTCATGAATTTATTATATACAAAAAAGAGGAAACTGAACAACGCTTAAGTAAAAAAAAGTATCCAGCTTCCTCTGGTAAAAAAATATCAAAAACGCTCTCTTTATTTTATGTTATAATTCTTTTACATAAACAGCTACGGCATGATTCCATTTGAAAACTGCAAGAATAACTTCATTATCTCCAAGTTTTACTTTTCCTTCCCAACCGTAAGACTGCCATGGTTCATAAGAAGGTTTCTTATTCTCATCATATGTTATATAACGAATCTGAGTTTCAGGATTAAATATTACATTTCCTTCAGAATCTTTTACATAATTCATTGGATCCTGAGCAGGACCGACAAAGAAATTGAAATCTTTGTAGACAAAGTCATAAACTATATCATTTTCAGTACTTGCTAAATCTGGATACAAGGCATTTGCTTTATCACCATCAAAACAATAATAGTTTTCTAAGAATTCAAAACCTGGCTTATAAACTCCTGAATAAACATCTACACAATCATAATATTCGATTCCAAAAGAATCTGTGTAATTTGTGGCAAGCTCTTCATCAGGGCCAGTTTTTACAAATAATCTGTACTCACCTTTTTCTATATCAACTGGAATAATTGCCAGTTTTTCTACTACAGTTTTTCCATTTAGAATCAATTCTGCTTCAATACCATCATATTCGCTGTCTTCTACATGAATTGTACTGGTTCGATTTATTACCAGTCCCAGATTATTTTCTGTAAACAAAGTCCAGCGTATAACCGGATTATAAGAAAGTGTAAAACTATAATCTTTATAATTATAAAGTGCAGCTTTTACCTGAGCCTCCTTTTCAGCACCTTGAATAGTTTTGGCAACTATGTATTCTTTTGTATTATTTTGAGGTATGTATTTATAATTTGATTTATAAAGACCTTTTAAAATATCAGATTTTGAGTAAACTCTTCTCCAGTTTTCATAATCTTTTGTAAACTTTGCAGCTTTTCCTGATGATTTTGCTTTTGAAGATTTTTTTGCCTTAGCCTGATTTGTATTTTTCTGCTGAATTACAGGATAACCGCTTGTATCTTTTACCCAGACTCTTTTATTTCCATCATACTGACAAAAAGCAAGTCTAACTTTGTTATCTCCAAGCTGAACATCTGCTTCAACACCAACTCCGACTCTTTCACTGATTTTTCCACCAGATAAAGTTATGTACATATAGAAAGCAGAAACGAAATCTGCAGGAAGTTTTGTTCCATCAGTATTTCTAAGATATTCTGAGCCGTCATCACTATTACCATTAAAAATAAAGTCGAATCCTTTGTAAGAATATTTATAGATAAAGCCTGGATTTTCAGGACTTTCTATTACTTCTCCCCAAAGTCTTGTATAGCCTGGTTTAAAAATTCCTTCGCAAATGTCAGCAGCATCATAACAAAGAGTTTTTTCAATAGTTTTTGATGCAGCAGTATCTTTTGGAGCTTTATTTTCCACCCACATTCTAAAACCTTCAGAATCAGAATAAATACCTGCCTTATTACTGCTTATTCCGGCAATTGCTACAGTATACTTTTTACCTTTCAACTCAATCTGAGTAACAACCCCACCAGGAATTAAATCATCATATTTAAAATAAGACTCTTCCCTTTCTTTGTAAGACTCTTTACTAATCCACATTTTGCCATTTTCATCAAAAAGCTGCAGGGCTCCACTACCAGCTTCACTATAACCTACATAAAGAGTATTTCCATCCAGTTCGAATACACCTACCTTCCATCGAAATCCGTCTTTATGGTTTAACATACGGCTTTGTGGAATTGAAACAAAATTACTTCTGTAATTTCCAGTTAAATAATCCGAATTTTCATATAAACGGAAAGGAAATCCTAAAGTTTCATAATCACGAGTATATTTAGCTTCTCCTGCAAAAACAGGAAGCACTGTAACAAACGTAAATAATATGATTTTAAAAAATGATTTTTTCATAAATCCTCCACCAAAAATAATAAATCAAATGAAGGATTTTGTAGTTAGAATAAAGTCATTAAAAAATGATGAAAAAATTCACCAATTTTAAGCTATACAAGAGCCCCTCCCATATCGCCGAACTTAGTCATCAACTCTTTTTTAGTTGCAACTCCAAGCTTGGAAAGGATTCTTGTCATGTAATTATCAACCGCACGATTTGTAATTCCCATAATTTCTGCAATTTCTTTATCATTCTTATGCTGAAAAAAGAGACCGGTTAATTCCTTTTCCCGTTTTGTAAGACTGTGATAAAGATTTGTATAAACCACATAGTCGGAAGTAAGGCTCTCCTCCATAAAGAAGGTTCCTTCCCCAGCTTTTTCCATGGCATTCAAAAGCACCTGTAAATCTGCATTTTTTGAAACATATCCCACTGCTCCAGCGGCGACGGCCTGTTCTACAATACCGGCTCCAGTAAACATGGAATAACAGATACAATAAAGCTTAAAATAATGGTCTTTTATAAAACGGATAAGAGAAAGTCCGTCAGCTTTATCATTTTTATCACCAAGATTTATATCAACGATACAGATAAGAGGCTGATAATCCGGATTCTTACAATATTCTTCTAAAAATACTTTAGTTTCATCAATACTTGCAAAAGTTCCTGTACAATGAAATGAACTTTTTTCTTCAATAATTTTACTTACACCCTGGCGAACAAGATTGTGATCTTCAATTAAAATAAAATTCATAATCCATCTACCTTATTAAACTATTGTATTATATCACGCTTTTTTTACCCTGATAATATGCATAGTATTTGTGTTAAAAATTGTCATATAAGTGCAGAGTAAATATTGTAATAAATCTATTTTCCCACACAAATCTCTACTTCGGTGCCTTCTCCCGCTTCGGAGATATATTTAATACTGCCGCCAATTTCGTTTAGCCGCAGTTTGATATTCTGCAATCCAAAGTGGAGATTTTTTATGCTGGTAAGTTTTCTGGAATTCATCATTTCTAAAGTTTTTAAATCCAATCCATGACCATCATCAGTTACATAAATCATCAGACCACGGTGAATATTATCATTGACAGATGCATTTCTGAGCAAAATAGTAACTTCCTCCGCCCCGCTGTGTTTTTCGATATTTGATAGCAGTTCCATGATAATCCTGAAAAGGTGGTGAAAGGCCAGCTGAGGAAGCATGTCAAAATCTGTATCTGGAATAATTACAAGGGACGTATTTATGCTGGTTCGTCTCTGAAAATTATCTATTGCATTTTTTAAGGCGGCAGTAAAAGAGCCCTTATCCATATTGATTGAAGAAAGCGTATAACAGGAGTTGCGGATATTTTCTATACATTCCCCCTGATTTTTTTTGATTTCCTGAGCAAGTTCTTTATCTTCAATTTTTTCAGCAAGAAGTGAAACATATCTCATTTGCTGGGCAACTGAATCATGCAGTTCAAGAGCGAGACGTCGCCTTTCTTCTTCCTGTTCTTTATTTGTAGCTTTTAAGATTTTTTCAATTTCAATCCTACGTGCATATGTAAGCTGATAAAACAGAAGGAGGATGATGACCAGCAAAAGCAGAATACTCATAGAAATTATAAGCTGTACAAAGACAGTTCCACTTTTCTGGTACAAAAGACCTTTTGTAATATAAAAGGCAGTTACAAGACGTGAAAGTTCTTTTGCATCCTGACTTTTACATGCCTCCTCCATATCCTGTATTTGATTTTTAATTCCATAAATACTGTTTGCAATTCTGTAAGTTTTTAGATTTTTTTTTTCTCCAGTTCCTGCAAAAAATTATTCTGGGCTGTGGCAATTTTTTCCTGAATCTGATTTGAATCATATTTTTCTTCTGAATCGCTTGTATTTTTTAAGGAAAGTGCAGAATCTAAATTAAGCCATGCATTATAAAGGGCAAAATCTAGACTTTCGCTTATATAAGTCTGGTCCAGAAATTTTGAACTGTTTGTTCCTAAATCAGTTTCCTGATTATTCATATTAAAAGAATTAAATGTTCTGGAACAGGAAAGTAAAAAAAAGACTGATAGACTGATAAATATAAGCTGAAAAGTTTTCTTCATATCAGGCATTTTACCATAATTTATCAAATATCATAAGACGGATTTTTAGCCCTGAAATATTTCATTAATTTTCAATGAAATATTTCATCAAATTTTGATTAAATCTCTCTCACTACAAAATATTATTCCTTTATTAATATAAATGCATCTTAATAAAGGAGATTTTTAAATGAAAAAACTAATAGCAGCATTTATGTTTTTATCAGTTTGTGGGCTGACTTTTGCGGCACCCAAAAAAGGGAAAAGTAACAGCATAAAACTTGACCCAAAAAAGAAGTTTGCCATTGAAGGAGTTGAACTTGGAAGTCTGGAATGGACACAAAAGTATGCTTCACTAAACGATAAAGGTGAAATTATCTGGAAATATGACACTGGAGAAGACTGGCTTCATTATGGGTGGGATCTTCGCGGTACAGATATGAGTGAATATGCTGGAATTAAAATTGAATTTACATCAAAAGAAAAACAGGATATAAAATTTGTCGTTAAAAATCCTGCTGCTGTTGGTGATTGGACCTTTCCAACGGAGGATGGTAATGTAATGTACGTGATGTTTAATGGTACTGGCAAATGGTATGGGGATATGAAAAATCCTGACCCTGCGAAAGGCTATGAAATGTACTTTCTGGTTGAAGCAAAAAACAAATATTCTAAAACTGCTATTAAAAGCATAGAACTTCTTTCAAAGGAAGATTACCCGGATGCAGATGAATTGAAAATTCTTGGAGTACCTTTTGGAAGTCAGCTTTGGTCAGCGAAAGTTATTGGAAATGAAATTACCTGGCAAAAAGGAACTACAGGTGGAGATGCCGGATGGAATTTTGCCGGTATTGACCTTTCTAAATATGACAGAGTCCGAATTGAGATTGAAAGCAATACAGCAGCTCATCTTGGTCTTAGAATTTGTGATAGCGAACATAATAACTGGCATGGTTATGATAATCAGATTGAGCCAAATGTTTATGAAGTAGATTTAAGTGGTGAAGGAGCATCCTGGCTTGGGGATAATGCTGGTTCATTCGATAAATCAAAAGGTTTACAAATCTTTTTGCAAACTTGGGATAGAAAAAAAGAAGAAAAGACCGTTGTAAAGAGCATTCAGCTTTTGAAGGGAAAACGCGTTATAAATGAAAACCTTATGATTGAAGGAGCAGCTTTTGGTACTTGTGGCTGGGATTTTAATGTTTATGATGGCGGCATTATTGAATGGAAAGGAGATGATAAATATGCATGTGCCGGCTGGAATGTAAAAGGCGTAGACTTTTCAAAATATAAAAAAATCCGCATAGAATTATCACCAGAATCAGCAAATCTTCCTCTTGTGCTCAGATTTGCACAAAATAATGGAAAATGCGATAAACAATTTTATCCGGTTGCTCCAAATGTGCTTGAGGCTAAGCTTGATGGCAGTGATTATGATATGACTTCTGAAAATGAAAAATGGGATGATTCCATTGGCATTGAAGAAATATGTGTTCGTTTATGGGGTGCAAAAGCTGTAAAAGCTGGCGATAGAACAATTGTAAAATCAGTTACTTTATTAAAAGAGGATAATGAAATTCCTCAGCCAGAAAGTCTTGTTTTGAACGGTGCAAAACTTGGTTCAAAGAAAGAGCGTGTATGGCTGGACGAAAACTTTGCAATCAACTGGAATAATGCAAAAACTGATTACTCTATGTGTGGCTGGAAGCTTGAAAAACTAGACGGCGATATTCTCGAAATTAAAGTAACTTCTACAGATGTTTCATTGCGTTTAAGAATCCGCGAATATGCAAACAAGAATGAATCCAGCTGGCTGGATGATGGTACTCATATTTTCCGCATTAATCTTAAAGACAAAAAGCAGGAAAGCAGAGGCAGCTGGAAGGTAGCTGAATGGAATAAAAACACAAAAGCCTTTGATTTTTCACAGGGCTGCGAAATTGTTCTGGAACCTGTAAACGGAGTCTTCAAGGATGGCAAGAAGACTCTTGTTGAATACATTAAAGTAGAATAATTTTACTGGGGATGACTCTTAAGTCCGGTCATCCCCTTTTTTTAGGATTTTTGCTAACCGACAATATGGACTTTATCTATACTCAAAGCATTTTTTTCAGGTTTAAGTGAATAATCCACCACTTTTCCGTCTTTCCATTCAAAATCAATAGTATATCCACCCTTTATTGCAAGTCCTCGCACAAAGCCAGTCTGCCATGCAGATTCAGAAGGAAGAGCTGGCAAAAGTTTTACACAAACACCTCCATCATCATCACACTCACTTTGTACAAGAAGACGAAGAATGCCTGCAAGAGCCCCAAAGTTTCCGTCAATCTGGAAGGGAGGATGATTATCAAGAAGATTTGGCAAGGTAGAATGACTGAAAAGTTTTGTAATTGCCTCCAGTGCTTCATCACCCTGCTGTAACTGTGCCCTGAAATTTATAATCCAGGCCTGACTCCAGCCGGTGTGCCCTCCACCATTACTCAGACGTTTTTCCAAAGTCTTTTTTGCCGCATCTGCCAGCTCTGGAGTTTTTTTCAAAGAAATTGTATGACCAGGATAAAGTCCATACAAATGACTGATATGTCTGTGTCCAGGTTCAGGAACTTCTGTATTCCATTCCATCAAAGAACTATCTTTATTTAACTCAGGCTTTTTCAAATGATTCAAAACATAATCAAAAGCTACAAAATCAGCCTCTTTATATGATTTACCTTTATTATCACAAACTTCATTTCCAAGGATTTTTCGGGCCTTCAGAACAAAAGTAAATAAATCTGTCAGAATCATATTGTCCATTTCACAGCCTTCTGTAAAAGCACCGACCTGCCCCGCTTTTGTGACATAGGAATTTTCTGGCGAAACTGAAGGATTAATCACAAGATAAGGTTTTCCATCGGAAGCAGTAAGATCGCAAGGCTGGAGAAAATCAACAAAGAAAAGACATGCTTCATGCATCAAATAATAATAACGCTTAAGAAAATCCTTATTCTGAGTATATTCAAAATGTTCCCAAATATGAGTTGCAAGCCAGGCAGCACCAAGCACCCAGTAAGTTCCAGGTAACCAATTATCCTGAGGAGCCGCATCCCCCCAGAAATCAAGATTATGATGAATGACATAACCACGGCAACCATACATTTTCTGAGCAACTACAATACCACGCTTATAAGCTCTTTCCAATAAATAAAAAAGAGGAAGTTCACACTCACTAAGACCAGTCATATTAACAGGCCAGTAATTCATTTCTGTATTAATATTTACTGTATATTTACTGCCCCATGGTGGATCCATATAAGAATTCCAAAGCCCCTGAAGAGTCAAAGGTAACTGCCCTGGAACTCTGCTGCCAGAAATTAAAAGATAGCGGGAAAAGTTTGCATAAAGATTTACAAGAATTACATTGTCCACCGCCGCAGATTTTAACAAGTCTGGAGTTGGCAGGGAAGTTTCTTTATCATCATCGCCAATTTTTAACTCCATACGATCCCAGTAAGATTTATATTCTACCAGATGCCAGCCAAGATAATCCTCAGCCGCTACAGAAAGGCCTTTTTTATTTACATAAGAGCGAACATCCAGAAGATTCGCCTTACACTCTTTTGCCCAGTAATTTTTCTTTATGGATTTTTCATAATCTTTTTTTGTAAGAATTTTTTTATTCCACTTCCAGGCTCTTATATCAATATAAAAAAGAACTTCATCACAAGCCTGACCAGTCAAACAGAAACCTGTAGTTCCAACTTGTCCCCCAACAGAAGAAACACCTGCCCCCACACAAAAAGGAATTCCATGAGCATCTTCAAGAAAAATAAAACCATCTTCAGCACGAATATTATCCACCCAAATACCACGGTCCAGATAGGCACGGAAATTTATTTTCCCTTTCTGATCTGCCTTTATATGCGTAAAAATCATATCATCAATTGCAGAAATCCAAGTACGGCGGGTAAAATGCACGCCTTCATCATCTTCATAAGTGATTATGGTAGAGGCCTCTGATAAATCCAAAACAGACTGATAAGTATCAAGACACTTCTGAACCTTTTTATGCTGCAAAGGAAAACCGCATTCAATTCCATAATTTTTTTCGGCAAAAAAGTCCACACGGAATTCTCCGGCGGTCTGGTAAACTCTTTCATTAAAACAAGTTCCACTCAAAGTTTGAAAGCCCAATTCCTGAGCTTCGTTTACCTTCCCCTCTTTTATAAGCTGCCTGATTTTTGGAAGATATTTTTGAGTATCAGGATTGATTCGGTCAATTGGACCTCCAGACCAGATTCCTTCTTCATTCAACTGTAAAATATCATTATTTGGATCAGCCTTTTGCATAAGTCCAAGACGACCATTTCCTAGAGGCAGAAAAGATTCCCAATTTTCTGGAACCTTTTTAAAAACTAATCTGTCGTTCATTTTTTACTCCATTAATTAAAACATCAAAAACTCTAAAATATTGATTAATGATCAGGGAATTCATAAGTCTTCATCATTCCCTTACCTTTTACATTTATTTCTTCCTGACGTAGATTAAGTTTATAACCATGGGCTGTAATAAGATTTACAACATCCTCAGTCATTCTAATATGTCCAGGATTACAGTTGCATTCCATACGACTTGCAACATTTACAGTATCACCCCAAATATCATAGATAAACTTATTTTTTCCAATAATACCTGCAATAACATTACCAGAATTCATACCTACCCTAATTCTAAACTTTATTTTTGCAGTTTTATTGTAATCAGCCAGATCTTTATACATCTGAATTGCGAACTTTAACATTACTTCGGCATGACGTTTATTTGGAGAAGGAACTCCGCAAGCAGCCATATAAGCATCACCAATAGTTTTAATTTTTTCAACACCAAGTCTTTTTGCAGAATTATCAAAACGTTTAATAAGTGCATTTAATGCTTCTACAATTTCTGTAGCAGAATAATGACTTGTAGTATTTGTAAAACTTACGATATCGGAAAAAAGAACCGTAACATCGTCAAAGGAGTCCGCTATTGTTCCATAATCCCCCATACCCTTAGCTTTTAAACGCTGTGCAATAGAAACAGGAATTATGTTTTGAAGCAGGCGGTCAGACTCATCTTTTGCCATCTGAAGTTCAACCGTAGCCATTTGAATTTTTGTTTCAAGCTGAATCTGACGTTTTTTATCAGTGCGAATTACAAGAATAAAAACAATCGCAATAATTATGATGATAAGGCCAGCAACAATCAGCCAGAACCAGACATGCTCATAAAAATAAGCTTTCTGAACAAGTTGTACAGACGCAAAAACTTCAGAAAAAAGGCCTTCCGCATTTTGACAACCAACTAAAAAAGTGTAACGACCAGGACTAAGTTTAGTAAACGATGCCACACGGTCTGCTGTTAAAGGAGAAAAATCTTTATCAAAACCTTCCAATTTATAAGTAAAACGGATTCTTTCACTGGAAGCATAACTTAAACCTGTATATTTAATATTAATGTGTTTTGCATCAGGAGGAATTACTACAGTATACGAATTTAAGTTTTTATAAATATTATCATCCACCTGAACTTGAAGAATCTGAGCTATAGGAAAAACATCAGAAGCTTTATTCATTAAAGGATCATAGATAGCAAATCCATCAGACATGGTAAACCAAATACGACCGTGTCTATCAATCATACTTAAGGCTGTAGAATTAGGACCAGAAGATTTTAACCCATCACTTTGATTATAGAATTTACAATCAACCTTTTTACGACTTCCATCTGCTACTTCCAACAAAGAATTGTAATCAACAGAGGCAATTCCCCTATTACTAATAAGCCAGGCGTAATTGTTTTTATCAAAGATAATTTGGAAAAGAGAATCAGAACCAAGACCATGTGCAGAATTGTAATTTACAAATTCCATTGCCTTCGAAGTATTCAAAATATCAATCGCAGATCCTCTATAAAAAGAAATTCCAGAACCAGTACAAATCCAATGGTTCCCATAATGATCCTGAGAAATCTTAAAAATAACATTACCGGCAAGCCCATTATCAGTATTAATCTTACGGAATATTTTTCTATCCTTCATTAGGTAAATACCATCACCATCAGTACCAACCCAAACAATTCCATCATTATCTTGATAAATCCACATAACATATTCACAATCAAAACCTTCTTCCAAAGAGTAATTATGAATTGAACCAGTGGAATCAATTACAGAAAGACCCGTTGTTGTTCCAATGTAGATATCACCTTCAAAAGTTTCAATAGAAACACGAGTTTTATTCCC
>SAMEA3663057__coassemble_285_pt1 | contig 14241 bp, 14 predicted proteins | sample SAMEA3663057__metabat2_low_PE_007 | metagenome-assembled genome bin SAMEA3663057 (sample SAMEA3663057) | pig gut metagenome | biome: pig gut; feature: pig-associated habitat; material: faeces | place: France | collected 2012
GCCCGACCGCTGGCGGAACGAAGTGGAGCCGGCGGGAACGTCCGAATAATCAATCTACAAACATTTTTTTATTTGCCGATTCCCCTTCAAATCATTATATTTTTAGATATGGGAAATAAAACGAAAATTAGAAGCACAACAATTTTAGCTGTTCGACGAAACGGGCAGGTTGCTATGGCTGGCGATGGCCAGTGTACTTTGGGCGAGACTGTTTGTAAGGGAAACTCGCGAAAGGTTCGTAAAATTTATGATGGAAAGATTTTAACTGGATTTGCAGGTTCTGTTGCAGATGCTTTTACTCTGCTTGACCGCTTTGAAGCCAAGGTGAAGGAATATAACGGCGATATTATGCGTTCTGCGGTTGAGCTTGCCAAGGCCTGGCGTACGGACCGTACTTTGCAGAAACTTGAAGCAATGCTCCTTGTTGCCGACAAAAAACAGATCCTTTTGATTAGTGGTGATGGTAACGTAATTGAACCTGAACATGATGCAATTGCGATTGGTTCGGGCGGTAACTATGCTTATTCTGCAGCCCTCGCTTATCTTGATTCTTCGGATTTGAGTGCTAAGGAAATTGCGGAGCGGTCTCTAAAAATTGCGGGCAGTATTTGTATTTACACAAATCAGAATTTGACTGTTGAGACGCTGGAGTAGAATTATAGAAGGGGGGGAGCTTATTTCCTCCTTTTCTGGTAAAATTGAGTGACTATAAATGTGTTTTAATTCAATTTTTTTTCAGATTATTCCATAATATTAAGTCCTTCCAGATTTACTCATATATTTCTCAGACCAGATTTTCTAAAACTTCCGAAAAAATCGTAAGGTTTGTGTTTTGCTGAATTATTAATGAAATATTATAAAATTACAAAAGAATAAAAAGTGTGATATAATTGATAATAAGGATTTTCACCAAAATGAAAAAATTATTAATTATATTGATTCTATTTTCAGGTATATACACCTTATTTTCAGAAGAGATAAAAATAAAAACTGGAGATGTTTTCGGCTCCTCCCTTTATGATTATTTTACACCTGTTGCTGGAGGTGTAAAAGGCAGTTTTACTTGTGTTTCAAGAATAAAGAACATAGAAAAAGACTTATGGTGTATTACTCTTGTCGTTGATTCAAAAAATGGCCAATCTCCTAAATATTTTGAATACTACATCAAAAATGGCGATGTAATAACCGTTTATCGATTTCCAGATATAAAGAATGAAATTCAGCTGAAAGTGAAATCTGTCGCCTGGAATGAGGCTGTGATTGAAGTAATTGAGTAAGGAAGAAATCGTAGATATGAGAATAATGTACTACTGTACAGGAGAGCCTGATCATCGAAATTTTGATGATTATTTAAAATTTAGTTTTATTTCTGCTGGACAAATTGGAAACGGGAAAAGACAAAAAAAATACAGTGATGAGATAAAACAGTTTAAGAGAAATGATTATTTCTTTGCATATAGATTAGGTATAGGATATGCGGCTTTTGGTCAAATTGTTGAACCAGCTGTAAAAATAGATGATTTTAAATTAGAGCAATATCCAGAAAAAAAACTATATGAGATTCCAGGTTTGAAACAAAAAAATATCCAAGCTAACCATGATAATGAAGGAACTGAGTTTTTATGTAAGGTGAGATGGATAAAGGTTCTGGATGAAAAAGATGTTTTAAACTTTAATGGTACAAAGTATTCATCAGCATTTACGAGTGTTACAGTAGGTCCCTTTAATACTGAAAACAGAAAGTTCATATTGCGAGAGCTGATTAAAAATTTTAATTTATCGGATTTATTCAAAAATGAAAGTTTCTATGAAGATTCGGAGGAAGAAAAGAATAAATTGCAAATAAATGAATTTGTTGAATTACTGTCCAATACGCATAACTTGATTTTACACGGTGCTCCTGGAACTGGAAAAACATATCTTGCAAAAGAAATTGCTAAGGCAATGGGATGTTCTGATGCAGAAGTCGGCTTTGTGCAGTTTCACCCCAGCTATGACTACATTGATTTTGTGGAAGGTTTGCGCCCTGTAAACGGTGATAATGAAAAAATCGATTTTGAGAAGAAAGACGGTGTGTTTAAACAGTTTTGTGCTTCTGCTATTTCATCAAACTCGGGTAGTAATTTTGATGAGGTTTTTAATTCTTTTTTAAATGATATTATTGAGGATGGAAATTTCAAGGAGTTAACTACACCTTCTGGAACAAAATTTAGTGTATCTGTAAATACAAGAAAGAATCTTACATTTTACACTGGGCCTGATAATAGAGTTGGAGGCTCTCTTACTCGTAAAGGTATAAAAACAGAATATGACGGAAAACCTTTTTATAAATACTGGTTAGGTTATTATCAGGGCGTAATTGATTATCTTAAAAAAAATTATAATTTGCACAAAATCACAGAAAAAAAGAATTTAAAATATGTATTTATAATTGACGAAATTAATCGTGGTGAAATATCGAAGATTTTTGGCGAACTTTTTTATTCAATTGATCCGAGTTGCAGAATTGATGTGTCAAAAGTTGATACAAATAATCCTCCAAAAACTATATTGACCCAATATGCAAACATGGAAACAGAACCCAATGAGTTTGATATGGTACTAGGCAGTGATAAAGTATTCGGACATTTTTTTATCCCCGAAAATGTCTACATCATCGGCACAATGAATGATATTGACCGTAGTGTTGAAGCTATGGATTTCGCATTCAGACGGCGTTTTACTTTCAAGGAAATAAAAGCGAATGAAAATCTTGATATGCTTGCTGAGCTTGATGAGTCTATCCGTGAAAAAGCAAGGAAAACACTCCTCAGACTTAATAATGCAATCTGGAATGAAGAAAGCAAAACTGGAATTGACGGGCTGTCTTCTGTATATCATATTGGCGGTGCGTATTTCTTAAAACTCAAAGAACTCAAAAACGATTTTGGTAAACTTTGTGAATATCATCTTGAAGGGCTTTTGCGTGAATATCTTCGTGGCATGGAAGATGTAGAAACAGTCCTTGAAAATCTGCACACAATATATAAAAGCGGATACGAGGCATAATGTATGGAAAATAACAATGAAGTTATCCAAGTACAAACTTCTCGTGAAATAATATTCTACAAAGACGGTGATAATCAGGTAAGGGTTGAAGTTCTTTTGCAGAACGAAAATTTGTGGCTCTCGCAGGCAAAGATGGCGGAACTGTTCGGAGTGCAGAAAGCTGCAGTTTCCAGGCATCTGAAGAATATTTTTGATGATGGAGAATTGATTGAGAACTCAGTTGTTTCCATTTTGAAAACAACTGCCGCTGATGGGAAAAACTATAAGACCAACTTCTATAACCTTGATGCAATTATTGCTGTAGGCTATCGGGTAAATTCCAAGAAAGCTACAATGTTCCGAATCTGGGCTAATAAGATTCTTAAAGAATATATCATCAAAGGCTATGTGATGAACGATGAACGTTTGAAGCAGCCTGAATATTATTTTGGCAAGGATTATTTTGAGGAACAGCTTGAGCGAATCCGCGACATCAGAAGCAGCGAACGGCGGTTCTATCAGAAAATCACAGATATCTATTCAAAATGCAGCGCTGATTACGATGTGAATTCACAAGTCACTAAAGATTTTTTTGCTACGGTTCAGAATAAACTTCATTTTGCGGTAAGCCATAAGACTGCTGCGGAAATTGTCTATACACGGGCTAATCACACAAAGCAAAATATGGGACTTACAACCTGGAAGAATGCACCGGCTGGCGAAATTCGAAAGCCAGATGTTTCAATTGCGAAGAATTATCTGAATGAAGAAGAAATGCAGAATCTGAATGAAATCGTAACTATGTTTCTTGACTATGCGGAACGGCAGGCAAGAAAACTGCAGGTGATGTACATGCAGGACTGGGTAGAAAAGCTTGATGCATTTCTTCAGTTCAACGATGAGGACATTCTTCACAATAAAGGAAGAGTTACTCACGAAATTGCAAAAGCTTTTGCTGAAAGCGAGTTTGAACAGTATAAGTCAATTCAAGACAGAACATACAAAAGTGATTTTGATAAATTTCTTGAAGAAGCGGAAAAGGTGAGTGCTGGAAAATGACTCATCTTTCTACCACAGACAATAATTGCGGTGCTGCATTTACTGGTGAAAAATCCGATTATCAGAATCTGATAAAAATCGCAAATACCTCGATTAAAAATCGTTTCTCGATTTTCTACAGATGATGAAAATGATTTTTTTCTGCACTATATGCTTCAGAAAGTCTTCTCTATCAACCTTTTTGACTATAAATATTCAAGTGGATCTAATGGGGAACTTGATTTACTTATGTTTTCTTTTTCCTTACTTTTGAAAAAAGCTTTAGCACAGGGGCTGTATAAACAATATCAGATATTCAAGCGAAATGATGAAAACATAAAAGGCATGATTGATGTAAGTCGCCACATAAATCAGAATATCCCGTTTAATGGTAAGATTTCCTACAAGAGTCGCGAGCGTACTTTTGACAACTTTCTGACGCAATTAATAAGGCATACTATCGAATACATTAAAACAAAGCCCTTTGGAAAATTAATTTTAAATTGTGATTTAGAAACCAAGGAATGTGTTCAAGAAATAATTGCGGCGACAGAATCATATAATATGCAGAATAGGGAAAAAGTGATTGCTGAAAATCTTAAGCCTGTTAATCATCCCTATTATACGGCATATAAACCTCTTCAAAAGCTCTGCCTTGCTATTTTGAGGCATAGAAAAATTGGATATGGTAAATCTGATAAAAAGATTTACGGAATCCTTTTTGACGGAGCCTGGCTGTGGGAAGAATACCTCGCCACGATTCTGACAAAGTGCGGTTTCAGGCATCCGAGGAATAAGGTTAAAACAGGTGGTATATCAGTTTATAGTGGAAATTTATGTTATCCAGATTTTTATATGGGAAAACAACTTCCTCGAAACGCTGGTTATGAAGTTTTAGAGAAAGCTTCAAAAGAAAACTTTGTATTAGATGCAAAATACAAGCATCTTGATAATTCTAAAAATGACGGAGATGAAATAAAAGCAAGCTTTTCTCGCGATGATTTACATCAACTCATTACGTATATGTATATTCTTCCTGCAGAACACGGAGGACTGATTTATCCCTATGATAAGGCAGACAGACAGAATAATACGGAAATTATTATAAGCTCACCCAAAGTAATTTTTGGTTATGGTGGAGAAATCTGTACTTATGGGGTACCTATTCCAGTAAAAACTACTTATCAGGAATTTGTAAATCAGATGGGTATTGTAGAAGATAATATTAAAAAGAAATTAAATGAATCAGCTGAATAATACAAGAATGCAACCGGCAACATCTGCATTTACACAAATCAGAATCTGACTGTTGAGACGCTGGAGTAGAATAAAGTTCTTTCCAGCAGATATAGGCTCCGTTTTCCTTTGTTGCGGGCAGGCTTTTTCCAGAATAGATTACGGCGGAATTTTCGCTTTTTATTCCGACAAAATCCTTTACTTTCTTTATATTCGCGAAGAAAGCTTTGTTCATTGTTTCTGATGCTTTTTTCAAAACTCTGTTATCCTGCATAGATTTTTTATGCAGTTTGTATACTCTACTACTCAAATTACATAAAATAAAAGATTGTTTTATTTGTTGTTATTTAAAGATTAATAAAATCTCATTGAAAATAAAAGTCGCCTGTCAGTTTACCGTATTCCTGAAAAAGAATGATATAATGTAATTATGAACAATAACAGTGAAAGAATACAGGAAACAATCATTATTGATGGAAAGAAGTACGATTACATTATGACCAGCAGCACGGAAGTCTTGAAAACGGAACTTGAAAAACTTGGCTGCAGGCTGCCTTATTATAACGATTATCGTTACAATCCAAGCCTTTCTCACGATGTCCGCAGAAAAATGGCTGAACATAAAACAAAGTGGTCGCTTACTACGAGTAACGGTTCAGGCTTTCTGAATTTTTACAAGGAAGAGGATGATGTAAAGGGAACTCCATACATCATTCACCTTAGCGAGCTGATAGACCTTTCACGAAGCTCAAATCTTTTTTCAAAAAGTCTGATTTTTGCTTTAAATCAGCTTGGCAAAAACAAGCTTCCTGCCCTTGCTACAGAATGGACACCCTTGATGATTGCCATAAGCCAGCGAAAGATTGAAATTGTCAGGATTCTCCTGGATAGCGGTCTTTCACCAAATCAGTCAGATTCAAAAGGTTATACCCCTCTTATACTTGCCAGCTTTTTAAATGAAGCAAATATTATTCAGTTTTTAATTGATCACGGGGCAGATGTAAATGCAAAAAGCAGGAGTGGTTTTTCAGCCCTGATATATGCAATTTATGTAAATGCAATAGAAGCAGTTAAAGTGCTTCAGAAAAATGGAGCAGATTTGAATCTTTCAATTACACCCCGTATTATAGAAGAAAAGCATACATTCTTGGAAACTTTGAATTTTTATATCAGTACATTTTCGCTTGGCGGAAAAGGTGACATCAGCCTGATTTATAAAAAAAGCGAAATGAGCAAACAGAATTTTTCTAAAATCAGGAGCAGAACAGATCCCAATTATCGTCCTAAAAAAGAAACCGTGCTTCAGCTTATAATTGGCTTGCGTCTTACACTGGCTCAGGCAGAAAGTCTTTTGGAAAGTGCAGGATATCTATTTGATGAGAAAAATCCAGTTGATTCAATTTTCAAGGAGCATATTTCACATCTTGATTTTGACATTATGAAAATAAACAATGAAATATTTGAAAAAACAGGAAAGGCATTTTTGAAAGAGTAAAAATCCCAATACTTTTCGAAAGGAATTTAAAAAGTCGCCTGCAAATTGACCAATAAATTATCAGCTGATGATATATTGTTATATAGAAGCTTAGAGCTTTTCTTCAATCATGGCTGCAAAATCACTAAGCGAGAGGTTAAAAAATTGAGCGGTTTTATAAATTACAGACAGGGAAGGTATCTTTTTGCCGTTTTCAATCTCAGAAATATATACCTGGTGCGAATCTATCGCTTCCGCAAGCTTTTCCTGAGAAACACCTTTTTTCTGACGAAGCTCCCTTAGAGTTTCTGCCACGGCAACATTAATCTGCATAAATTATAGAATAAAGGTAAAACTGTTGAAATGTTATAAGCTATAGTTTATAATCTTTAGAATATAAGCAATTGCTTATATATGGATATTGGAGGTTTTTATGAAGAAGATTTTGGGTATGATGGTGATTGTTGCATCGTTCTTGGCTTTTGTGGGATGTGCTACAACAAAAACAAAAGGCTCTGGAATAAAAGGTCAGGGCTCTAAAGTCGATACTGGAAAAAGAGTCTTAATTGATTATCAGGGGGCGACATTTGGATCAGAAATTCCTGAATGGGTAAAGCTAATAGGCGAAGGCCAGTATTCGGAAAAGGCATTATCAAAATCAATGCCAGGCGTAGAAAATAAAAAGGTGTTTGTAGTAACTAACCGTGGTAATAACCTTAATTATATTGAGCAATGGGCTGACTTAGTAAAAATTGAAACAGAAGTCGCTGGTATTATGGAAAGAGTTGCTGGAAAATCTGTAGAAGCAACAATGAACGGCAGTGATAACGAAGATTTGCAGGAAACATTGAATATGTATCGCGTATCTCTGACAAGTGTAAGGCTTTCTGGACTGGAAAAAGTTGCAAGCTATTGGACAAAGAACAAACTTGTTGATGATGATGGTGAAACAATAGAAACATTTTATGAGTACTATGCCGTGTGGGGAATGGATAAAAAGATTTTTAATAATCAGTTAAACGAAGCCCTTAAAGGAATAGACGAAACAGCAACGGAAGCTGCATATCTCAAAGCAAAGGTGACTGAAGATCTGATTGATTCTGTTACAGATGGTAGCTTTACAGATGCCTATTCATACTAAAACAAAAAAATCTGCTCAATTACTTTTCTGTTTTTTATTAGCGATTTTTTGTATATCGTGTGCCTCCACAGTAAGGCACGAAAAGCCTTTATGGGCAGATTCTTTTACAATATCTCAAGTTTTTCCGTCTGAAAGATATATTTCCAGTTTGGGGTATGCAGCCACAAAAGAGATGGCTGTTTCTGCTTCATACGGAAATCTTGCTTCTTATTTTTCACGGGAAATATCCTCATTTACAAGAGCAAGTCAAAATCTTTCAAATACAGATGAAACGAAAGAAAGCTTGTCTAGAGAAATAATTATAAAATCTAATATTGAGCTATTTGGTATAAAGCATACAGAGCCTTATTTTGATTCTGATAATAAGAGTTATATTGTGTGTGCTTATATTTCAAGGGAAGAGGCATGGAGCATTCTGGAGCCCAAACTGAACATACAGTATTCTTCTATTTCGAAAAGCATAAATCAAGTAAGAAATCAAAATGGATTAAAGGCAATAATCAATATAAATAAACTAATGTCAGCAGCTTCCAATTTTGAGGAATTGTATTATATGGCTCTTTTTATTTTTCCAAATCGTTGTGAAAAATATACAAGTATGATGGAAGAACTATCTGAGCTAAAGCAGATGTCTCAAATCTCAAAACATGAAGTCAGAATCAAAATAAATATAAAAGGCGATTCCGATGAGCGAATTTATACAAAAATAAGCAGTCTTGTAACAGATGCGGGCTTTACAATATGCAAATCCGGCGAAAACCATATTATGAGTGTGGATGTTGATATTGCAGAACAAATTACAGGAAACATTCATTCAATTTATCCTCAAATCTCTGTAGTCATTTCTGATGGAAAACAAATTGTCTCGTCTTTTTCAAAATCACTTGAAAAGGTTTCAGCCTTTAATTCAGCTACAGTTAAAAAAATGGCACTTTCCAAAATAGAAAATGTCTTGGAAGAGGAATTCGTAGAGACATGCTTAAAATAGAAAAATTCAAGGAACAATAAAGACAGGAGTTTTTATGAAGAAATTTACAATTTGTATGGTATCAATTTTGATGGCAATTCCGCTTTTTGCAAAGACTTACAACTTGCAGGAAGCAATAATCAATGGAAGTGCTGAAATATGCAAGAAAATAGATGGCAATATAAATACCGTGGTAGTTGTAGATGTTCAATCTGATTCAGAAAGTTTAAGTGATTATATTTATTCTGAGCTAAATTACAACTTTGTATGTAATCTTAAAAAGACAGCTGTTGCAGAAAGAAATGAATTTACTCTTTCACTTATCAAAAAAGAATTTGAATATCAAAACTCTGGTGAAGTAAGTGATGTGACCATTCAATCTGTAGGAAATTCTCTTGGTGCGGATTGTGTAGTTTTAGGTAAGATTGAAGATTCTTCATCTGGCTGGAAGTTTACTTTAAAAGCCGTTCAAGTGGAAACAAAGAAAATTTTGTCTGTCTGGAGTGGGACAATTTCAAAAAATGACAAAGATGTGAAGTTCATTGTGTCAAAAGATAATGTAGCACACTCACTGAATAATGGAGTTTCTTATGTGGATCTTGCAAATAAGGCTTATGAAGAAGGTGACTATAAACTTGCGTTTGAATATTTCTTAAAAGCAGATGAAATAACTGATTCTTATTCACAGGGAAATTTGGGGTGGCTATATCAGACTGGTGAGGGGGGCTTTCAAAATTACGCAAAGGCTTTTGACTGGTACTTAAAATCGGCAAAGCAAGGAGATGCCTTTTCTCAAAATAAAATAGGAATTTTTTACTTTAATGGCTATGGAGTAAATAAAAGTTACAAAGATGCAAAAATATGGTATGAAAAAGCTGCTGAGCAGGGAAATATATATGCACAAACTAGTTTGGGATATTTATACCAGTATGGTTACGGTGTAACTAAAGACTTAAAAAAAGCAAAAGATTTGTATAATCAGTCTGCTGTACAAGGAGATCCTGTAGCTCAATATAATTTAGGTGTTCTTTATCAAAACGGTTTCGGTGTACCTGTTGATTATGTTGAGGCCATTGAATGGTATGAAAAAGCAGCAGACCAGGGCTATGAATTAGCAATAACAGCTTTGGAATTATGTTATGCTCTACAAACACCAGAAGATCGAATCAAGTATTGTCAAAAATTAGCCCAGAAAGGTGATGTAGATGCAATGTTTGAATTAGCTGAATTGTATGACCTACTACTAGATAATATGCCTTTAGCTATAGAATGGTATAAAAAAGCTGCTGAAAAAGGACATCTTCAAGCTCAATTGGAATGTGGGGATTACTATCAGTATGAAGAAAACTATAATGAAGCTATAAAGTGGTACAAAATGGCAGAAATGCAAGGTTCATTAGAAGCAATTTCTGCATTGGAAAGTCTTAAAGATGAATATATAGCTTTAGGGAAAATAGCATTTGATGCTAAAAATTATACAGAAGCATTTGTATATTACAAAAATGCAGCAGATATGGGAAATGCTTATGCTCAATCTTGGATGGGATATTTTTATCGTTATGGAATAGGTACAAAAACAAATTTTACTAAAGCAATAGAGTATTTTGAAAAAGCAGCTAATCAAGGTGATTCTTATAGTTCTCGTAACCTTGCAGAAAATTATGAATATGGATTTGGCATTTCTGTAGAGGATGCTCCTTATGGAGAAGCAATAAATTTTGACAAGGCTTTTTATTGGTATAAAAAGGCAGCAGAGCAAGGAGATGTGATGTCGCAAGTTTGGTTGGGGAGCCTATATTCAATTACTTATCATTTTTTCGGTATTAAGAAAAATATTCCAGAAGCAAAGAAATGGTATGAAAAAGCATCAGCTCAAGGTGACAGCTATGCAAAAGAACGATTAACAGAATTGAAATAATAATGAGGAAAAAAGAATATGACCGAATTCAAATGGCATAGAGAAGTCGTTACACCATCAACATATTTAAAAGAAGATAAGAATAACTTAGACAAAAGTAAAGATTATAGTTTAGAGGAAAAATCTGTTTCTAATGGAGAAAAAAAAATTGTTTTATCAGAAGATTTGATATCCATTATAAGCAAATCAAAATCTGAAAAAGCTTATGAGGCTGCAAGTGATGTTCGTAAGTTTGAAATAGGACTCTTTTGGCAAAGGGCTGCGTATTTCTGGGCATTTATTACTGTAGTTTATACTGCATATTTTAAAGTTCTAACAGAAATTTATGAAAAGCAACATGGATATCTACCCCTCATCATTCTTTCTCTTCTAGGTTTGTTTTTTAGTTTTTCTTGGTTTCTTACAAGTAAAGCTTCAAAACATTGGCAGGAGAATTGGGAGTTACACTTAGATTTGCTAGAAGATGAAGTAACTGGGCCTCTTTATAAAACTTACCTTGCAGAAAAATCATATTCGGTTTCAAAGGTTAATACTTATGCGGGTTTTATAGTTTCTGTTTGTTCCTTTGGATTACTGATATATGAATTTGCAATATTTGAAAAGAAATATCTGCATGTTACAGGTTGGCTTGGAATTTTGGTGTGTTTTTTATTTGCGATTATTGTTTTATTTGGGTTATATACCTATGCAATGTTTACTATTGGAAATAAGAAGACTTCAGGACAGGAAGTGATGCAAAGGAAGGTTTATGAAAAGATTTCAAATAAAAGAAATGAATAAGAACAGAACAGATTATTCGCTTGTGATTTTTTTTTATACTAATTCTTATTTTTACAGTTATATGCTTTATTTTAAAATTTGGAGATGTAAACATGAATAGTGAGAAGATAAAAAATGGAATCTTTTTGGGAATTTGCTTTATAGTGGCTGTACCTATTATTTATTTTGTACTTGTTGGTGATAAGCACGAAAATTCATATTCTAATACACTGGAAGTTTCAGATTTTGGAATCACTCTTGTTTATACGGGTGATGATAGAAAATCAAAAATATGTCTTATAAAATACATAGATGAATCAGAATTGAATGATCAAAAACTTGAACTTGGAGATAAAGATATAATTTACATTTCAACTGATACTCCGATAGATAAATCATTCTTTGAATCTTTGAAAGATTATGATTATAAAATTAAATTTCCAAAAACAAATGCAGTTATTGAAATCTCAAAAAATAAAACAGAGGAAAAATAAAAAAAATGGTTAAAGCCCATAATCATTTTTTAGTACAGAAACAATAAAAACGAGGGCTATATATGTTCTGTAAATACTGTGGAAAAGAATTAGTGGATGGTGTGAAATTCTGCTCCAAATGTGGGAAGCAATTGTTTCACACTTCAATAGATTTACAAGGTAAAACAAAAGAAGAACCTATATCAGTAAATGACCAACTAAATGGTGGAGTTGAAATTCAATCAGTTCAAATAACGTCTTCTGGCCAACTTAATAAATCTGGTGAAGAAAAATCAGTTAACACCAAGAAGTTTTGTGAAAATTGTGGAGAGCAGCTTATTGATGGAGCTAAATTTTGTTTAGCTTGTGGTGTAAAATTAGATGAAGATGCATTTTTTTGCAACACTGTTTGATGTAAAATATGCAGTTTTTGGTAGTATATTTAAATGTGATTTGTGCAGATTTTGGTGATATTTTTTTCTAAAAGTCGCCTTTAAGTTGACCTCAATAACAAACTTATACATTATCATCTTAATTACGCAAATGAACAAAACTATCAGAATTAATATTTCTAAAAATGGATTTTTTCTTGGTAACGAGCGGTTCAATATGCTTGAATATCAATTTAACGAGATTCGGCTTAGAAATCATTTTTATATTGTCGAAAGCGATACAAGCCCCGGTGCAAATTGTGTGATTTGCTATGACATTAAGCCTGAAAAAACGGCATTCTTTTCTGAGCTGGATGTATGGTTCACTTGTGATAACAGGCCTCTTTCAGAGAATGACTATAAAAAACTGGCGGCCTTTTATGATGACTACAATCCTGTTTTTAACGGAAGGTGCAACAGATACAAGCTCTGTGCTGACATCAATTTTTGTGATTTTGATTTTTCTGACGCTAATAGGGACGTTTCATCACCAGTTGTGAGAGATGAACTTTCATCTTCAATGGGGATTTCAAGTGTTGCTCAAATTGCAGTGCCTGCTGGAATAGACACAATATCTTATAATTGTCAGTTATCCAAAAATAAGGAAACTGGTCTCAACCGCTTTCATTTTGTGCTGGATGATAATTCTTTTTACACTGATGATTTTTTAAACTCTAATGTTTTTAAAAAGCAGGAAGCCCTTTGGAATGCAGTTTTTAGTGAAAATATTGAAAAAGTTTCCAGCCTGTTAAAACAGAATATAAATGTAAACTTTTGTGAGCGGTATAAGCTTGGCCACCCTTTGGATGTTGCAATTATAAAAAATAATTCCTCATTATGTGAACTTTTAATTTTGTATGGAGCGGATGTAAATCATATAAATGGCTACGGCTACTACAATTCATCTATCTGGCTTGCAAAAATTGAAAATGCATACGAGGCTGGAAAGGTTCTGATAAAGCACGGTGCAAGGTTTGATATTTTTGATGAAATAGATAATTGCTATGTCACTCCAGATGGAACTGAACATTATGAAAGTCTTGACTTTCTTTTGAAATGCGGAGCAAATCCAAATCAAGGAACAAAAAATAATATATTTTCGCCACTTATGTATGCAGTCCACAAAAATAATATTTCAGCTGCCAGACTTCTTTTAAAATATGGAGCAGATGTGAATGCCGTAACAAAATGTGGAGGAACAGCCCTTCGCATTGCAGTTATTTTGAATCTTCCAGAAATGGCAGGACTTTTGATTGAGTATGGAGCGGACGTTAATTCATTCACAGATGGAATGACAAACCTAGAGCAGGCATTATACTATGAGGAAAATAATAAGGAAATGATACAGCTGCTTGCATTTTGTGGCGGAGCAATTCAAACAGATGCAAGCATAATTTATTATAGTAAAGCCGAAGATAATTATCTTGTCTGGTTAGATCCTTATATTCAGCTTAATTTGACAGAAAATAAAGAAATCCTAATTAGGTTGCTTTATCTCGGCTTACTGTATAAACACTGTATTTTTGGGGAATAAGTATACCAGCGTGACGTTTTTTTTTTATTTGCCTACCGCCTCTTAAATCATTATATTTATATTATGGAAAATATCGAAAACAAAACAGATCTTACACCAAAACAGATTGTAGAAAAGCTTGACTCATATATCATCGGGCAGGAAAAGGCTAAGCGTGCCGTTGCAGTTGCCCTTCGTAATCGTTTCCGCCGTCTTAAGTTGCCGGAAGAAATTCGTGATGAAGTTGCTCCTAAAAATATTATG
>SAMEA3663057__coassemble_292_pt1 | contig 14022 bp, 8 predicted proteins | sample SAMEA3663057__metabat2_low_PE_007 | metagenome-assembled genome bin SAMEA3663057 (sample SAMEA3663057) | pig gut metagenome | biome: pig gut; feature: pig-associated habitat; material: faeces | place: France | collected 2012
GTGGGGATGAAGCAACTATAATTCATTCTCTTGACCGTTTAAGAAAAGAAATTCCTGAAGGAACTTTAGTTTACCCAGGTCATGAATCTTTTGGTTTTAAATTTTAAGTTTTTAATAAATAGGTTGCCAGATTTTGTAAGATTGTTTTCCGTCTAAATCCTTTTGCATTTTTATAAAGGCTATATCTGTAAAGTTTTTTTCGACAGTAGCAATTGCAAAACCTGCTGGTTGACCTCCTCTAGGTCTTGCACATGAACCTGGATTTACAATCTGGTAGTCCTGTATGCGGTCTTCACGAGCAATGTGGGTATGACCATAAAAAGCAAGTTTACATTCCGATAGTTGCATTTCTAAACCCAGATTTTCGAGACCAAAATCAACACCTTCTCTATGACCGTGTACAACAAGTATTTTTTGATTATTTACGGTTATAGTTTGTGAGTTTGGAATATTTAGGGAAAAATGAACATTTACAGGGTAGGTGGATGGATCTCCGTTCCCACGGGCAAAGGCAATTACTGGAGGGAGTGCTTCTTGAAAAGCCTTATCTGTTTTGGAAAGATTCAGAATATAGGCAAGGTCACCAGCTCCATCACCGCAATAAATCAGGGCGTGACATTCCTTCCCATAATTTCGGATTAATTCTTCCAGAATTTGGCGGCATCCATGCGAGTCGGATACTAGAAGGAGCCTTGCGTGGTCTGTTGTTGAAAGTGCATCTATATCCTTTTTGCTTCCGATTAAGTTTTGATATTTCTGAATAATTTTTTTTAGCATTTACTTCCTAATACAAAATAAAATGATTAATAGATTGTAAACCTGATTCAGGATCTATGTAATGACGAATGTTTTTACTTTTGAGCATTTGCATAAGATGAACTTGAATTGAGGAAGTTTTTTCAAGAGAATAATTCAATGATTGAATATAATTGATAGTTTCAACTAAAACTTCTGGGGTTTCTTCTATTAATTGGCTTTCAACTTCGGTAGATGCCATTTCGCCTGTAAGAGAAGTTGTCTGTCCTTTATCTAAAACAATATCGCATGTGGCTTCAAGGCCCAGAACTTCGTCTTGTGGGAAGAGGGCAATTACAGGGTAAGGAACTTCCTGATTCCAGTTGTCCTGATTACGGGCCAGGGCAATGTGGGTATTTTCGGGAGCACCTACAATAACAATTCCACACAATTCGCTATCAATTTCCTGTATTTTGGAATAAAGTTCGCTTGGGTAAAACCGAGTTCCTCTTTTAAAGTCATCAGGGAATACCAGGGCTTTTATAAGGCCGTTTTCTTCATCTAACCCAAAGCTTTGAGCAAGAACATTTTTTAAGTTAGCTGAACTTTCTGCATCGTTAAATCCGTATCCTAACACAACCAGAATTCTTTTGTTTGTAACGTGCCAGGTTTGGGGTTTTGTAGAAAGTTCTTCTTTGTTGGATTCTTGAGCAACAAGCTGTGTAACTTGAGTTGGATCAATTTTTTTTTTGTTTTTTTTGCAACCTGATAAGATTGTTATAAGTGAAAAGCCTAAAATGCTTGTGTAAATTACTCTTTTTCCCATACCCATATGTATATTTTACCTTATTTTATTTTTCTTGAAAAGGACGCTGTTTTTTTGATAGTATATAGGAATGAATGTTATACAGCCCATATTAGAGCTTATTGGTAGTCTTGGTTTTCTTCTTTATGGAATGAAACTGATGAGTGATGGTATTCAGCAGAGTGCTGGAGAAAAACTGCAGCGTGCTCTTTCGGTATTAACCGGAAACCGTTTTATGTCACTTATAACTGGGCTTGTAGTTACTATGATTATTCAGTCGTCAGGTGCTACAACTGTAATGGTAGTTACTTTTGTTAATGCCGGACTTATGACTCTTACTCAGTCTGTAGGAGTAATTTTTGGTGCCAATATTGGTACAACAATTACAGCCTGGATTGTTGCTATTTTTGGTTTCAATTTTAAGATTTCTGCCTTTGCCATTCCTCTGTTCGGACTTGGCTATTTTATCTCTATTCTTAAAAAAGGTGCCTATAAAAACTGGGCTTCTGCAATTATGGGATTTGGTCTGCTCTTCTTTGGTTTGAGCGGGCTTTCAGATGTATTTACACCAGAACAGCTTGGCTGGCTTTTTAAGATTCAGGGAAGTGGACCTCTTGCAATTCTTACCGGTTTTATAATTGGTATTCTGATTACAGCTCTTTTGCATTCCAGTTCAGCTTTTTCTGCAATCGTAATTACTATGGCCTTTAACGGACTTATCAACTGGGAAATGGCTGCGGCTATGACTCTCGGTTCTAACGTAGGTTCAACCATAGATGCAATTCTTGCGTCACTTGGAGCAAATGCAGATGCCCGCCGTTCTGCCTTGATTCACGTTATGTTCAACGTGTTCGGTACAGTGCTGGCCCTTATCTTCTTCCATCCATTTTTGGATTTAGTAATGATGCTTACTCCGGGCGGACAGCATTCAAACATTGCAATTCGTATTTCAATGTTGCATACAGTTTTCAAAACCCTTTCTACTTTGATTTTGCTTCCTCTGCAGAATCCGCTTGTTCTTCTTACTAAGAAAATTATCAAAGATGATCCTGAAACAACTTCAAACGTATACAAGCTGGAGTTTACTGGCCTTCTTGCAAAAGACTCTGTTGCAGCTCACATCATTCAGGCAGAAAAAGCAATCGCAGATATGACCGATGTTGTAACAGACATGTTTGATAAAATCCAGATTGGCGTTACAAAACGCAATAATGATTTTATTGAAAAATATGGCGAAGCAAGCGAGCTTGCAGAAGATTACGCAGATCAGATGCATGAGCAGATTACTCACTATCTGATTAAGTGTGAATCTCTTCAGGTTACAGAAAAGCAGCTGAATCACATCTCTAACATGATTCAGATTGTTGATGAACTTGAGAACATGAGCGACAGCTGTTACGGCACAATCATGCTGATTAAGCGTTCTATCGAAAAGAAGATGAAGTTTCAGACAGAAGATATGGAACGTCTTTTGCCATATATTGAACTGGCCCGTCAGTTCCTTCAGTTTATCCGCATAAACATCAACAAACAACTTACACCGGAAAAACTCGAACTTGCTCGCGAGCTTGAAGATGGAATAGATGCCTTCCGTAAAGATCTCAAGAAAGTTGCCCGCAAGCGTCTCGAAGGTGGTGCCGATGTTAAGTCAGAGCTTTTGTACATCGATATCGTAAGAACAATCGAGCATATCGGTGATAACTGTTTTAATATTTCTGAAATTCTTGTAAATGGTTAAAAAAAGATTCCCCGATCAAGTCGGGGAATGACAAGTTACTTCTATGTCACCCTCGGGCTTGACCCGGGGGTCTTTTTTAAACGTCATGCTGAACTTGTTAAAAGCTTTATTCTACTTTTAGCACCTTCATTCCCTTCTTCCACGGCGATTCAGCCGAAGTAAGAATTCCAGAAAGTTGAACGATGCTTCCGGCAGTCAGTTTTTCTTTAAGACTTTCATCTTCAAAATCAAGAACAAAAGAGACTCTGCTCTTTGAATCCGGGTTTTCTAAAAGAGTAAAAGAGTTTCCGCTTTTAACAATTTTTCCTTTTACAACAATTTCCTGTCCAATATTTTCTTCTGTAAGATACGAGTGATTTACAGAAGGTTTATAATTGAATGAGGCTGTTGAAGAAGTTTGAGTGTTTTTGCCGCTTTTTCTGCCGCCTTATTTGTAGCACAGGCAGAAATAAGGAGAAAAGAAGAAATCATAAAAATACAAATTGCAAATCTTTTCATTTCAGTTACCTGTTAAACCAGTATTCGAGCAAATCACCCCATTTAGAATCTGCACCAAAGGCTAAGTCTGTTTTATAGAAACTAGGTGCAGTTCCTTGTGCGAAATTATTACCATTTGTTGCAATATTCGCACCACAGATTGTGAGACCAAGATAATGACTGAACTGTGTAGTGCTTCCATCAATTCGAGAATAGAAGTCTTTGTCTGATGATACTTGACTGTCTCTCCAGCTGTATTTAATTGCATCATTAAGTTTTGTAATTAAGTTAGATGCAGCTGTATTTAACTCAGGCCAGGCATTTTCATTTGAATATGTTGAACTTTCAGTTGTAATGGTAGAAGTAGAAAAATACTGCATCATTCTTGCTATATATCCTATATCATAAAGCCAGGTATAACTTCCCTTATAATAAATATAATCATCAAGGCCATAAGAATCTGTAGTGCTTGAAAGAATGTTTACAATATTTGCATGATGCTGCCCCAGATAAGTAACATAATTACGTGTAGTTGATGTTTTTGTAGGGCTAAAATATCCATTAGCATCAACATAAATAGTTTTTCCTGTATTTGAAAGAAGAAGTGTGCATAAAGAATCAATTGCAGTTTTTACATCTTCAATTTTGGAAAGGTCTGTAATTGTGAAGGTTGTAAAGCCTAAGTCTCCAAGCCATTCCATATTTTGTTTAACATTTGTATTTGTTATACTACTATAAGAATTATAGCCCATTGCCTGTGCATAATTATTCCACAATGTAGTATTATTTCCATACTGTGTTTTATAGTCTTGAACGATTTTCTGTCCTACAGCTTCAATTGTAGTATTAAGTGTAAATGATTTCATCAGATTAACATAATCCAATCCCTTTCCTGGGATGTTATTTGGCGAAGCTGCCAGATAGTTTGCATAATTCTTGAACTGATATGCATCTTCAAGTGAAGAACCAAGACATACATCCATCAAAATCATTGCTGCTTTATTTGACGGGCTATAACCGGCAGCCTGTAAAGCATCAGAAACATCCTTTGTTTTAAGGTAATTCGAAGACGAAGTTTCGTCCCAGCAGAGTGCACGGCGTCCGCTTGTATCACCAACCTTAATTGTTCTGCCATCTGCAGTCTGTACGTATCTTATGCTTCTTGGTCCGCCACCATGATCGCTAAACTGAAGAATTACACCTTTTGTTGCAGTATAACGATCATTAACCCATTTCAAAAAGTTTATGAGAGTCTGTTTGTCTCCCATGTTCAATTCACCATGTGCATCGGTTGGAAGACTTGTTGAGATTGTCTGGTTTGTGCCAACAAGCCATGGTGCAGTGTATGAAAGGTTTTTTGAGTTTTCTGAAAGAACGCATCCCCCACTTGTAGTAGTAGCTGTAGAAGAATCGTAATCACGGCCAAGTTCATAAATGTATGTTCCGCTCTTTCCAATTCGAGGAGTTTTCGTAACCTCTTCTCCCGCTCCATTTGTTTCTGTCCAGCTTACAGCTCCATCCCATAGAGCTACAGCATTAACAGAATCATAGCCACTTTCTGGTTGGTCGTTTGAGTTACGTATATACCAGAGTCCATATTCAACCTCATTCATATCCATAAAAATCGGATCGTTAAGATTATTATCACCATCCATATACATTACTACAAGCCAGTCACTTGATTTTTGTGTAATGGTTGGTGTAGCTGTTGTCTGGGCTGATAAGTTTGTACCGTTTGTAATTACTTTGAAGGTATATTGTGTATCATTTTCCAGACCAAAGAATTCTACGTCTCTAGTGGTGTTATTAGAATTTGCGGTTATGGATTTAGAAGCAACTTCTACATCATTGTTGAAAACTTTTGCAGTGTAAGAATAACCTTCAGCTGCTGTTATGAAAGAAATTTTTGTATAAGAATCAGCAACTGTGGCGGATAGATTTTTAACTGCTGCAGGTGCATAAATACCAGCACTCTTTGTTCCAGTTTGATGGCCATTTGTTACTTTTAAATAATGTGTTCCTTCAGATAAAGCAGTCTGGAATGTATAGGTTAAATATCTACATCCATTTTCATCTCTATAGTCTGGAATACTATTTACAGCAAAATCCTGATAATTTGTACCATCAGTTGAATGCTGAAAACTTATTCCTGCATAAGAACCATCCTCCAGAGGATAAACAGTATCATCATTAAGCTTAATCTCTGCTTGCGAGGCAGTTACACTTTGTATAATTGATGAAGAAGTATAACAGAATTTAGGAGTGTAAATAGCATACAGGGTTTTATTTTCGCTAATAGGATTACTAAAATCATATTCAACAGCTGTTGCTTTTGATGCTTTTGATTCAGACCAGTACAAGAAATAGTTGTAACTTGAGTATGGGTCAGATGGTTTTTGAGAAGCAGATAATGTACTTCCTCTTGTTACAGATGATGTTCTTAAAATCGTACCATTATTATTGAAAGTTACAGTAACTGTATTTTCATCAGAAGGTGTAGCTGGATTTGCCGGTGTGTTTGGTGTTGTCGGGGTTTCCGGATCATTAGTGGTTGTAGGTGTAGCAGGTGTTTCTGCAGGTAAAACAGGTGTCAGAACAGGATCTGCGCCAGGGCTACAACTTGTAATTGAAAAAAGAGATAAAAGAATGCCTGATAAAAAGGCAATTTGAAGTTTTTTCATATGGGGGGACTCCTTGTAAACTTTTTTTTTCGAATTTTCAAAAATGAAAAATACCTCACACGTTATCCCCCCCCCCCGTGTCAAATTTGTCAAGTAATATTTGTCAAGATAATATTCTGTAATAATCTATAATAAGCTATAATGTGCGGAGATAAAAAAAGCCCCCGGAAAATTATCCGAGGGCTAAACTTTTCAACCGGCATAGTTCTTTATGCACAGCTTTAAATATGAAGCTTTATTTTAATTTAGGCTCCTAATGTAATTTCAACATTAACTTCTTTTTTACCTTCTACGAATGGAACAACACAACCTTCAACGGACTTTCCGTCTACTGTCATTGTTTTTACTCCTTTACAAACGTGGCTTGGGTTTTTGATAGTGATGTTGTATTTTGCACCACGGAATAAACGTGTTGCAGTAAAACCATCCCATTCAGAAGGAATTGAAGGATCAATCTTGAGTCCGTCAAAGTCTGGCTGAATACCAAGAATGTACTGGCTGATTGCAACCATATTCCATGCAGCGGTACCTGTAAGCCAAGAGTTCTTTCCCTGACCAAAGTTTTTGCCTGTCTGACCAATGTCCGAACCTGCATCTTTTCCACCAATCATCTGTCCATAAACATATGGTTCAGTCTTGTGGATGTCAGAAGTTTCTTCTGTGTATGCAGGTGCAATTTCTGAGTAATATTTGAAAGCCTGGTTACCTTCTCCTGCATAAGCGGCAGCACAGATAATCCATGCATTGTTATGTGTAAAGATACCGGCATTTTCTTTGTATCCGCCTGGATATGTAGAAATTTCTCCGTACTGAATATAGTATTTGCTAAATGCTGGGTTGTTCAAAACAAGACCATGCTTTGTGTTCAATCTTTCATCAATTGCTGCAAGAGTCTTCTTTGTTGCATCCTTGTCGATATCAGACATGATTGCAAAGCCCTGTGGTTCAATGAAAATCTGTCCTTCTTCACATTCGTGAGAACCCATCTTCTGTCCATTTGCATCATAAGCTCGCATGAACCAGTTTCCGTCCCATGCAGATTCCATGATAACTTTCTTCATCTTATCAATTTCTGCCTGAGCCTTTGCAGCTTCATCTTTCTTACCTAAGTGGTTCAAGATTCCTACAAAGTTTGGACCAGCGTATGTGAACAAAGCGGCAACGAATACAGATTCTGCAACTTTTGAGTAGCCACCTTCTGCTTTGAACTTAGGATTTGTATAAGTCTGGAAGCTTTCACCTGGAGTGTCAGAGAAACAAGAAAGGTTGATACAGTCGTTCCAGTCTGCACGCATTGCAAGTGGAAGTCCGTGTGGTCCTAAGTTATTTACAATGTGGTAGAAGCTTACTGTAAGGTGATCAAGCATTGATTTAGCTTTAGATTCATCATTATTGTAAGGAACTTTTGCATCTAGAATTGACCAGTCGCCGGTTTCCTTAATATAAGCTGATACAGAAAGAATCATCCAGAGTGGATCATCAGAGAAGTCTCCACCAATGTCTGCGTTTCCTTTCTTTGTGAGTGGCTGATACTGGTGATAACATCCACCGTCTTCAAGCTGAGTAGAAGCAATGTCGATAAGGCGTTCGCGGGCACGGTCTGGAATCTGGTGAACGAAACCAAGAATATCCTGGTTTGAATCGCGGAATCCCATACCACGTCCAATTCCACTTTCGAAGTAAGAAGCAGAACGTGAAAGGTTGAATGTAACCATACACTGATACTGGTTCCAAATGTTTACCATGCGGTTTACCTTGTCTTCTGGAGTGTTTACATTCAAAATGCCAAGGAGCTTGTCCCAGTAAGCACGGAGCTCTTTCATACCAGCAGCAAACTTTTCTGGTGTGTTGTATTTTTCAATCATAGCAAGGGCTTTTTCCTTGTTGATTGTTTTTCCATCAGCTTCGAATTTCTTTTCAACTGGCATTTCAACATAACCAAGTACGAATACTAAAGTTTTTGTTTCGCCTGCTTTCAAAGTAATTTCTTTGTAATGAGAAGCAATTGGAGACCATCCGTCTGCAAGAGAGTTTCCGCATTTTCCGTCTAAAACCTGCTGAGGATTGTGGAAGCCATTGTACAAACCAATGAATGTGTCGCGGTCTGTGTCGTATCCATCAATCTTATCGTTTACAGAATAGAAAGCAAAATGATTACGGCGGTCACGATATTCTGTTTTGTGGTAGATAACTGAATCTTTTATTTCTACACGACCAGTAGAGAAGTTTCTCTGGAAGTTTGTGCAGTCGTCCTGAGCATCCCAAAGACACCATTCTGCAAATGACCAGAATTTAAATGCTTTTGTAGATTTACTTTCGTTTGTAAGAACAACCTGCTGAACTTCTCCATCGTAATCCTGTGGAACGAAGAAAGTAACTTCAGCTTTCAAATCATTTTTCTTACCAGTAATGATTGTGTAGCCCATACCGTGGCGACATTCGTATGAATCAAGTTCAGTCTTTACTGGAGACCAGCCTGGATTCCAGATTGTTCCGTTATCATTGATGTAGAAATAACGTCCCCCCATATCGATAGGTACGTTGTTGTAGCGGTAACGTGTAATACGACGGAGACGTGCATCTTTATAGAAAGAGTATCCTCCGGCTGTGTTAGAAATTAAAGAAAAGAACCCCTGTGTTCCCAGGTAGTTAATCCAAGGATATGGAGTTTTTGGAGTAGTAATTACGTACTCGCGTTTGGAATCATCAAAATGTCCGAACTTCATTAAAGTCTCCTGTATAAGGCCTTTTTTAGGCCTGTTTTCTTAGAAAAACGTTTTACGAAAACGTTGTAGTAAAAGTATACAATAAAGACACTGTTATAACAAGGAAAAATTACTTAAATTTAATATTAAATTTAATACTATCCAGCTACAAAATTTTTAGATTTTTTTTACACTTCCACCTTTAAGAAGTCGTCCCGTAATCATTATTTGTTGGCTTTTGAAATTTTCTCCATCTTCAATATTTTTGATTAAGGTTTCTCCCATTGTTTTTCCAATTTCAAAACCATTTTGTTCATAAGTGGTTAGAGGAGGAATCATAAGGGAAGTAAGCATAATTCCATCATATCCAACAATGCTGATATCTTTTCCAATTTCAAGTTTATGGCCGTTAATAATTCTTATGCCACCAAGAGTGGAATAATCATCAGGGTAAAAAATACAGGTTGGAGGATCTGGTAAATCCAGGAAAATATTAGTTGCTTCTGAGCTTGTAATTGGGTCGTGGTAGAGGCCCTGAGCAAAATATTCATTTGGAATTTGTACTCCGTGTTTTGCACAAACTTCCTTAAAGATTTGAATTCTTTCTTTTGTTACAAGAGTATCTTCTCCGTGAATCATGGCTATTTTTTTGTGACCCATTGAAAGAACGTACTCGGTCAGCTCTGTCATTCCTTTTTTATTATCACTCATAATCGCAGTGTGATTATTGTCGTAGAAGTAGTCCAATGTGACTGTTGGAATTTCGCTTTGAACCAGTCTTGTTATTCCAGGGTCATTAAAGTTTGCGGCTAGAATTGCTACTCCATCAAAGTTGCGGCCTTTTACATGATTGTAGTAATTATAATTTGAAGATTCATCTTTGCTGGTGAAAGTAATATCATAGCCTTTTTCCTGGGCTGTCGTTTGAAATCCGCTTATGATTTTGGCAAAGTACTGATGTTGAAAACCGGCATTAGTTTTATCTTCAAAAATAACACCAATATTGTTTGTACGGTTTGTTCTTAATGTTCTTGCAGCAAGATTAGGATGATAGCCCATTTCTGCTGCCTTTTTTTGAATAAATTGAATTGTTTCTTCACTTATCTCTCTACTGCCTTTTAATGCCTTACTGACTGTAGAAAATGAAACTTTACACTCTTTCGCGATGTCTTTTAACGTAACCATTTAAAAATTTACCAAAAAAATCTTTGTATTAGTAATACTTTACTTTTAAAAACTGTTTTTCGCAAACGTTTTCGTAAAAAAAATTAAATAATACTCGAATGTTATAATGAAGCTTTGGATTATTATACTAATGCTGATGTAGTAAAGACTGGGGATATTGAAGCAATTGGTACCTGGCTTGTTGAGCATGAACATGTAAGAGATAATGATTTTGACTACATTATGATTTATGAAAGATGGAAATGCTGCAATCAATAAGATTGGTTCTCAGATTATAGTCGGTCGCTTTGCAGCGACCTTAAAAAGTTTTACTTCGCAAAACTTTACCGTTTCTTTCACCCTAGAGTAAAGGCTTCATTGCTGTCATGTATTCTCTTAACCTTCTACCTACAACTTCGATTGGGTGGTTGCGGATTTCTGCGTTTACTTCTACTAATTCTGCATTACTTACTGAAGTGTCTTTTGAATCAAGGCCCTTTCCAATAACATCAGTGTGAAGCTTTGGCATAAGATCTTTTGCCATTATTGGTGCTGCAACATTTGCGAAGAGGTAACATCCGTATTCTGCTGTATCAGAAATTACACGGTTCATTTCGTACAAACGTTTGCGGTCAATGAGGTTTGCAATAAGAGGGACTTCGTGGAGAGATTCGTAGTATGCTGATTCAGGTTTAATTCCTGCATCAACCATAGTTTCGAATGCAAGTTCACATCCAGCTTTAACCATGGCAACCATAAGAATGCCCTTGTCAAAGTATTCCTGTTCAGTAATTTCTTCTGAACTTTCTTTTGTAGATTCAAATGGAAGTTTTCCAGTTTCTTCACGCCATGTAAGAAGATCGTGGTCTTTGTTAGCCCAGTCCTTCATCATTGTTGAAGAGAATTTTCCAGAAATAATATCATCCATATGTTTCTGATAAAGTGGAGCGAGCAGAGTTTTAATTTCTTTTGAAAGCTGATTAGCCTTGATTTTTGCAGGGTTAGAAAGGCGATCCATCATATTTGTAATTCCACCCCATTTCAATGCTTCAGAAACTACGTTCCATCCGTGCATCAAAAGTTTTGTTGCATATTCTGGAGCAATTCCTTCTGAAACCATCTTGTCATAACATACAATAGTACCAGCCTGGAGCATACCACAAAGAATTGTCTGTTCACCCATAAGGTCAGATTTAACTTCTGCAATGAATGATGATTCAAGAACACCTGCTTTGGATCCGCCCATTCCTACTGCCAGAGCCTTTGCAATTGCCCATCCTTTTCCTTCTGGGTCGTTTGCTGGGTGTACGGCGATAAGATCAGGAACCCCAAATCCACGTTCAAATTCGTGGTAAACTTCTGTACCAGGACCTTTAGGAGCACACATTACAACTGTAATATCGTCACGGATAATCATTCCTTCTTCAATCATATTGAATCCGTGTGAATACCAGAGAGCAGAACCTTTTTTCATAAGTTTCTGAACTTCATTGATAACTGGTGTATGCTGTTTATCTGGAGTTAAGTTTCCTACTAAATCTGCTGTAGGAATCATTTCTGCGTAAGTACCAACCTTGAATCCGTTTTCTGTTGCGTTTTTCCAAGACTGACGTTTTTCTGTAATAGCTGATTCGCGGAGTGCGTATGAAACATCAAGTCCTGAATCGCGAAGACACATACCCTGGTTCAAACCCTGAGCACCACATCCTACAATTACAATTTTTTTGCCTTTAAGTGCATTTACTCCATCTGCAAATTCTTCTTTAGCCATAGAACGGCAATGACCTAACTGTAAGCGTGCTTCACGCCAAGGGATTTTATTGAAATAATTTTCACCCATTTTTTGTCTCCTGAAAAAAAATAATTTATGAGTCTATTCTAAAATAAATGACGTATTGCGTAAAGTGAATTATTTGGAATGTAATATTGCTAAAAAGTAAATAACACCATTTGAACGATTACCCTTATCTCAACTTGTGAAAATAATCTTTTCCTATTATATTTTTATTCATATGAAGCCTAAAACCATACCTCTATTATTTTTAATAACAGCAATCATTCTTGGTGGTACTTTTTTTGTATCTAGAAAATTTTTTGTACAAAATGAAAAAACTCTTACAAGAGCAAAAATCGTAACTCCAGTATCATCTGAAAATACAGAATCTGGAACTGAACGACAATCGGCTTCCCTTGAAATAGAAAAGTATGAAACTTTTGTACCTTTGTTTACTGGCGAAACTTTAATTTCTACATTAACTCTTGATATTAATAATGATGGTTATGATGATGAAGTTATCTTAATCAGAAAAATTAATTCTCAGAATCTTTGGCTGGTACCTTCTTTAATTGATCAGGAAACTGGAATTTATAAACGTCTTGATCCTATACCAACAGACTTTACCCGAACTAGAACTTTTTCTTATTCAGGAATGGATCTTACTGGTGACCATAAAACTTCTCTTATTTATCAGGGTGTTAAAGATGATGGAAACTATGTGATGGAAATTTTTATGTATAAAGAGGAAGGTTCTCTTAATGGTATGGTAAATATTGGTGATTTTACCTGCGATGGAACTATTTTTATTCAGCAGACTGAACGTTCAGAATCTTATGAGCTTTCTATGTCTAAAGGGGAATCTTTTTCTGTTTGGGTTTATAAGTCAGAAGGTCAGAATAATTCAAAAACTTCTAACGGTCAAAACCAGATTCAGGAAGAGTATAAGTGGAATTCTTCTACACAAAAATATGAACTGGCCCAAACTATCAAGGTTACAGCAGGTCGTCTTGCCGCTAAGGAATTGTCTCGTATTCAGGATGGAACTGTAGAAACTTTTGCATCATTTTTGAATGGTCTTTGGTATAAAACCTCAAATACAGATGGCAATATTCGTTATCTTTATTTTAACTACGAAAATAAGGAAATTGTTCAGCTGCTTTCTGATACACAGGAAGTGTATGAATGGGAAGACAGTAAATTACGCCATAATGGAATTTATCTTACTGGTGTAAATGCTGATATTATGAACCTTCATCGTCGTTTTGATATTGCCCTTACTAATATTGATGAAATTCGTGTAACAATTCGGGATGATATTAATCTTGTAATTAAAGAGGCTCCTTTGTGGGATGGTCAGTATAAGAAAATGAGTCAGCAGAGTGATTTTGGAACAAAAAAGATTTCACAGCTTGCAAGTTTTCAGTCTGAACTTACAAAATCTGGGACCTGGTCTTCATCAGATTTGATGACAGGGATTACTTTTAAGGATTCCACATATAGTTTACAGTTGGACGAATTGACTGAATCTGGTGTTTACGCAATGGAAGAAATTGGAAACTATGTTGTTATTCAGTTCCGTTCAGATTCATTAACTTCTGTTTTGAATGAGGCTTACAGTCTTGAGTTTGGGACAAAAACTATTACAGAAACTGTTAGAAAAAAGACTGTTGAAAAGGTTGTTACGGATTACGATTCTATTACCTTTACGCCGGTTAGGGTAACTCCTACGGATTGTTTCTCTGCGGAAGGTCGAATTTTTACTCTTTCTAGAGAATAAAATTCTACAAAGAAACTGTCGCAGGGAACCGCTTTTGTGCTTCGCCGAGAAGGCTCGACGTGCTCTTTGAGCACTCTGTATTATTTCTACGAAGACAGTTTTACGATCGCCTTCTATGCTACGCAAAAAGCGAACCTCTGCTACGTTTTTTTTGTTTCTTTTT
>SAMEA3663057__coassemble_298_pt1 | contig 13747 bp, 12 predicted proteins | sample SAMEA3663057__metabat2_low_PE_007 | metagenome-assembled genome bin SAMEA3663057 (sample SAMEA3663057) | pig gut metagenome | biome: pig gut; feature: pig-associated habitat; material: faeces | place: France | collected 2012
GGAGGCTGAGCCTAGCGAACCGCGGACATAGCGACCCGAGCCAACGAAGTGAGCGAGGGGCACTCCAAAATCCCCATGATGAGGTGAAATATGAACGAGGAGATTAAAGCAGTAGCAGACCGATTGATTGGTCTGCGTGAAATTATGGATGTTTCTGTAGAAGAAGCAGCTGGTGTTTGCAATATTTCTGCGGACCAGTATAGGACTTACGAGTCAGGAAAAGTTGATATTCCAGTAGGAGTATTGCAATCTATGGCTCACAAATACGGAATTGACCTTGGAACTTTAATTTCAGGAAACGAACCTCACATGCATTCTTACAGTTTGACAAAAAAGGATAAGGGGCTTTCGGTTCAACGTCGTTCTGACTATGAATATCAGGCACTTTCAACTGGCTTTCAAAACCGCAAGGCAGATCCTTTTATTGTTCAGATTACTCCAGAAAGAACAAAAGAAATTCACTTTAATTCCCATCCTGGGCATGAGTTTGAATATATGATAGAAGGTTCGATGAAGCTTGTCATTGACGGCAAGGAACTGATACTTGAAGAGGGAGATTCTGTTTATTTTGATGCAACTAAAAAACATGGTATGCAGGCCTTGAATGGTAAAAATGCCAAGTTTTTAGCCGTCATCATCTAAAACAAAACTTCAGCCCCAACTTTTTTGAGAGGCTCTAATTATAAGATGCTCAAAAAGGTTTGAATGACATTATTAAGGATTTTTAAATGCTAGAACAATTTTTGGAAAAAACAGAGTTTAAAGATTATAAAGATTTTTTTGAAAACTATAAAATCAAAGTACCTGAGAATTTCAACTTTGGTTACGATGTAGTTGACTATCTTGCAGAACACAATCCAGATGCAAAAGCAATGATCTGGTGTAATGACAACGGTGAAGAACTTACACTTACTTTTAAGCAGGTAAAAGAACGTTCAGACAGAGCCGCAGCTTTTATGATGAAGCAGGGCATTAAACGTGGTGACTTTGTAATGCTCATTTTACAGAGACGTTATGAATTCTGGATTACAATTGTTGCCCTCCACAAAATTGGTGCTTCTGTAATTCCTGCAACCCACATGCTTACAACAGAAGATATAGTTTATCGTTGTAATGCAGCTGGAATTAAACATGTTTTTGCAGTTCATGACCGTGAAATTTTTAATTACATCGAAGAAGCTCAAAAAGAAGCTCCAAGTCTTAAAAACTTGATTGGTGTAGCTCCTTTTGGAATTGATCAAAGCCTTGATGATGATTTCCTTGCAGCTCATCCAAAATGGCAGGATTTTACCCGCGGAGTTGCTTCAGTAACCGAAGAAGATCTTGCAAAGTTCCATTCATTAAAACGCGAAGACATCAGTAAGAATGATGATATCCTCCTTTCATACTTTACATCTGGAACTACAAGCCATCCAAAACTTGTTTCTCATAACTTCCTTTATCCTCTTGGACACATTGTTACAGCTTCTTACTGGCAGCAGGTTAAAAAGGGTGGACTCCATCTTACTGTAGCTGATACAGGCTGGGGTAAGGCTGTTTGGGGAAAACTTTATGGACAATGGATTGCTGAATGTTGTGTATTCATCTACGACTATCATGCAAAATTTAAGCCTGTAGATTTAATGGACCAGATTCAGAAACATCATATTACATCTTTCTGTGCACCTCCAACAATCTACCGCTTCTTAATTCAGGAAGATTTGTCTAAGTATGATTTTTCTTCATGTGAACACTGGTCTACAGCTGGTGAACCACTTTCTGAAGAAGTATGGAACAAATGGAAAGAAATTACTGGTAAAGAGATTCGAGAAGGATTTGGACAGACAGAAACAACACTTTCACTTTTCAACTATGGAAATGAAAGAATTAAACCAGGTAGCCTTGGAAAATCTGCACCTTATTATAATGTTACTTTGCTTGATGAAGACGGAAATAAGGTTCAGGATGGTGAAATTGGTGAAATTGCAGTCGAACTGAAAGATGGAAAAACCTTCCCAGGCCTTTTTATGACCTATTTTGGTGATCCAGAAAAAACAAAGAAAGTTATGCATGACGGTTACTATCACACTGGAGATAATGCATGGCGTGATGAAGACGGATATTTCTGGTTTACAGGACGTAATGATGATGTAATCAAATGTTCTGGATACAGAATTGGAACTTTCGAAGTTGAATCTGTTTTGATGGAACATCCTGCGGTAGTTGAATGTGCCGTAACAGGTGCTCCTGACCCAGTAAGAGGACAGGTTGTAAAAGCAACAATTGTACTTGCAAAAGGGTATACACCAAGTGATGAATTAATCAAAGATATTCAGACTTTCGTAAAGAAGACAACTGCTCCTTATAAATATCCAAGAGTAGTTGAATTTGTTGATGAATTACCAAAAACAATTTCTGGAAAAATCAGAAGAAACGTAATTCGTGACGCAAGTCAGAAATAAATTCTGTACCGGTTCAAGATTAGTTTTATATAAAACCAATCTTGAACTAAATCATATTTTCCATTATTATATTATTAAACGCAATGATGAATACCACATCATTACCCTTGCTATATAATAGCAAAGCGAAAAATACAAAAGGAGTAATGATATGAGAAAAAATTCATCTATCATTCTTTCAATACTTTGCGTCCTCTCGGCAGGACTTTTATTCACAAGTGCTAAAAAAGCAAAAGCACCAGTAACAGTAGAAATCTGGCACACTTACAATGGTAAACAGGCTGCATGTCTTAATGATATTGCAGATCGTTTCAATGCTTCTCAAACTGAATATAAAGTTGAAGTTAAAAATCAGGATTATTCTGGTTTTGCTGATACAGTTTATAATGCAGTTGCAAATGGTATTGGACCAAGCATTATTTTTAATTATGGTACAACAGCAGTAGATTACGCTAACGAAGGTCTTGCTATAAATATCAAAAAATTTATTGATAAAGATACTAAAAAAGGCGATAAACAGATGAAAAATCTTATCGATTCACTTCCAGAAGCAATGAAAACAGATGTTCTTGGATTTGAAGACGGTGGAATTTATTATCTTCCAGGCTGTACAACAGGTCCTGTATTCTTCTACAATCAGACAATTTTTAAAGAACTTGGCTTAAAAGTACCTTCAAACTGGGAAGAACTTGCTCAGATTTCAAAAACAATTTACGAAAAGAAAGGTATTCCAGGTTTCCATTCAGACGGTCTTGTAGATAATATCCAGGAAATGATTATGCATAACAAACTTGGATATATTGATGTTGAAAATAAGAAAATAACTTTTGCTGGTGATAAACTTGCTGAAATTTATGACTGGTATGCTGATAACTGTAAAAAAGGATATTTCTCATTCAATACAATTGGACGTTATTCTTCAGAAGACCTTGCAAATGGTGATATCGCATCATTCTCTGGTTCTTGTGTTAATGATCAGTACATTCAGATGGTAGAAGGAAAAGGTAAACTTGGAATGGCAAAATGGATTGCCGGTGATTTCTATACAGCATGGAACCGTGGTCCAATCTTCCTTCATAGAAATGATAAAGTTGATAAAGGAACTTATGAATTTACAAAGTTCTTCTTCCAGTCAGAAAATATCGTAAAATGGGCTATTGCAAACTCTGCAATCTGTCCTTATGGAATTGCTGAAAATAACGAAGAATACAAGGCATATCTTGCAAATCTTCCAAGTACATCAGCTTTACCTTATGTACAGGCAAATCTTCCAGTTTCAGGTTCATTCCCAAATGTAACAGGAAGTGCTGCAGTTCGTAAGATTCTTGAAGAATACATGAACTATGTAGTAGATGGAAAAATGACTTCTAAAGAAGCTGTTAAGGCAATCGAAAAGCAGTGTAACGACGCTTTGAATGGCCGTTAAAAATATTGTCATCCCGATCTTGTTTCGGGTTCTATAACACAAATGAAAGTTCGAATTGATAACGTAACAAAAACTTTTGGTCAGACTACGGCAGTAAGTAATTTTTCTGCAGAGCTAGAAGACGGGCATCTTATTTGTCTGCTTGGACCTTCAGGCTGCGGAAAATCAACCTTGCTTAATATGTTGTGTGGAATTATTCCAGTTAGCCAGGGCCAGATTTTTTTTGATGATAAAGATGTAACAAAACTTCCTCCAGACCAGAGAAATATCGGAATGGTATTTCAAAACTACGCCCTTTATCCTCATATGACTGTTGCAGAAAACATTGCATTTCCTTTGGAAATTCAAAAAGTCAAAAAGGATGAACGCAAATCAAGGGTTGAGGAAATTGCAAAACTTGTTCATGTTGATAATCTTTTACGACGTTATCCATCCGAACTGAGTGGTGGCCAGCAGCAGCGCGTAGCAATTGCCCGTGCGATGGTGAAAAAACCTCAACTGCTTTTGATGGATGAACCACTTTCAAATCTTGATGCCAGACTCCGCCTTGAAATGCGTGAAGAAATCCGTCGCATTCAGAAAGAGACTGGCATTACTACAGTATTTGTAACACATGATCAGGAAGAGGCTATGTCTATTTCTGATTCAATTCTTTTGATGAAGGACGGCGTTTTGGTTCAGAACGGACTTTGTCAGGAATTATACGTTAATCCAAACTGTCTCTTTGTTGCAGAATTTCTTGGAAATCCTCCCGCAAATAAAATTATTCAGGATGACAAAATACTTGCCATTAGACCGGAAGCCTTTATTCTTGACCCAAATGGTACAGAAGCAGAGATTCAATTTATAAGTGAAATGGGTAAAGACCAGATTGTTACAATGACTTATCTTGGAAATACCGTTCGTGCAATTTTGAATCTGGAAGATTCTGCATTGTCTGCCGGTTCAAAAATCAAAGTCAGCGTAAAACAAAAAGGCCTTTTCACTTTTGATAAAGAAGGAAGGAGAATCTAGTGAAGTTTTCTCAGAAGCGACGCGACACTTTTTCCAAAATTGAGCCCTGGCTTTATCTTTCTCCTTTTTTAATTTTCATAATTATTTTTACTCTTTATCCTGTAATCAACGTTTTTACAATCTCTTTTAAGGAAAACTATTCTTATCTTAAAGGAACTTTTAAAGCCTTTAATTTTGAAAATTATAAATACGTTCTCACTGATGATAAATTTATTTCTGGCTTAAAAAACACAGCACTTTACGTTTTGTTTGTAGTTCCTTTAAGCACAGCAATAGCACTTTTCTTTGCAAATCTTTTAAACAAAAAAATAAAGGGAGCAGCATTTTTTCAGACTGCCTTCTTTTTACCAATGGTCACTTCTGTAACCGCAGTTGGACTTATCTGGCGTCTTATGTATAACCAGCAGTACGGTATTATTAACTGGGTACTTTCAAAATTTGGAATAGAAAAAATCGGCTGGGTGACTGATTCAAAATGGTCACTTCTTGCCTTAATCATATTTGGAACCTGGAATATTCTTCCTTTCACCATCATCATTATGCTTTCCGGTATGCAGAATATAAACGAGCTTTATTACACAGTAGCCCGCGTTGATGGTGCAAAGCCTACGAGAATCTTCTTCCGCATAACAGTTCCTCTTTTATCACCAACCATTTTTCTAGTCTGCATTGTAAACACAATCAGCTGTTTTAAGGTCTTTAGCGAACTTTATCCTCTTTTTTATGGAAAACCAGGACCATACTATAATTTGTATACCGTTGTTTATTATATCCGTTATGCAATGATGGAGAAACGTAAATATGGATATGCCGCCGCCGCTGCTGTAATTCTTTTTATCTGTATTTTTATTGTAACCATGATTGAACTCTATATTAAAAAACGAATGGGTAGGAAAGGGCTTAAATGAAAAAGAAGACAGAACTTTCATATCGTGAAATACTCAGTAAAATACCAGTTTATCTTTTTTTGATTTTAGGCTCACTTCTCATGCTTTTCCCTTTCGTCTGGATGATTTTGACCTCTTTCAAAACTCATGCAGAAGCAATTATGTTTCCTCCAAAATTCCTGCCAAAATCATTTTCTTTTGTAAATTATAAACAGGCCTTTTCAATGGCTCCTTTTGGAAAATATTTTATAAATTCAGTGATTGTTATGATTCTTTCGGTTTTAACAACCACTACCACAACAATACTCGGAGCCTTTGCCTTTTCAAAAATGAAGTTTCCCGGCCGCAGTGTGATTTTTTCAATCCTTCTTAGTCTTATGATGATTCCTTTTGAAATGCAGATTATTACCAATTATACAACAATAGTAAAACTCAAGCTTTACAACACGATTCCAGCTCTTGTAATGCCTTTTGTATCAAGCATTTTTTACACTTATATTTTGAAAAACTTTTTTGATACAATTTCAGACAGTCTTTATTATTCCGCCCGAATTGATGGAGCCAGCAACTGGATTTATCTCTGGCGAATTATGGTTCCAATTGCAAAACCTTCTATATTTACAATCATTCTTTTAAATGCACTTTCTTCCTGGAACTCTTTTATGTGGCCTCTTTACGTAACTTCTGATGCAAAAAGCCGAACACTGCCATACGGACTTCAAGTCTTCACAACCGAAGCCGCAAGTTTTTCTGAATACTTAATGGCCGCCTCAACCATAGTTGTTCTGCCAATGATTATCCTTTTTGTTTTCACAAGAAAGTACATTGTAAATGGTGTAAGTACTGGCGGTCTGAAAGGGTAGTTTATTAAAAAATATTATTGCAGTTTTTCTTTAAGTTTTTTTATTTTAACAAAGCTTTTTATAAAAACATAAAAATAAAGAAAAAACATCAGACCAAAGAAAACTGTAATTATACTGTCTCCGATTGTATTACCAAATTCTCCACAAATTCCTTTTACAAAGTTTGGAAGAACAGCACAAAGAAAAATTGTCCTAAGTGGCAGCAGTCTATGCTGATGTATTAGTTACTTCTTCTTTATCGCATTTTTCAAATTTGTAAAAGCCGGGGAGTTTATAGCCGGTAACCTTCCAGCTATTTTTATGCTGATTTTCAAGAAAGGCTTCTTCTTCCTCATATTCAAAAAGTGTAAAAAATCTAAAAAGTGTTTTTGTTTTTTTCGTGATTAGCATCTTCCAATATTTCTATAAAGTCTTTTTATTCTTGCAATTTCTAACTGCAGAACTTCCTGGCCCAGTGGTGTGATTTTATAAAGCTTTCGTTTTTCTTCCTCACGAACAAACTCAATCAAACCATCCTTTTCCATTTTTCCCAATGTTCCATACATAGTACCAGGTCCAATTTCTACCTGCCCCTCAGTCATTTCTTTAACCTTTTGAGTTATATTGTAGCCATGCATTTCTTTCTGAAGGCAAAAAAGAATATAAAAGCCGGTTTCTGTCATTGGAACATAAACACGCTTAATTTTTGCATCCATTTCAACTCCTTAGCAGGTGGTCTAGTAAAGCCCGCCGAAGTATTGTAATACGATATATCGTACCTCGTTATAGCGAAGTTAGATATAATATATCGCAGTGTGATATATATGCCAAGTTTTTTTACATTTTGAGAAATCATGATGAAGCACGAGACAAGTATAATCAAATCAAAGAAGAAATTATGAAAAAGGTTGGCTCAGAAAACAGAGCAGGCTACGTTCAGATGAAGGAAGAAGATTATCGGGATTTCTTTGAAGGGATTATTGAAAAAGCAAAACGATAATACCTCCCTGATAAAATTGAATATATTGAAGAAAAACACTATACTATTGTGATAAAATTACATTTTAAGATATCAAAAACTCTATTCTTTTTTTAGTTATTGATATTGAACAAGGAATTACAATGAACAGACGACTTATCACAGCAGCTTTACCTTACGTTAATAACATTCCACATTTAGGAAATATAATTCAGTCGCTTTCGGGCGATGTTTTTGCACGCTTTTGCCGCAGCCGTGGTTACGACACTCTTTATGTTTGTGGTGTTGATGAATACGGTACTGCAACCGAAACTAAGGCTCTTGAAGAAAAAACAGACCCTCGGTCTCTATGCGACCACTACTATGGTGAGCACACAAAAATCTACGAATGGTTCAAAATTGACTTTGATAAATTCGGCCGCACTTCCAACGAGCAGTGTACTGAAATTACTCAGAGCCTTTTCAACGACCTGGACAAGGCCGGCCTCATTCACGAGCATGTAAACAAGCAGCTTTTCTGTCCTCACTGTAATATGTTCCTTGCAGACCGCTATGTTGACGGAACCTGTCCAAAGTGCGGTTACGAAAAGGCTCGAGGCGACCAGTGCGATAAGTGCGGTTCTCTGCTTGACCCTACTGAACTTAAAGAGCCACGCTGTCATACCTGCGGCAGAACTCCAGAAGTTCGCGAAACAAAACACTTGTACATCGATCTTCCTGCAATGAGCGGAAAGCTCAATGAATGGATGGAAAAGGCTAGTGTTGAAGGCCGCTGGGCTGACAATGCCATCAACATGACTAAAGCCTGGATCCGCGATGGACTTCAGGAGCGCGCAATTACCCGAGACCTTAAGTGGGGTATTCCTGTTCCAAAGCCTGGTTATGAAAATAAAGTTTTCTACGTTTGGTTTAACGCGCCAATCGGTTACATTTCCATCACAAAGCAGCTGGCTGATGAGCTTGTAAAGGCAGGCAAGCAGAGCTTTGACTGGAAGAGCTGGTGGATTCCAAGCGAATCAGAAGAGGCTAAGGGTAAGCCTAAGGTTGACCTTTTCCAGTTTATCGGTAAGGACAATATTCCTTTCCACACTGTAATTTTCCCTTCTACAATGCTTGGTTCTCCTCACGAGTGGACAAAGCTTCATCACATGTCTTCTACTGAGTTCTTGAACTACGAAGACGGTAAGTTCTCTAAGAGTCTTGGAGTTGGAGTATTTGGTTCGGACGCTATTGAGAGCGGAATCCCTGCTGATGCATGGCGTTTCTACATCTTCTATAACCGCCCTGAAAAACAGGACTATCAGTTCACCTGGAAAGACTTTATGGAAAAGCTTAACGGCGAGCTGATTGGTAACCTTGGTAACCTTGTAAACCGTACACTTTTGTTTGTAAATAAATATTATGAAGGAAAAATTCCTGCAGCTACAGAAGATACTGAACTCTGGACTCAGGTTCGTGCACTCGAAAAGAAAGCTACAGATTATCTTGAATGGGCTGATTTGAAAGATGCATTCCACACAATGTTTGAAATTTCTGATATCTGTAACAAGAAGTTTCAGGCAACAGAACCTTGGAAGGCAAGAACAGAAAATCCTGCTGTAGCTGAAAGCCTTATCCATAACCTCTGCTATGTAATTAAGGATTTGATGATTATGATGAATCCTTATATGCCACAGTACACTCAGAAAATCATGAGCTACTTTGGAAAGTCTATTCAGGTAAAGAAGGTTGGAATGGAAACTCAGCCTGGCTACACCTGGGAAGACCTTGGAAAGCTCGAAGGCCTTACAAATGTTGGACCAACTGAAGTTTACTTCAAGCCAATGGATCAGAAGACTATGCTTGCCTTCCGCGAAAAGTTTGCAGGAAAGCAGGAGAAGGCTGAAAAAAAAGAAAAGAAAGCTGATAAGAAAAAGGCCGAGCCAACAATATTGCCAGTTGACCAGCAGGCTGATTTCTTCAACAAAAATATTGAACTCACTGTAGCAAAAATTATTGACGTAAAACCTAATCCAGAAGGAGAAAAGCTTTATATCGAAACTCTTGATGACGGAAGCGGAACTCCTCGTACAATTCAGTCTGGACTCCGAATGTACCTCAAAGAAAGCGACCTTCTTGGCAAGCACGTAATTATTGCAAGCAATCTCGCCCCTCGTACAATGCGTGGTGTTGAAAGTCGCGGTATGCTTCTTGCAGGGGACTATAAAGATGCAGATGGTAAAGATTGTGTAGAAGTTCTAGATGCATCATGGGCCTCTCCTGGAACAAAAGTAATTCTTGAAGGTGCAGATGAAAATGCCGCAAAGAAAGAACAAATTACAGGAGATGAATTCTTTGCTGTTCAGATAAACGCTGTAAATGGTCTTGTAGAGATTGCCGGTAAAAAATTACTTGCAGACGGAAAAGAAATAAAAACTACAAAGGCATTAAATTCAGAAATAGGCTAAAATCGCTTGGTTTTCATATCTGATTAAAAATGATATATTCTTTTTATGTATATAATTGAAATTAATCAGATTACAGAATCAAAACACCAGAATGACGGAACTTTTTTACAAACTCCATTCTGGTGTCAATTTAAAAGTCGTCATGGCTGGACTTACAGACGTTTTAATGTAAATTATACATTACCAGCCGAACAAGATGATAACGAATGTACTAAATCACAGGCAAAACAGGATCTTAATAAATCTTTTGAATTAGCAGTTTTAAATCGCAGTTTTGCAAAAGGTCTTTTTAGCATTGCCTATATCCCTTTAATGCCAGAACTACCTTTTGAATGTACTCCTCAAAAAATTATTGATCAGGCACTTGATGTTTCAAATAATGAAGAAAACTACACACTTGTAAATCAAAATCTTGTAACACCAGAAACCCAAACAATTGAAATGGCCGCCTTGTTATCTGAACTTGGAAATGCCCTAAAATCTTATTTACCTAAAAATACAATTGCTATCCGTTTTGACCCAAATATAACTTTTACAGATATAGAAAGCCGCGATACATTCAACTACGGAATGAAAATTGTTTCTTACGCAGATCATCTTAAGTTAAAAAAGAACAGGGTAGATATTCAACCTCCTGATTCAACTCTTGTTGACCTTACCGCAGATGAAGAGCAAATTCTTGCGAAAATGCATGCAAAATGGCGTTACAATATCCGTTTAAGTGAAAAAAAAGGTGTAAAAATCCATAAATACCTGGGAAATGATATTAATTTGTCTGAAAAACTAGACAAATTTTACCAATTGACTAAAGAAACCAATGCCAGAGACGGCAATTCCAGCCATGCAAAGTCTTACTACGAAGATTTAATCAGATCTTCATCTCAGGCAATCGACGCTGGTCAGGACGTTCCCCTTATCAGCCTTTATATTGCTGAACATGAAGGAGATGAAATTGCCAGCATAATGACTCTTTTTAGCCATGACGAAGCAATTTATTTATACGGAGCGTCAAGTAACCTTAAACGAAATCTGATGCCTAATTATCTTTTACAGTGGACAGCTATGAAAGATGCAAAAGCTTACGGTAGCAAATATTATGATATGTATGGCATGCCACCTGAAGGTAAAGATGAAAATCACCCAATGCATGGGCTTTATATGTTTAAGGCAAACTTTGGTGGACAAATTATTCACCGAACAGGTTCATGGGATTTACCTTTAAAAGCAATTTACAAACCTTATTCACTGGCCGAAAAACTTAGGGCCTTTTGGTATAAAAAAGTAATTAAAAAACTCAAAGGAAGATAACATTTTGGAAAACTTAGAATTAAATATATACGATAAAACAATTCCGTCTTTTGGTGTTGCAGGTAACTTTACAGGACACTTGGAACAGGCTGGAGAAGCCCGCGATTTTGTGAACATGAAGACAAAGGATGTAAATGCCCCTAAGGCCATTTTTCCCACCTATCTTCCAAAAGGCCAGAGCTCTAAAAATACCCCGGAATTTTTACACACATTCCCATTTGATTCAAAAAAAATTATCTTTCCAAAAGGGGAAGAAAAACTTCAGATTGAGCCGGAATGTGCCATAATCTGCCAGGCCATCTGGGAGCAAGATAAACTTACAAACCTAAAGCCTTTGGTTTTTACTGCATCTAATGACTGTTCAATTCGTAAAGAAGGAGCAAAAAAAATCTCCGAAAAGAAGAACTGGGGACCTTCATCAAAGGGGCTTTCTACAACTTTAATTCCTCTGGACGGCTTTGAAGAAGGTTGTATTCTTGACGATTACAGAATTGCAAGTTTTTTAATTCGCGATAAGAAAGTTTATGAATACGGAGAGAATTCTGCTGTCAGAAATTATTCCTACATCTACAATAATTTAATTGAATGGATGTTGGATAAGTTCAACAATCAGGAAGATATGGGACCTGCTCAGAATATATATTCCTTTTTACTAGAATCCAATAAACCTGAAAAAATAATGATTTCTATTGGGGCAACCCGTTATAGTAAATGGGGCCAGGAAAACTTCCTTCAAAAAGGTGATCAGGCTCTTGTAATTCTTTATCCTCAATCCCTCTACACAGCAAAAGACATTTCAAAAGCCCTTGAGGAAAACAAACTGGATTTACCAGCTACTTCAATATTGTCTCAGACTGTTGAATTGTAGCAAGCTCTGGAAATTCTTTTTTCAATTCTTCCAGACTAGATTTAATTTCTTCCAGGCTGGAAGAAGTAATAATACATTCACAAAAACCTTTTTCTCTTTCCTGCTTAGCGGCCAGATCATTTATCTGGTTCAGAAGAACAACTCCATTTATTACAGAAACCTTCTTCATCTCTTCATCATTTAGTATTGGAAGTTTTAAAGAAAGAGCCTTGTTTACAGGAGGAAGAGGGGATATTTCTATACAAGTTTTGTACATTAATTCAAAAACAGAAAGCCCCATAGCCTTGGCATACAAATACGTCATTCCGCTTAAACGTGGATTAATTTCTATTACGAACCATTTATCGTCTTTGTAAATTAAGTCAACCTGGGCTAGACCTTTCAATTGCAAACATTCTGCAAGTTTTAACATAATTTTGTTCAGTTCTGGACTTAAATCTTCTGGACCTGCTTTTGCACTTTGTTTTGGACTAGTTATACCATATTGATTCAAACTGAAACGAAAAGGAGGCATAACAGTATAATTTCCAGGCTGACCGTAAATTTCCAGACCATATTGCTGACCATCCAAATATTCTTCTACAATTCTGTTTGAATTATTTCTTTTTGAGTTTAAATAACCTATTGCTTCACCATAAGTATGTACAACAGTCATTCCATAAGAAGACAAGCCAACTGTATCTTTTATGATTAAGGGCAGATTTAGTTTTTCCAATTGACTTCGAATACTTGCTTTATAAACATTTGAAATTACATTTTTATGACTTCCTGCACAAAAGTACAAATCATGATCTACAAAAACTCCTTTTGCATTATTGAAATCTTCCTGCAAAAGCTTTTGTTGGGTTCTATACTTATCAAAACAGGTTAGAGCGGTTTCCAAAGAATGATAAAGACATTTTATTCCTTTTTTTTCAAGGTATTGTCCGACCAGGGCATCATTTACTGAAAGCCAGTCAAAAGGCTCTACCCAAAAACTCATTGGAATAGCCATATCAGGATTCAATTTTTCAAGTTCCTGGGCAAAATTTTGAGCATCCAGGTTTTTATCTAACAAAATAGTAGATTCCTCCGGCATAAAAGAAGCTGGAAATTGACTTACACAAATAAAAGTGTGCTCCGGATGAGCCTTCTGAAAATCCTTAAACTGTTCTTCATTCGAAGGTTGAACCTTTAATTTATATGTAGATGGATCAAATAAATTTGAATTTGTTGAATAAAATACAATTTTCATTTTTTTGCACCGGAAGATAAAATTAAATCAATTGCATTATTATACAGTTTTTCTTCTTCCTTGCTCAGTAATTCTTTATCATAAAGAGCCTTTTCAAAAAGCCAGCCACAGTTTTTTGCTTCTTGAACAAGACTTTTATCTGTAAAATCTGCAAGATATGCTTCCAAGAGTTTTGTATATTCAGCAGGAGCAAGATTTGATTTGTAATTAATTTCCCTTTTGGCTCCCCATTCAATCAAGGTTACAAAACGTTTTGTAAGCCGGTCAACTTCGGCAACTTTATCTTTAGATTTTTTAGAAC
>SAMEA3663057__coassemble_300_pt1 | contig 13656 bp, 9 predicted proteins | sample SAMEA3663057__metabat2_low_PE_007 | metagenome-assembled genome bin SAMEA3663057 (sample SAMEA3663057) | pig gut metagenome | biome: pig gut; feature: pig-associated habitat; material: faeces | place: France | collected 2012
ATATTTATTCGGCAGTCACAAAATACCTTTATCTTTCTGCTAATGCAAACGCCGGAAAAACAGATTCTTCCATTCCTTCAGTTCTCCTAACTTTTACTAACGACGCCTATTGTACTCAAATTATTGCCCAGACCGGATCTTATTCAGATTCTTCAAGTTTTGCAGGTCAAATCCAGACCCTTTTTAACAAAGGACAAAAAGGCAAAAATTATAACCTTGCAGACTACACCCCTTCCCTCTCATGCGAAATTGAAGGCGATAAAGCATTACTTATTCAAAGTCCATATGGATTTTCTCCTTATCTTTGTCCAAACACCTATGACGGAGGACTTAGTTCCGAGGCTGATGTTCTGATTGTGGATGGCAGTTCTGATACGGTTATAAATAAATACATTGGTGAAGAAAGTAATCTTTCCACTATCAGTCTTTATGAAGATTTTTTTAATGAAAAGCATATATACGCAAAAGTTATTAATAAGGATAATGAGACCTCTCTTTATCCTTTTATAGATGAAGCACCCGAAATATACCTGAATCTAACCAACAAATCAAATATCCAAATTCTATTTAGAACTTATACCAGTGTTTCAGAATTTTACATTGGAAGAGATATTGCTTCTGGTAGCGTGCTTGTATACAAAAATAATGTAATTGATTCATCTGCCAAGTATGATTCGGACAGTGGTTGTGTAAGTCTTTCTTCCATTCCTTCTAACAGTGATAAGATTTATATTACCTGGCAGGAAGATGCTTCTGATTATTCAAGAGGAGCCTTTACAGGTGGAGCCGGTATAAAATATCATTTTACGGATTCTCTTACAGGCGATGCATTTATTTCTGCACGCTGGCCTCTCCTTATTAATAATAACTACTCCACTATTAGTGATGTACAAAGAGGGTTTAAAAAGAATAAGTAAGCCAATATAAAGGTAACTAATTTTTCTATAAGTAATAAAAGTGCCATATCGGTTCAAAAAGACAATGCATCTACAGGGCTTTTAGTGTCAAATCAGACTAATACTGTATCCCAAACCTACTATCTGGAATCTTCTGCAGGTTTTACTACAAAAGTTGCTCCTTACATAGCAAGCCAAGACCTTTATCTTTCTTTAGAAAACAATAAAACAATACTTAATCATTCAGGTTCTACAGACTCTGCCATTACAGGATACAAAATTCCCTTAAGCTGGGATTTTTCAGATAATCCAAATGGATGGGCAGCAGTTGATATACACTTAGGCTCTGGAAATCTGCTTAAACACGCATCACAATTAAAGCTTGCACTTAAACCAAATATTTCGGACATTGCAGCAGCAGATTCCTACGATGTTTATTTACAACTAGGTATTAAAGCATCCTCTAGTTTTTACGGAGAAAACAGCGAAAACCTTCCTTCCTGGAAAATTGAAGGCCTTGATTTGACAAATCCAAACTGGCAGACAATTTCTGTTACGCTTGAAGATAAAGATAGAGCCCGTTTAATTTCCTCTTACGATGCAAGAATCATTGTTCTTCCATCATCTTCCTATACTAAAAATCAGGCAAATGGATTGGGAAGTATTTATATTGGTCCTTACGAACCTATAATCCAAAGTCTGAATGTTTATAATGATGAAGAATTTATAGTTACTAGTTCAAGTTTTTATACCGGACCTAACGATTATTCTTCGCTTGTACAATGGACTCTGCCAAGTACAAGTGATATTTCAAGCTTAAACGATTCCAGCATTACTGCAGTTTCATATTTTGATGCGGCAGATTTTTCGCCTTATCAGAATATTAACCTTTTGTTTGCTATAAATGCCAGCGGCCAGGAAGAAGTAAGTTCCCTTTTACAAGAAGAAGCAGGTTTTACCTTAATATTAGATAAAGCAAGTTCCGACTATGAAGACTCTGCTGAGCTTGCCGTAAAACTTGAACTTCAAAATATATCTGATTTTTTTTCGGAAGGAATCTTGTACCACAAACTTACAATTAATACAAAAACACAAAAGGTATATATTGATGATAAAGAAGTCTCTCCATCATCTTACAATCTGTATATAAACTCTAAAATAAGTGCAAGTCGGCAAAAATTAATTATAAACACTATACAGGGGTCTTACTTTTACAGAAGAGGAAGTTTTTATATAAACAAATTAACTTACACCGATACAGATTTATATTTTAAGCTGCAAAACCGTTTAGAATTAGCCTATAAAAAAGATGGAGAAATATTAGCCTGTAATGATTTTGATATTCTAAAAGATTTACACAGCCAGATTAATACAAATCAAATTCTTTCAAATCAGTCTGAACTTTCATTTAATTCAAATAATTATGCTGATGCAGGTTTTACCCTTGCAGGTCTTATACTTAATGCAGATGCAAGTTTAGAAAATACAAGTTTTACAAATATAGGACATTCTATAAAATCTGAAAGTCCAATTTTTAATTTTATTAATCTAGAAGAAACTTATAGATACAGTAAATCTGATTCTTCCCTAAAAAAAGAAGATAAAGTCTCTCTTGATTTGAGCAAGTTTAATATTCCATATATGTTATCTTTTTATACCCAGGGCCAAGATCACCTTTATGTTCGCAGTCAAAAAGTTGAAGCAAAAAGTGAATTAAACTTAAACTTCATTAATAAAACTGAATTCAAATGGAATATACTTTTTAATAGTAATCAAAAGATTAAGACAAACAAATTTAAACTTGATCCTTATAACTATAATAATTATTTTATTGCCTGGTACGATATTTCTTCTCTCCAGTTTTCAACAGGACATGGTCTTGCATCTCAAAGAAATATTTCATACAAAACTAATTTTGAGGGTAAACTACCTTTTGCAGGTTTTAAACCGTCTTTAGAATACTCCTTACTTGGTAACTACCAAAACTCAACAAGCAAAGTCTTTACAGATACAAGTAATTTAATATTAAAACTTCCTTTTAGCTTTTATACACACTCTCTTACATTTACTATAGACAGGAAAGCTGGCGGAAGCAATTATTTATACACTGGCGAAAATTATCTTATAGACAGTCAGGAGCTCTTCCTTTTACAGTCAAAAAGAACTCATCTTTATACAGAAATTCCTTTTTATGAACTATTTGAACAGAATCTAAAAAACAAAAATTCAGATCAATATGAGGGCAAGTACCAGTTGGAATACAAAAGAAAGTTATTTAATAACATGAATGATTTATTTATTCCATCTAAAGCGTCGTTTGCAGTTATAAGAGATATAAATAATCAGGCAAAATACAGTGATATATATCAGTTTAAAACAGTTATTACAAATACATCTCTAAACAACTTTGGTTCAAACAGCAGGGGAAAATATTTCAAATGGTTTAGACAAGAAGAAGTAATTACCAATCTTACAGGCTTAGTAAAAGTTCCTTTGGATTTACCAGAAAATTCAAGCTTCCAATTGACTGCTTATCTGCAACTTTTATTTTTGATATCGGACCAGGCAAGACTTACAAGTGCTTTTGATGCCTCTATTTCTACAGATTTAGACTGGTCGGGGCATACAAGCTTTATTTACGCACATCAAGGAAAAACAAGTTTTATAACCGAACTTGCAAAATGGATTATTCCACCTGCCAGAAGTATTAATTTTGCAATTACAAGAAAAAATAATTTAAATATTGAAGTTTCAAGAACAAATAAAATTCTTAGTCAAAAATACAGTCTTTCTCACAATATGGATTTTACATTCCTTGATTACTTTACAATAACAAGTGGAATTGGAGGAAGCTTAGCTCTAACAGAAGGTTCGGCAAGTTCTTTATCACTTACAATTTCAATTGGAGCTAAAGCAGAATTCTAATTTTTTATTGCAATGGAGCAAAGTAGCCAGTTTCATCACGACCACTTCTATTAAGCAGGTATACTTCAGCTTCTACAGGAAGATATTTTGTTCCAAAGTTTGTCTGTAAAGCAGAAGTATAAGAGAACTGATATATTCCAGAAGGTAATTCAATTATATTCTTAACAATATCACCAAGCCCTTGAGGACGATAAATATAATATGAGTCTCCCTGGGTATTATCGGCAATGTAAGATAATTGCTGGCATAAGCTTTCCTTTGTAACTTGAATTACAGAAAAGGAGATGGAATTATTACTCATATAAGATGTAAGTTCTGCAAGATTGTATTTATCAAAAGTTAAGGAATTATTATCTGCTGAAGTTACAAAAATAATTCCACGTTTTTTTGCAGCATTAATTAAATCATTTGAAGCAAGTCTAAGGGCTAAATCAACAGCTGCTTGAGCAGAAGGCTTATTTTTAAGAGAATCTGTATCAAAATCTCCAATTTTATCTGGACTTCCAATATATTCTGTAACAGGAATAGAAGATGAACTTACAATTCTTAAAGTTCCGCTTCCGTTCATAGACTGAGCGACTTCTTTTACAGCAGTTTGAATTTCATTTTTATACTTTGCAGAATCATATGATCTATCAACAATGATAGTGATATCGGCTTCTGTATTATTTGAAGCGGCTCCCAGGAATTTTAAATTACTTACAGGCCTTTGTTTTTCTGAAAGATAGAAATTGGCCTCCTGTAAACCAACAACTGGCTGTCTATGTCTATTTTCTACTCTAAGTTCAAGAGTAATTTGAGGAAACTTAGAAGCATCAAGTTGTTCAATCTGAACAAAAAGTCCTCCTACAAGTTCCTGTACTTTGGACATTACATAAACTTCATTTGCGATAAAATCAGAAACTATTACATTACCATTTACATCTGGATTGGCAAGAGTTACACGGCTTGGAGCATTTCCTGTTCTGGCATATTCAAACAAGGCTCCTGTATCATAATCAATAGAAACAATTCTGTTTACATCGCAAATAATAAGGCTTCCATTCCAAACTTTAATTGCCTCAGGCTTTTTAAAAGTTTCTTTTTCGCACAGTTCTCTAAGAAAGTTTCCTGAACGGTCAAATTCATAAACAGCACCAGTCTGATCATCAGCAACGTAAACAGTTTCGTCAATTATGGCAATTCCTGTTGGCCCCTTTAGACCTGCAAAATCCCCCTGCTTACCACCAAAGAAAAACACAGGATTTCCATCTTTATCAAATACATCTACACGGCGGTTACCATAATCTGTAACATATATTCTTTCTAAATAATCCTGTGCAAGATAAAGTGGACCAACCATCTGTCCAAGACCGCGGCCTTTTGTCCCAATATAAGACTGAAACCTCCCCTTTGAATTCAAAAGTGCCAGACGATCTCCTGCATGTTCACTTACAAGTAAATTACCATTGTGAAGTTTTAAGATATCGCAAGGACGGTCAAAACCATTTATAGGACCTTCAATTCGGTCAATAACTTTTCCATTTTGATTTAGCAGCAAAAGTTCGTTTGAATTATATGCAACAAGCCAGATTGTCCCGTCATAATTTGGCTGAACAGAAACCGGTCCACTGTAAATCATATTTCCCTGAAACTCACCAGGAAATGAACCTGCTTCAGAAAGTCTCATAAGTTTATCTGAAGAATCACCTGTTACACGTCTTTCTCTTACAATCTCAATTTTATTTTCCAGCAAAAGACCACCATATCCATTATCACTTGCAGTCTGCCAGTAACTAAGGGCTGAACCTTCCAAACCTGATTTATAATAGGTTTTACCAAGCCAGTCCAAAATCAAATTATCGTTTGGAAGAAAAGACAGAGCTTTTTCAAACTGAACAATTGCTTCATTAAAAGCGCCCTTATAATAAGCTTGAACCCCACGTCTGAATTCTTCGGATGCCAAACCTTCCTCACTGGTTCTTATTCTATCTTCTGTAACACTCAAACCAGCATTATTAGTAGTAACCTGAGCAAAGGAAATTGAAGCTAAACTAAAAATTACAAGAGCTGCAGAAACTAATTTTTTCATTAACGTCCTGCCTTTAATCTAACAGACTTTATATGGTCTGCAATTTCTTCATTATCTGTAGCATATTTTTCTGCCTGTTCAAGGTACTGTAAGGCATCATCATACAAACCCAATTTGTAATAAACCCAGCCAAGAGAATCCAGACAAGCGGGAGATTTAGGTTCAATTTTTACAGCCTGTTTACAAAGTGATAAAGCTCTGGTTAAATCTTTTTCCTGACAAGCCAACACATAGCCTAAACCATTCATAGAAGTAACATTGTCAGGATTTTTTTGAAGAGACTTTTCATAATATTCAAGACAACGTTCTGTATCTTTCTGTTCCCATGCAATAAAAGCCATTGCTGCATATACAGAATCTGTCATATAACCTGTTTCTAGTAATTTATTTAATTCAAAATCAGCAAGACGCTTACGTCCAGAAATAGCATAAATAACAGCCAGTAAAAAACGGCATTGTAAAACCCGTTCAAGTTGAGTTCCAGAAGTAACAACCTGTTCAAGGAATAAAAGTGCATCATCATATTTTTCGAGTTTTGTATAACAGAGACCAAGATAGTAAGCTACATCAATTTTATCAACTTCAGCATCTGTAGGAAGCCCTAGGAAAAAGGCCAAGGCCTGAGCATATTCTTTTTTATTGTAAAGAGCTTTTCCCTGTTCAATAAGATTATTATCCTGCAATTTCCCCACCCATTTCTGTAATTTTACAATTTAAAGGCTAGACCTTCAAGAACTTGTGAACATACTGGATCCGCATAAACTCTGTTTACACAAATGTAACCGTCCCGAATTATAGAATGATCACAGGTTTGACTATATGTATCATTACCGGTACTTGGAAGTAAATGAGATTCCTTGAATTCTCCCTTATCTTCTATTTTAATTCTGTCTTTATAGTTTCGAATACACAATTCTTCTCCAGTTTTTACTCCTTTATAGGAGTCTAAAGAAGCTGCATTTACATTTACGAAAATTCGAGGTGCATCAAGACTTACAAGAGAAATTAAAGTATCAAGATTTTTTGCCGCAAAATCTGCCATAGCCTCATATTTTATAGGTTTAGACCAGTCAATTGGATCAAGACTTAGAGCAATTCCAGGAATTTTATTTAAGATTGCCTGGCGGGCACCTGCACAAGTTCCGGAATAAACTATATCAGTTCCAAGATTTGGTCCCGCATTTATACCCGAAAGACAAACATCAAATTTTACATCGAACAAATCACTAGTAAGACCAATGTTTGCACAATCTGCAGGAAAGCCCGAACAAGTCCACTGATTTTCGCAATAACTTTTTATAGTATTTTTATTAAAAATTGAAATGTGATGAGAAACTGCAGAACGGTTTGAATCTGGAGCCAATACAAATACCTTATGTTCCTTTGACAGACGTTTATAAAGTACCTGTATTCCTTCACTTTGGATACCGTCATCATTTACAAGTAAAATATTCATTCCCACCACCAATCTTTAATTACTTTTAATCTTTTACAATTGATACACCATCAGAAGGCGTAACTTCATAAACAGAAGGATGAAATCCGAAAATCTTTTCAAACTCAGAAATTTTTTCTTTGAACACTTCTACATCTGAATCTCGCATAATTGCATAAAGACAACGTCCAAAGCCCTTGCCTGTAATTCGTCCACAAGTTACAGGATTTCTTACAAAGTCAAGATTTGGTTCAAGTTCTTTTACACGCTTCAAAATCCAGTCAATTTCAGGACAAGAAATATTGTACATTTCCTGCATAGTCTGATGACTGTGATTAATTGCACGAGCGAACTTAAAGAAATCACCCTTTTCTATTCCATCACGAGCTTCCAATAAATCATGATGTTCATTAATTATTGCCATAAGCTTGTGTTTTATATCTTCGCTAACAGATTCAAGTTCTTCGTTTATATCTGTAATATTATCTATGTACTGCCAGCCACCATAAACGTTGGCTTTTCTTTCTCGCAAATCACCAAGTAAAAGTGCATGCTGAGGTTCATGAATAGATTCTCGATTCCATACATCGATTCGAGGAACCTTTGTATCAAGCAGGAATATTTTCTTATCTTCAAAATTAAAAGGAATGTAATCCCAGGTATTTTTGAAATGGTCTGTAATTAAGAAATTACCTTTTTTTGAAAACATTGTAGAAAAAATATCAGAAAGGTAATTTCCAGTCTGCAAAAAACGTCTGTTTCCTCTTTCGATAACTTGAAGTAACTCTACATCAGAACAATTAAGATTAAGAAGATATTTTATTGCATAAGCTGTAGCAACTTTTATAGCGGTGGTAATTCCAAAACCTGCAGAAGGTTGAATTTCACTAAAGACTGTAATGTTCATTCCAGTTAGAGTAAAACCACCAGAAGTAAAGCCATAGACAATTGCTTTAACTGCGTTTGCCCAGCGATCTTCCTTTTTGTATTTTAGTGATGTAAGACTTGATTTTTTTCTTTCGTCGATTTGCTTGTAGTAAAACTTTAGATAGGAATCTTCCCTTTTTGAAATTGCAACATAAACCGGCAGGTCTACTGCCATAGACATTGTTTTATCTTTAAAGAACCAGGAATGCTCTCCCAACAGGTGAAATCGTCCTGGTGCTTTAGCCACAATTTCGGGTTTCCTCTCATATTCCAATTCGTGAGCATCATTTACTGCTTTCATAAATTGGTCCCCCCTCCCTTTTTTACCTTGAACTTTTCATCAGTATATTGTTAAAATAATAATATAATGGAATTGATTTTACAAGTTTTTTATTCTATTTTTTCAGGAGCCCTTCTGGCCCTTGCAATTCCTAATGAATTACATTTATTAGGGACTCCCTTTTATACTTTACTGGCATTTGTACCATATTACCTAGTTTATAACAGACTAAAAAATTACCGACAGGCATTTTTATGCGGATTCTGTCAGTCTATAACAACACATTTAATTTCCAGTTATTGGCTGGCTTTTTTTAAAGATTTTGCAATTTTAACTTTAGGTGCATCAGCATTTGGAACAGCCTGTATTGGCGGAATTTTTGGTCTTTATCTTTATCTTCCTTATGCAGACAGTAAAAGTCATAATATATTAAATGATGAAGGACTTTACACAAGCTTTAGAAATACATCCAGTTTTAGAATATTTTATTTTGCCTCTTTATACACAATTTACGAATGGGTAAAATCTTCCGGTTTTTTGGGCTACCCCTGGGGAACAGTTTCTTCGGCTGTATTCAAGTGGCCGCTTTTAAGACAATTAGCCTCAATCACAGGAACTTATGGAATAACTTTTGTAATTGTTTTATTTAACGCAATCCTTTCAGAAACTTATATACACTATAAAGTTAGACAAGGTAAAAGAGATTACAGTCGTTATTACTATACTTCATTAACAGGTAAAGTATTCTTTATCTTTCTTATATTGATTTTGGCACATGGTCTTTATCAGTATAATAAAGAAAGAAAACCTGAAAAATTAATTACAACTATAATGGTTCAACAAAATTCCAATCCATGGGATGAAAGCACAGATATTCCATCAATTTTGTTATCACAGCAATTAACTCAAACACAAACAAATAAACTTCATGAACAAGGTAAAAATCCAGATTTAGTTGTATGGAGTGAAGGCTGCTTAAAATATCCATTCCCTGATTATGAACAAAGATATTCTTTTATGCCTGCACAAAGCCCTCTATTTGACTTTATAGATCAAATTGATGCCCCTTTTATACTGGCAGGTTCATTTGTTCGTGACAGGGAAAATCAAAAATACAACAACGCAGCCCTGCTCTTTGATAAAGATGGTCAACTTCGTGGATTCTACGGCAAAAATCATCTTGTTCCTTTTGCAGAATCTTTACCTTTTATAGAATATCCAAAAATCCGAAAAATAATATCAAAGGTAATTGGAATTTCTGCGGGCTGGACACCTGGAGACCAGTATGTTTATTTTGAAATTCCATGCAAATTAACACCAGATTATAAACTTCCTGCTGTAAAAAACATAAATCTTAACCAAAGCTATGAAGAACAGAAAGAAGAAGAAAATACACCTCCTACAGTTAAAGCAACTGCCCCAATCTGCTTTGATGATGCATTCACAGATATCATGAGACCTTTGTTCTTAAATGGAGCAGAACTTTTTGTAAATATGTCAGATGATTCATGGTCCTTAAAAAAATCCAGTGAATACCAACATTTTGTAATTGGTTCTTACAGAGCTATAGAATATAGAACAACATTAATTCGTTCTACAAATGCTGGTTATTCAGTTGTAGTTGATCCTGCTGGTAAAGTCATTGCAGATATGCCATTGTTTACAGTTGATGCTCTTTCTTATGATGTGCCTGTTTACAAACGAATAATGACTACTTACGCACGTTTTGGAAACTGGCTTCCATACACACTTGTTTTTTTCTTTATCATTTATTTGGTTTACAGTTTTATAATTTTTGAAAAGACTGATTTTATTCCTAGCGAAAGAAAAATCAAAAAACATAAGAAAAACAAGGACAAAAAAAAGAATTCTAAAATCAATAAATAGTCAATACTTGGTCAAGTTTTTACTCAAGCAAGCATAAATAATTTTTTTGTCAAGAAAAATAGTTTTATAAATTTTCAAAATTTCACCCCAAAATCACTTGCCCCTCCATATTTAGTGTAATAATATATAAATAACTATTAAAAAAACGCTAGAAAGCAAAAAGTTGGGGTATGAGGGGAAATGCGCTGTCCGAATTGTGGCAATCTAGACGATAAAGTTCTTGAGTCTAGAACAATGGTAAATGGTGAAAGTATCAGACGTAGAAGAGAATGTCTTTCCTGCGGATACAGATTCACTTCTTATGAAAGAATTGATGAAAAGCCTTTCATGGTCATAAAAAGAGATTTAAGACGGCAGCCATTTGACAGAAGTAAACTGGAAAAAGGAATTGAACGAGCTCTCGAAAAACGTCCTGTTTCCACATCTATGATTGAACAAATTTCCAACGACATTGAAGACTTAGCCGTAAAAAAAGGCAGAGAAACCAGAGAAATTTCCACAACAGATTTGGGAGAACTGGTACTGGAAAAACTCTACTCCATCGACAAAGTTGCCTATATACGTTTTGCATCAGTTTATAGACATTTTGAAAACTTAGATGAATTTATCACCGAAGTAAAAAATATCGAAAAAAGGGGAAAGTCAAAATGAGTGATCAATCAATTTTTCCAGAATGGAGGAGCTTTTTAGGCACCTCTTCTGATAAAGAAACAAAAGGTTTTATTAAATCTGTTGTCAAACGTTCAGGAGAAATTGCCGCTTACGACAGACTTAAGATTGAAGTTGCTATTGGCAAAGCAATCGAAGCTGTTGAACACCAGAAAGATCCAGATAGAGCATCTAGACTAACTGATGGAGTTGAAGAAAAATTACGTTTACAGTTAGCAGGAAACAGAGCACATTCAATTCCTGCCATTGAAGAAATTCAGGATATTGTAGAAACAGTTCTTATTGAAGCAAAAGAAGTTGAAGTAGCAAAGGCATACATTCTTTATCGTGCCCGTCACGAAGCAACCCGCGATACAAAAAAATTAATGCTTGATATCAATAAGACAATGGACGGTTATCTTGGACAAAGTGACTGGCGTGTAAACGAAAATGCAAATGTAAACTTTTCACTCGGTGGCTTAATTCTTCATAACTCAGGAACAATTACAGCAAATTACTGGCTTAATAATATTTATTCTAAAGAAATTGCAGAAGCTCATAAAACTGCAGCCTTCCACATCCATGATCTTTCTATGTTCAGTGGTTATTGTGCCGGCTGGTCTTTACGCCAGTTAATTCAGGAAGGACTTGGTGGGGTTCCAGACAAAATTACATCTTTACCTGCCAGCCATCTTTCTACACTGGTAAATCAAATTGTAAACTTCTTAGGAATTTTGCAAAACGAATGGGCTGGAGCACAAGCATTCTCCTCTTTTGACACTTACCTAGCCCCATTTGTAAAGGTTGATAATCTTTCTTATGATAAAGTACGTCAGTGCATTCAAAGTTATATCTATGGTGTAAATACTCCTAGCCGCTGGGGTTCACAAGCTCCATTTACAAACATTACACTTGATTTAGTTTGTCCAGACGACTTGAAAAACAAAAAAGCAATTGTTGGTGGTAAGGATCAGGACTTTACTTATGGTGAATGTCAAAAAGAAATGGACATGATCAATAAGGCCTTTATAGAACTTATGATTGAAGGTGATGCAGACGGACGTGGTTTTGCTTACCCTATTCCAACTTACAACATTACAAAAGATTTTAACTGGGATTCAGAAATTTCAAAGCTGCTCTTTACAATGACAGCTCAGTACGGAACACCAAACTTCCAGAACTTTGTAAACTCTGACCTTAATCCTTCTGACGTACGTTCTATGTGCTGTCGTCTACAACTCGATAAACGTGAATTACGCCGCCGTGGAGGAGGACTTTTTGGTGCTGACGAATTTACAGGTTCAATTGGAGTGGTAACAATTAACCTTCCACAAATTGGTTATCTGGCTCAAAACGAAGAACAATTCTTCAAACGCCTTGATTACCTTATGGATTTGGCAAAAGAAAGTCTATGTATTAAACGTAAGGTTATTCAGAAACTTTATGATGGTGGACTCTATCCATATACTAGACGCTATCTTAAAACTCTTGTAAATCATTTTAATACAATTGGTTTATGTGGTATGAATGAATGCTGTTTGAACTTCCTTGGAGTAGATATTACAGCCCCAACAGGAAAAGCTTTTGCAGAAAAAGTTCTTACCCACATGAGGGAAAGAATGCAGGATTACCAGGAAGAAACAGGAGATTTATTCAATCTTGAAGCAACTCCTGCAGAATCTACATCATACCGTCTTGCTCTGCACGACAAAAAACAATTCCCAGATATTATTACAAGTGGAACTACAGAGCCATTTTATACAAACTCTTCACAGTTACCTGTTGATTATACAGCAGATGTATTTGAGGCTCTCGATTTACAGGAATCATTACAGACAAAGTACACAGGTGGAACAATGTTCCATGTTTATATGGGCGAAGCTATAAAGGATTGGAAATCTTGTGCAGAATTAGTCAGAACTATTTCAAGCAAATACAGAATTCCATTCTTTACAATTTCACCAACCTACTCTATCTGTCCAATTCACGGATATTTAAACGGACAACAGTTTGAATGTCCAAAATGTAAGGCAGAAAAAGAAAAGGCCTTAAAAGAAAAATTAGAAAAATTGGAATCAGAAAAAGAAAAGATTCTTTCTGAAAACAAATAAAAACGATATATTTAGAACAGTTGAGTTTATAAACCGGGAGGATTTTTTAATGGAAAAAAGAACGCTTGAACAAATTGAAGCCGAAATCGAAGCAACAAAAGCTGAACTTCAGAATGTTCATGGAAGCGAAACAGAAGTTTACGCTCGTATCGTTGGTTATTACCGTGCTGTAAAGCATTGGAATAATGGTAAAAGAGATGAATTCTATCAGCGTAAAATGTTTACACTTGAAGACAGCAAGGAATACGATATACAGAAGGTGAATCTACACAGACAAAAAAAAGCAATAATGCAAAAAATAATAAGTGCGAAATGGATTCAGATATCGTAAGTTATAAGCTTTACACTAGAAAAACATGTCCAAATTGTCCTCCAGTTAAAAATTATATGGATGATGTTGAACTTCAAGGCACTTCAATCAATGTTGATACAGAAGAAGGAAAACAGACGCTGCAGAAAATGGTGTTTTTGCAACT
>SAMEA3663057__coassemble_307_pt1 | contig 13434 bp, 10 predicted proteins | sample SAMEA3663057__metabat2_low_PE_007 | metagenome-assembled genome bin SAMEA3663057 (sample SAMEA3663057) | pig gut metagenome | biome: pig gut; feature: pig-associated habitat; material: faeces | place: France | collected 2012
CCGTATTTTTGCCATGAGTGTTTCTCCTCTCACCCATCAGATGCTTGATACAATTGCTCCAGAACTTTTTAATAAACTGATGGCCTGTAAAAACGAAAAATCATCAAAGAAATTTTCTGATGCAGAAGAATTTATCAGAGACCGTAATGGTGATAAGGGAAGTAAAACTAATGCAAAAAAGAAGCTCGAAAAAGAACAGCTTAAAATTGCAGAGAAAAATGGAGATAATGCCCTCTCCCTCGGCGACTTCCTCTTTGAAACAAAGAAAATCAAAGGAAAGAAAACCGCAATTCTTCCTCTTGAACACTTCCAGCTTGCAATTCTTCAGGAAAAAGACAAATCCAAGCTAAATGCCTGTGGAAACTTAAGGGGAAAAATTGAAACTCGTGATAAGGGAACTTTACTTGAAGGTGAAAAAATGTCCCTCATCATCAAACTAGCAAAAGAACTTGATCTTAATCCTATTGCAGAAAAAAAATGGAACCGCCATATGAACGTAAATATTTACGATCAGTTCCAAAAAGAACAACTTGTAGATTCTTTGGACTGGATTTTAAGAACTTCTATAGCCAAGCAGAAAGGCCGAGAATACGGTTTTATAACTCTTTATACAGATGCAAAAGGAAATTATTGGTTTAAAGTTTCCAGAGGATTTTCTACCGCCTTGGCAGAAAGTCATTCCAGCCTTGAAACTCTAATTGATGAAAACGTAGAATTTTCACAGGATGCATCTAAAAAAATCAATCAGGTTCTTGCTTTGGTGAATAAGTTTTACGAATAATCTGTAAAAGACTTTACTCACATGCAAATTGTGATTATTATGTTATTAGAAACACTTAAGTATAACTAAATTTATTGAGTAATATTAAATATTCACTCAGGGAGATAATATGGGAAAGAAAAATCTTGATTGGGGAAATCTTACATTTGGTTACATGCAAACCTCAAAAAGTTATGTTGCTAACTGGAAAAATGGAAAATGGGATGAAGGAAAACTTACAAAAGATCACACTGTAAAAATCAACGAATGTGCAGGTGTTCTTCAGTATGCCCAGACATGTTTTGAAGGTTTAAAAGCTTATACAACAGAACATGGTGATATTGTTACATTCCGTCCAGATTTGAACGCAGAACGTATGGAAAATTCCTGCAGACGTCTTGAAATGCCTGTATTCCCAAAAGAACGTTTTATTGAAGCAGTTCTTCAGACAATTGAAGCTAACAAAGACTGGGTTCCACCATACGGAAGCGGTGCAACTCTTTATATCCGCCCATATATGTTTGGATCAAGTTCTGTAATTGGTGTAAAACCAGCAGATGAATATCAGTTTAGAATTCTTGTAACACCAGTTGGACCATACTTCAAAGGTGGAGTTAAGCCAATCAAAGTTCGTCTTTCTGACCTTGACCGTGCAGCTCCTCATGGAACTGGTGATATTAAAGCAGGTTTGAACTATGCTATGTCACTTCATAATATTGTAGATGCCCACAACTGTGGTTATGCAGAAAACATGTACCTTGATCCTGCAACTCACACATATCTCGAAGAAACTGGTGGAGCAAACATTCTTTTCATTTCTAAAGATGGAAAACTTGTTACTCCAAAATCAGATTCAATTCTCCCATCAATCACACGTCGTTCTCTTGTAATTGTTGCCAAAGAATATCTTAAGATGGAAGTTGAAGAAAGAAAAATTCACAAGGATGAAATTGGTGATTTCGTTGAATGCGGACTTTGTGGTACAGCAGCAGTTATTTCTCCAGTTGGAGAAATTGACGACCACGGAAAGAAAATTATCTACAATGAAGGTAAACAGGAAATGGGTCCAAAACTCAAACAAATCTACGAAACACTCACAGGCATCCAGATGGGCCGCATAGAAGCCCCAGAAGGATGGCTCTATACTATATAATTATTTTCACACTAAATAATTAATATTGTATAAACAAGGATGTCAGGTCTTTTACCCCGGCATCCTTTTTTTTGCTTCAAAAAGTACATAAATACAATTTTTCAGCCACTTTGTTATATATTTTTTGCTCAAATGCTTTTACAATTAAAATTATGGGATTTAGTAAAAATTTTATATGGGGTGCTGCTACAGCCTCTTATCAAATCGAAGGAGCCTGGAATGAAGATGGAAAAGTTCCTGGCATTTGGGATGTCTTTTGCCATGAAGAAGGACATATTCATAACAACTCAACTGGTGATATAGCCTGTGATCACTATCATCATTTTAAAGAAGATGTAAAACTGATGGCCGACCTGGGGCTTAAAGCCTACAGATTTTCAATTTCCTGGCCACGAATTTTAAGTGACATAAACGGAAGTATTAATCAAAAAGGAATCGATTTTTACAATCAGCTTATTGATGAACTTCTTAAATACAATATCACTCCTTATGTAACCTTGTATCACTGGGATTTACCTTATTTTGCCTATTTACGAGGCGGCTGGTTAAATCCAGAAATTTCAGACTGGTTCGAAACTTACACAAAAGTAATTGCAGAAAACTTTGGTGACAGAGTAAAAAATTTCATCACCTTTAATGAACCATCTGTTTTTGTAGGCTGCGGTATGCTCGAGGGTTCTCATGCTCCCGGCTTAAAACTTGGAAAAAGAGATCTTTTAAACGTAGGTCACAATATCCATATGGCACACGGCAAGGCTGTCCGTACTTTGAGAAAGCTTGTTCCAGATGCAAAAATTGGAATCACCTTTGCAGAAACGCCTGCAATTCCTGTAAAAGATTCAGATTATGAAAGTGCCTATAATTCTCAGTTCCACTGTAGTAAAGAAAATATTGTCTGGTCTGGTGCTTTCTGGTGCGATCCAATCATTTTTGGAAAATACCCTGAACAGCTTCTGGAGGAATGTAAGGATATTTTCCCAGAATTCACCCAGGAAGACATGAAACTGATTAGCCAGAAAATTGATTTTATCGGTTTGAATATCTACCAGGGCCGCTATGTGGGTGACTGGAAAAGACCAGAAGGAATGGCTCACAGTGAACTTGCATGGGATATTAAACCTGATTCACTTTACTGGGGTGTAAAACATTATACAAAGCGATATAAATTGCCTGTTTACATTACAGAAAACGGTATGTCTTGCCACGATTGGGTAAGTCTTGATGGCAAAGTACATGATCCAAACCGTATAGACTTCCTCCACCGCTATCTGCTTTCTCTACGCAAAGCCGCAGAAGAAGGTTGTGATATAAGAGGATATTTCCAGTGGTCATTCATGGATAATTTTGAATGGGCTTCCGGATATAATCCACGTTTTGGAATGGTTTTCTGTGATTATCAGACCTTAAAACGTACGCCAAAAGATTCTGCATACTGGTATAAATCAGTAATTGAATCTAACGGTGATATTTTATAACTTATAATTCCTATTTTTAAGTTAAACAAAAAAACTGTCCAATTTAGTCCATTAGATTAAACTGAACAGTTTTTTTTTGTTTATAATCTTTTTCTTTTTTTATTTAATTTTTCTTAAGAATGCATCTTTAAATCCATATGACTTAAATCTTTCAAGAACTACAGCATATTCATCCATTCCCAAAGGTCCAATCAAAACCTGTTTACGTTCTCCATTTGCAGTTGGAACAATTGTAACTGGATAATTACTGCAATACTTATCTACAATACTTTGAATATTATCATCAGAAGAAAGAACTGCAAGCTGGATGTAGTAAGAACACGATTTCAAATCTTTAAGTCCATCTACCATATATTTTTTATATGTTTTTTCATATGTTTTTGTATTTCCAGATTTTTCTTCAGTCTTTTCTTCTACCTTTTCTAAATCCTTTGTTTCAAGAATTTCTGTTTCTGCTACAACTTCTTCTGTTTCACTTTCTAAAACAGAATCTTCATTTGCAAGAGGAGGATTTGAATCTACTGGAACAAGAACAATGGCTTCATATTCTTCTTCACTTTCAGATTCTTCTGTAGTTTCGCTTGTTTCTTCTACTACTTCTACTTCTTCTGTAACCTCTTCAACCTCTTCGGCAAAAAGCTCTTCTTCAACTGCTTCAGATGAACTTTCTTCTGTCTCTTCAGTTTCAAAAGAATCTGCAGCAACTTCTTCCTTAGCTTCAGTCAGTTCTGGAAGTTCTTCACTTGCAACTGCCTCCTCTTCAAGAGGCTCTTCAGGAATATTCTGAACATCTTCCTCTTCTACCATTTCTTCATCAGCTAGATCAGGACTTTCTTCCTCTGCAAGATTCTCCGCAGCTTCTTCTTCCACAAATTCATCGGCTATTGTTTCTTCTTCAGCCTCTTCTTCTGGAACTTCTTCAATTGCAGCTTCCTCTTCTGCTACTTCTTCTTCAGCAGCTTCTTCCTCAATTGCAGGTAGTTCTTCGCTAATTTCTTCTTCAATTGCAGGTTCTTCTTCATCTTCTTCTATATATTCTTCAGGAATATCTTCTTCGGCAAATTCTTCTTCTGCAATTTCTTCAGGAATATCCTCTTCTACAAATTCTTCCTCTGCAATTTCCTCTTCAGGTTCAAGGCTTTCTTCAACAATTTCCTCTTCCTGTGGAGCTTCTTCTTCGGTAATTTCTTCTTCAGGAACTACAGATTCTTCTTCAAGCTCTTCAAAATCTTCTTCTGTTTCTTCGATTTCAGTTTCTTCTGGAATAGCTTCCACGCTTTCTTCTGTGGTACTTTCTTCTACAGGAGTTTCTTCTACAGGAGTTTCCTCTGTCGAGTTTTCTTCTGCTATATCTTCAGCTTCTTCTGCAGGAGCCTCTTCTATATCTTCAAATGCATCTTCAGATTTCTCTTCAATAGGACTTTCTTCTTCAAACTCAACAGCAGCCTGATTCTGTTTTGTAATAACTGCAGTACCGTAAACTCTATCATCCTGACCAGAACGCTTGGTTATCTTTACGATATTATTGGCATCTTTATCAATCCCAAGAGCAGCTGCCGCTTCTGGTGAAAGCATAATTGCAACACCTTCAGAAGGATCTAGGGCACCAATAACAAGTAAATCTACAGTAGTTTCTCCACTTATATTTGCCACAGTAATAATATCTCCAGGAAGATAACCTACAGTCTTAGCAAACAACCCCTGAGGAAAAACTCCATCATCAACAACAACGGCTCTACCATCAAGGGATGGACTGAAAGATGCAAACATCAAACATGAAGCAACTACTACCAAGACCTTTGTAATTACACTATTGAATTTATTTTTCATTTCCCTACCCATCCTTAGGCTTTATAAGCATTTAATGCTTTATTTATTTCTTTAACCAGACTTAGAGAAACCTTCTTCAAGTCAGTTTTTACATTTACTATTTTGATATTGTCGAAACTTTTATTAGCGATTGTCTTACCAGTATTTGTTTTTGCAATTGTAAAGTTTATTTTTTCCAAATCAGAATTCTTACTTGTTGTTTGATCTGTTCTAGTAAAAAATAAATTAATCTGAACAAAATATTCAGAACAACCTTCAAAGGCCTCCCTAATTCCTGCCTTAAAAAGAAGATCATCCTGACCATCAGAATTAGACATTGCAGCATCTGAATTTGTAACAATATATCCTGATTCAAAAAATGAGTTCAAAACTTCATCTTCAATAACCAAAGACTGTTCTGTTACAATACTTGATGTCTGGTCATGCTGAACAACTTGAAAGCTAATTTGTTTTGCAAAAGCATGTGATGCAAACATTACAATAAAACAAACAGTAATTAATCTTTTAAGTTTCCCCATAGAAACACCCCAAAAATATTTATCGACTATCATTTACTTCATCGGAATATTTTGCCTTTAGTTTAGAGATTTTTATCATAAGATTGAGATTTTGTTGCTACTATGCTAAAATTAAATCGGGTTTGGGAAAATGGATAAAAGAATATACATCATTGGAGCGGGTTTTGCAGGTCAAACCATTGCCGATGATATCAAACGTAAAAAAATCTTTGGAAAAGTAAACGCCTTTATAGATGATAATAAAGATTTAATTGGAACTACAATTGACGGTATTCCTGTTTTAGGTCCAATAAGTGGTGTTACTTCAATTCTTTCAAATTCAGATTTAGATGAAGCAATTATAGCAATTCCTTCCGCACCCACAGAAAGAATCCGCGAAATTTACGAAACTCTTACAAAAAACGGTTTTTCTCATATAAAAATCCTTCCAGGCATAAGTCAGGTAGTTACTGGAACCGCCCATTTAGTACAAACTCGCGAAATAGATCCTCTTGATATTTTAGGACGTACTCCAGTCACAATCAGCCTTAAAGAAAGCTTAAATTACCTTCGTGGAAAAAGAGTTTTAATTACCGGGGCTGGTGGTTCAATCGGTTCAGAATTAGCACGTCAGCTTTTATCTGGAGGTGCTGAAAGACTTTATCTTTTTGGCCATGGAGAAAACTCAATCTGCCAGATTTACAGAGAGCTCCGCCTTTTACAATCAGAAGGAGTTGGTGAAAAAGCAACTATTGTTCCAATTATTGGAGATATGAGGGATAAAGAATACGTTGATTACATCATTAAAAACACAAAATGTAATGTAATTTTCCACTGTGCAGCCTATAAACATGTTCCAATGATGGAAGAAAATCAGGTTGCGGCAATTGAAAACAACGTATTTGGAACAAAAAACCTTTTAGACTCCAGCCTTAAATACAAGGTTGACCGTTTTGTTTTGATATCAACAGATAAAGCAGTTTCTCCTGTTTCAGTTTACGGAGTTTCTAAAATGCTCTGCGAAAAACTTGTTCTGGATGCTGCAAAATCTGCAAGTCAAAATCAGGCTATTATGTTTGTAAGATTTGGAAATGTTCTTGGAAGCCGTGGCTCTATCCTCCCTCTTTTCCAGAATCAAATAAAAACTGGTGGACCAATCACCGTTACAGACGAAAATATGGTCCGCTTTTTTATGACCATTCCAGAAGCCTGTTCTCTTGTATTGCAAACTGGTGGTGTTGGTGAAAATGGAAAATCGTACCTTCTGGATATGGGGGAACCAATCAAAATTATTGATTTAGCCAAACAAATCATCAAATTTTCAGGACTTGAACCTTACAAAGACATTGATATTAAAATTGTAGGAGCAAGAAAAGGTGAAAGATTGATTGAACCACTTTGGCTGGAAGAAGAACATCCAACCCAGACCAAGTATAAAAAACTTCTTACTCTGGATAATAAAGAATACGATTCAAAAAGACTTTCAAAACTTCTTGAAGAGCTGTATCCAATTTGCTTCTATACACCAGCAAAAGAGTCAGATTTTAGAAATCGTGATAAACTTATAAAGATATTGTGTGATGATTGCAAAAGCCTTAAAGACTTTTACGAAGAAATCAAAAACGATAATCAAAAAAGAACCGATTTATTATAAAAGGATTTAAATATGGCAGAAATAAAAGTTCCCTTTCACAGAGCTGCAATTACAAAGGCCGAAGAAGATGCCGTTTTGGATGTTTTACGTTCCGGCTGGCTCACAACAGGCAAGTACGCTCTGGAGTTTGAAAAAAAATTTTCGGCTGCCCTAACTTGTCCGGACGACCAGGAAAAAGGCCGTGACCCCATCATCAGTCTTGCTGTTAATTCAAATACCTCCGGCATGATTCTGGCAATGGAAGCATGTGGCGTAAAAGCAGGTAATGCCGTAATCACCACACCTTATACTTTTGTTTCAACTGCCGCTTGTGCCCGTCACCTGGGAGCAGATGTTTATTTTGCAGATATAGAAAAAGATTCCTACAGCATAGACCCAAATAAAATAGAAGAAATCTTAAAAAAAGATGCTAAAAATGGCCACAAGGTACAGGCAATTGTGCCGGTTCACATTGCTGGAAATGTCTGCAACATGAAGGCTATTCTGGAACTGGCAAAAAAATATTCCACTCCAGACCACAAAATATATGTTATAGAAGATGCGGCCCACTCCTTTCCTTCAAAAACTTCTCTTGGTTTTGCAGGTGCAATTGGAGATGTGGGTGTTTTTTCTTTCTATGTTACAAAGACAATTACCACTGCGGAAGGTGGAATGGTTTGTACCAGAAACCCAGACCTGGCAAAACGTATGACAGTTATGCGCATGCACGGAATGGACAGAACTACCTGGGATCGTTACACTTCTCCACGAGCATCTTGGGAATATGACATTATTGCACCAGGCTACAAATTCAATCTTCCAGATTTATTGGCTGCTCTTGGTTGCTGTCAGGTAGACCGGGCAAATCTCTTTTTTGAACAGAGAAAAAAGATTGTTGAAAAATATAATAAGGCCTTCTCAAAACTGGACTTTATCCAGCTTCCCCCTGATGGCGAAGGAAATGCCTGGCACCTTTATTTATTGCGTATAATTCCAGAAAAACTTACTATAAGCCGTGAAGAATTTGCAAAAAAGATGCAGGCAGCAGGACTTGGAATTTCGGTTCACTTTATCCCAATCTTCCATTTCACCTACTGGAAAGAACTCTACCCAGATTTTACAGCAGAAAACTACCCACAGGCAGAAGATCATTATCAAAGAACAATCTCAATTCCTCTTTATCCAGATATGACAGAGGATGCAGCCCAACTGGTAATTGATACAGTCTCTCAAATAGGAATGGAAAACAGGAAATAATATGGCAACAAAAAAAACTGCAGGCAAAAAACTAATTCGTTCTCTTGATACAACAGGTTTTTACACTGATTATGATAGAGCAGGATCTTTGTTTGCGGCTTTAATTCGTAGCCCTGCCCCAGCCGGAAAAGTTTTAAACATTTCAATTCCAGATTTGCCAGCCGACTACGTACTTTACACTGCAAAAGATATTCCGGGCGATAAAATACTTAAAATTGGTGATTTTGAAAGTAAGATTTTCGGTTTTGACGATATTTCTTATGCTGGAGAACCACTAGGAATTTTGATTGGTCCAGATGAAAGCGTAATTACAGAACTTTTAGAAAAAGTCTCAATCGATTTAGATGTGAAAAACCTTGAATCCGCCCTGCACAATGTAATTACAAATCAAAATAAACAGGAAGAAGCAGAAAACTTTACAGAAGTTCTTGAGCAGATAAATGACATGCCTTCCCTTGATACAGTAATTTCTGAATCAGGAATCGAAGAAAATCCAAATATCACACTTGCCAGCCGCGAAGTAAAATACGGACTTTATCAAAATAAGTCGGTAGCAGAAGCTGATAAAGAACTCTTCAACGACAAGAGCCTTATAACAAGTAATACTTGGAAACAATCTTTGGAATCTCCAAAATGGAAAGAAACAGAAGGTGCTTTTGCATACATGGAAGGTTCAAATCTCCACATTTACGTTCCAACAAAATGGACCAGTCTAACTCAAAAACTCCTTTCCCAAGTTCTTTCTATAAAAATTGAAAATATATACATCCACAAAACAAAGGTTTCTGGAACATATCCAACAGGACTATGGAGAACCAGTATCATAGCGGCTCAAACTGCTCTTGCAGCATACCTTTCAAAGAAACCAATTAAATTAGTTTTAACACAGAAAGAACAGGATTATTACCTAAAGCCTGGAGTTCAAACTCAAATTAAATACCAGAGTGCTCTTGATGATCAGGGACACCTTTCTGCCTTAAAAGTTTTGATAGATATTGATGTTAGATGCGGAAATCCTTTTGTACAAGAAATTACAGACCGAATTACAATTGCGGCATGTAACTTTTACAAACCAAAAAATCTCTATATACATACAAACACCCATACTTCCAAAAATCCGCCTACAACAATTTCTCTAAAAGTTGTAGATTCACAATCGTTTTTTGCAATTGAAAATGAAATACAAAAAATTTGTAATATAACTCAGCAGCTTCCAGATGAAGTAAGGCTTTTGAATTGTCAGCAGGACAAAAAAAATAAAGCTCAGGAATTCCCATTCGAAATAGAAGCAGAAAACTTTGATAAATTACTAGAAAGTGTAATTAAAAATGCAGATTTTAATCGAAAATATGCTTCCTTCCATATGGAGGCTATAGATAGAACCGAAAAAGACAGTAAACCTTTCTTTGCCCTTCCTTTACGTGGAATTGGACTTGCAAGTGGTTATGTAGTTTCTGGCTACAAAGGAAGTACGGCCTTCCCTTATGATCAAAAAATTGAAGTTACTCTAAACACTGATGATAAACTTGTAATTCATAGTCCAAAACCATCAGAAGTTATTCAGGAAATTTGGAAAAAAACTGCAACAGAAATACTTCAAATCCAAAAGCAGAATGTAATTATTAACTCAGACTTCAACATTGATGAACTTCCAGAAAACCCAGAAGAGTTAAATTCTTCAATTGGTGTAATGAATGAACTTATAAAAAAATGTTGCCAGGAAATTCAGAAAAAGCGTTTCCACCAGGCTCTTCCAATTACTTCCAAAAAAAGCCTGCCAAGAAGCACAAAAGCAAAGTGGGATAAAGAAAACTTTACAGGTGACCCTTTTATTACAAAATCGACGGCAGCTACAATTGTAGAAGTTCAGCTTGATACCTATACTTATAGCGAAAAAATAAATGGAATTTGGATGGCCGTAGATTGTGGTGAAATTTTTGATGAAGCTGCCGCAATCAGAACAATCAAACTTGAAATACAGCAGGAATTGGGCATGCTTGTAAAAGGAAAGACCGTAAGCTGCGACTCAATCAAAATTAATTTTATAAACTCAAACAATAAATCGGGACAGATTGGAGGTCTTGTTCATAACACCCTTCCAGCAGCCTTTGCATCTGCACTTTCTTTAGCCCTTACAAAGCAGGTAACTGAATTACCTTGTACAGAAAGCCAGCTTTTCCAGTTGATTAAGGATAGAACAAATAATCAGCAAGGAGAAAACAAATGAAAATTCCTGTAATTCTAAACGGAACAAAAACAATTTTAGAAGCTAATGCAGAAGATTCTCTGATGAAGGTTTTACACAAAAATGCCTGCCTTACAGTAAAAAATGGTTGCGGACAAGGTTTTTGTGGTTCTTGTACAGTTTTGCTAAATGACATTCCGGTTGGATCTTGTAAAATACCAGTTGGAATTGTAAAAGGAAATGATATTGTCACGCTAGATTATTTTGCAAAAACCGAAGAATACGAGCTTATCATGCAGGGATTTAACAAGGCTGGAATCAAACTTTGCGGTTATTGTAACGCTGGCAAAATTTTTGCTGCATATCAAATTCTAAAAATGCCTAAAATTCCAACTCGCGAAGAAATTTCTGAAAGTGTAAAAAATCTTGCCCCATGTTGTACAGACTTAGATACTTTAGTAAATGGCATTATTCACGCTATTTATTTTTCAAATAAAAAGATAAAGAGAGTTACCTGATGTCTAAAACAGTCCTATATGCAAAAAATACTTATGAATTAATAAAAATTCTCAATAATAATGCTGGAATTCAGGTGGTTGGCGGTTGTAGTCAAATTGAAGAATTACCAGAAAAATTTGTATCAACACATGGAATAAAAGAACTTTCCCAAATAGAACGCCACGAAAGATATATAAATGTTGGACCTGGAGCAACTTTGGCAGAATTACTTGCTCTTCGCTCTCATCTTCCTCCTATTTTATCTGAAGCCTTATACACAATTGCAAATCCTTCTATAAGAAATATTGCAACTATAGGCGGAAACATTTGTGCAAAAGACCATCATCATACTCTTTTTGCACCACTTATGGCTCTGGATACTAAATTAGAATTCCGTAATCAAAATGAAACAAGAACAGAAAATATAAAAAATTTTAAGGGCGTTCCAGAAGGTTTTATTCTTTCAAATATAAAAATTCCTCTTTTGGATGCAGGACTTTCTATTTTCCGCAGAATTGGTCACGAAAAAAAGATTTCAAAACGCTCTGCTTCATTTGCATTCCTAGCTGATACTGAAAAAAATTCTCTTCTTAAAATTCACCTGGCCTTTGCAGGTCCCTTCACCTTTACCAGTAAGGACTTTGAAAATGCTATGATTGGAAGACGTCTTCCTCTTTCTCAGAAGGATGTAAATGAAATTGAAGATTTAATTACAAAAGAATTTGAAAAAGTAGCACAAGACCAGATGATTTCAGATGTAATGAAACAACAGTTCATCAACTTGGCCCGCTACTCTTTTGAACAACTAACATAATTTTGCTTCGCAAAACTAGCGGATAAACATGCAGTCACCATAAGAAAAGAATTTATACTTATTTTCCACAGCTTCTTTGTAGGCACTTAGGATATGTTCTCTTCCGGCAAAAGCACTTACCAGCATAATTAAAGTACTTTCTGGTGTGTGGAAGTTTGTAAACATTTTATCTACAACCTTAAATTCAAAACCCGGATACATAAAAATTGATGTAGAAGATGTTCCTGCATGAACCCATTCACCATTCTGCCCAGGCTTAAGACCAGACTCTTCCAGCTTCTGGGCGGCAGATTCCAGAGTTCTTACACTTGTAGTTCCAACAGCAAGAATTGGACGACCCTGAGACTTAGCCTTGTTGATTGCATCGGCAGTTTCTTTTGGAATTGTATACCATTCTTCATGCATCTTATGATTTTCAATCTGATCTTCACGTACAGGAAGGAAAGTTCCAAGACCAACATGCAAAGTTACAAAATGACGTTCAATTCCTGCCTTATCCAGACGTTCCAGCATTTCTTTTGTAAAATGCAAACCTGCTGTAGGACAAGCCGCAGAACCAGTCTGATCTGCATAAACATTCTGATAGCGTTCAGAATCTTCTTCTGTATCACCACGTTTAATGTAAGGTGGAAGAGGAATATGACCGTTACGTTCAAACCAGTCTTCATCAATTGCAAAATCAAACTTCATTGCACGGAATTCAGTACCGGCATTTCCAGGAACATCAACTATGGTACCTATTGTTCCATCAGGAAATTTATAATGCATACCAGGCTTCTGTTTTTTGGCAGATTTTACCATTGTATTCCAGATTGTACATTCTTTATCAATCGTATTCAGAAACATAAATTCCTGCTCACGGCCTGTAGTTTCTTTTATACCATAAACACGGGCACGACGTACTCTGGAATTATTAAAAATCATTAAAGTATCAGGAGTGATTAAAGATGGAAGATCATCCATCATATGATGTTCTACCTGGCCGCTTGCACGGTCCAAAAGCATAAGTTTATCCTGTCCACGAACTCCACTTGGATGCTGGGCAATTAATTCTTCAGGTAAATCAAAATTAAAATCAGAAGTTAACATAGGCACAGTTTAGCATAAATCAAAAAGATTGTGAAATGCAGTCACAGTATAAGATTTCCGTGTTCAGGGCTTACGGATTATAATAATTCACTCAAAAAAATGGCTTCCAGTCGTAAAATCGTCTTATCGAAACCGCGGACTCGTCCGCTACACGCTGATTATCCTTGAAATTATATACGTTTGCCGCCAGAGCGGTAGCATAATCACAACCACCCGTCAAACGGGTGGTTTGCTCTTAGCCTA
>SAMEA3663057__coassemble_310_pt1 | contig 13277 bp, 12 predicted proteins | sample SAMEA3663057__metabat2_low_PE_007 | metagenome-assembled genome bin SAMEA3663057 (sample SAMEA3663057) | pig gut metagenome | biome: pig gut; feature: pig-associated habitat; material: faeces | place: France | collected 2012
ACTCGAGACTTAAAATAGATGGCGAAATTTAAGCCATCTATTTTAAACGTTCGTTAAAAATATTGAAACAATGGCTTTTTTTTGTGTATAGTTAGCTTGCATCCATGTAGTACAACTAGCAGGGCTATTTATTGGAGTTTTTACAGGAGGTTTTCTATGAAAAAACACAGTTTTATTTTCGTAATCTTTACTTTGATATTTACAATTATTTCATGTCAGCCTACAACAACCGTAATTGTTATAGATTCAAGTGCAAGCCAGGATACAAGTGAAAGTGTAAATGAAATATCCCTGTCTGACGGAAACTGGCAATATACACAAAATGTTACATTAGCAGAACAAGAAGTTACAAACAGAAAATATAAATACACAAGTACTAGAGTAACTGTTCTTAATTTTACAGTTAAATCAGGTGAAATAAAATCTATTCAATCAGGTAGCGTAAACCAGGCTGGTTTAATAACTGGAAATATTGAAAATGCAAAAGCCGATTTTAAAACAACTGATAGAATTACAGGCAGTTCAACAGCAGTTAATAATAACGGGTATTTTACAAGTTCTCTTGAAGTTCCAGAATCTGGAAATGCCTTGTATATTATGCTTTTGAATTCATATTTACCATCATCTTCTACATCATCTACAACAAGTACAAGTAATACTGCAGCCGCAAACGCACCAAGTGTTACCGATACTTATGATATAAAAACTAACAGCAATAAAACAAAATATAGACTAAACTACAAAACCCTGCCAGAAAACTACACAAGTGCAGAAATTACTTTTGTAAAGCAATAGGAATTCAATTCAGAAATCTTAAATCTTGATATTCCAATTCTAGGCCTTTGTTACGGTCACTACATTGTTCAGCTTGGTTACAATGGAAGTTATTATTATAAAGAAGTTACCACTTCAGAATCTGACTTGGCACAAGTGTATGTCAATCCATCCTTAGTTCCTAATTCTCAAACTACAAATAAAAGAAATGCTCAAAATACAAAATACCTAGTAATTACAACAACTCCATATTCTGATGGCTCTACATATAAATCTTATCAATAATACATCAAACAATAATCAAACAGTCTGCTCCAGAGTTTTATTCATCTCACTGGAGCAGACTGTTTTTTATGTAGTTGAAAAATGAATTGTGTAGTATACTTTTTCTATGCCTACGGTATTCAATGAAAAAGGATACAAGTTTTTCTTTTTCTCTAATGAAGGAGACCTGGAATGGATTTTTCTTTGAATAATGCAAAAGCTCAGAAAGTTTGGTTTGACGACGAGAACTTATGGTTATTATTAATTGATGGACGCCAGCTTTCGCTTCCTCTTATATACTTTCCAACTCTTTTTAATGCAAAACCAGAAGAACGTAATACGTGTGAATTAAGTGGTGGTGGCATTGGTATTCATTGGGATAATCTTGATGAAGATTTATATGTACCAAATTTACTTATGGGCATAACAGATATTAACAGAAAAAATAAAACTGCTTAATTTTTTCACCTCTACTCTTGACAACAAACAGAGTAAGCGTTATATTCTTCAACGCTAAAAAAAATCGTTTTTTTTGGCATTTGGAAGTTACATTTTTGTTATCTCAAAAGCATGCGTGCAGATGAATATGGACGTTCATCGGTATGTTTAGATGCATTTTGTAACAAGGAACTTCCATGCCAAAATCTAATGCATATTTTTGTGACCTCTCTGGTTACAGAAAAGCCCTTCTACAAATCGCAGAAGAAAATAATCTAAACATTCTAAAAAATGACGGTTCTCTAAAATACCCGGGAAACGACTGCGGGCTTTCAAACCAGACCTGGTTTAACTGCATAAACGGATTATACGCCCCACAGCCACAAAATTTAAGAAAAGTTCTTATTGCTTTGAAGGCAAATCTTTCACAATCACAAAAACTTATGGCCTACCTGGGAACAGGCTTTTCAAATCTGCCTTATGACCAGGCCTTTATCGCATGCCTTAAATCCCACAAGTACAAAAACTGGTTCGATGTTGCAGAATATATCGAATGTAAAACCGGCCTTTTCCTCGAAGAAAGTGCATAAAAATCAAACACCATTTGATGAATTAACTTTTTTATAAAAATATACTTCATAACATAAGGATTAATCAAAAGGAGTAATTTATGGAAAAAAGAGAAGAAACTAACACTTTAGTACTTTTGGATGGATGGAGATCATTTCTCATTTACAAAACCTTCAAAGCTATGGGCTTCGAATTAAATTTTGCAGGTCTTATTCAAACAATTCTTACTGCCTTGGCCACAAACCTTCAGACACACTTCGTTAACAAACTGGGCTTCCGCACTGCATTTATAGGTCTTCCAAAAACCATTGAAGATCCTATATTAAAAGAGTTTCTTAGCAAACTGCAGGAGAACAACATCATCATTTCATCTGCACCTTTAGAAGCAGGAAAGGAAAAAGGAATGGATTCTCGTCTTCAGGAATATTGTACAAACATGGTCACACAGGTTGAAAAAATTATTCTTATAAGTGGTGATGGAGATTTCGCAAATTTCATTAAAGAACTCAAATTAAACTATAACAAGGATACCATTCTGGTCTCTACAGAACTTCCAGAGTACAATCTTCATCTTTCAAAAAAATTAATAGATGCTTGCTCTGACTATATTGATCTGTCAAAACTTACCGCTAATACTTCAATTTTTACTCCAGTAAAAAATGTATCCCGATTGCAGAATACAATAATTCAGGCAAGTGAAGCAAAAGCAAAACAACAAAAAACACCTTTAATTACACAAATGCAGAATCAGCAGACTTCTGGAAGAAAAACTTACGTTGTGGTGAAAAAAGCTGTCTTCCCAAAACTTTCAACCGAAGTAATTACAAAGGCTATTAATTACACCATCGCTTACAAAGAAAGACGTTGTTCAAAAAGACCTTCTTGGATCTCACTCGACTCTCTGCAGAAAAGTCTGTCTTTACAGGGATTTAATTTATCGCAGATAGAAATTTACAGGCAGCTTCTTTTACACAAAGAGAACTTTTTTGTTTCAACTTACAGAACTGCAAAAAATGAAACATTAACAACAGTATCGTTAATAAAACAGCAGCAGGTTAATTACGCTGTTTAAACACATTTTACCAAAAGGAGGGCCATATGGGCTGGGGAAAATTAACAGATTTAGCTGACGAGTATGGTATCAATTCTGACGAGGTAGAAGAGTACCTCGAAAAATTACGAGACAAGGGTTCAGATATCCCGGATGTGTGGGACGAGATGGACGACGACGAGAAAGAATCTCAAGTTGATGCCATATACGACCGATGCGACCTGGATAACCCCGACCGTTGGGGTACTCCGTCTCAAGATTAATTTTTTTAAAGGATTTTTATGAATGAGTCAGATAAGATTTACGAAGCTTTTAAAAACAGCATTCTGTTGCAGGAAACAGAGATTTTTGAAGCTATGGAAAATCACCACAAAGATTTTCTGTTACAAAGCAAGGATGGTGTTCTTGAATTCTATGCTTTACTTGCCTGTTCCAACCCCAAAATTCAAAAAAGGCTTATAAATTATCTGCCATTCGTAAAAAATCCTGTTCCGGATTGGATTCTAAAATAGAATACCATATGGTATAATTAGCAACATTAGAAGAAAGGTTTAATCATGAAAATCAAAAACATCAAAGTTACAAAATTATTTGGTCTAAAAGGTAACAATTTCGACATTGATTTATATCCTAAATCACCTGTTTCAATAATTTTTGCTCTCAATGGAGTGGGAAAAACCTCTTTAATCAGGCTTGTGGATGCAGCCTTACCAGAAAAAAAAACTGTATTTCTCAAAGGTATTGAGTTTTCTACTAAACCTGTAATCAAATACACAGTTTTAGACCAGATTCTCTTTGAAAACCTTACACTCACTTTTGACAACGAAGAATGCCTTACCATAAAAAGATGTTCAGAAAAAGACGGCAAGTTAAAAAAATTTGATGAAACCTTTATTTCAGAACTCCCTCACGATAAAGACGGTTTTTATCTTCCAATCACTTATAGCTGGAAAAACAAAGATGGTTCTCTTCTCGAAGGAAAATTCTATTTTACAAACGAAATTTCAGAAAAACTTTCTGCTGAACTTAAAACAAATCCAGAATCAAAAAATCTTTTCTTCACCAATGAAAACACTAAAACTCAAACCTATCTTTCAGAATTCGCAACAAAAAAAATCATTGAAGATGATGCAAAAGACCCGAACTTAAGAGAAATTTTCTCGATAAATAAACTTTATTCTTTATCATCAAATATTATTCTTGCAAATCGGGAATACAACAGAATATCTTCCGGCCTAGTTGAACGACAAAAAAATTCGGGGCTTACTCTTACTCATTTTGAAACTTATGAACTGGATACTGTAGGTCTGTCCCCAAATGATATCATACATCTCTACAATGAACTCAAAGAAAAACAGAATTCAGGACGTGACATCAATTTTGATGAACTGTTCATAAACAAGTTCCAGGATCTGACAACTACTTATATTCCATACACACTTCCAGACAAAGTTTCAAACATCTGTCAGGAAATTCTGAAAACAAAAAAAACTGAAAAAGATTTAGAAGAATTTTTAACCATAATCAACAATAATTTTGCCCTAACAGACAAGTACCTTGTTTATAATGAAGAAAAAGGAATAATTGCAAAATTCTATGCCGATTCATTTGGTGAAGACGCTCCTGATCTTGATGTTAGCAAACTGTCCGCTGGTGAGAAGAATTTAATTTCACTCTTTTATGAACTGATTTTCAAAAATAATAAAAACTCTCTTATCTTTATCGATGAACCAGAAGCAAGTTTACACATCGACTGGCAACGCATTCTGCTGGAAAATATAAGTAAAATCTGCGAAAAGAAGAATATTCAAGCTATTGTCACAACACATTCTCCAAGTGTAGTAAGTAACTTTACCCTGATGATGTCTGAAATGCTTATACAGGACGAGTAAAATGGATAACAAAAAATCTGCAAAACAAGGTTCACAAAGCATAAAAGCAACTTCTGTTGAAAATATAAACGAAAGCATTCAAACTCATACAGTAGAAAAAGTTCTTTTCGTTGAAGGCTCTCTTGATAAAAAGATTTACAAAAGTTTTTGTCCTCCTGAAAGTAAAATCGATGTAGTAAATGTAGTGAATGATTATTTAATAAAGGAAGAAAATCTTGTAGAAAAAAATGATTATTACAAAGTCAATAATGAAATCAGAAATATAAGAAACCTTAAAACCCCAGACAATAACACAGTTGCTCCATGTACAGCAATTCTGTTTCTTCTAACAAAATACTCCAACAAAAATAAGAGTAATAAACTTTACCTTGGAATTATTGATAATGATTATAATTCCAACAGAATTCAGGATGTCCTTTCAGCATGTAAAGAATCTGGCATAATTCCTGAAAATTCAAAACTAAATCAAAAAGATATTCAACAACATTTTACAACAACAAACGAAACAAATGATTTAGAAACTCTTATTCTCAAGTACAATCCAGAAATCTTTTACAATAAACTACTACCAGAAAATATCCCAGAACTTATTAGAAATGCAAAAGAAAAAGCCTGTGAAATAGGATACCTGCGATATGAATCAGCAAAACAAGAAAGGCTTAACGATAAACATTATATTAATTTCAATGTTTTAAAAGATAATAATGGGGAGCCCTTTTTTTTGACTTATAAAGAAATTTCAGATGCAGATAATCCACAACTCAAACTTTATGAAGTCTTAAACTCAGACCCAGACTTTAATCTACAGGCCTGGGGGAATATCTGGGGAAAAAATTACCTTTCAAGCGATATATTAGTAAAAACATGGGAAAAATATGTCCGTGGTCACGATTTTACAGCCATTCTGGCAGTTCTCATATTTGAACTAATACAACAAGATGGAGTAATTTCTTCCGAACAAACCGATTCTGAAGAAGCTGAAATTTCAGATTTAGAAAACGCTGAAATCAGACAAATTTATGAAAAAATCGTGTATATATTGAACAACTACACCACCCCATCTAAATTTACAGAATCAACAGTTTACAAATTTTTAAAAAAATTTTCTTCACTACAAGATTCAAAAACCTGACTTTCAGGGCTTCCGCATTATAAACAAAAATCCCGATTTTTTGGTTCCCAGTCACGGTTACGTGATTCAATTCGCTCTATTCCCCATTCCTAGAATTTTCACTATAATCCTTATATGGCACGTTCAAAGATTGTAGTTTTAGATTTTGGAAGCCAGTACGCACACCTTATTGCAAAACGCTTCCGTATGTTAGGTTATTATTCAGAAATTGCCCTTCCTTCTACAGATTTATCTGCTTTTGAAAATTGTAAGGGTATAGTTTTTTCCGGCGGACCTTCATCTGTATACGATGAAAAAGTTCCGGAATTCAATTCAGAAATCTTAAATCTTGATATTCCAATTCTGGGCCTTTGTTACGGTCACTACATTGTTCAGCTTGGTTACAATGGTAAAGTTGGCAAGGCAGATGTAGGTGAATTTGGTTTTGCCCAGTTAAATTTTGCAGACGGCATGAATGGTTCTTCCGCAAAGTGTCCACTTTTCAAGGGCGTTGAAGGTAGTCAGCAGGTTTGGATGAGTCACCAGGATGGAGTTCTTTCCATGGGTGATGGTTTTGAAGTTGTTGGTTCAACAAAAGACTGTCCTTTCGCTGCAACTCAGAATCTTTTAAAAAAACGCTTTAGTCTTCAGTTCCACTGCGAAGTAAAAGACACTCCTTGTGGAAACCAGATTTTCCAGAACTTTGCAGACTACTGTGGAATGGAAAAGAACTGGGATCAGGATACTGTATTAAATATCATTCTTGAAAATATCAAAAAAGAAGCTGGCGATAAAAACGTTCTGCTCTTCCTTTCTGGCGGTGTAGATTCAACTATTGCATTTGCACTTTTGAACAAAGCTCTTGGTCAGAATAGAGTTCTTGGTCTTCATATTGATAACGGTTTTATGCGTAAAAATGAATCTGCCCAGGTTGCAGAAGCCTACCACAAGTTTGGTTTCAACAACTTTATTGTAGAAGATGCTTCTGAAAGTTTCTTAAAAGCAATTTCCGGCCTTACAGACCCTCAGAAAAAACGTATGGCTGTTGGAGAAAACTTCATTACTGTTCGTAACGAAGTAGTTGCAAAACAGCATCTTGATGATAATAAATGGCTTTTGGCCCAGGGTACTCTTTATCCTGATATCATTGAATCTGGCGGAACAAAAAATTCTAACACAATTAAAACTCATCATAACCGTGTTTCAGGCATTCAGGAGCTTATTGCAAAAGGCCTGATTATTGAACCAATCCGCGATCTTTATAAAGATGAAGTTCGTTCCATCGGTAAAAAACTTGGACTTTCTGACCAGCTTGTAATGCGTCATCCTTTCCCAGGTCCTGGTCTTTCTATAAATGTACTTTGTAATGATGGAAAAGCAAATCCAAAGGATGAAGAAGAACTGATTCTTGCTCAGAAGGAACTGGATGCTATTAAATTAGACATGTTCTGCGAAAAATGCTCTGCACATCTCACCCGCGATGTACTTCCAGTTCGTTCTGTTGGTGTTCAGGGCGATTTCCGTACTTACCGCTTCCCTGCTCTTCTTACCTTTGCTGATGAAGGAAACGGCTTCTACCACTTCCCAGGCAAACGTGAAAAGATTGAAGAATGTTCATCAACAATCACAAATGCTGCAAAATTCATTAACAGAACTTGTATTAAACTTTATCAGAATCCAGAAATTAAAAATGAAGATTTGAAACTTCAAAAAGGATATTGTGACAAGGCAAGACTTGATCAGCTGCGCGAAGTTGACAACATTGTACTGACAGAACTTCACAAATCTGGCTGGTATGACAAAATCTTCCAGCACCTTACAATTGATTTACCATATGCAAGCTGCAAAGATCATGCATCCTTTGTTTTAAGACCTGTTATTTCAGAAGATGTTATGACTGCAAGATTTGCAATGCTGCCAAAAGACGTGATGGAAAACATAGTCCACCAGATTGCAGAATTGCCATTTGTAGATGCACTATATTTTGATGCTACTAATAAGCCTCCTGCTACTTTTGGGTGGGAATAACAATTTTTTGCATGGATGCAAAAAATTGTTTAGGAGTTTTGTTTGTAAACAAACAAAACTCCGCACATCTTATACCTAAATGAAAAAGGCGACGTCCTTGTCGCCTCCACCGCAACATCCTTGTCGCCTTCTACAATCTAGCTTCTACCTTTTTATTTCTGATAATTTGTAACAGCTTCTGTAATTAATGGAATCAGCTGTTTTTTTCTAGAAACAACGCCCTGAAGGTAGAATACGTTATCCTCCATCTTTGGCCAGCTTATAAATGGCTCAAATTTCGAATCGTAATCTATCAAAAGGAGACTAGAAAGTTTTGTAATATCTGTAACAAGCAGACAAGAGAAGAGAGCCTTGTGAGCACGACGTTCAAGAGCAAGCTCCTTCATAAAGTCGGCCTTGCGGTCCATAACTTCCTTAGGATTTCCAACTTCAATCTGACTGGCTGTATATGAAACCTTACCTTCAACATATTCCTTCATATCCTGGTGGATTAAATCAGAAGCTTCACGCCCCTTGATATTACTTCCTGCAATCAGAATTTCATTTCCCAACTGCTTGTAGTCTAAATCTGTAATTCCAGAAAGATATTCCACCATATCCCGGTCCACATCTGTTGTTGTGGCAGACTGCAAAATCAAAGTATCAGACAAAATTCCGCAGAGTAAAAGTGGAGCAATGTCTTTTGGAATTGGAATTTTGTATTCTTTATAAAGACCTGCAATCTGAGTAGCTGTAGAACCAACTGGACGATTGATAAAGGTAATTGGATTTTTTGTTGGAATAGCACCAATTCTGTGGTGGTCAATTACTTCCTGAATCACATAATGTTCAATACCTTCCACCGCCTGAGTAATTTCATTGTGGTCCACAAGAATAACTTCAATATTTGGTTCCTTCATCAAATCATGTTCAGAAATAATACCGATTACCTTATTTTCTTCATCCACCACCGGAAGGTACTTACAAAAAGCATCTTTCAAAATATCCTTAATTTTTGAAACAGAATCGTTAATTGAAACCGTTTTAATTTCTTTATCACCCATAACACTTACAGGCATAGAATAAGCAATAAGCATAGATGTAGGTGATGTAGAATAAGGGCTGACAATTACAGAAACACCATTTTTTTCTGCAAGCTCCCTCAATTCTTTATCAATAACACATCCGCTGGTTGTAATAAGAAGTTTTACTTTATGTTCGATACAAAGCTTGTGAATATCATCTCTATCTGAAGCAATTACAATAATATTTTCTGAAGAATGAGCTTCCAGTCTTTTTACAAAAGTCTCAGCTGATGATGAACCAACATGAATTGAAGCCTTAAATGTCTTATCTCCATCATTTACAATAAGAGGCTGAGCATTCAAGGTTTTCAAAATAAGATTGATAGATGTTGTGAAGGAATGCTTTTTTTCAGGATTGAGAATTGTAAGAACCCCTTTTGCGAATCCAGAGTAATGCAAAAGTGAAAGATATTTTCCGTTCTTATCAACAACTGGCATAACTCTGATTTCTGTTTTTTCCATTCGTCCAATGGCTTCCCAGACAGAAACATCTTCCTGCACGGTTTCAACATTATCCTGCATAAAATATTTTACCTTTGGAATAAGGTCTGGGATATATTCTGGTTTTGGAAGGCCAAATTTTTCAAAAATATAACGGGTCTGAGGATTCAAATGACCTGCACGGGCAGCGGTGTATTCTGGATGACCCAGCAAATTCTTTAATCTTGCATAACCAACAGCTGAAACAACAGCATCTGTGTCGGGATTTTTGTGTCCAATAATATAAACTGTCTTTTTCATATACGTAATTTTACCTTTTCACTTGGAATTGTTCAACAAAAGTTCTATACTCGGCCTTAAAAGCTTATTTAAGGGATTTTTATGATAGAGAAAACAACAGTAACACCAGAACTTTTAAAAGAAAACTTTATTAAAATTTATGGACCTGGAGACGGCATCAGAATGTTTGCATCTCCTGCCAGGATTAACATTATCGGTGAGCATATTGATTACAATGGTGGAAAAGTTTTTCCTGCCGCAATTGACAAATATCTTTACTGTGCAATAAGAAAAAGAGCTGACTCTAAAATTTTTTACAACGATCTTTTCTTCCCTGGAACTTTTGAATTTACTACTGATACAGACTTTAAGTTTGATAAAGCAAATGATTATGCTAACTTTTTAAACGGCATTCTTTCCTGCATGAAAAAACGAGGTCTTAAGTTTGACACAGGCTTTGACTGTCTGATTGCAAGTAACGTTCCTTCTGCAGGCGGCATTTCCTCTTCATCAGCTTTGGAATGCGGATTTGCCTGGGCTGTAAGCGAAACTTACGGATTCAATATTTCACGCAAGGACATTGCTTTGATGGGTCAGCAGTCTGAACATGAGTTTATGAACGTTAACTGCGGAATTATGGACCAGTACATTATTGCAACAGGGAAAAAAGATACTGCAGAAGTTTTGGACTGTGCAAAGATTGAACACGAATACGTACCATTAAATCTTGGTGATTATCGTTTTGTTGTAATGAACACCAAAAAACAAAGAAAACTTGCTGATTCAAAATACAACGAAAGACGTGGCCAGTGCGAAGAAGGACTTGCAATTCTTAATAAGGTTGGAGTAAACATTCCAAATCTTTGTAGTCTTTCAGTTGCAGAATTCGAAAAAGTTGGATCTGCTATTAAGGATGATGTAATTTACAGACGTGTAAGACACTGTGTAACAGAAATGGACAGGGTTCTTAAAGCTGTAAATGCCCTTAAAGCTGATAATCTGAAGGAACTTGGACAGCTTTTATATGCTTCTCATAAATCTTTGAAGGAAGATTATGAAGTAACAGGACTTGAACTTGATACCCTGGTTGATCTGGCTTCAAAAGAAGAAGGCTGTATTGGAGCTAGAATGACTGGAGCCGGCTTTGGTGGATGTGCTATTGCTCTTGTACGCAAAGACCATGTTGAAAACTTTATTCAAAACGTTGGCCAGGGTTACAAAGAAGTTGTAGGTTACGAAGGAGCTTTCTTTGGATGTTCTTCCGGCGACGGTGTAAGAGAAATTAAATAGGATAAAGACAAACTTTCTAACAAAAAAAAGGACTGCCCGGGCTTTTGTCATAATGAAGTACACTTCATTAAAACTCCCCTTGGACAGTCCTTTTTAGATTAACCTGAAATTAATTCAGGATTATTGTAATGTTGGATAACGATTAAAGTAATCCTTTGTTTCTTTAGCTGCAACACCAGAAAGTACAATCAAAGAAATACAGTTAGGAATTGCCATCAAACCGTTTGTAATATCTGCAATTGTCCAAACCTGTTTGATTGTAAAGTAAGGTCCAATAAATACAGCTGCAATGTAAAGCCAGCGGAAAATCTTAACAATTTTCATATTTCCTTTTGACAAGTATTCAAGACAACGTTCTGAGTAGTAGTCCCAACCAAGAATTGTTGTAAATGCAAAGAATACCAAACAAAGCATAAGAAGGAACTGTACTGAACGACCATCACCACCAAGAACTTTACTGAAAGCGGCAGAAGTCAAAGCAATACCTTCTAAATCACCAGCACCTGCAGCATCTGTTCCAGTGTAGAATGCTATTACAATTGCCAAACCTGTCATTGTACAAATGATGATTGTATCAATGAATGTTCCGAGCATTGAAATAATTCCCTGAGCAACAGGTTCTTCTGTCTGAGCGGCAGCAGCAGCGATTGGAGCAGAACCGAGACCTGCTTCGTTAGAGAAAATACCACGAGCAACACCCTTCTGCATAGAATCTGTAACCTGCTTAAAGAGCCATCCTGTAGCACCACCAGCAAGAGCTTTAAAACCAAATGCGTTCTTAAAGATTACAACAAAAGCAGCTGGAATCCTTGTAGCATTCATAATCAAAATTGAAAGACCAAGGAATACATAAACTACAGCCATAGCTGGAACAACTTTTTCTGCAACCTTAGAAATTCTTTTTAATCCACCAATAATTACAAGAGCAACACCAAATGTTACAAGAAGACCTGCAATTACTACAGACCATGTATAATTATTTTCAAACAATTTGAAAGCAACATGTTTCATATCTGGGTCAATTGCGTTCTGAACAGCAGTTGTAATACCAGAAATCTGTGTAAATGTACCAATACCAAAAAGACCTACACAAACACCAAAAATAGCAAACAATACAGCAAGCCATTTCCAGCTGAAACCAGTTTTTTCTTTCATACCTTTTTCAATTGTGTAGAAAGGTCCACCAAGAACGTGTCCATCAGCAGCGTGTTCACGATACTTTACAGCAAGCATACATTCAGTATATTTTGTTGCAGTTCCAACCAAAGCGGCAAGCCACATCCAGAACAGAGCACCCGGTCCACCACCAGCAATAGCAGTTGCTACTCCAACAATGTTACCAGTACCAATTGTAGCAGAAAGTGCTGTACAAAGAGCCTGGAAAGAAGAAACCTCCCCCTTTCCATCGCTTTTCTTAAACATTGATTTGAAACCACGTCCAATTTTTGTAAACTGAACACCACGCAAACGGATTGTCAACAGAATACCTGTTGCAAGGATAAGGACAATTGTTGGAATTCCCCAAACAAAATTGTCGATTTTAGTGATAATTTCTGTAAACATATTATCAGTATCCTTTAAAAAAAATAAGAGCCAGCCAAATTTAATTGAACCAGCTCTCCAAAGAGTGATAATGGGACATTTTTTATACTCTGTCCACTTTGCCTGAGATATCAGCTTTAATAGCCTTAACCCTTCGGCGCTTCATAAGGATTTATGAAGACTCTCCAGAGAATTACATGTACAAAACACGTTGCAAATGTAACAGTAAAAAAATATCAAAAATTTGAATTGTTATCAAGACAATTAAACAATGCCGTAAACGCCATTGTATAATTAACGCATTTTTGCTAAGCAAAAAGTGCGCAAAAAAAAAGAACTCTTCCGAATGAAAGAGTTCTTTTTAAGGAGTGGATAGGAGTCGAACCTACCAATGATGGTTTTGCAGACCAGTCCCTTACCGCTTGGGTACCACTCCAAAAGATTGTTAAAATATAACAAATACCAGGTTTTATGTCAATCAGGGCAAACGCATTATAAACAAAAATCCCGAATTTTTGGCTCCCAGTCACGGT
>SAMEA3663057__coassemble_319_pt1 | contig 13115 bp, 9 predicted proteins | sample SAMEA3663057__metabat2_low_PE_007 | metagenome-assembled genome bin SAMEA3663057 (sample SAMEA3663057) | pig gut metagenome | biome: pig gut; feature: pig-associated habitat; material: faeces | place: France | collected 2012
GTTCCGGAGAATGGCCTTCCAAATCTACAAAAGAAAGTATTGTTCCATCGTCCAAATAAATTTCTCCACCAGCCGAAATTATGTCCGTAGCAGTAAAAAGTTCTTTTAGGGTGTACAATTTGCTCAACTGGTGAATACAATCGGCCCCCCAAATTCTTTCTACATTTTGTCTAGGATTATTAATAATTGAACTTTCGACCCTGGAAATATAAATTCTGGCATTTGTCTTTTTTTGAATATAGTGATTAAGGCCCACGTGGTCTCCATGCCCATGCGTATTCACTATAGCCTCTATAACAAATCCTCCCTGGGTATCAGGAAACTCTTTTTCAAATTCGGCCCATAGCAGCTCTCCGTCCTCCGGGTCTCGGCCTGAATCTATAATATATAAATGATTTACATTATCCACATGAGCATTAATAACTCCAACGTTTGTAAATCCGGGGATATAATAAACATTGTTTATAAGCTTTATCATTGCGATATCTTACTAAAATAAGATTTGTCTTGCAATCTTTAAAAGATTTGATGACAGGGCAAACGCATTATAAACAAAAATCCCGATTTTTTTGGCTCCCAGTCACGGTTGCGTGATTCAAAACCGCACAATAATGTGCTACACGCTTTTTGTGGTATAGAAACTATTGAACTGCCGCTTCGCAGCAGCCACAAAAAGAGTGTTTTTGAACCACGCCCCGCTCCTTCGCGCAAACATTACGGAAAAGCGTTTATAATGCGTTTGCCCTGGATTTGATGAAGGCCTGCAAACTTGAAAAAGACTTTTTCTAGAAAAAGAGGAAGATTGACTTTTTGATTTTTAAGAAAACTTAATTCTTTATAAGTTTTAATGGTTCGGTACAAAAAACTTTTATATAAAGCCAGACATCATCTGAATTTGGAACCTTGAATAAATGGCTCATAATTCTCATATCAACATCTCTGCCATCGAAGAATCTCTGGAAATCAAGAATTTTTGTTTCCTGGGTTCCAAAAAAGGACTTCAAATTATTATCGCGGTCCATAAACTTTTTGAAAGCCGAAACAGATTTTTTAGAAATAAACCTTTCTGTAACCTGACTAACTGCCTGACTGTATGATTTTGTCAGAATATTAGTTTCATTCTTCCAGTTTTCCTGTTCGGTATGATTCACAATCAAATCTTTTGTAAGATTAACTATGAATGTATAAAGAGCTGGTTTGTAATAATTTTGATTAAAGGTATATATGTGCTCTTCTACAAAATCATTACGTGTTTTTAAATTTTCTTTTACAACAGAAGAGTCCAGAACCTTTTCAAAATCTTCCGATGGAACCGGTTTTGAGTAGAAAAATCCCTGAATATTGTCACAACCAATATTTTTAAGGAATTTAACCTGAGTTTCGGTTTCTACACCTTCTGCAGTAATATTAATTCCCAATTCCTTAGCAAGAGAAATTGTATGCTCAATAAGACGATTTCCGCCAAACTCACCAATAAAATCAATAAGACTCTTATCAAGTTTAAGTGTATCAAAATGCAAAAGATTAAGAGATGCAAGAGAAGAATATCCCGATCCAAAATCATCCATCTGTAAAGAAAAGCCCAGACGGTGGAAGTCATCAATAATCTTTTTAACAGCATCGTTGGTTATTGCTGCAGATTCTGTGATTTCGATTGGAAGCATTCTTGAATCTACCCCAATAATTTCTGTAATTCTTTTATATTCCTCGGTAACACCCTTATAATAAAGGCTGGCACGCGAAAGATTTACCGAAACAGGAACAATTGTTTTTCCGCTTTCAGCCCACTTTTTCTGGTAATAACATACGTTCCTGAAAATATATTCATCAAGTTTACGAATAATATTATTTCTTTCAAACAGAGGAATAAACTCTCCAGGACTAATCATAGTACCGTCAGGCTTTACCCAACGAACCAAGGCTTCGGCCCCAACAAGTCTTTTTGTTTTTGGTGTAAATTTTGGCTGAAACCAAACTTTAAATTCCTTGCGGGCCAAAGCCTCTTCAAAGGAATCAAGCATTTCTTTTTCACGAATTAAACGATTTGTATCTTCTTCATCAAAAAAGGCATAATCAACATTCTGCTGCTGTTTGGCATTATGTTTTGCTGTAATAGCTTCGCTGTAGGCCATTTCGATTTTTTTGCCAGCATCCCATCTTGAAACTCCAAAATAAGGCTGCAATTGTGGAATATCCAAATCAACAGAAATTACAATCAAACTAAGAGAAAGATTTTTTAGCTTATGAACAATTACGTCCTTGTCGGTAGTAGGAAGGAAAATGATAAAGTGATCTGCATTTATATGAGCCGCCAAATCGCCCTTATCCATATCAAGAGAAATTAGTAAAGCATCCCAAATATTTTTGATTACTTCATCACCCTTACTAACACCGCAGATTGAATTTATAATTTTAAAGGAATGGATATCAAGACAGATAATAGAACCAGGCCGTCCATCTTCCTTAAGTTTTTCCTTAAATTTTATGTAGTTATAGCCTTGGGTAATTGGATCCTGGTAAGCAAGAAGCTCCAGTTCCGAATGCATATATTCATCATCAATGGCATGCATTTGTGTATAGTCCTTGATAATAGAAAGGGCACAAACTTCATCTAGTTCATTTTTGGTAAGAAGGAATTGATGATTAAAATAAACTTTTTTACCGCTTACCGATTCCCCCCAGTAATTTAAAACATATTCCCTTTTTCCTTCCTCAAAAACCTTTAAAAGAGTTTGTCGAAGGTTTGGTATATCACGTAATGCTTTTTGTGACATATCGGGAACCATGGCATAACACCAGCGTTCTATAAAATCAGAAAACTTGCATGGTGTTGAAAAACCAATAAAATCTGGGATAGAAATAAAGTCATTTTCTTCATCGCGGAAGAAAAACTCATTCTCTATAGAGTCTTTTGTAATGTTTGCATCATAAAAAGAAACGGCATCGGAAAGAATCGCATTCCTAAACTGAGATTCATAAAACAAAGCACGACGCAATTGTTTTAATGATTCCGATCCCCTCTCGATATCTTGTGTGGTACTCATAAAAACTTTGTTATAAAAAAAATATAACATGTTTTTTGAAATAACGCTATTATTTTTTTTACAACTTTTGTAACAGTTTTTATTTAACAAAAGTTTTGAATAAATTCGGCTTGAACAAGGCCCCTTCTTTCCACTAGGATTTCCACATCAATTTAAGGGAGCTCAATTATGATAAAGAACATTATTTTTGATATTGGCGGTGTACTGGTAGCTTTTGATCCTATTAAAACTTTACGAGAAATGGGATTGCCGGAAGATGAAGTTATGGAAATTGCCAGACACACTTCTTTGAGTCCCCTTTGGACTGAATTTGACCGAGGCGTTATTGACAGGGAAAAAGTTATGGAGCAGATGAAGGAAGGACTTTCTACATCATACCAAGTCGATGCTGACCGCTTTTTCCATGAGGAAATAATGAAGACCGTTACTTCTTTTGACTATTCTGCAGATTGGGTAAAGTCTTTAAAAGAACGCGGATACAAAGTTTTCCTCTTAACAAATTATCCAGACTGGATGTTTGACTACCATTTTGAACACACCTTTACATTTGCACCTTTTGTTGACGGCCAGCTTGTTTCTGGAAAAGAAAAAATTATAAAACCAAATGCAGAAATTTATCAGGCTATTCTGGCAAAATACAATTTAAACGCGGAGGAATGTGTTTTTATTGATGACCGGCCAGAAAATGTAGAAGCCGCCCAGAAGCAAGGCATAAATGGAATCATCTTTACAAATTATGATGAAGTTACAAACAAACTTAATAATTTATTGAATCTCAAATAATCAGGTGTCTTTATCAGACTTTTTGATGAAGTTTTGCCGAAAATTTTGTAACAGTTTATATTTAACCTGCTATTTGAAAATCACTTAGTTATCGCTTGAAACAAGTACATAGCGAGGATCATCAGGAAGCATAACTGCAGGAGATTTTCTAAGCTCCATTCCAGAACCGTCTTTTAAGAATGAAACTTTAAGACCTGGATAGTATTTTTCCTTAATAATCTCTACCTGCTCTTTTATGTGATTAAAGTTTACAGATTCCTGTGCCTGTGGATTATTTGTATTTTGAACTGGCATAAATTGTTCAACCAAAGAATGACGAGGAACAAACAGAGGTTCTGAACCAATGTAATTATTTCGGTAGCAGAACCAGGCATACAAATCTTTTCCTAATGCAGATGTAATATTTTTATAAACTGTATAATTAATTGGTACCGAATGCTGTTGAGAAAGTTTTCTAAATGGAGATGAAAGCTTAATTTCAAATGCCATGTTTCTTTGATTTTCTGCTTTATCAGTAATTCTTACATACTGCATGGCCTCAAAAAATGGAATAAGTCCTGTCGAAATTTTTTCAGCTTTAACTTTTCCATCATCATCCGGAACAAGTGGATCATCATCAAAAAGTGAAGGAATTTTGATTCTTGTAGATTTTGTTTCTTCGTAAATAAATGAACATTCTTTGAAACATTCAAGCTGTTCCATAACTTCTTTTCCACGCTGACGAGGAAGCTGCATTTCATCCAAAAGTTCCTGTAAGGAATTATATCTTAAGATAATATCTTCTGATTCTTCAAGGTGTTTGCTTTGAACTGCATGGGTTGTAAAAATTGATAAAAGGAGACGGCCGTTTTTTCCAAAAGGAACTTTTTCGGCACCTGAAAGTTTCATGGTAATGTTGTTGTATTTTCTGATAAAGACGTTACGTTTTGTATCGCGAAGAGGTAGAGCAGCACTAATAAATACAGAAGGAATAAAACTTCTTTTTTGAACTAAATCTGTATTTTCTTCATCAAAAAGAGAAGACTGTAATTTTTGTAATTGCTGACTTTTTTCCATGAAAATTTTCCTACCCACTATAAAAATAACACATTAGTTTAATTCGTGCAATGTTTGAATTTTTGTCACACTTTATATTTTAAATATTTTCACGAGAGATTTATTTTGTAACAGTTTATATTAAAAGGAAGGAAAGCAAGGGTAATAAATGTAACAGTTTTTATTTTAAATTAATGATGAGGTGTATGAATTTTTAAACAGAATTTGTCACAGTTTTTATTTTAAATGTCTACTTTTGAAATTTTTTGTAACAGTTTATATTAAAATTTCAGAATTCTGTCACTCAGGTACTATTTTTTTAAACAAAATTTATACACTTTATATGAAAAAAAAAATTAAGTTAATAAATAAAGGAAAGAATGATGTAACAACTTTTATTAAACTATGAACATTAACCACTTTGTTACTACTTGTTAATAAATCTAATTGTTAACTAATTGTATATTATAGAAGAAAGAATAAAAAGTGTGACAGTATGCAATAAATTTTGTTACATTTTAAAATTAATAAAGGATATAATTCTATGTATTACAAGAAATTATATCCTTTATATATTTAAAATAGACTTTGTTACATTTTTTTAGCTTTTCAACAGGTCGTTGTGGAAGTTTTAATACAAACTGTTACTTTAATATAGAAGAAAAGCTATTTTTTGGAAATTACACCGCCAACTGTAAGAATCGCCTCCCCTTTTTCAATTTCGTTCTTAAGGTGTTCTACAGCAAATATAATTCCCTGGGTTATATTTACATTATTTTTTGTAAAAAGCAACTTCCATTCAGTTTTAATTTCTGGTGGAAGGCAAATGTTAATCTGACCTGGTCGGTCATTCTTTTTTGTGCCAGTTTTTGTTTCTGCTACTTTTGTAACAGTTTTTATTTCTGCACTTTTTTCTTCAACAACAGTTTTCGCTTGAACTTTTGTTTCAACTGGAGTTTCTTTTGCCCCTTCATCATTTGTAGCAAATGTTTGAGAGAGCTGATTTGTAAGACCTGCTGGAACTTCTGTAAAAGATACTTTCTTGTTTGCCGGAATCATAATTAACCTCTAACTGATGCTGCTAATTCAGCGATAGCTTTTAATGTGTTTTCTTTAGCTCCAATTTCCTGGATACTCTTTTGATAGGCCTGAGACTTCTTAAAAGACTGATCCTGAGGAACTATGATTTTATTGTAGCCAGACTGCTTCATAATGGCATTCTTAATGTTTGTATCCAGTGCGAAAGAGGCATTGTGGTCGTTTATAACAACAGTCTTAATTGCAGCCTTTTCGCAACGTCTACGCTTACGAAAATCATTTAAGTTGTCCAGGAAGATTGTGAGTCCATCTGTAGAGAAAGCATCACACTTCATAACAGGAATAATTTCATCACAAGCAAAGAAAACATTTTCTTCAAAAGTTGAAAAGTCTGGACTGGTATCAAAAATCATGTAGTCAAACTGATCAGTGAATTCTTTTGCAATATCGTCCATTACATAAGGTTCTTCAGTTGCAACGTTTTTTTTGTAGATTCTAAGCTTACTCTTTTCTTTGCCTTCGCTTTCAATTGGTTTTGTTGGCATAATCCAGAGGTTAGGAATTTCTGTTTTTGTTACCGGCTTATCTACAGAACAGTTGTTCAGCAGTGCATCTGCCAGTTCATAACCAATTTCTTTTAAGAGGGCACCAGAAGCATTTCCCTGTGGATCTGCGTCCACCAGAAGTACTTTTGATGTCTTTGCTAATTCAGCTGCAAGAGCAACTGCAATCGAAGTTTTTCCTACCCCACCCTTTTGTAATCCAAGTCCAATAACTTTCATCTTTGCTTTCTCACTAAAAAATAAATATAGAAACTTTGTAGAAGTTTTCTTTATATCTATATTATCGCTAGAAAAGTAGAAAAAATCAAGAGAAAAAGAAGAAAAAGTGTAGAAAAGTAATAGTAAACTACTAGAAATATACTATAATTCTAGTCAATTTCTAGAAAACTAGAGAAATTCTTTAATATTTTAAAACACGCTCAAATCTTCGCGTAGACGCGTTCATTTATAAAAATTGAATAATTTATCGGGGAGGGCAAAATAGGCCTGTTTTTGGGCGTTTTTTGAATTTTTTGAATTTTGATTTTTTAGCGAAAAAAGAGAAAGAAAAATCAAAAATTTATGAAGCGAACTTCAGTGTGATTTTTAAATTGAGAGCATGAAAATTTGGGCTTGTGCAGGGTGCAAAGTAAAAAAAATTAAGGAAGTGGGGACAGTCCCTGAAGAGTAATTTTAAGGATTTTTTTTGTAACAGTTTGTATTTTAAATCATCCAATTTTCGATTTTTTTTTTGACCTCACTTCCTCTTTCTTGTAGATTGATATTAAAAATTGAAACAATTTTTTTTACAGTTTTGTAACAGTTTGTATTTTAAATAAAAAAGTTACAGAAGGAGACTTTTTGGATGTCTGAACTTAATTCCGAAAATATTTACTTTACGAATGATGTGGACGATTTGGATTTTATAAAAAACTGCCTGAACGAAAATTCAATTCCCCATGAAATCATTTTTAACAATAACAGTCATCCAATTTTTGGAACGAATATGGCTTTGATTATATTCTTTATTCAATCGATTTTGTTGTGCTTTTTGTCAGTGGATATGAAGCTTTTATAAATCTTATAGACTTATTTATTGAAAGAAAAAAAGTTCAGAAAATCTGGTTTATCATCAGCCTTTTAATGTTTATAAGCAGCTTTATTTTGTGGAATATTTTGTAACAGTTTATATTTAACATCCCGGAAAAAATGATAAAGTTAAAGGCTTTCCAAAAAAATATGGAAGGCCTTTTTTATAAATTTCGTGCCTTATTAAAAGTTTGGGATGTAAGGTCTTTTATAATTTCTCCTGCGATTATAAGGCCTGCAACCGAAGGTACAAAGGAACATGAGCCTGGAGCATCCGAATCATCTTCATCATCATAATTAGAAGAGAGGGGTGGCAGGGCCTTTTCTTTGGAGTATAGAACTTTTACATTCTTTATCCCCCTTTTTTTACATTCCTGACGCATTACTTGGGCAAGTGGACAAACAGAGGTCTGGGAAATATCTGCAATTTCAAATTGGGTAGGATCAAGTTTGTTGCCGGCCCCCATACAAGAAATTATTTTTGTTCCGGAAGCTTTTGCCTGTTCAATCAGTTGGAGTTTGCCTGTAACGGTATCAATTGCGTCGACTACGTAGTCATATTTACTAAAATCAAAAAGGTCTTTTGTTTCTGGCAGATAAAAGCATTTAAAGGTTTCTACTTGAGCCTGAGGATTAATGTCCAGAATGCGTTCCTTCATCACATCGACCTTATATTTTCCAAGGCTGGAATGGGTCGCAATAATTTGACGGTTTATATTAGAAATACAAACTGTGTCATTATCAACTATATCAATATTCTGGATTCCGCTTCTTACCAGGGCTTCAACAACATAACCACCAACGCCTCCAATGCCAAATACTGCAATGTGGGCCTTGTTTAAAACCTGTATGGATTCTTTACCGAGTAATAATTGAGTTCTAGAAAATTGATTAAGCATAAGGATAAAGTAACAAATCCAAAGTGGAATTACAAGGAGCTTTGAAATAGAAAAATGATTAAGGAGTAGGGCAGGGGAGAGGGAATTCTTACTTTGTAAAATATTTCTATTATCTTGATAAAGGTATTTAATTCTTTTAATATTTAAATGATGAAGATTGCGATTGACTGCCGTATGAGCGGCAAAAGTGGTATTGGTGGGTTTTTGGATGGCATTCTCCCTTATATTATGGATAGCGGAAATGAACTGCTTTTGATTGGTGGGAACATTGATGTAGAGGGCAGAAAGAATGTAACTTGTTTGCCTTGTGATATTGGAACTTTTTCTATTAAAGAAACTTTCTTTTTTCCAAAGGAATTGTCAAAGCAGATTAATCAGTGCGATTTATATTTTACTCCTTATTGTAATATTCCAAGTGGAATTAAGGTGCCAGTTTACTCAACAATTCACGATATTGTTTTTTTGGATGTAAAGGGCCTTTCGGGAAGAGTTGGAACTTTTGTCCGTAAGTTGTTTTATAAGCATGCCATCAAAAAGTCTAAAATGGTTTTTACAGTTTCGGAATTCAGTAAATCTCGAATCATTGAAAAACTGCATTGTAAAAAGCCTTTGGAAGTAGTGTACGGTGGCATTCCTCAATATCTTCTGGATTTTGATGGTAAACAGATTGATAAAGATAGCAGCCTTATTTTTATTGGAAATATTAAACACCACAAGGGTTTGCAGACTCTTCTTCCTGCCTTTACAAAATTTCGTTCTAAGCTTGCGGCCCAGGGAAAAGGGGATGTAAAGCTTGTAATTGTTGGTAGTAAAAATAATTTTAGAACCCAGGATAATTCTTTTGATTCGTATATCCAGTCTGGAGAATCTAATGGGATTGAGTTTACCGGCTATCTGTCGGATCAGGAACTTTTACATCGTTTGACTAAAGCCCGTATTTTGGTTCAGCCTTCTTTGTATGAAGGTTTTGGAATGCCTCCTTTGCAGGCTCTTTATGTTGGGACTAGGGCTTTAATTTCTGATATTCCAGTTTTTAAAGAAATTTATAAGGATTTACCGGTTAGTTTTTTTCATGTGTGTGATGAAGAAGATTTGCAGGCTCAACTCGAAAAAATGTGGGATGAGCCTGATGAACTTCCTGCCTTTGAAAGAATTTATTCTTTTGAAAGAACAGCTTCCATTATCTTAAAGGCTTTTAATTATAAATCTGAATAGTCTAAGTCAGGGGCAATCTGGAAAGTATAATCCGGGTAATTTACAAATATTTATCAGGCTGACAGTATTTAATGTATGTTTACAGGCCAGACAGTCTGCCAGTTCATTGGCTGTATCTATGGCTGTAAGACAGTCTATATCGTGTTCTACTGCAAGTCTGCGGAGTTTTACACTTTCTGCTTCTGGGTTACGTCCCTTGGCTGAGGTAGAAACAACATAAAGTATTTTTCCACTTTCCAAAAGGGTCATTACATTGTTCTGATAGTCTTCGTGTACTTTTGCTACATGAGTAACGGACATTCCACTTCTTTCAATTGTTGCGGCGTTTCCTGTTGTTGCGTAAAGTTTAAATCCTAAATCATAATACTTACGTGCTAAATCAGGCAGCTCAGGTAAATCAGATGCCCTAACAGAAAAAAGCACTCCATCACAGTCCTTCTGAGGCCCAAGCATTTTCAAGCCAGATCCAGCCATTCCCTTGTAAATTGCTTCCTGTCGACTTGAGGCAATTCCCAGAACTTCTCCTGTTGACTTCATTTCTGGTCCCAGGTGAGTGTCTACATCCATCAGTTTTTCAAAAGAGAAAACTGGTACTTTTACAGCAAAGTAATCTGGTTTTCTGTAAAGACCTGTTCCATATCCCATATCTGCAACTTTTTCTCCTAGCATGGCTCGGGTTGCAAGGTCAATCATAGGGATGCCGGATACTTTTGAAATATAAGGAACTGTTCGACTGGAACGAGGATTAGCTTCTATGATGTAAAGGTCTTTTTGGCCTTTCTGGTCGCGGTAAATAAGATATTGAATGTTTACAAGACCTTTTGTTCCCAGGGCCAAAGCAAGATCGCGGGACTGTCGGACTATTTTATCTTCCATATCTTTGTCAAAGGAACCCGGGTACACAGCAATGGAGTCTCCCGAATGAATACCGGTTCTTTCTACGTGTTCCATAATTCCAGGAATAAGAACGTCTTCTCCATCACATATACAGTCTACTTCCAGCTCCTGGCCTTCCATATATTTATCAATCAAAACTGGATTTTCAATTTTTTGTTTAAGGATAATGGCCATGTATTCTTTTACATCTGCAGGACTTCTGGCTATAATCATGTTCTGTCCACCCAAAACATAGCTTGGTCGCATCAAAATCGGATAAGTGATTTTTTCTGCGGCTTCAAGTGCCTGGGCTTCGGTAAAAACTGTTAGTCCTCTAGGTCTATTTATATGAAGCTTTTCGCAAAGTTCTTCAAAACGTTCTCGGTCTTCTGCAAGGTCAATGGCGTCTGCTGAAGTACCAAGAATCTTTATCCCCTGGCTATCCAAAAATTTTGCAAGTTTAATGGCGGTTCCACCACCAAATGCAACAACAACTCCAAGTGGCTTTTCTACAGCCAGAACATTCATTACATCTTCTGGAGTCAATGGCTCAAAGTAAAGGCGGTCAGCTGTATCAAAGTCGGTAGAAACTGTTTCTGGATTGTTGTTAATAATTGCTACCTGGTAACCAAGGGCTTTAAGTGCCTGTACACATTTTACGCTGGCATAGTCAAATTCAATTCCCTGACCAATTCTTATTGGACCTGAACCTAAAACGACGATAGTTCCCTTATCATTCTTTTTAGCCTGGGCTTTTAATTCTTCCAGGTATTTTTGGGCTTCATTTTCGCCATTTGTGGTTGAATAAAAGTACGGAGTTTCGGCATCGAATTCTCCTGCACAAGTGTCAACCATTTTGAATGAACGTGGTGGATAAAGCGTACTTCCATCATCTTTTTTACAAATATTTTCCAGTTTCCAAAGGAACCATTTGTCAATTTTGGTGATGTCGTGAATCTGGTCTACAGTCATAACGCCACGTTTGAGAGCCTGATAAATTGCAAAGATTCTCTGATCTGTGCACTGGCTGACCCGTTCGCGAATTTTTTCGTCGCCTTCTTTAACAAAGGCAGGAAGATTAAGATCTTTTACACCAACTTCCAGTCCTCTGGCAGCCTTTAAAATGGCCTCTTCAAAATTCTGACCAATAGCCATTACTTCGCCAGTTGCCTTCATTTGTGTGCCCAGTTTGCGTGCTGCATAAACAAACTTGTCAAATGGAAATTTTGGCATTTTTACAACAACATAGTCTAAAACTGGTTCGAAGCAGGCCTTTGTCTTTTTGGTAACAAAGTTTGGAATTTCGTCCAAAGTAAAACCAACGGCAATAAGGGCAGCTACTTTTGCAATAGGATACCCGGTAGCTTTGGAAGCCAGTGCCGAGGAACGCGAAACGCGAGGGTTTACTTCAATTACAGCATATTCAAATGAATTGGGATTAAGGGCAAATTGACAGTTACAGCCGCCTTCAATCTCCAGGGCTGAAATTATGTTTAATGCTGCAGAACGTAGCATCTGGTATTCTTTATCTGCAAGGGTTACTGTTGGGGCAATAACGATTGAGTCTCCAGTATGAACTCCAACTGGATCAAAGTTTTCCATTGAACAAACGGTTATTACGTTGCCAGTGGAATCCCTCATCACTTCGAATTCTACTTCCTTCCAGCCAGAAATACATTTTTCTACAAGAATCTGGTGGATAGGGGAGCGGTGTAAACCATTGTGGGCAATTTCGTCCAGTTCTCTATCATTATTAACAATACCACCACCGGTTCCTCCAAGAGTAAAGGCTGGGCGGATGATGGCAGGGAAGCCTATCTGATTGTGAACAAAATCAACAGCATCTTCGTAGGTGGTTACAACTTTAGAAGGAATGCAGGGTTCGCCAATTTCTTCAATAGTGTCTTTGAACATTTGGCGGTCTTCGGCCTTATCAATTGTTGCAGGTCGAGCTCCCAGCAGTTGTACACCGTGACTTTTTAAAAATCCTGATTTAGCCAGCTCCATACTCAGGGTAAGGCCTGTTTGTCCTCCCAAGGTTGACAAAAGAGAATCTGGCTTTTCTTTTTCTATAATTCTTTGAAGTGTTGTAAGGTTTAGAGGTTCCAAATAAATTTGGTCTGCCATTGAAGGATCTGTCATGAGGGTAGCAGGATTAGAGTTTACAAGGCAAACTTCAAGTCCAAGTTGTTTTAATGCTTTACAGGCCTGGTTTCCGGCATAGTCAAATTCTGCAGCCTGACCAATTACAATTGGACCTGAACCAATAATCATTACCTTGTGGATGTTCTTATTTAGTGGCACAATTTGCCTCCATCATTTTCATAAATTTATCGAATAAAAAGTTTGTATCGTGGGGTCCGCCGCAAGCTTCTGGGTGGAACTGTACGCTGAAAGCAGGAATATCTGTATAGTCCAGGCCTTCGCAAGTTCCGTCGTTTACATTTACAAAACTTTCCCGGGCATAGGCAGGCAGTTCCTTGTTTTTAACGGCATAACCGTGGTTTTGACTGGTGATGTAGACACGGCCTGTTTGGGTGTCCTTTACAGGATGGTTTCCGCCACGGTGTCCGTATTTTAATTTTTCTGTCTTA
>SAMEA3663057__coassemble_320_pt1 | contig 13097 bp, 7 predicted proteins | sample SAMEA3663057__metabat2_low_PE_007 | metagenome-assembled genome bin SAMEA3663057 (sample SAMEA3663057) | pig gut metagenome | biome: pig gut; feature: pig-associated habitat; material: faeces | place: France | collected 2012
CCCAATCTTCTTATTTACAAAGCAAAAGGCTAAAATAACTTCTGCTCCCAGACAAATAGGAATCACTTTTGGAAAAAGAAATAACCCCTGAAAAAATCCAAACCAAATATCAGCAGAACCAAGTTTATTTTTTGTAATTTTTCTGGTTATAAAGTAAAGGCTTCCAAGAATTAAGCTTGAAATTAAATAAATCCACATATCACTTGGGGCAAAAATCAGCTGGCATATAAGAGCTGCAAGAATGGCTCCAATCAAAATGTAAAGACTTACAGACATCTGTTTTATATCTTGTATAGAAAGAATTATAGAAAAAATTAAAATTATTGCCAGACTTACTAGATGATAAAGTGTAATTTCCATACGCTAATTCTATTTGTTCCTAAATGCTTCGTCAAATTTTTTTGTCCCCTCAATAAATTATGTATATATTATTCAGGCTATTTATCAGGCTGACCTTATAATTCTAGCAAGTCCAGTTTATGTTTATCATGGACTGGAAAAGTTAGACCTTGGAAACAAAACTCATAGTTGGGATAATAAAAGCTTATATAAAGTTTACAACTTCTTGACTTACAGTAAAAAAATTCAGTATTATAAAATAAATACGGCAAAGAGGTCGTAGATATAGACTCATTTTTTTGAGTTTTTATCTACGACCTTTTTTGTTTTAAAATCATAGTCGACAAAGGGGTCGCATGTACACTAGGAATTTTGTGCATGTGACCCCTTTTGCTTTTTTGGAGTCAAGATGAAAGGAAAAACTCTTTATGAGCCAAGCTTTGAACACGATAACTGTGGAATTGGTGCAGTTGTAAACATTGATGGAAGTAAATCGAACAAAATTGTAGATAATGCTCTTAGCATTGTTGAAAAACTGGAGCATCGTGCTGGTAAAGATGCTTCTGGTCAGACTGGAGATGGAGTTGGAATTCTTCTTCAAATCAGCCATGACTTTTTTAAAAAGGAAGCTGGTAATCTTATTGGTAAACTTGAAGAGCGTGATTATGGTATTGGCCAGTTCTTCTTCCCAGCCCAGGGCCTTGAAGCAGAAAAAACACGTTTTGAAAAAGCCTGCAAGGCCCAGAAACTGGAATTTTTGGGTTGGCGAAAGGTTCCTGTAAAAGAAGAAGTTCTTGGACAAAAAGCCCGCGACTGTATGCCTCAAATCTGGCAGGCTTTTATTGCCCGTCCTTCCGACTGTAAAAAGGGCCTGGATTTTGACCGCCTGCTTTATATTTTACGCCGTTCTTTTGAAAAGGAAAGCAATGCCACTTATGTTTGTTCCCTTTCTTCACGTACAATTGTTTATAAAGGAATGTTCCTTGTAAATCAGCTTAGAAGCTTCTACCTTGATTTATCCTCTGGAAATTATACTTCATCACTGGCAATTGTTCATTCCCGCTTTTCTACAAATACTCAGCCAAGCTGGCAGCGTGCCCATCCAAACCGTTTTATTGCCCACAATGGCGAAATTAACACCATTCGTGGAAACGTTGACCGTATGCTGGCCCGCGAAGAAACTCTTCATTCGCCAGTTCTTAGTCCAAAACAAATGCAAACAGTTCTTCCTGCTGTTGATACTACTGGTTCCGACTCTGCCATGCTGGATAACACTTTGGAATTCCTTTTGATGAACGGAATGCCTCTTCCGCTGGCTCTTATGACATGTATCCCAGAACCATGGAAGCACGACCAGAATATGGCTGGCGACAAAAAGGCCTTCTACCATTATTGGGCAACTATGATGGAAAGCTGGGATGGTCCTGCCGCAATTCTCTTTTCTGATGGAGATTTGCTTGGTGCAACACTGGATCGCAATGGCCTTCGTCCAAGTCGTTACTACATCACAAAAGATGGAATGCTCATTTTGTCTTCCGAAGTTGGCGTTCTTGATATTCCAGAAGAAAATATTCAAACAAAATCTCGCCTTCAGCCAGGAAAAATCCTTTTAGTAGATACCTTGCAGAAAAAAATCATAAGCGATAAGGAATGTAAGGAATTTTATTCAAGTCAGTATCCTTATGGTGAATGGCTTGATATGAATTTAACTCACTTGTCAGACCTTAAAATTCCAAACAAAAAGATTCCAGTTCACACTTTGGAAGAACGTAACATTCTATACCGTGCTTTTGGCTGGAATTACGAAGATGTAAACGAAATGGTATTGGCACTTGCAAAAAACGGCGTAGAGCCAACTGCAAGTATGGGAGTTGATACTCCACTTGCCGTTATGAGCGAAAAGCATCAGAGTCTTTTTTCTTATTTCAAACAGCTTTTTGCCCAGGTTACAAACCCTCCAATTGATAGTTTACGCGAAAAAATTGTAACAGATACTACAGTTTACGTTGGAAAGGATGGCAATCTTCTGGAGCCAGATGGTAAAAACTGCCGTGTTCTTGAAATTAATAATCCAATTCTTACGGGGACAGACCTCATTAAAATTGCGGCCCTTAATCAAAATGGTCTAAAGGCAAAGACACTTTCAATTTTGTTTGAATTGGGTGGTCAGGGTCTTGCTTGTGTAATTGATAATCTTTTTGCCCAGATTGATCAGGCTTACGCAGATGGTTATAACATCATTATTTTAAGTGATCGTGGTTTGGATAAAAATCACGCTGCAATTCCTGCAATTCTTGCTGTTTCTGCAGTGGAGCAGCATTTGGTTCGTACTAAAAAACGTACTTCTATCTCTATAATTCTTGAATCTGCAGAAGTTCGCGATGTTCACCAGGCAGCAATGTGTTTAGGTTACGGAGCGCGAGCAGTAAATCCTTACCTGGCTCACGAAGCAATTGCCGAACTTATTGACCAGAAGATTTTGGATAAAGATTATCACACTGCAATTGACGATTACAACAAGGGAATTATAAATGGCATTGTAAAAATTGCTGCCAAAATGGGTATTTCTACAATTCAGTCTTATCAGTCGGCACAGATTTTTGAAGCTGTTGGAATAGCTGAAGATGTAATAGAAAAATATTTTACAAATACTGTTAGCCGTGTAGGTGGAGTAGGACTTAAGGAAATTGAAGAAGATGTTCTTTATCACCATAATCAGGGCTTTGATCCAAACGGTCTTACTGTAAATCAGCATTTGGATTCTGTTGGAAATCATAAACTTAGAATGGGACCAAGTGCCGAAAGTCATCTTTATAATCCACAGACTATTGTTGCTTTGCAGCAGGCAACCCGTAATGGAGACTACCAGCGTTTTAAGGAATATACAGCTTTGGTAGATTCAAACGAACATCCTCACACTTTGCGTGCAATGCTTGATTTTGCTTTTGATTCGACAAAAGAAATTCCTCTTGAGCAGGTAGAAAGTGTAGAAGAAATTGTAAAAAGATTTAAAACTGGAGCCATGTCTTATGGTTCAATCAGCGAAGAAGCTCACAAGTGTATGGCTGCTGCTATGAATCATTTACACGGTAAGTCTAATTCAGGCGAAGGTGGAGAAAAACCTGAACGTCTTGGAACTGAATATAATTCTGCAATTAAGCAGGTTGCCTCTGGTCGTTTTGGTGTAACCGAGGAATATCTTTTAAGTGCCCAGGAAATTCAGATTAAGATGGCCCAGGGAGCAAAACCTGGTGAAGGTGGTCATCTTCCTGGTAAAAAGGTTTATCCTTGGATTGCAAAAACTCGTTATGCAACTCCAGGTGTAGCTTTAATTTCGCCTCCACCTCATCACGATATTTATTCTATAGAAGATTTAGCACAATTAATTTACGACTTAAAAAATACAAACCGAGATGCCCGTATTTCTGTAAAACTTGTTTCTGAAGCAGGGGTTGGAACAATTGCCGCTGGTGTTGCAAAAGCCGGTGCCCAGGTAATTTTAATTTCTGGTCATGATGGCGGAACCGGAGCTGCTCCAATTTCTTCTATTCATCATGCAGGTTTACCTTGGGAGCTTGGTCTTGCAGAAACTCACCAGACTCTTATTCAAAATGGCTTGCGTGGCCGTGTTGTAATTGAAACTGATGGAAAATTGATGAGTGGCCGCGATGTTGTAATTGCCGCTTTACTTGGAGCGGAAGAATTTGGTTTTGCAACAGCACCTCTTATTGCCATGGGTTGTTCAATGATGCGTGTATGTCAGCTGGATACTTGTCCATTTGGCGTTGCAACTCAGAACGAAAAACTTCGTGCAAAATTCCCAGGAAAACCTGAATATGTAGAAAACTTTATGAAGTTCATTGCTCAACAAATGCGCGAAATTATGGCTAAACTTGGTGTTAAATCTGTAGAAGAACTTTGCGGTCGTACAGATTTACTTAAACTCAAGGATAAACAGGGCTTTAAACGTGCCAGTCTTGTAGATATGAGCCGCGTTTTAGGTGAAAGATATGATGTGATTAAGAATTCAGAATGGAAAAAAGAACGCGATACTTTTGACTTTAAGCTTGAAAAAGGGATTGATTTATCTAAACTTGTTCCAGCTTTTACTCAAAATGATTATTCATCATTCTTAATTCATAATTCAAAATTAGAATCTCCTGATTCTGAATTGAAAATCCAGTCTATTGACCGTACAGTTGGAACAATCCTTGGTAGTGAGATTCAAAAAACTTATGGAAACAGCCTGGAAGATGATTCTTTCTGTGTAAATTTTAAGGGGGGAGCAGGTCAGTCTTTTGGTGCCTTTATTCCAAAGGGGCTTACTTTACGTCTTACTGGCGATGCAAACGATGCTTTTGGAAAAGGTTTGAGCGGCGGAAAATTGATTATAAAAAAACCGGAAGAATTTGAAGGTGATGCAGATAAAAATATTATTGTAGGAAACGTTGCTTTATTTGGTGCTACCAGCGGAAAGGCCTTTATAAATGGTCTTGCGGGAGAACGTTTTTGTGTTCGTAATTCTGGAGCAAGTGTTGTTGCAGAAGGATGTGGAGACCATGGTCTTGAATATATGACTGGTGGAACTGCTGTAATTCTTGGATCTACTGGAAAAAATCTATGTGCTGGAATGAGCGGCGGTCTTGCTTATGTTTTGGACGAAAATCATGATTTATACAAACGTCTTAATCATGAACTTGTAAAAATGTACGCTCTGGAAGATGCAACCACAACTTTACAGGGAATAAGTGATGAGGAGAGTCTTCATCAGCTTATTGAAGAACATGCAAAAGAAACTGGCAGCAAAAAGGCAAAAGAAATACTTGCTGATTGGGAAAACTACAAGTCTAAATTCAAAAAGATTATTCCAAACGATTATTTGAAGATTATGAAAGAAATTGCAGCCCAAAAGGAAGCTGGCTTAAAAGGTGATGCAGCTATTTTATCAGCTTTTAGAAAGTGTACTGCATAGAAGGAGGAAGTTATGGCAGATGCTAATGGATTTATGAAATTTGAGAGAATTGATAATGGAAATGTTCCTCCTTTAGTTCGTATAGGCAATTTTAAGGAATTTCATCCAAAACTTGATGAAGAAGCCCGTCGTCAACAGGCTGCTCGTTGTATGAATTGTGGAGTTCCTTTGTGTGGTTCGGCTCTTAAACTCAAGGGAATGGTTACTGGCTGTCCTTTGCATAATTTTATTCCGGAATGGAACGATGCCCTTTATAACGGTCAGTTTGATATGGCTGCATGGAGACTTTTGAAAACTTCCAGCTTTCCTGAATTTACGGGTCGGGTTTGTCCTGCTCTTTGCGAGAAGGCCTGTAACTGTGGCAGTCCAACTGTTGGTCAGGGTGCGGTTACAATTCACGATAATGAACTTTTTATTATTGAAAAGGCCTTTGCAACCGGCTATATGAAACCCCAGATTCCAACTGTTAGAAGCGGTAAAAAGGTTGCAGTAATTGGGGCTGGTCCTTCTGGTCTTGCTGTGGCCGATTATCTTAATCGTCGTGGTCATTCTGTTACTGTTTATGAGCGTGAAGATAAAGCAGGCGGACTTTTAATGTACGGCATTCCAAATATGAAACTGGAAAAATGGGTAATAGACCGTCGTATTAAATTGATGAAGGATGAAGGCGTTGAGTTTATCTTTAATGCAGATGTAGGGCACAACATTTCTGCTGACCACCTTATGAGTGAGTATGATGCCCTTGCCCTTTGTTGTGGTGCCAAAAAGGCTCGCTCTTTGAATGCAAATGGTATAGAATATCTTGCAGATTATTCAAAAAATGGTCTTACAAATAGGGGCGGAATGATTTTTGCGGTTGATTTTTTAACTGCTGTAACAAAATGTGTAATTGCTACTTCTAAGGCTCTTGAAAAAATAGAAATTGAAGCTACAAATGGCCAAATTGCCCAAATGCTTGATCAGAATTTTGGTCTGGAAATTGCCGGAAAAAATGTTGTAATTGTAGGTGGTGGTGATACTGGAAACGACTGTTGTGGTTCTGCAATTCGTTTGGGGGCTGAAAGTGTAACTCAAATTGAAATGATGCCTTGTCCTCCACTTAAGCGGGCAGAAAATAATCCATGGCCGGAGTGGCCTAAGGTTCTTAAGGTTGATTATGGGGCTGAAGAATCTATAGAAAAATTTGGCCGCGATCCAAGAGTTTATGAAAGTACTATAAAAGAAGTAATTAGTCAGAATGGACGATTAACAAAAATTGTTACAGTTGAAGTTGAATTCCAAATGATTGATGGAAAACGTCAGCTGGTAGAAAGAAAGGGCTCTGAAAAAACTTTACCATGTGATCTTCTTTTGGTAGCAGCAGGTTTTACAGGCTGCGAAGAATATACGGCAAAAGCTTTTGATGTGGAACTTTCTGAAAGAGGTTGTGTAAAATCTCTTGGTCAGGCTACTCCAGAATCTGCAAGTCCTAATGGTTATGCCAGCAGCAGAGAAAAGATTTTTACTGCAGGAGATATGCATAGGGGACAGTCCCTGGTTGTTTGGGCTATTGCAGAAGGTCGTGAATGTGCCCAGGAAATTGATAACTATTTGATGAAGGCGGCTGACTAAATGTATGACGATAAACTTCATGATGAATGTGGTGTAGTCGGAGTTTACGGAGCTCAAAATTCTGCGGCTCTGGTTTATTTTGGTTTGGTTTCTCTTCAACACAGGGGACAGGAATCGGCTGGAATAGCGGTAAGTGATGGTCAAAAAATCCATTTAAAAAAGGAAATGGGGCTGGTTGGCGATATTTTTAAGCAGTCGGATTTTGAATCTTTGACTGGAAATCTTGCTATTGGACATGTGCGTTATGCAACTGCTGGTGGAAGAAATCTTGAAAATGCCCAGCCTTTTTTGAACACTTTTAAAATGGGGTCTATTGCACTGGCACATAACGGTCAGCTGGTAAATCATGGAGAAATTAGAGCTTTACTGGAAGACCAGGGGGCAACTTTTTCTTCATCCAGCGATTCTGAAGTTATTTTAAAACTGATTGTCCGAAAGTATATAGAAAACGGTGGCAAGCTTGGAACTGGACTTGAAGAAATTTCTTACAGCCAGGAAAACCGCGAACGTTTTGTAAAAGCTGTTCAGGAATCTGCGGCTTTAATAAAGGGGTCTTTTGCTCTTTGTATTATGACCGAAGATATGATGATTGGGGTAAGGGATTCAAACGGAATTCGCCCGCTCTGCCTTGGAAAGATTGGAGAGACTTCCTTTATCCTTGCTTCTGAATCTTGTGCAATTGATTCTATGAATGGTTCTTTTATTTGTGATGTAGAACCGGGCCAGATGCTGGTCATTGATGAAAACGGTCTTAAAAAGTTCCAGTACATGAAGGCGGAAAAAAAGACTTGTATTTTTGAATACGTTTATTTTGCCCGTCCTGACTCGGTGATTGATGGTATTTCGGTTCAAGAGGCACGCTACAGAATGGGCGAAATGCTTGCTCAGGAAAGTAAAGTAGATGCTGATGTAGTAATTGGCGTTCCTGACTCTGGTATTGGGGCTGCTATGGGTTATGCAAGAGTTTCTGGTCTTCCTTATGTAACAGGAATTATTAAGAACAAATATATTGGCCGTACCTTCATCGCTCCTACTCAAAAAGAAAGAGAAAATATGGTTTATGTAAAACTTAATGCTATAAAGAGTGATTTAGACGGAAAAAGGGTTATTGTAATTGACGACTCCATTGTTCGTGGTACAACAAGTCGCCGTTTGGTAGAAGTTCTTAGAAGGGCAGGGGCAAAAGAAGTTCATTTTAGGGTTTCTTCGCCTCCTGTAAAATTCCCTTGTCATTTGGGAATTGATACTCCTAGCAAAAATGAATTAATTTCTAGCACACATAAACTGGAAGAAATTCGAAAGGAAATTGGAGCAGACTCTCTTGCCTTTATAAGTTTAGAGGGAATGCTCAAAGCCCTGGGCTGCAAAAGTTCTGACTTAAAAAATGCAGGCTTTTGCAAGGGCTGTTTCGAAGGCCAGTATCCGGTTTAGCTGGAAATTAGTCTTTTAGATAAAGTGTAATAATGGGCCGGGCTATTTTTATTCTAGTTCCGGTCCTTTTGCAACAGCAGCCTTTAATAAGATTGGTGTGATAAGGGCAGAACAAATTACACTTAGAATGATTGCAGGTAAAATTCTTGAATCAATCATACCTGCATCAATACCTTTTTGGGCAACCATAAGGGCTACTTCACTTCTGGCAACCATTCCAATTCCAATTACAAGTGCCTCGTGATTTTTTGAACCACAAATTTTTGCTCCAAAACCACAGCCAACTATCTTTGATATAATAGTTAGAACAATAAGAAGTAAGGCAAAAATCAGAATTTCGAGGTTCATTGTTTTTAAATCAGTTCTCATACCAACGCTGGCAAAGAAAACTGGTGTAAATACCATGTAAGAAGTTACAGTTACTTTTTTGGCAACATACTGACGGGCTTTTGTAACGTTACATAAAATAAGTCCTGCAAAAAAGGCACCTGTAATATCTGCAACCCCAAAAAGAACTTCTGCACAGAAGGCCATGGCAAAACAGAAGGCAAGGGCCCAAATAGCAATTCGTCTTGACTGATAGTGTTTTTCAGAAATGCGTTCAAAAATCTTCTTTGTAATAAATCCTACAACAAAAACAAATACAAAGAAGAGAAGAATTTTTAGAACAACGATAAGTGGACTGGCAGCTTCTGCATCACCCTGTCCGCTCATACCTGTAAGAACAGAAAGAAGTACAATTCCAAGGATATCATCAATGATTGCGGCACTTAAAAGAGTAGTACCAGTTTTTGTTTTAAGTTTACCAAGCTCATTCAGTGTTTCAACTGTTATGCCAACAGAAGTTGCGGCAAAAATCATACCAACAAAGCAGGCCTTGAGAATGCTCATAAAGTCAACCGTACGTTCGAAGAAAAAGAAGTAAAGGGCTCCACACATTAAAAGTGGAACAAGAACACCGAAGCAGGCAATAACAAAAGCCTTTCCACCAGTTTCCTTTAAATCTTTCATATCAGTATCAATACCGGCTGTAAACATAAGCATAATAACGCCAATTTCAGCAGTCTTTTTAATAAAATCTGTTACTTCTATAAGGCCTAAACATGAAGGTCCAAGAATAATACCTGCAATAAGAGCACCTACAACCTGAGGTAAATGAATCTTCTTTGTGGCAATACCAAGAATTTTTGTAGATAGCAAAATTAATGCCAAAAATAATAAATAACCGTATGTTTTCATAAAGCAAGATTATAGTGATATAGAATTTCTTTTTCTACGATTTTTAAATATTTCTTCTATATAAATAAAGAGATTTATCTTATTTTCTAACTTGAAAAAAATATATAATCATATATTATAAAAAGTATCAAAAAAAACATAACAAAAGTCTTATAAATACTAAATTAATAAAAAAGGACAAATAAAATGGCTAATAAAAATGTCAAAAAATTTATTATTGCAGGTGTGATTGCATTGCTGGTAATTGTTACAGTTATAAATTCTTGTACAGTTATTTCACCAAATGAACGAGGAGTAAAAGTTACTTTGGGTCAGGTAGAAGGCGATGTTCTTCAGCCTGGTATGCAGTTTCATGCTCCTTTTATTACGAAAATTCGTTGTTTCCGTCTTGAACCAAAAACATATGAAGTTTCTTTTTCTTGTGGTAACGATGGAGCTATTACAAAAGATATGCAGACTGTAGGTAGTACTGTTGCGGTTCGTTATGTTTATGATGAATTATGGATATTGTGACCCGTTATTTAAATGATTCAGTTATTCAGAGTGCAATGCGTGATAATGTAAAGGCTTCTTTGAAAGAAACTGTTGGACAGTATTCAATTTATGATTTAGTTGAAAAGCAGAATGAGGTAACTGGTAGGGTTGCAGAAGCCATGCTTACCCGTATGGCCGATTATCCAATTGATATTTCTCAGACAACAATTACAAACTGGGACTGGTCAGATGACTTTGACAAACAGATTAAGGAAACTGCAAACCGTGCTCAGGAAGTAAAAAAGGCCGAACAGGATCTTAAACTTGCAGAACAGCAGGCTCAGAAACAGGTAAAGGAAGCTGAAGCTAAAAAGGCTGCAATTGAACAGGAAGCAGAGGCTGCTTTGATTAAGGCTCAGAAAGAAGCTGAAGCAAAAAAAGTTGAAGCTGATGCTCTTGCTTATTACAACGCTAAGGTTGCTCAGAACTATCAGGTTGAAATAAAACTTAAAGAACTTGAAATAGAACTTGAACGTGCAAAAAAGTGGGATGGACGGCAGGTTCCTGAATACGTACCTCTTACCGCTGCTGGAGGAATTATTAATCTACCAGAAGCTAAGAAATAAATTGAAAATTAAAGGAAGTAATTATGAACGAAAATACATCTTTTAGAATATCATTAAAAGTAAAGTTACTAATAATATCATTAATCATGCTTATTATTTCTAACATAGTAGTTGGAAGAGTATCTTACACTCTCGCATCAAAAGGAATGAGTCAAAGTGTTAATAATCACCTTTCTGCTGTTTCTAATGATATTGCAAATCAGATTGAGGCAATAAATCAAAAGCATTTTACTTCGCTCCATTTTTTGGCAGAGCAGGCTTTTATCAAGGACGAAAATGTTACTCTTGAAGGTAAAAATGCAGAACTTTCTGGAATAGCAGGTGCTATGGGGCAAAGTTACGAAAATATTGCCTTTTATGATAAAGAGGGTAATACTATTGTAGGTGATGGACGTCACATGAATTTTGCCAATCGAGCATATTTTTCGGAAGCCATGGCAGGTAAAGATTATGTTTCAGATCCTACATATAGTAGTGTAACTGATAGTATTCTTCAGCATTATAGTGTTCCTGTTTATAACGACAAACATGAAGCTATAGGTGTTATTGTAATGGTTATTATTGGAAATGCCATTTATGACACAATTGCCAGTTTTGATATGGGAGGAGGAATGCATCCTTCTGTAATCAATTATAAGACACAAACAACAATTTCAAATGCAAATGAAAATACAGATGAAGGAACTAAAGGAAATCAGAAGCTTGATGATTCTCAGGGATTGGGGCTTGTTCTTTCTCATATTTTTTCAGGAAAAGAAGGTTTGGAAGAATTTGTAGATCCAAATAATCAGTTAAAGCTTATTGCCTCTTATCAGAGAATTAAGAATACAGATTGGACAGTATTTGCCGTAGCTCCATATAATTTCTACTTTGGATATTTAGCTGCAATGCGTACAAATCTTTTTGCCGTATTTTTAATTTCTATCGTAGTTTCAATAATTATAACAATTCTTTTGGTTTCGATTATTATTAAGCCTCTTAAAACTGTAAAGGATTCTATTACTAAAATTGCAAGTGGAAATGCCGATTTGACTCAGCGAATTCCTCAGGCTTCTAATGATGAAATTGGTGATGTTGTAAATGGCTTTAACAGCTTTGTTGAAAAACTTCATGGTATTGTTTCAAATTTACAGGCATCTAAGGGAAATCTTCAAACTGTCGATTCCGAACTCCAGGCAAGTACACAGGATACTTCTGCTTCGATTACTGAAATTATTGCAAATATTGAAAGTGTAAATAATCAGATTCTTAATCAGTCTAATTCAGTAACAGAAACTGCAAGTGCTGTAAATGAAATTAGTTCTAATATTGAATCCTTGGAACGTATGATTAATGGACAGTCGGCAAGTGTTTCTCAGGCTTCATCTGCTGTAGAACAGATGATTGGAAACATAGAATCAGTTAATGCTTCTGTTGGTAAGATGATTTCTTCTTTTGATCATCTTGCAGAAAATTCAAATATTGGTATTGCAACTCAAAATAATGCCAATGAAAAAATTATTCGAATTGAAGAACAGTCAAAAATGCTTCAGGATGCAAACATTGCAATTGCAAATATTGCAGAACAAACAAACCTCCTTGCTATGAACGCTGCAATTGAAGCGGCTCATGCGGGAGAAGCAGGTAAGGGCTTTGCAGTTGTTGCAGATGAAATTCGTAAGCTTTCTGAAACTTCTACAGAACAGTCTAATACAATTGGTGTGGAACTTCAGAAGATTCAGGAAAACATTCAGGAAGTTGTTCAGGTTTCTAGGGAAACTACAACAGCCTTTAGTTCTATTTCCAAAAGTATTGATGAAACTAGTCAGATTATTAATCAGATTAAGGCTGCAATGGAAGAACAGCACGTTGGTTCTAAACAGATTATTGAAGCCCTTCATTCTATGAACAATTCTACATCTGAAGTAAAAGTCGCTTCTGCAGAAATGTCCGAAGGTAACAAGCAGATTCTTTCTCAGATTGAAAAACTTCAGGGGGCAACCGATACTATTCGTGGAAGCATTCATGAAATGCAAGTTGGTGCTCAGCGTATTAATGAAACTGGAGCTGCTCTTTCTACAATTTCTGGAAAGGTAGGCGACAACATTAGTAAGATTGGAAGTGAAATAGATTTGTTTAAAGTTTAAAAGTCTTATGGTTTTAATAGAAGATGCAAAATCCTATGATCGAGCTTAAATCTTTCAACAAGAATAATCTTCCTCTTGTGGTTGATGTGGTCGTACCACTTTGGAGCCCGTCGGTGGGAGATTATTCTTTCAAGCGTTTTAATGTTGAATTTATAGTAAGAAATAATATTTCAGAAAACAAATATCATTTTGAATTGATAGATTCTAATTCTCAGGAATTTCTGGCTGCTGCTTTTTTTACTCGAAAAGGTGACCTTTGCCGGGTGGAAGAATGGTACG
>SAMEA3663057__coassemble_330_pt1 | contig 12903 bp, 8 predicted proteins | sample SAMEA3663057__metabat2_low_PE_007 | metagenome-assembled genome bin SAMEA3663057 (sample SAMEA3663057) | pig gut metagenome | biome: pig gut; feature: pig-associated habitat; material: faeces | place: France | collected 2012
AATTATAATAACCATCTGCAATAAGCTGCTCTAATGCCGACTTAAGCTGATCTTCTTGAGCGGAAGAACAGAATGGATCCAAGGAAATATAAATCTGTTTTTTTGAAAAAGGCAAAACAGTTTTATGGTTCAAAAGATCATATGCCGTTTCGTGATTATACTCTATTATCATTCTTACTGGTTTTAATCCCTGAACGGCAAAAACATCAGCTATAGAAGAAACCTGAACATAAATACCTTCTGGGAAGTAATCTAATTCCTTCTCCTTCACCGGTGTTAAATCCAAAATTGGAAGTCTTTCGTCCTTTGGTTGCTTTCTGTATTTCCCTAAATCACCAGGCAAAACACGGTTATAGCGTTTTGTACCGGCTTTAATCTGAAGAAGATAAACTTCATCACCAACAGAAAAACCACCTGGAATATCTAACCAGCGTTTTCCAGAGTCTTCATCTATTTCTACAGTACGAATTTTATGGCTCACGCGACCAGTATCATCTTTACGATGAATACGGATTGAATCACCAGGATCTGGATCATAAGATCCACCTTTAAGACAAGCCATCTGTATATTTTTTTGTTCAGGAGTAGCATCTTCTGGAAGACTTTCGCGAATAGCTAATACCAAGTCCTTTTCAGCAGGTTTTGTCGCAGCAATTTTTCCAAGATAAATACCTGTTCCACCAGCCTGGTCTGGATTCAAAATCTTAGCAGCAGCATTATTTACACCTTCTTCCAGAGACTTAAAACCATACCAGTAAGTAGTTTTTGAACGGGCAAAATCTCCTGCTAAAATTCGTTTACCAGTAGCAATTGCACCCTTTCTATCTTCCTGATAATGATCGATTACATAACGATAAGCCGAAACTACAGTACCAACATATTCAGCACTCTTCATTCGACCTTCAATCTTAAAAGAATCTACTCCAGCCTCAATTAAAAAAGGAATCTGCTCCAGAAGCTGTAAATCGCAAGGAGAAAAATAATAGCCCTGTTTAATTCCACCAGGAACTTCTGCTGTATAAAAACGACGACAGGCCTGAGTACACATACCACGGTTAGCAGATTTACCCCCCAGAAAACTTGAAAAAAGACAAAGTCCGCTTTCACTTACACAAAGGGCCCCATGAACAAATACTTCAAGTTCAGCCCCTGTTTCATTTTTGATTTTCTGAATTTCTTCCAGACCGAGTTCACGAGCCAAAACCATGCGTTTAACACCATTCTTCTGAAGCAGTCGAACAGCATTTGTCGATTCAACATTCATCTGGGTAGATGCATGCAATTCCAGATTTGGGAAAAACTCCTGGGCCATACGCATAATTGCATAATCTTGTACAATTAAACCATCTGGGCCAACCTCATTTAAATAAGACAAAAAACGATACAGTCTTTCTGTTTCTCTTTCTTCGCTAACTGTGTTTACTGTAACATAAACCTTTTTATTCTGGCGATGCAGAGTTTCAACGGTTGCCTCAAACTGATTCCATGCAAAATTTGTAGTTCGCATACGTGCGTTAAAACTTTTGAGACCTAAATATACCGCATCAGCACCTTCACCAATAGCGGCTTCCAATGATTCAATATTTCCCGCAGGAGCTAATAATTCGACCATTTTTACAGTTTAACATAAATACAAACCTTGTAAAAGTAAGTCAAATAAAAGATAGTATAAAACACCTCTTAAATAAGGCCAGGACTTGCTGATACAACTATCCAGGAATCTTCATCGCTGATTAAGGGCAGTTCAATTTCTTCTCCATCAACAATTTTATTATAAAGAACATCCATTTCATCCCTAGTCAAAGATTTCAGCGTTGTACAACCTTTTGATGATGAGGCTCCCGAAATATCTGGAGAAGAATAAATTCCTGCATCAACCAGTACTTGTGCATACTCTGCAACAGAAGCCTTCCATTCAGTAGCTTCATTTGCTGCATACATTAGACCATCCATTACAGTATTATCTACAGAATTCCTAAGAAGTATTACATCGGAAGAATCATTAAAATGAGCAAGACTTGTATTTAACCACAAATCCCTAATTCCATTTCTTGAATGAGGAGCAGTGGCAAGGTCCAGGTCATCTCCCTCTTCGCTAATACAGCCGTCTCCAATCGTTCGCAAATGTACCAAAAGAATTTCGCCTTTGCTAACTTCAATTGGTGGAAAAGAATATTTTTTGGAATCTCCATCCGCAGCGGAAAAAATCTCCAAACCAGCAAGATTTCCACCTTCTATTACCATAAGTTCTACGTATTCTCCCCGATAAATTGTCTGCCTGTTTAAACTTGCTTTTCCATACTTAATTAAAACTTCAGTAATAATCATTTTTGGAAAATGAGAATTAAAACCAGTAAAAGGAACACAAAAAGTTAGGGTGTTTCCAATTTTATCTTCAACGGTTCCAAAAATTTCATAACCTTTCCCAATTTTTGTTTTTTCACCAAGATTAAAAGTTATCGATTTGAAATCCTCAGAAGACGAAACTTGAACAGGAAGTTTTCCATACAATCCAGATGCAGCCGCAAGAGAAGGAGACAATTCTTCCGTTTGCGAATGATTACTTGAATCGGAAATACCTGGAATGAAAGGAGAAACAACAACATTGCTCATTTTAACATAATCAGAAAACTCCATAATTACTGTTTCTTCATCAATAACATTGACAGCTTCAATCACAGGAGCAGTATAATCCCCTCCAATAATTTCAATTCCCTCTGCCGAAACCTTACAAGAAAAAGGCACAACTCCCAATAACGTTAAAGCAGCAATCAAAACAGCTTCCAAAAGGATACGCCCAGCTTCAAAAATCTTTCTTTTCATTACTTCCTCCATACTAAGTTTTAATTCTCAAAATAAGACATACGTCGAGTCAAGGCACGCTCACGCTTAAAGCCTTGACTTCGCCGTTTTGATGGTTTTGTAATAAACCCTCAATAAAAAAACACGAACCAAAAAGATTCGTGTTTTCTTTCATACTTAATATAGATTCAATTTGACGATTTTTACCAAAAAATCAGCATTTTTTTTATTTTTTTAGAACTGAGCAGCTTCTACCATATAACGAATAGAAGTTCCTGTATCATCTTCAAGCATCTTTTCAATTACAAAAATCAAATTCTTTTCAGACTTATCGCAGAAAATACGTTCAATTTTATAATTTGTTACACCTTTTCTTTCAATAGATGGAGAACCAACTTTATGGTTAGCAAGAATATTTCCTTCTGCATCCTTTTTAACAACGTTGATATAGAATGATGATTTACAATTCTTACCAGACCCCTTTACAGTAGAAACCAGCTGAATATTATAGGTATTTGGATTTTCAATTTCAGAACCACGGAAATCTTTGAAAACAATTTCATCACTGCCAGTTTTATTTACATCATCCAAAATATAGAGTACCTGATCAGGATTTGCTGTTGCAGTTTTATAATTCTTAAAATAGTAGAAACTCTTTGCTTCCAAAGCCTCGTAAACATCACGGCCATTTTTATCAGCAGTAACAGCAGAAGGCTTTGTCTTAAAAATTCCCTTATCAACATAATCATTAGCAGCAATATCTACCTGATAAATTTCTGCCCAGCCCTGAAATTTCTTATCTGTTTTACCGTACTGTCCGAAAACGTAATATTTACCGTCACTTGTAAAACCCTTATCAACAAAAGTTGCAACATCTCCTGCGAATAAAGCTGTAAATCCAAATACTAAAAGTAAAGAACAAACAAGAGTCTTTTTCATGATTCCTCCCATAAAAACACCCTAAAACTCCGCCATAGCGACAAGCTTTAAAGACAAAAAATTTTGTCATTACTTAATATTCGGTTTTATTTTTCAAGTCTTTACTATTATTTATCTAATCGGTATCTTTTAAATATGACAATTAAAGCTAGGAATCGAATTACCTTAATTTTTTCTATTACAACAACATTCTTTTTTGTTCTAAGCCTTTTAACTTTCATTTTCCAAGTTCTTACAGGAAGATTAAGTTGTCCAAATGTATATATTAAAGATACAAGTAAGATTTTTTTACTAGCCTATAATTCAAAATGCGTTTTTATTTCGATTTTTCTTCAATATTTTTACGTAATTTTTACTTCTTTTATGATTTACAGAAGTTTTGAAAAAACCCAGGCCAACGACATGCTCTTTTTTCTCATCTTTCTTCTTGCCTGCTTTTTTGACACTTCAAGAATACTAATTCCACTATTTAAAATTTCAGGCACATATTCAGAGTTTTTGATTAAGATAGGTAATTTATCCCTTTTTGCAAGACTTCTTGCCCCTCTAGCACTATTTGGAACAACAGTTTTAAGTTCAGATGAGCTAAATCAAAACGTTAATTACAATATCCTGCTCCTTATTATGTCGGCTCTCTTCTTTTCAATTTTTATTCCAACAAATAATACAATTATATATCCAAACTTCTGCTTGTCTTACGGTTACACAAGGCTGATTAGAGTTTTATCTTTCTTTGTTTGTCTTGCTTCAAGCGTTACCATTTTTATAACAAGTCTCAAAAATGAATATAAACTTAAAATGGCTATTGGATTTACTTTAATTTGTATTGGATATGCAATTTTTTTTAATTCTTATTCCATTCTTTCAACAATTGCAGGACCATTAATTTTAGGAACAGGAACCTGGTTTTACCTTTCCGAAGTTCATAATCATTATTTATGGATTGATTAAGATAAAGGATTAAGATAAAGAATTGCCGATTAAGAACTTACAAAAGGCCTGTCAAAATCTTAAAAATAAAACCGATAGAAATTGGAATTAAAAGATTATCAAAATCGGCCAGTGGTAAAACTTCTATAAGCATGGCAAAAATAGCTACTAATAAACTAACGAGGCACAAATGACAACAGCAGAAAGCAGCTATAAAAACAGCGGTAAAACAAGTAAGACTACCTGCCACAGTTTTTCCATGAGCACCAGGGATTGTTATTTTTCCAATAAATTTTCCACCAAGACTTGCAAATCCATCTCCAAATGAAAGGGCAAAAATTCCAACCCTTGCACAATCCAATGGAAGAAAAAGAGCTGCCAGTAAAATACCAAAAACTAGAGTTACCGGTCCCAGAACAAATTTATTTTCATCACGTTTTCTGGCCGCAATTTCTGTAACCTTCGAAATAAGAGGAATAGTCTTTCCTTTTAAACGTAAAAATTCACAAACAGAATAAAAAGAAACAAGAATAACCAGACCCGCAATCACCGGCCAATATGCAATACCCAAAAAAAGAGGTACAAAACTAGAACAAATGTGAATTGACTTTCTAAAAAGTTCCTTAAAGATATAGTTGAGTCTCTGCCTTGCAAGTATCCCTCTATTTATATCTATCTGCATAAATCCTCTTTTCTAATTCGCATTAAAAGCTTTCATTATCAGTCAGGTTCTTTGCAATATCAGTGTAAATTGCAGGTTCAAACTCTGGCATTGGATGTGTAATATACTGAATATTCTGTTCAGCAAGATTACTTCCTGAAAGACGAACTAAAGTATCCTGATTTCGAGTCAAAGCATCCCAAGCCCTAAGAGACTGCTGGAACTGAACAATAGCCTGAGCATTCAAATTACTGTTTCCAGTTCGTTTTGCAAGTCTATAAAGAGTTACACCATAATTATTTGCCGCAGACAAGTAAGTATTTACAACATCATAATCCTTTACACTTGCCTGAGGGAACACCATTCCACGTTTTGCAATTTCACTATCAAGATTATCAATAAGCTGATTATAGTAACCCTGAGCCGCATAATCATCGCCACGTAAAGAAAGAGTATTTGCCATTGCAAGAAGAAGATTCCTTTCCTTAACGTTACCATCACCCGATTTCATGAAAGAACCAAGTGCTTCTGCATAGTTTTTATTTTTATACTGAATATAACCAATTCTATATCTGATAGAAGGACTGTCGTTTCCAAGTTCAACAGAATATTTATAATTCTGAAGAGCTTCATCATAATCTCCAGAAACAGAATACTTGATATTTGCCATATCTTCATAAAGTTTTCCAATTTCAGGAGTACCCTCAAAGCCGGCATTATCACGCTCTGTTGTATACAAAGAAATACCTTCTGCAAACTGTTCCTGTGCCTGTAAATAATCAGTAGTTTCGATGTAGTGTTCACCAAGCAATCGGTAAGAATCAATATATTTGTAAATATCCCTCTTCTTCATAGAAGGTACTGTATTAAAACATTCAATTGCATTCTGAAGAGTATTTTCTACAGAACCATTTTCGCCAGAATTGATAAAGTATTTTGCCAAATTATAGTAAGCAATAGGATTTGAAGGTCCAGTTTTTACAGCTCTTAGCAAAAGACCACGCAGACCTTCAATTTCATATCGTAAATATTCTTCAGATGGAGCCAAAGGTCCATAGTATTTATCAAGTAAGTATCCGCTCAACTCAGCCCAATCATCTGAACAAAGAGATTTTTCTCTAGGTTCAAAAGTTTTCTGCATCTGAATAACGTTTCTCAAATTATCAGTACGGATAAAGTAACGCATCATTCTTGAAAGATACAAATCATTAGCCTTATAAAGCTGGATTAAGGTTGCGTATTGTTCACGGGCATTTTCAAGTTTTGCAGGATCTTTTTCAGTACCCCACTCCAGGAAAATATCACCAAGTTTCAAAAATCCATCTGCATCCTTAATATGGTAATCCAAAACTTGACGTCTAACAATTTCTTCAGCCTTTTCGTAATTTGCAAGATCATTTAATTCCATATCAGCATATTCAAGACCAGCAGCCTTATTGTGCTTAAAGTAATTCAAAATACGCTGATACATTGCACCTGCTCTCTGATACTGTTTGTGTTCACGGTAACCACGAGCATAATTGAAGAACCATTTTTTACTTATTCTATAAGAAACAGCTTCCTCAAATCTCATTTCTGATTGAGGATATTCGTCGGCCTGCAACAAAGCATAACCCTGTTTATAAAGTTTATTTGCCTTTAATGGCTTATAAATTCAGTTTTTAGAGAAATTGAAAATTCCCCATCCAACCAGAAGAACTGCAACTCCTACTATTAAACCAGGAATAATTTTGTTTCTAAGCTGATAAGAGAGCGATTTTTTATATGCCTCATATTCCTCTGCTGTTCGGTGTTCAAAATCACGTGGAACAGGGATAGAAGTATCAAGCATCTTCTCCAGCATACTTGCAACCTGTCTGGCTGGAGCTTTATTTAAGATTTTTTCAATTACTTCAAATTCAGCATCATCTGTAAATTCATCCTGCACAATTAAATCTTCAAAAGCAAGACGAACATTTAGTGGATATTCAGAAAGATTCTTGAGGAACTTCTTATACTGAGAATCGCTAAGTGTATTTGGAGGCAGATTTTCTGCTTCTTCAGCCTCGTTAAAATCAGGTTCATCAAGCTCCTTCTTTCCTTTTTTACCCTTTGCATCCTTTGAACTTGCTAAGTTTATTTTTGTCTTTTTTTCTTCCTTTGCAGTTGTAACATCCGAGAATCCAGGAATTTCAAATTCCCCTTCCATTGCAAAGTCATCGTTATTTCCAAGCTCAAAGTCACCAGCTCCACCATTTAACTGAGTATCTGTGTCAGGAATTCCAAAATCCATTCCTTCCATTTCAGAAGTATCAAAAGTTTCTAGTGGTTGGTTTTCATCAAAGCCTTCACTTCCCTCATCTTCAGAAGAAGAATCAAGGCCATCTATATCACCATAATCAGGAATTTCATCTTCGGCATTAAAATCAACAGGAGTCTTTGCGTCTGAACTGCCAAAATCAATATCATCCATATTGAAAAGGTCAGCAGGAGTTCCCATATCGCCCAAATCTGCATCAGATGATTCAGGGGCAGGACTTTCTTCTCCACCGTCAGACTTTTCTGCAGGAGTGGAACTTTCGTCAGAAGCAGTAAGCGTATCTAAACCAAGGTCATCAAGGCCGTCTGTAGAAAAGTCTTCCATTCCTTCTGTGGAAAACTCATCCATACCCTCGGTCGAAAAGTCGTCTAAACCTTCTGCACCAGCTCCAGTATCATCTGCTGGAGCGTCAAAAGAACTGTCGTCCAAAGATGGAATGTCTTCTACTGGGGCGTCAAGAGGACTTTCGTCCAAAGATGGAATGTCTTCTGCTGGTAGAGCCTCGTCTAAAGCTCCGGCTAAATCGTCGTCCAAAGAAGGAATGTCTTCTGCTGGAGCGTCAAAAGAACTGTCGTCCAAAGATGGAATGTCTTCTGCTGGAGTGTCAAGAGGACTTTCATCCAAAGATAGAATGTCATCTGCCATAGCTGGAGCAGGACTTTCTTCTGCAGGAGCTGAACTTTCGTCTGAAGCTGTAAGTGTATCTAAACCAAATTCGTCGTCTAAAGAAGGAATGTCTTCTGCTGGAGCGTCAAGAGGACTTTCGTCCAAAGATGGAATGTCATCTGCTGGTAGAGCCTCGTCTAAAGCTCCGGCTAAATCGTCGTCCAAAGAAGGAATGTCTTCTGCAGGGGTGTCAAGAGGACTTTCATCCAAAGATGGAATGTCATCATCCAAGGAAGGAATATCTTCCGCAGGAAGAGCCTCGTCTAAAGTTCCCCCCAAATCTTCGTCCAGCGAAGGAATATCTTCAGCAGATTTTTCAGAAACATTTCCACCATCACTTGAACTATCAGCAGGAATATCAAATTCCAAATTACCAAGTAAATCTTCAAGACTTGGCTCGCCAGGATTTGTTTTTGAACTTTCACTTTTAGATGATGAAGATGTCGGATTATTTCCTTCAGAAGCCAGCAAGTCTCTTTCAAGTTCGCTAAGACCATCATCTGCAGCAGGAATTTCTTCCGCCTCATCCATTTCTGGAATATCTTCAATATCTGAATCTAAATCACTAATTTCTTTGAGTTCTTTTTCCTGTAAAGACTCTTCTTCAACTTCTCTTTCACTTTCCTCTTCAGGAGCATCAAAGCCAGCCCCTGACAAAAGCGCATCAAGCCCCATATCTGCTACAGAAATTTCTTCAGGCTCTTCTTCAACAATTTCCTCTTCTTCTTCAACAGGAGCATCCTCAAACATTGAAAGGTCAGGCATATCAGAAGATGAACCTGAACCACCATCATCAGAAATTGCAATTGGATTTAATAAATCACTTAAATCTGGAGCCTCAAAAGTTGGACTAGGCTCAGTAGAATCATTCGAAGATGTGGATGCTGGATTTGCAAGACCGGCTAAGTCAGAAAGGTCTTCATCAACAGGAGAATTATCAACTTCAGCTTCAATTTCAGGCATTCCAAGAACAAAGTCTTCGGCATCGTTTTTATCTTCTACTTCTTTTGGAATGTGAACTTCTACTGGTTTTTCCCCTCTTGCGGCACGAATTGTTACTTCATCACCGATTGCAAGGAGATCTTTATTAAATTGTTTAAGCTGACTTAAGCCTGGCATATCGTTTAATTTTACTCCACATCACTTGTAAATTACAAGTCTAATTATACCTTTAAACTAACGGACGTTTTTTAGTTTGACTTAAGATATTTCTTATTAAATTATCCATTAATTAAAACCCTAAACTCTTTTTTTTATAGGCCGATAAAGTGATTATGAAAAAGCTAATTGTTGTCACACTCCTCTTAGCCGTAACTCTTTTTGGAGTTGGGGGTATGGGACTGTATGCGGAAGACCATTCAAACTTCCAGAATTTTGAATTAGATACTCTTTTACACAAAATTGATAAAGCATGTGCACCGGTCATTACCGATGACTACATCATTTTCACCAGTGAACCAAATTACCGTTTTGTTGGAATTGCATTTGACTTTGAAAATTATCAGGTAATTCATCCCTTCCAAGTTTTGACCCGAACAGATGAAGATGGAGTTGTTACCCGCAAGCATATGTTTTATGCATATAAACGCCAGCATAAATTTACAACAGTAAAATACCGCCTTATTTTAGATGGATTGTGGACAACAGATCCTCTAAACCCAGAAAAAGAATACGACGATTCTGTAAATCTATACTTTTCAAAAGTAGAAGATCCTGGAAGTGTTCAAATATACACACAGGCAACCTCAGATGATTCAGTACATTTTATTTACAAGGGAGCAAGCGGCCAGTCCATTCACCTTGCAGGAACCTTTACAAACTGGGATCCATGGATTTACGAATTGAACGAAACAAAACCTGGAATTTATGAACTGGAACTGCCTCTTACAAGCGGCAAATACTACTACAATTATTATATTGGACTAACACCAGTATTAGATAATACCAATCCAGAAAAAATCTATACACTTGACGGAAGGTCTGCTTCAGTAATTGTTGTAGACTAAAAAAAAACTTCGCTTAAAATCACTTCTTAATTCCAGCGAAGTTTTTTTTATTTAGGGTTTATTACAAACCCTAAAAACGGCGAAGTCAAGGCTTTAAGCGCATGCGTGCCTTGACTCGACGTATATCCTGTAAATTTTTATCTGAATCTCTTAGCCAGATCCTGAAGTTTTTTCATGTCCATCCCCTTGAGGGCACTCATATCCATGCCACCAAGACCACCGGCTCCTCCCATTCCATTCAACATAGAAGGATCAAGTCCCAGCTGATTCATCATCTTACCCTGCATACCGCGGTTACGACTAACCTTCTTCATCATAAGCTTTGTTTTTTCAAACTGCTTAATAAGTTTATTAACCTCGGCAACAGTAGTTCCAGAACCTTTTGCAATACGCTTTCGACGGCTTGGACCAATAATCAGGTGATTTAATCGCTCTTTATATGTCATAGACTGGATAATGGCCTCATTCTTTTTCATTCCGCTCATATCCATCTGTGAAGCATCAATTCCACTCATTCCAGGAATCATATCAATAATTGACTGCATATTCCCCATCTTTTTTACAGACTGGAACTGTTCCAGCATATCCTGAAGAGTAAATTCATTACGCTGAAGTTTTTTCTGCATTTTAAGAGCAGCTTCTGCATCCATTGTCTCCTGAGCTTTTTCAACCAAAGAAACAACATCACCCATACCCAAAATACGCGAAGCAATTCTTTCTGGATGGAATACTTCAAAATCTTCAGTTTTTTCACCAGTACCAATGTAAAGAATTGGTTTACCAGTAATTGTCTTTAAAGAAAGAGCCGCACCACCACGAGCATCTGAGTCGAACTTTGTAAGAATTACACCAGTAAGACCAAGCTGTTCATCAAAAGATTTAGCAATATCAACTGCATTCTGACCAGTCATCGAGTCAGCTACAAGCAAAACTTCAACAGGATCAGTTACCTTCTTAATTTTTACAAGTTCCGCCATCATTTCTTCATCAATCTGAAGACGTCCAGCAGTATCTATGATGATGGTGTCATAACCATTTTTACGTGCATAAGCAACAGATTCCTTAGCATTCTTTACAGCATCCTTAGAATCTTCCTTATATACTTCAACGCCAATTTTTTGACCAAGCTGACTCAACTGTTCAACAGCGGCAGGACGAACAAGGTCACAGGCAACCAGCAAAGGCTTACGACCATCTTTTTTAAGTTTTGCAGCTAGTTTATGAGCAGCAGTAGTTTTACCAGCACCCTGAAGACCAAGCATAAGAATGATTGATTGAGTATCTGGTCCTTTAAGATGAAGATCCTGTTTTGTATCCCCTAGCATTGAAACCATTTTGTCATAAATGATTTTTGTAAACTGCTGGCCTGGATCTACAGCTTTTAAAACCTTTTCACCTTTTGCTTCTTCAATTGTAGAATTAACAAAGCGACGAACTACACGAAGGTTTACATCGGCTTCAAGGAGAGCCATTTTAATTTCTTCTACAGTATCCTCGATGTTTTTTTCAGTAATTGTAGATTTTCCACTTAACTTCTTTACAATTCCACTAAATGTGCTGGTAATTTTCTCTAACATCTTAAATCTCCACGGTCACTTATTTCTGCAAGTTTTTAAGAACTTCAGTAACTGTCATTTCCTTATTCAAAACCTTGTAAAGGCCGTCCGACAAAGGCAACTTAAGTTCTTTTTTCTGAGAAATTTCATGTACATATTTACAAGCAATCGCACCTTCTGGCAAATATCCAATTTTAGATACGTTTGCAATCAAATCATCTATATTCTTAAACTTAGAAAGCATATCCGTTTTGATTAAGTCCTGACCAAAACGTCTGTTTCTTCCGTATTTTGATTTACAAGTTACGTCCAAATCTCCTACCCCAGAAATAGAAGTAAAAGTTTCTGCATGAGTTGCCCCCATTGCAAAACCCAAAGTTTGAATTTCATTCAAACCAGCAGCCATAAGAAGACTTTCTGCATTATCTCCAAAATAATCAGAAGTTTCTGCAAGAGCATCCAAAGCTCCGTAAACAACAGCCCCAACATTCTTTGCAGCGGCACAAATCTGAACTCCAACAACATCAAAACTTGACACAGAATAAAGTCCAGGAACCTTCAAAAGCTCACGAACTCTAATAGAGTTTTTTGGATTTAAAGAAGCGGCAACCAAACCTGTAAGTTTGCCCATTGCAACCTCTTCTGCATGAGATGGACCTGCAACATAAACAGTACAATCCTTATAAACTTCTGGCAAAGCAGCTTCAATTGTATCAAGAATTAAACCTGGTCCTTTTTCAGATGGAACAAAGCCCTTGGAAAGAGCCGCAATTACAGTAGAACCATCTGCAATATTTGGTACATTTACAATTTTAGAAATAGTACTTGCAAGATAAAGTGATGGAGAAGCAATAAAAATGAATTCTTTTCCAGTTGCAACTTCAATAATATCGTTTGAACAAGTTATTTTTTCAGATAATTTATAACCAGGTAGATATCGTTTATTTTCATGCTCTTTATTAATAGATTCAACAACTTCATCTTCCAATGCCCAAATCTGAACATTATGATTTCCTCTAGCAAGAGCTTGTGCTAAACCAGTAC
>SAMEA3663057__coassemble_351_pt1 | contig 12347 bp, 12 predicted proteins | sample SAMEA3663057__metabat2_low_PE_007 | metagenome-assembled genome bin SAMEA3663057 (sample SAMEA3663057) | pig gut metagenome | biome: pig gut; feature: pig-associated habitat; material: faeces | place: France | collected 2012
TGAGTTCGCCTTTTGCAATCTTTTCTTCTTTTTCAGCCCGAAGTTTTTCAAGGAGCACTGATGCTGGTTCATCATTAGAATCTTGTGGAACAAGTTTACCATGAATTGCTAAATCAAGGATTTTTGCTTTTGCATATGTAACTGTTTTTTGTAATTCTGTTTTATTCTCTTCAAGAAGTGCGATTTTTGAAAATATCTCATCAATTCTAAATGCTATTTCTTGCTGTTCTTTTTCTGAAGGAATAGGAATTAAAAACTCAGATAACCAACCTGTATTTAAATTTTTGATAACTCCACCTTTTACATTGTAATCAACTTGTTCATAAAAGAACGGAGAATTCATCCAATCCATTATATATTTTGAATTAATTCTTTCTGAATATTTTCTAAAAAATCCGACACTTACAAAAATTCCAAATGGATAATCAACACTAACAATATGAGGTTTGCCTATTGTACCAACACGACAAAAAATAATATCTCCCTTTCTAGGTTTTGCTCCTTCCAGAAATGTATTAAATTCTTCTTGTGAAACATATTTTGGTTCTGATTCATCAAGATAGCCATTTGAAATATCTTTTACCGAATAAAACGGGATTCCTTTTTCAACATATTTCGGAGTATGAGTTAAGCCAAGGTTAATACTAACTAATGAAGCTATTCTTGCCCACGCCCATCCCTCAGGAATATCAAACGGAATCTCATCTTCAATATCTTTTACGGTTCCATCCGCGAACTTCTCATAGTGCCGCTTATCATCACCAACAAAAATATAACTGTCTTTTTTGTCGCGTTTTAATTCACCTTTTGCAATCTTTTCTTCTTTCTCTTTGCGAATCTTCTCTAGTAAAACATCTGCTGTTTCATAGTCTGGTGACTTTTTCAATTCCGCAACAGTTTCTGGGGACAATAATTTACCATGAATGGCAAGGTCTAAAACTTTGGCTTTAAGCTGTTTTGTATTCATTATTCTGCAACCTCTTCATCTTCATTAATAGAGCTTACAAGACCTTTTAATTCGGTTACAGCTTTAGAGATATTAGAACTCTTTTCTTCAATGGTTTTAATTAATTCAGCAAGTGTAACGCCATCAAAATTGTCTGAATCATCTTTAATCCATTTTAGGTCGAGAGAAGTTTTTTCATCTTTAAGAATTTCTTCAATAGTGTATTTCTTCCAGCGTCCATTTGGATTTTCTTCAGACCATGTTTCTTTACGATCTTCAAAATGTCCGGCACAATACAATTCTTCAAACTCGGCAAAGTCTTCCTTTTTAAGAGGATTTGTTTTACCGAAAGAACGCATATTGCTTCTTAAGTCATATACCCAAACTTCTTTTGTATTATTTTCATCTGTCTTACCACGAGTAAAGAAGAGTACATTTGTCTTTACGCCCTGCGCATAGAAAATACCTGTAGGTAAACGAAGAATTGTATGAAGATTACATTTGTTCATTAAGTCCTGTCTGATTTTCTGTCCTGCCTTATCTTCAAAAAGAACATTATCAGGAAGAACAACTGCTGCTCTTGCTTTGCCTGTTGTTCTAAGAGATCGGTAAATGTGCTGCAAAAAGTTCAGCTGCTTGTTGCTTGTTGTATAAGTAAAGTCATCACGTGTTGCACGTTCGCCACCTTTCTTTGTTCCAAACGGTGGATTTGTAAGTACAACATCATAGCCAGTCATTGCTTTTCCGCTTTCGCTCAATGTATCACCAAGTACAATTTTTCCTTCAATGTTATGAAGCATTGCATTCATAAGAGCCAGGCGGTGTGTTTCGTGAACAAGTTCGCCACCAGTAAAAGCTTCTTTTACCTGGAACTGAGTTTCTTTTTCATTCAAATCACAGTAATCATCAGTCAGGCTTTTTACATACTGGTCAGCACTAATCATAAATCCGAATGTTCCACAAGCCGGGTCATTACATCGCTCACCAGCTTGTGGGGCAGTTAATCGTGTCATAACATCAATTAAAACACGTGGAGTAAAATACTGTCCGGCTCCGCTTTTCTTTTCATTAGCGTTCTTTTCCAAAAGGCCTTCGTAAAGGTTTCCAAGGCCTTCTTCTTTTGCAGAATACCAGTCCAATTCATCAATAGATCTTATGATTTTTTCTAGGTTCTTAGGTTCATCAATATTAGAACTTGCACCCTGATAGATTTCTCTTACACGTCCTTTACAGTTTTCACCAAGATAATTCAAAAGTTCTTTATAGAATTTTTTGAGTTCAATTCCACTATGGCTAGTCAGTTTATCCCATCTATATTCAGCTGGAATAGAATCTTCTGTTTTTGTCTCTTTTGCCATTTTCAAAAAGAGAATATATGTAAGTTCTGTTACATACTGATGATAAGTAATTCCATCATCACGTAAAATATTACAAAGATTCCAAAGTTTAGAAACAATTTCCTGATTAGTCATTTTTAGCTCCAATTATTATTTATGCAATATTATCTTCATAGAGATATGTATTTAATTCTCTAATAATAGAATTCAATTGATTATTAAAAATCTTGTTTACTTTGTTGAAACCACCCTGATTTCTCCAGGCAAGATATTCATCAAAAGTCTGCACATTAAGAACAGATTCATTTATTAGATATTTTTCGATTCTTTCAATCCATTTAGTTTCACCCGCAGTAAAATCATGTGCCTTACAAAGTTTCTTTACCGCATTGTGAATACGTTCTTCGTGAGATACTAGAGGGCTTCCAATTGCGTAGCGTCGAACAAGTGTAATAATATCAGCAGCACAGTCTTCTTTTGTAACTTGTTTTACAGCTGTATTTAACTGGATTGAATTATATCCATCAGAGTCCAGCGTTTTACTCAGAGTTCGCAAATCAGCAAGAGTAAGGTCTGCTGGTCTGGTACAAACAATATCCAGTGCTGCAATTTTATTTCTGTTTGTTCTTAAGTAACTTGCAAAACTTTCAAGATAATCTTCTGGTTCCTGACCTTTACCAAAACCTCTGACAACTTCTCTGACTTCATCAGGTTTATTACTAATCGGAACATAAGGTGTATCTGTTTTTTGAATCTTGAATGCTCCAAATGCAGCCTTTTTTCTTAAGAGTAATTCTTTACAAGCTTCTTCACTTTCATCTTTACATTTTCTAACTGCTTTCAAAAAAGCTTCAACAGATTCATAGTTAGAATTAATAGTAAAATAGTTTATCTGAGTTTCATCCATGTGTCGCTTAACTCGCTGGAGTTTTGCGATAATCTGATCATTGATAAACTTAATATGTTCTTCGTCTTTTACTTTTTCATAGCCTTTGAACAATTCATCAAAAGTTACAGATGGATTAGAGACAACTGGCTTCATAGAAGAGAATTCATCCAAATATGAATACAAATCAACTGCATCGTAAATATCAAAATGAGTCTTATTGATTTTTGGACACAATCGAGTTGCACGTCCTAACATCTGCTCATACAAGATACGTGATTTTATTCGACGCATAAATACAATCTTTGTAATTTCAGGAACATCAATACCTGTAGAAAGTAAATCTACCGTAACAGCAATTGTAGGATAATGTTCATTCTTAAAGCGTTTAATTGCATCTTGAACACGTTTCCTGTCACCAATAGAACAAGTAATTTTTTCTATTGCATTAGAAGGAACATCCTGGTCTTCATAAATCTTTCTTAAGATACGGACAATTTCCTCAGCGTGTCTGTCATTAACCGCAAAGACAACAACTTTTTCTTCGCTTTCGGGATCAATATGTTTAGCAATCTCGGCAAGAGTCACTTTATTGAAGGATGGTGTAAGAACATTTTTATTGAACTCTTCTACATCAAAATCAAGCTCATCTTCCAATTCTTCAGGATTCAAAAGCTCTTTAGTTACCGGGTTATAACGTGCAAGGCTTTCACCTTTTTCGTGATGTATTCCATGCTGATTAAGTTCAGTCTTAATAATATGAGGTGCATCGTAATCTACAAGATATCCGTCAATTACTGCATCTCGGTAAGAATAATTATAAATAGGATTTCCAAAAATCTGAGTTGTGTGTAAAGCAGGAGTTGCAGTAAGTCCAATTCTTACCGCATCAAAATATTCAATAACTTTTTTGTATTTACTTATAAAGTCATTCTGATCGCGGAATAACATTTCAGCTTCAGAAAGTTCACGGTCAAGAGTGTAACCGCGGTGTGCTTCATCAATAATAATACAGTCAAAATCACCTGCAGAAGGAATTCTCTCTTTATCCTCGCTCATAATACGAGCAACCATTCCCTGAACAGTAGCAACCTGAATACGAGTTTCAGAAGCTAAATCAATATCATCAAGAGTGTTTATGTTATAGATTTTATTAAGAGGTTGTAAGTCTTCGAGTTTTACATCATTGAAAACATCTTGGGCCTGTTCACCAAGAGCAGTACGATCTACTAAAAAGAGAATGCGGCGGAAGCGATTAGTTTTTAAGAAACGGTAAACCATACCAAGAATGGTACGAGTCTTACCTGTACCAGTAGCCATTGCAAGAAGAATATGTCTTGCTCCATCAATTACAGCCTTTTCAACAGCCTCTACAGCTTCAAGCTGATAATAGCGGAAGTTCAAACCATCAGGATCACGTAAGAAATCATAAGGAAGATTTTCAAGTTTCTGGTCGGCTTCATCAACATTCTGTTTATATTTTGCAAGTAATTCTTCTGGGCTATACCATCCTTGAAGGGCAATTGGAATATTAGAATCTTTTCTTAAATCCTGGAACCATATTCCAGATTCAGTTTCAATCTGCTTAAGATAAGGACGACCATTAGTAGCAAAAACAAATGGAACTTTATAGTTCTGCCATTTTCCCATGCAGTATTTTTCATCTTCATCTTTTATATTTTTTGCATATTCATGGCATTGATTATCAATTATTGCATAAACACTTTTTTCATAGGCTTTTGCTTCAATAATTCCAATCAACTGTTCATCTATGAATAAAGCGTAATCGGCTCTATCATCCGCAGTTTTTGTTGGTTTAGTAGGCCATTCTGCAATAGCCATCTTTCTTCCTTTCTGTGGACGTGTACCTTTTGAATAACGAAGGTTTTCTGTATCAACTTCCCAGCCAACACGGCGTAACTGATCATCAATTATTGCACGAGTCTGAGCTTCTGTAAGTTTTGCTTTTGAAATGGCGATAGCAGAAGTCTGCTGTCTGTCTTGTTTAGTTTTACTTTGCTGAGGAGTAAGAATAGCAGTCTGGACTTTTTTAAGTTCAGCTTCTAATTCCTTTAATTTTTTATCACGTTCTGCAATAAGTTTTTCACGTTCTTCAAGAAGTGCATTCTGTTCTTCAATAGTCTGATTCTGTTCATCAATTTTCTTCTCTTGATTTTTTACAAGAGGCATTAAACTGATTTTAGCTTTTGGTCTAGCTGGAGCAACATAGGCTTCCGGCTTAAAACTACTGTCACCATAAGTCTGCATAAACCAAACTGCAATATGATATGTAAAGCTTAAAACAGATAAAGCTTCCTGTTCAGATGCAATATCTTCATGAGTTGAATCATTACGGCTTTTTCTTACCTGATTAATCCACTGGTTTACATCATATGGAAGTAAGCCTTCATTCTTCAAAAGACGTGTACGTGTAAAATGAGTATTGTCGGTTTCAGGTTCATCAATATTCTCAATTCTAAGAATCTCACGAACCATAAGTTCTACAAAAAGACCAGATTTGTTTTTGCTTGAAGCTGGATCTGTATAAACATAACTCTCTGCAAAATCCATTATCTTTGCAAGAGATGGCCAATAAGTCTGTAAAAACGAAAAGTTACTCATAAAAACATCTTCTGATAATTATTAATTATAGGAACAATTATAACATGAAAAATCCTTTTTTTCACTTAAAATCGTCAATAAGCAAAAAAAATGGCGAGGAACTTCCTCGCCGTAGATGGACCTGGGTATTTCAACCAGCCCGGTTAATAATAGTCAAATTGTTTACGCCAGAACAGCAACTCTTTCTTTGATTGCTTTTATTTGCTTTGCATTAAGTTTAAATAAAGCAGCAATTTCCTCTTCTGTCATATCGCCGCTTGCAAGAAGCTTTGTACAAAATTCAATTGTTACTTCTTCTTTAGCTTCTTTTCTTATTTCATCTCTAAATCTGCCCATGTTACTTACGCCAGAACAGCAACCTTTTCTTTGATTGCCTTGATTTGCTTTTCTGAGAGATTAAATAATTCTTTTACTCGTTCTTCTGACATTTCGCCTTTTTCAAGTATTTTTGTAGCAAGTTCAATGTCTCTTTCTTTTACTGCTTCTTTTCTTTCTTCTTTTGCGAAATCTTCCATAATTCTACACATATGCTTAACCCCCTTTTCGTTTTCCTTGAGGTATCTGGCTCTTTCTGCCAGAAGCTTATTTTTCATATCATCGGCCTTTTTGCAATGAAAGTCATGCATCAGGTCACCAATTGGATCATTTCCTTCGTATTTACCATTAACATATATGATATGGCTCTCATCGTCAAATGGTATTTTACATTCTTTTACAGTTCTTTCAATGTGATAAAGAGGTAAGCCTTTTCCAAAGATGTCGTTTTCTGTAATGAAAATAACATAACTTTCTGGAAGATTTTTAGCATCTTCACCAGGAACTGTTATATCAGCATCCATCAAAGCTGAGTTATAACGGGCACGTTTAGCTCCGGCACCTTTATCAGCTCTCTGAATTTCAATGTCGTAAGGTTTTCCTTTATTGTCTTTTGCGTAAACATCAAGTCTAACAGAACGACCTTCAAGGTTCTTAACGACTTTCTGAGCAACTGTATCAATTACTTTAAGCTTCTTGTTATCAAGAATAGTCTGAAGTACAAATTGAGTACAGTCCTTGTCATTTTCAAAAAAGCGAGTCATGAAGTCATCGTCCATCAGAGTAAACTCTTGAAGACGAGCAATCATTTTCTGCTTCTTTGTCAAATCTTTTTTTGCCATAGCACATAATACCATGATTTACCCCTGACCGCAAGTTATCTGCATTGTGAGCCCCTGACTTTAAAGGGACATTTAAAGGGACATTTCACCATTCCACATGCACCAGCAGCTCAAACTTTCTCTGAGTCAGCTTTGGCACTTCAAAGTTCAGCCAGTATTCAAAGTCATCTTCATGCAGCATCTGGCAGATTATCTGCTGGTAGCATATAGTTTTTTCATAGGCTGGAATATCATCCTTTTCATAGAAAAACTCAAAGTTGAACTTATAGTTTATGGTATCTATGATTCTATCTTTCTTGCCTTGTTCCTTTTCAATGAAGGTTAAGGCAAAATAAGGAAACTTTTCAATTCCGGGATTCATACATTGATTAGTAAAGGGTTTTAACTCAAACTTAAATAAGTCAGAGTTTTCCTTATTCCACTGTGTAATATATTCCGGAAGCTTATTAAGCAGCAGCTCTTCAAGTCTTTCATACATTGTCAAAAAGTCTCTCATTACAAGGTCTTCCTTCTGTAAATATCAAGTGTATTTTGTATGTCTTTTGGGATTTCAAAAGAACACTCTTCTTCATGGTTCTGCTGCTTTATAAACTCTTTCTTCTTAAGCAAAAAGAGTTTGATTATTGCTTCCTTCAAATCTGCCGGCATTGTTGATTGTAAAAAGCCTGCATTATAATTTAAGAATAGAACGTGGCCTTCAAGCTTTGTGTCTAATAAAAAGATTGTTCTGCCATCTATTACACAATGGGGCACTCTAAGCTTTGTGTTCATATCAATAATGTTCACCATTTCTGTTATGTTGTCTTGATTTGTATACACCTTGCAGTCTCTCACTGTCTGAAGCTCATTGTAATTATGATCTTCAAGCGGATAGCCAAGTATTTTTTCTATGTAGAAAATAGTAGACGTAAACAAAAGCTCATCTATTTCAAGCTCTGTATCTTTTAATTCAAGGATTTTCTGGAGTTCTTCAAAAGGGAAAGGTTGCATAGTAGCTCCTGGAAAAGCGAGGCTCACGAAAGTATAACCTTCGTTCAGTCAAATACAAGGCCAAGCCCTGCGGGTTGTCGCTGCGCTCCAAGCCTTGCATTTGCCTTCACTTCGGTTTTTAGTTTTTTCGCCCCCGCTTTCCAAAGGCCAATATTTCAATTGGCTTTTGGAATTGTTAGGTATAAGTCACGCTGTCTGCGATAACTTATTCTTCTGCGGTTTTAAGAAGAACCATATTCTTCTTAGGTCTGGTAACGAGGAAGCCGTCACGCTTACGGAAGTGCATAAAGAGCTCACCATATTCCAAGCCCTCTGTTGTTTCATCAAAGCGCTTGATTTCGATTCCCTTGCGGTTACCGTGGATGATTCTTTTTGGATTCATAAAGATGGCAATTACCTTGTCGACTTCGAGGTCGGCAAGCTGCGGCATCAATCTTGATTCCACAACGTCATAACCATCAATGCGTCCTGGCATCCCATCTCCTGGCTTTCTCCAGATTGGGGTGTGGTTGTCGTCCTGAATGTTTGCTATGTGATTCAAAACAGTTTCGTTCAAGAACCATTTGCAATACTTTCTTTCTTCCGGTTCAACCTTGAGCTCTGCAGCTCTGAAGTCGAGGTATGTAAGTTTGCTTTCATCTGTGCTTTCGATTCTGCAAACTTCTGCCTGTGCCATATTGATTGCACCTGTGAACGGGTCATCATCGGCAATCAAGCACTGGCGGTCGAACTCCTGTCCGTATGCTTCTGTGAAGTCCTCAAGGAACATCTTTCCAAGGTCCACAAAAACATCTTCTCCGAACTCGTCGAAGAATGGAACATAGCCTGCAAGCGTGTAAGCTTTGAGCTCTGTACGTGTCGGCATATTTGATTTTGTAGCGTCGATTTTCTGACCGTAAGAAGTCAGCCATTTCAATTCAATTCCGCCGCGGTCTCTTTCCGGAATGAAGATAGAAGGTCCGTTCATCGGACGATGAGTTACAAGATTCATCATCACAGACTGCTTTGCAGCTTCCTGCATGATGGTCTCTTCGTAAATCGGATTGTTAAGATACTGGTCATTGTTTGCCAGGTTTCCGATTGGCTCACCGAGTACAGCCTTCTGTGGTACAAAGCCTTTTCCGGCTTCCCATTTAAAGTCCTTCGGATTGTTCCATTTTCAGCCCTTATGTTAGGACAGAACTTCAAAACTCCAAGAGTTTCGGCATCCTTGTTCCAGGCGGCAACAAGGCCTTTACCAACGTTGTAGCTGACGTCGCGGTAAGTCAAAGGCTTCATTTCTGAATCAGTCTTTTTAAGAAGGTTACGAAGCTCCTTTACTGATTCTCTGATTCCTTCAAGCTCTGTTGTAGAGGCAGTCTGCTGACTGTCTGCCATTTTCAAAATTCCGTCAATGAGCTCTTCTGTCTCATTAAAGTATTTTGAAATCTGTTCCGGTGTTGCAGCTTCTGTCGGTACCAAGCTTTTCATATTGCTAAGTTTCTGCTGCAAAGATACAATTACTTCGTTCAAGATAAACCTCCAAGTTGGTCTTGAATACAGGGCTGCTTCCAGGTTCCAATTGCAAGCAGCTCTGTTTTTTATTTATGCTCTGGCTTTCAAGCCTGAACAAACCTTTTCATAAAATGAAGAATCATCCTCCTGAATAATTCTTTCAATTTCCAATTTCTTCTGCGGTACATGAATCGCAAACGGATTCGAAGGTACACAACAAATACTGAACTCCAGAAGCTCCTGCTTTCTGTAAATCAAATCACAGTCGCGGTCCGTCGCTTCCAGGAACTCACATTCATCAACACGAAAGCCCACAGAACCGCAGCGCAGAACTCCGGCTTTTACACGCTCTCCAATGCTCCAGCCAAACTCGTCAAACTCCTTGTCGTTAAAGACAATATCGCCTTCGAGCTGCTTTTCAGCCGAAACATTTTTAGCAATGCCAATGGCCGGAATACTATAGTCGTGGCTCCAAAGCACAACAGGATTAGCAAGATAGTTTTTCAAATCCCATCCGCACGGATCCACTTTCTCAAAGTCACGGTCCGTATCAAAGGTACTCATTACCAAATGGAAAGAATCCTTCTGCACATCCACAGCCTTGAACACCTCAACCTGGGCACTCACTTTTCCAGAGCTTGTGTTTTCTTTCAGGAACTTCAAGAAAAGATTTTTGTCTTTTCCAAAGTCCTTATTTTCAATGCCGTCAATCTTGACTACCATTCCAGCCTCCCATATTTCTATCAAGCATCTGTCTGTAAACTTCTGCATAATCTGCAGGATTTTGATAACCAATCTTTAATCTCAGGTAGTGGATGTAAGAGCGGACCGAGCTGTCAGTTACGTTCATCTCGTAGGCAATTTCTTTAACAGTTTTTCCCTTGGCAAGCGCAACTGCAACATCAAACTCAGTGTCCGTAAGCTCACCGACAGCCCGCGTAAGATGCAGGCCATTTTTAATGTCATCAAGAACAGTCTGAGGCTAAGCAGAATTACCGCTGAAGATTTTCTGCAAAGCAGGCAGCAGAGTCTCACTTGTTTCTGCATTACAGATAAAGCCGCTTGCTCCAAGCTTATGAACTCTAAGCCCAAAGAAATCCGAGCAGCTTTCACCAGTCTCAAAAAAGACAAAACGCAGCTTGTCATTTATTCCCTTAAGACTGGTCATCTTTTCCTGAATACAAAGGCCTAAGAAAAACTTTTCAACCAGAATCACACAGTCACTGTCAGAGCCAAGATGATACTTAAAGTCATTATCCTTCAAGACATCAAAGGTCTGCACTTGCGGCAGCTTCTGTTTTAAGAATTCTTTTACAGTTCCCTTAACCACATAATTAGAAGTAGCAAAAAACAATTTCATATTAGTTTTTGTCCTCACAATTTTTATTGTCATCAGAATCAAAAGCCGAAATTGTATTGGGCTTCCACCAGCTGTCGCCCCAGGGCTTTTCCTTTTGTCCCCGTGCTCTCAAAACATCATTAATTGTTTTAAGTCCGGCATTGATTTCTGCAATATCCCGGTTGCTCTGGGCATCCTCAGATTCCTGCAGTTCCGGGATATTGTTAAGGTTGAATTCCCCGGTCTGTAAAAGATTAAACCGGCGAAAGAACTGAACTTCCAGAATCTGCTCAAAGTTCTTGAGCAGTGGAATAAGTGTAAAGTTCCAGAACGCCCGATGCTGGGAATCTGTATCGGTGCCGCTCAATGAACTTTTGGAATCCTGAATATTGGCAACTCTCAGCGGGATGCCGAATTTCGCAAGAAGTGTATACAGGTTCCACTTCTTCATATCGTAAAGTTTCAGAACATCGGGACTGAACGTAAGAGGCTGGTATTCTGTACCTTTACCCAATACAGCCACACGATTTTTCATGCCGTGGCCGTATTTTGAGTCCCAGGTACGAGCAAGTAATTCTGCTTCTGTCTCTGTGAGAATCTGGTCTGTTTTTAAAAGCCCCTTAGGAACCCCACCTTCTTTTAAAAGTCCTGAATTCTGCTTGGCGGCGAGCAAATCTTGTTCGACTTCAAGACCCAAGCTTACCAAAGGGCTTACCCCACGATATTCATTCCACGGGTTCCAGTCCTTAAAGTGGATTATTTCATCAGGAAGAATTATGAGAGGTTTGCCTGTAGCTCCGTCTGTATAAACCCACTTGGTAATCTTTCCGCCTTCAACAACGTGCTGCATATTCCGCGGATTTAAGATGTAAATCTCCGAAGGAATGCCGCAGCAGTAGTCCTCGCCGAACCACCAGAAAGCCTCTCCGTCGAGGCTCCACCAGGCGCAGGTTTGCTTCCAAAGATCAAACCTGCACATGCTTTTATTCGGGTACATAAAGAGCTTAGCCAGTTTTGAATCACTTTCTGTCTTGCCGTTTTTTTTAATTTCAAATTCAGCACGCGCTACGTTACGAGTCAAAATATCAATACATACCGATACCCAGGCGTGCTGTAAATAAGGATCCGTGCAGGTCTTTTTATCTCTCACCGAAAAGTCATCTACAACAGTTTCATTATTTATCTCAGAAAAGCTTCGTAACTTTTTTTCTTGCTGGTTCCTCTTTTTAAAAAGTCCCATATAAATTATCGGTATTACCTCAACCTAAAACGACCCCCGAAGTCGCCGCGCTGAAAATGGCATAGCGCATAGCGTCCATGTAGTGGTCATTTACCTTTACAATCTGATTATTCTCATCACGAGAGTAATCCCATATTTCACCAAGAACTCCGGTACAGTCTTTGCATACAAAAAACTGTCCGCGCTCAATTTTTGCAATTATGTAATCAATTCCTGCATCCACAGAGTTGTTTGCTTTCACACCTCCAGGCACTTCCTGAATTCTTTCACCCCCGGCCGGGTAACATCATCAACTTAAGAATTAAAAACTGTTTTTTTGATTTGCAGAGTACTTAT
>SAMEA3663057__coassemble_360_pt1 | contig 12082 bp, 12 predicted proteins | sample SAMEA3663057__metabat2_low_PE_007 | metagenome-assembled genome bin SAMEA3663057 (sample SAMEA3663057) | pig gut metagenome | biome: pig gut; feature: pig-associated habitat; material: faeces | place: France | collected 2012
AAAGTTTAAATGAATATAAAAAATTATATAGATACAGAAGAACTGAAGTTTACAGTTGAATTTATTACCCCTTGTTTTTTAGGTGGTGCTACAGGTAATGCAGAAATTCGAACGGCACCTTTTAAAAATCTGATTCGACGCTGGTGGAGAATTGTAAACGGAAATCTTTCGCCAGAAGAATTGTGGCAGAAAGAAGCAGAATTATTTGGTAGCACAGAAAGAAATCCAAAGTTAGGAAAAAGTTTTGGAAAGAGTAAGGTTCTTTTAAAAATTTTAGCTGTATCAGAAAAATGTATACCAACAAATGAAAAATTTTCTATTGGAGATTTAGAAACAGGATATGGAACTATGTCTCTGGCAAAATATATAGGATATGGTCCTGTTGAAACTAAATCTTATTTGCCCCCAAAATCAAAAATTAGTTTTTCACTTACAATTCCTTCAAAAAATAGAAAGGAATTTATAGATATTTTATTTTTGATAAAACTATTCGGTACTATTGGTTCAAGATCTCATAATGGTTGGGGATCTATAGAACTTATTCCAGAAGCCAAGACTTTTGAGTTCAATCCACCTTCTGTTTTTGGCAGTTTTAAAGATTTAAATTTATTAGATAGTAAGAAAAAATATCCATATTTGATTGCAAAAGATAAGAATGGTGTTCTTGCCTGGAAAACTCAATATTGCAGGAATTGGAGTGAAGCTTTTGGCGAAATTGGACAATTGTATTACGATTTACGTTCACATTTAAAAAGTCTTTCCGATTATTCAGAATTGATGGGGTTTGCTTCCGGAAAAAACAGGCAGCCTGCACAATTTACAATTAAGATTGTTCCTCAGAAAGTAAAATCAGGAGATGTGATTGCAACAAAGTATTACGGATTATTAATCCATTTGCCTTATTTACTTGAATATTGGAAAAAAGAAGAATATTTGGAAGCCTGTAAGTATGCTTATGATTTCTTAGATTCGAGAAACAATTTGTCTGGCTGGCAGAGAAATTCCGGAGGTGCAAAATGAGTTCAAATTTTTACTGGCAAAATAAAATAGCTGCATATCTCCAGGAAAGTGTTGTTAAGGTTTTTGATATAAGAAATCGTGATGAATGGGCCAAACAGATTAACGAATCTGTTGGTGTTACTATTGAAAAAGCCGATAAATTAAAAATTCAACAGGTAGCTTATAGTGCATCGGGTCTTACAAGGGCAGCGCTGCCTTATGATGATTCACAACTTGAAAAAATTATTTTAAAACATCCTCTAGTAAAAAATACTTCTATTGAACTTGATATTCAGAATGTTAGTATTTCTAAACTTGTAAAAGAAATCAAAGATTTACTTGAAACCGATTTAGCAGAACTTACCAGAGATTTATCAGAAGAAGAAAAGGCAAAACAGATTTTTTATTATCTTTTTTTTGCATTTAATAAGCAGCTTAGAAAATCTGATAAAGAAGAACTTTCTAAAGTTGGTGCTTTTTGGGATATTCTTCCTGCCGATACACGAATGCCAGATCATCCAATGTGGCATCATTTTGGAATGACCAGTGCAATTTATTCCTGCCTTGAAAAGAATTCTTCCAGTTCTGATAAAAATAATCTGAGCCTTGTGGTCTATTCAATTACTCCGGTTCAGGATTTTATTGGAAAGGCCAGAAAGCTTCGAGATTATTGGACAGGTTCTGTTCTTCTTTCTTATCTTGCATTTAGTGGAATTACTGTTGTAATGGAAGAACTTGGACCAGATCACATCCTTTATCCTTCTCTACAAAACCAGTCGCTGGTAGAACAATGGATAGGAAAAAAATCTGAAAAACTAAAGAGCTGGCTGGCAGAAACAGATGCTAATTTACAAAAACTGAATAATGATTCAAAAAGCATTGCATCCTTCCCAAATAAATTTGTTTTTCTCTGTCATAATTCTGAGATTTCGGAAGTTTGTAAAAAAATAGAGGAAAGAATTGATTCGGAGTGGAAGACAGTTTGCTTAGTAGTAAAGAAATATCTAGCCAAAGAAACAGGTTCTGAAAATTCAGCGGAATTTAATTCTCTTTGGGATAATGCAGTTGACAAATTCTGGAAATATTCTTGGGCTGCTACTAATTTTGCAACCATTACGAACGAAAAAGAATTGAACTCCTTGCTTTCTAATGACAAGTGGCAGAATGAACTTGAAGCAATGAAGAAGTTTGATGAATGTTTTGACGAAAGGAATAATTTTTTCCCAGATTATGATGCTTCGAATCTTTATGGAACAACTCATTCCCTTGTCCAAGGGTTGCTTGCTGCTGGAAAAATGAAACCTACTTCTTTTAAGCATATTCAGACTGGTGAGAAATGTCCTCTTTGTGGAGAACTTTCAGTTTTGAATAATTGCGAAGGTGATAATAAAGAATTCTGGAAAATAATCAGAAGTAAAGTGAATCCAAATGGTGAAACTCTTACAATTGGAGATAATGAACGGCTGTGTGCAGTTTGTGCTGTAAAAAGATTTTTGCCTTTGGGGAATGTATTTAACCAGAAAAATCACATTCTTTATGAAACTCTGGTTTCGTCTTACGAAAATTTTCCATCAACTACAGAAATGGCTCGCTGGGAAATTGATGCCGGTAAATCTTCTGAAGAACGACAAAAAATTGCTCAAAAGTATCACAATGGGGAACTTGCTTATGAAAAGAATGATGAGGCAGGTGACGGTACAGAAAAATATTACGCATTCCTTCTTATGGATGGCGATAAGATGGGCGACCTTATCAATGGGGAAACTACAGAAGCTTGTTGGAATGACGTAATTAATTTAAAAGATAATAAAAATACACCTTTTGAGGATGATAATTTTGCCAGACAGCGGCGTACAATAAATCCTGCTTTGCATTCAATGATTTCTGATTCTCTGAATAATTTTGCACGTTATGGGGTTCAGCCTGCAATTGCAAAAAATAATGGACGTTTGATTTATGCTGGCGGAGATGATGTTTGTGCAATTCTTCCTTTAACTACAGCATTTTGTGCTGCAGACGAAATTAGGAATATTTATCAGCTTTCTTACGGGGAAGTTACAGAAAATGGTTCTGTTGCATGTACAAGACCTTCTTCAAAAATGTCGAAGATTGTTATGCATTTGGGACATTCCGAGAATCAGTGTAAAACAAAGATTTCTCTTTCTGGGGCAATCATAATTACGCATCATAAACAACCATTAAAAGAAGTAGTTCAGGCAGCACATGCCGTTCTTGATGGTGTAGCAAAGGATAAATCTGGACGAAATTCACTTGCTATAAGACTTATGAAACGTTCTGGCGGTATCCGGGATGTGTGGTTTAACTGGGAAGAAGAGAATATTTTTGCAGATGAAGTTGATGGAAAACGCAAAACCGTTAGGGAATCTTTTCTTGATGTAATTAAAAATGCAGGGAATAAATTGACTCCTTCGCTTCTCTATAAGATAGAAAATCTGAAGGAAAGTTTTGAACCACTGGTAAACGATATTGAAAGTAACAAGGAATTAATAGAAAGACTTTTTGAATACGAAATCGCTCATAGTATTTATTCTAGAAAACAGGATGCTTCAAAAGCAAATATTCTGGCAAAAGATCTGGCTGGGATTTGCATTAAAGTTAGAAATGTTTGCAATAACAAGAATGGTAATTGGTACAATCCTGAAGCTGCAATAATTGCAAATTTCATGGCTAAAGCAGGTGTAGAAACAGATGAAAATGGAGGTGAGGGCAATGAATAGATGTTTTGAAATTATTCCATTGGATACCTGGTTCTTCAGAGGTTCAACCCCTATGGAAAGTGGAATGATGAATATTGTTTCAATTTTTCCTCCTCCTGTTTCTGTAATTAAAGGAACTTTCTGGACTGAACTTTGTAACAGTAAAAATAAGGATTATTCAGATGGTATGATTGATGGAAATATACCATTTGAAGTTACCGGCATTTTTATAAAAAAAGATGATTCTATTTATGTAGCCGCTCCTGCAACCTGGTATTATGATTGTGAAAAGAAAATTACCAATGGCAGCAATCTGAAAGGGATTCCATTAAAAATTGCAAAAAAGAATAATACTATGACCGCTTTGGGAATGACTTCATCTGCGGGTGATGTTTATTTTGTAAAAGCAGAACAAGATTCAAAATCTCTTTCGGGAGCCTGGATAAAGTTAGAATTCTTAAAAAAACCAAAAGATACTTTTGAAAGCGATAGTGTGCTTTTTCCTGGAGATATTTACTCTTTGGAGAATCGTACAAATGTTGCATTAGACGAAAATCGTAGGGCAAAAGACGGTCAGCTGTTTTTTTCAACTCACATTCGTATAAATGATGGATTTTCGTTGGTGACAGCTTTTGATAAGGAACTTGATTTGATGCGAGGGAAATTCTTTTTTGGAGGTGAAAAAAGAATTTCAGAATACAAGGGGATTAATGAATTAAACATTGATTTTACAAATACGAACGGCGAGGGCGAATATATGTCTTTAGTACCTGTGGAAGCAACAGAAGAAACTGTTTCTGCTATTATTACCAGTGGAAAGCTTTATCTTACGGCTGGATGGGACATGAAAAAAAGATATCATAAGCCTTCATCTAACTGGATTCCTGCTGGAGCTGTTTTTAATAGGAATATAAATGGATACTGCATTAAATTAGCAGAAGTCAAATAATGGGAGATAAAAATGAATAAAGATTTTTCAATAGCAGTAATGTATGCAATAACACCTTGTCACGCAGGAAGTGGTTCTGCTTTGGGAGTTGTAGACTTACCAATTCAGCGGGAAAAACATTCAAACTGGCCAGTAATTCAGGCAAGTGGAGTAAAGGGTGCTTTTAGAGCCAATTTTGAAAGATATAAGAATTGTCTGGCAACGGAAGTTCAAAAGGAACAGCTTGCTGATTTAGGGAATCAAATTTTTGGAACAGATAAAGGCGGTTCTGGAAGTGGCTACGCAGGTTCATCTTCTTTTTCTGATGCCCGTATTCTTGCATATCCAATGCGTTCAAGTTTTGCACCTTTTGTATGGATTACATGTCCTTCTGTTTTGAAAAGACTTGTCAGGGATTTGGAATTTGCTGGTAATATTAGTGAAGATATTACAATTCCAGATGTAAAAGATTCTGATGCAGTTTGTCTTTCCGGAAATATTACAGGAGATGTTCTTCTGGAAGATTTTGAAGTGAAAGTAATAAAATCAGAAAAAATTGAGAAACTGGATGAATACCTGAAATCTGCAGAAAGACTCCTGATAGTTTCGGATGCAGTTTTTAACTATGGTGTAACTGATTGTACTCAAATTATGGCTCAGATACAAATTGATTCAGCAACTGGAACAACAAAAGAAGGTTCACTTCGTTATCAGGAAGAACTTCCAAGCGATACACTTATGTATACTGTAATTCACTGGGGTGATTCAAAGAATTCCGTAGAAGACCAGTTGAAGGCAGATACAATAAAAAAATATATTACAGAAAAGGTCATTAAAAATCATATTCAAATTGCCGGGGACGAAACCTGTGGTCGTGGTATTTTCAAAATTGAATGGAAATAAGAGGTGTAGAATATGGCAGAATTACAAACAAAAGAGCCAAAACAGCAGAAGAGAGCTGAATTTGCATTAGATTCATTGAAAGAAAAGGCTAAAGCGAATGCAATTAATAAAGAGCTTGCGAATTTTATTGTTGGTATGCCTAATATGATTCTATCAAATGGATTGGGGCAGTCTCTGGCATTTTTAAAAGCAAAAAGTTCAAAGCCTGAACGGGAATTTGTGTTTTCGGTTTTGAAGAAATATATTCGAAAGGAATATTCTACAGTTTTCACATCTGATGATGATTTTGATTTTCTTTGCAAAATTAACGGACTAAATCAGTTAGATTATATCAAACTTCAAGATGAATGTTTAAGAATGCTGGAATGGCTTAAAAGATACGCAAGAGCTTTCCAGCAACCAGAAAAAGGAGAATAATCCGTGTCAGTAATTCCTATTCCACAAAAACAACAGCACTTGCTGAAATCAGATAAAGTTAATTTTTCTCTTTATTCTCCACGAATGATTGTCTGGGAAAAGAATAAGAAAGGTGAATTTAAATTTGATTCGGAAAGTATGGCGCGTCTTGAAGAAAAGAGCCGAAGTTGTTTTCAAAATACATATAAACTTCTTAAAGAAAGGAATAGTAAGCAGACAGAATATTTTAAGTTTTTAAAAGAACAGAAATTGAATACCTTTGAATTTTCTGTAAAACTTACTTCTCCTTTTGTAACTGGTCTTGGTTCTGGTCATCCAACAGAAACCGGAATGATTCTTGACAGAAATACAGGACTTCCTTATATTCCGGCCAGTTCCATAAAAGGGGTTTGCCTTTTGTCTTACGCAATCAATCTTGCAAATAAAGGGCTGGCTGATGATAAAGGAAATATAATTCCTGAAGGTATGGAAAGAATCGAGAAGCTTTTTGGAACGCAAGATGATAAAGCAGAAAAAAAGAAAAGGGGACAATTAATTTTCCTTGATGCTTTTCCTGATGCAATTCCAAGCCTTACTGTTGATATTATGAATCCTCATTTTGGACGTTATTATGACGGAACAAATAAGCAACCAGTTGAGACCGAATCACCTGTTCCAATTAAATTTCTGACTGTAAAAGAAGGTGTTGTATTTACTTTCCGTTGTTATTTTCTTCCATTAGGAGAGGGAAAAAGAGAAAGTGAAAAAAGCGATATATCCGAGGAAGTAAATGCAATCTTTAAGACGGCTTTTGAAACTGTTGGGTTTGGTGGAAAAACTTCTATTGGATATGGAAGGTTTAAATTAAAATGCTAAAATATAACGTTTTAGTTTAACTTGAACTTTTAGAATTTACAGTAATTTATGCTAATAACCTATAATCAATATAGATTTGTCCTTAATTTCGAAAGGGAAGTAAATTTTGAAATATTTCCGTTGTTTATAGTACGAAGTATTCTTGGTAAAGAATTAAGGAGTTTATGCTGTATTTCTCATCAAAATCAATGTGATTCATGTTTGTATAATCAGACCTGTGCTTATTCCTGGATTTTTGAAACAATTTTAGATAAGCAGAATACTTCGCTTCCGGGACGCGAAAGAGGTATTCATCCTTGGGCTTTACAGTTAATAGATTCTGATGAAAAGCATCTGGATTTTATACTTACTCTTTGTGGAAAAGCTAATGATTATTTACAATATATTTATGCAGCCTTTAAAAGAGGTGAGCAGAAAGGTATAGGAAAAGACAGAATACCATATATCGTTGAAGGACCTTTTTGTAAAGGAGAAAATCTGATTTCTGATGACGGAAATTATGTTGCATCTGTTCCACCAGAAGTATTTGAACTTAATGAAGATTGTAATACTACGGCAGATGTTAGATGCAAAGTTAATCTTGTTACGCCTTTACGAATTACAAAAGATGGAAAAAACTGTAAACGGCTTGAAGCAGGACAATTTTTTCCATGCATTAACAGAAGGATAAGGGCTTTGGTTTCCTTATATGGTGAAAGTAGCGGAGAAAAGCCATATACATTTTCGGAAATTACGCTGTCTGACATTCAGCTTCATTATGAAAAGATGAACAGATGGTCAGCACGGCAGAAAACGGTACAGAATCTTGGTGGAATACAAGGTTCATTTATTTTAGATGGACAAATCTCTGCTTTTGAAGAAAGCTTATTAGATGCTGCGGTATTATTTGGAGCCGGAAAATTAACTAATTTTGGATTAGGGCAAGTTTTAATAGAAAAAATTTAAGGATATATTATGAACATTTTAGTAACAAACATCAGTAAACTTCCATTACATAAAGAGGAAAAAAACTATTTGGTTGACTTGAATGACTATGATGGAGTTCCAATTCTTGCGGTTCACACAAACGAAAGTATCCTTAAATGTATTTCGCATTTGAAATCGGTAAACGGTAACGGTGGAATAAATAAAATAATAGCGCTTGTTTCTTCTATTGCAGATAATCAGATTTCTGAAGTTTTTAATAAAACAGCTTTTGATTATTATTCAGAAAAAGTAAAAGAATGTTGTGGTGATATTGAAATAAAAAAAATAAATATCGAAACTGCCGAAAATAAACCGATTCCAGAGGCTCAGATCCTTAATCAGATTTGTTCTCAAATTGTTCCCTCGGATGTGGTTTATATAGATAATGCAGGCGGGGCCAGAACAACAAGCAGCTTAATTCAATTGCTTGCAAAACTGTTAAAGTATAAAGGCATAAAAAATCCTTATAATCTATATTCAGATATTCAGAATAATCAGGCCCGCATTTATGATGTTTCGTCTTTTATGGAAATGACAGAAATTGCCGATGCCATGAATGAATTTATGACCTCGGGAAAGGCGGAACAGCTTAATAATATTTTTAAAGATAAGAATCTTCCTGAGCAGTATAAAAAACTGTTGAAAACAATAACTGAATTTTCAGATAAAATTCGCCTTGGAGTCGTAGATTCACTGGATTCTACTGTAGAGAAATTAAAACAGGCACTGGATGATTGTAAATGTTGCTCTGTGGAAAATGCAGACAATATAGGTATTATCATTCTTAAACAGTTTCTTGAAACAATAGAAAATAAACTCATAGGTGATATGCAGGAAGGCCCAGATTATCTGAAGATCACACAGTGGTGTATAGAAAATGGACTTATTCAGCAGGCTCTTACTGTTTTTAACGAGAAAATGCCTCGTTACTTGTTTAACAAAGGTTATATAAAAGTAACAGATGAGGAACGTAAGGCTTGCATTGAATCGAATACTACATTTGACTGGGAATATGTAGCGATGTGGAATCATCTTTTGTCTGTTGAAAAAGAAGAAAATCCTATGATAGCTGAATTTAAGGATGCCGTACTTAAAGATAAGCCTTCAAAAAATCCGTTAATTCAGAAAAGGGTTGCATATATAAAAAAAATTGATGTTCATAATCTACCGACACACTTTGAAGATGAATACAAATGTCTGGAGAATTTATTCAAAAAGAATTATAAGAATAATCAGGCTTTTCAGAAAGATTTATGTTGCACAAACCCAAAAGTTGTTTTCAGTCTTTTAGGACTAGATTTTAGTGAAAAGAATTCTGAGAAGAAAAGGGAAGAAAACTTTAATTCAAAATTTATTGGAATCAAAAATCTTGAGAATTCATTTATTCCGTCTGGCTTTAGCTTTTTAATAAAAAAAGAAAAAATCATTTTTATGCTCTACAGTTATGCTTATGTAAAAGCCGTAAGAAATCAGAGTAATCATGCTTCTGCTGAAGAAAATCTTTCTGATGAACATAAAGAATTATTAAAAAAATATGGTTTTAATTTTGATGATAATTCTTTGGAAATTATTAAAAAGAATCTTGAACTGGCAGCCTATGCTTTTATTCCAGATTTTGATAATAAGAAAAAAAAGACCGAAGCAGAACCAGAAGTTTGTATTTTTTCTACTGATCTGAAAGTCGGAGATGTGGTTACTGCAAATTGTGTAGATAAAAAAATTGTCCACCTCGGTGGATATAATTATGATATTCCTTTGGTTATTCCAGAAGGCGAGAATCCTATTCAATATATAAATTGTAGACTAAAGGTTGAAATAAGGCAGATTTCAAAATCACAGAAAATTTGTCAGGTAAAATATTTAGAAACAATATAAAAATTTCTCAAAAAGTGTAAATTACTTGATTTTGGCATGTAGTAATAAATGTAAGGAAAAACAGAAATAATGGTTTTAAATATTAAATCATTATTTTAAGTTACCGCAAACGCGGTTTCAAAGGAGACTATTATGACAAAAGATCAGGTAATAAAATGTAACGCTATTATTCATTCGGCTTCGGTTGCTGCAGCAGCTGTTGGTGCTGGGCTTGCTCAGCTTCCTTGTTCAGACAATGCAATTCTGGTTCCTATTCAGGTTTCTATGGTTTTATCACTGGGTGCAGTGTTTAATATTAATCTTACAAAATCGGCAGCAAAATCATCAGTAGCAACAGCATCGGCCACCCTTGTTGGAAGAGGGATTTCTCAGGCTTTAGTTGGTTGGATACCAGGAATAGGAAATATTATTAACGCAAGTACGGCAAGTACTGTTACAGAAGGAATAGGGTGGATAGTGGCAAAGAATTTTGAAAAAGAGGCTTTTTGTTAATTTGTATGGGAGGATGAAAATGAAAAAAACAGAAAAAGATGAAACAAAAAAAGAACAAAATATAGGTTGTATTAAAATTCCAGGGTTTGAAGGAATGCCAATTGCTACAGATACTATACTGTGCCCCAACTGTAAAAGTATTATTGGTTGCTTTGCAGGTCCTCCACCTGTGTGCCCTCATTGCGGGAAAAGAACTTTTGGGTTGTTATCTTGTGGTGGATTTTTCGAAAAATTGTTTAAGAAGAAAAAATAGGTGTAGAAAACGAGCTTCACCTCTCTCAATAGAATAGAGCTTTTGAAGTGCACCCCAATTATTGGACACTTTAACTAGGCTGATTTTAAGGACTGATTCCTAAATTGTAAAGGGGGCAGACCTTTTAATTTAACCTTAATTCTCTTTTCTGGACTTGTACAAGCCGAATTACGTGTTTCCACATAAATAGGGTAGTACTTCTTAGTTGAACTTCCGTTATGAGAGAAAGTTACAACCAGTGCATCTGCCTGCTCCGATTTTACTACTGAGGTATCAGGGGTAACGTCGTAGTAGGTGTCAGAAATTTGATCTGTAGCAATTTCACCATAGTTGTGGTTCAAATGTCCGGTACAATCTCCTCCCATTGTTACTGAGAAACTTGGAACGTAGTACCAAAGGCAGGATTGGAATTCTGATACTGACATACATTGCCCATCCAGACTTGTATCTCGGGTTCTTCCCCAGTCACCGTTTTTATCAGACTTATTTGCTTTTGTGACGGTTGTAGTGTCACTATGATGACAGCCTGAGTCAAAGCAGTAAACGGCGACTATAGAACAAAGGAACTGTACTTCCATCTTCAACAGACTGTGCAAAATTATATTTAGAAACATAATCTCCAAACCACTGATTTGTCAGACGTTTTGAACCAGGCAGTGGAGTTCCTGTAAAAGCAATAAAGTTTGCATTTGGCAAAGCGGTGTGCATATTTTCCGCAAGGTCTGTGCGGTCTGTAACAATAAAGAAAGTAAAATTGCCTTTTAATTTACGGGCACACTTTCTTGCAAAGAAAACCATAGAAAATGATTTGCCGGAGCCTTGAGTATGCCAGAAGACACCAAGTCGGGTTTTCAAACCGTTACTCAAAACACAAATCTGATTAAAGGCAAAAAGGTTGGGAATATCTTTTTTGTAATCTGTAAGATTTTTGTTAACGGCTTCTTCAATTTTGATTATGGCATTCTTAAGTTCTACAAAAACTAGAGGTAGCCCGTTTACAAAAAAATAACACCAGGACGCCGCCAGTAATACTGCCCTTGAATCCACATCTGCGAAACTGCAGTAAAAATGTTGTTTCGGGATTTTCAAAATCAATGAGTTTAACAAAAGAAAAAGTCTGTTTGCCATTTTGCTTGAACTCAACTTTACGACCATTGTGAATTAAATTGTAATTATCGTAATTGGTCTTTACCATGTCGCTGCCTGTATAGTCGCGGCATAATTCACGAATTACAGTATCTATATTTTCAGTCGGTATATTTGGATTATTTTTGTAGAGAGCCTTTTTACAATTTCCGGCAAAATACATTGTTTCTTTTAAGTTCGGTTTGTTGCATCAGGTTGTTCTTTAAGATTTGGATTTGAATCACACTGGATGAAGGTATATCCCATCTCATCGCTTTTAAGAATATCTATAATGTCCGAATTTCGAGTTTCATTGAGAATTTACAAAAAAAGCGTAAATCTTTAAAATTTTAATCACTACAAAAAAATCAAAAAGAGTTACGCTTATGTATGAACAAATTTACAACTTAACCAGCATGTTTTTCATTTTGAAAACATCATTTTCAGTTATGCAAATATTGCTGACTGTAAAATTGCAGAAAAACTGGCAGAAGTTGTAAAGGGGACAATATTTGCGGATGCAGGGTATTTACAGAAAAAAGATGTTTTGAA
>SAMEA3663057__coassemble_363_pt1 | contig 12041 bp, 10 predicted proteins | sample SAMEA3663057__metabat2_low_PE_007 | metagenome-assembled genome bin SAMEA3663057 (sample SAMEA3663057) | pig gut metagenome | biome: pig gut; feature: pig-associated habitat; material: faeces | place: France | collected 2012
GAAGAGGTTGATAATGGACAGTATTCTCTGGTAAATGCCTACGAAGCTAAAGATAATGCAGGCGAAATGAAACTTGTTCAGTCTTTCTCTAAAACTGGCGAATGGGCCTGGAAAGATCCTGCAGATAATTCTTTAAAGCCAATGAAGGGAGAAGTTGTTTTTGACCACGTTACCTTTGGCTACAAACCAGAAAAAACAGTTCTTCACGATATCTGTATCCATGCAAAACCAGGTATGAAAATTGCTTTGGTTGGTTCAACAGGTTCTGGAAAAACTACAACAATAAATCTTTTGACTCGTTTTTACGATGTTCCAGAAGGATCTGGCAAAATTACTTATGATGGAATTGCCTTAAACGATATTTCAAAGGCTGCTCTTCGTAAGTCTTTGGGAATGGTTCAGCAGAACACACATTTGTTTACAGGTACAATCCGCGAAAACATTCGTTACGGAAATCTGGAGGCTTCTGACCAGCAGGTTTATGAAGCTGCAAAACTTGCAAATGCCGATCACTTTATCCGCCATTTGGATAAGGGGTATGACACTGTAATTACAGGTGATGGAGCAAGTCTTAGCCAGGGTCAGCGTCAGTTACTTGCAATTGCCCGAGCAGCTGTTGCAAATCCACCTGTTTTAATTTTGGACGAAGCAACTTCATCAATTGATACGCGTACCGAAAAACATATCGAAAAAGGTATGGACTCTTTGATGAAGGGTAGAACATCTTTTGTAATTGCTCACAGACTTTCTACTGTTCGCAATGCAGATGAAATTATTGTTCTGGAACACGGCCATATTATTGAACGTGGAACCCATGATCAGCTTATTGCCGCTAAGGGGCGTTATTACTTCCTTTATACAGGAAACAGAATTACCCTAGACGAATAGGCAAACTTTATCAAAAACATTTCGTCTTCCCCTAGTCATTAGCCAGAATTGACCGAAATAGACTAATGACTAACAAGGGAAAATTCATTATACTTTTGTACATTATTTTCTAAAAAGAGGAAGACGAAATGAAAGCTATTGAACTTGAAAAAGCTTACGATCCAAAATCTTTTGAGGACCGCATTTACAACGAATGGGAAAGTAAAGGTTATTTTAAACCTGCCAGTGATGAAAAATCACCGGTTCATGCACAGTACAAGTGCCAGTGTGAAGATTGCAACAAAAAAACAAATACCTATTCTGTCGTCATTCCTCCTCCAAACGTAACTGGTGTTCTCCACATGGGACACGGTTTGAACAACACTCTTCAGGACATCGTAGTTCGCTATCACCGTATGAAGGGAGATAACACTCTCTGGCTCACAGGAACAGACCATGCCGGTATTGCAACTCAGAATGTTGTAGAACGCCAGCTTAAAAAAGAAGGCAAAACCCGCTATGACCTGGGACGTGACAAACTTGTTGAACGTACCTGGGATGTAACACACCAGCATCATGATATTATTGTAAAACAGCAGAAGAAACTTGGTAACTCAACAGACTGGGACCGCGAACGTTTTACTTATGATGAAGGATTAAGTGCTGCAGTTCGTGATGTTTTTGTTACTTTGTACGAACGCGGACTTATGTATCGTGGACAGCGTCTTGTAAACTGGTGTCCTCGTTGTGGAACAGCCCTTGCAGATGATGAAGTTGACCACGAAGATACTGCCGGTGCAATGTATCATCTTTATTATGAATATGCTGATGGAAGCGGAAAGATTGAAGTAGCTACAACTCGTCCTGAAACTTTTTTTGGTGATACTGCTGTTGCCGTTAATCCTAATGATGAACGCTACAAGGCAATTGTTGGAAAGAAATTGAAACTTCCAATTACAGGAAAAGAAATTCCAATTATTGCAGATGATTATGTTGATATGGAATTCGGAACTGGTATGGTAAAAATCACACCAGCTCATGACCCAAACGACTGGGAAGTTGGAAAACGTCATAATCTGGAAGTAATCAATCTTCTTACTCCAGACGGAAAACTCAACGAAAATGTTCCAGAAAAATACCGTGGCTTAAAACCTGAAGCTGCCCGCAAACTTGTAATTGAAGATTTGGAAGCAGCAGGACTTTTCAAGGGTCAGGAAAAAATGGTTCACTCTGTAGGTCACTGTTACCGCTGTAAAACAGTTGTAGAACCATATTTGAGTGATCAGTGGTTCGTAAAAATGAAGCCAATGGCAGAAAAAGCTCTGGCTGCATGGAAATCTGGTGAAATTAAATTCTTCCCACAGAAATGGGAAAATACATACGAACAGTGGCTGGTAAATATCCGCGACTGGTGTGTAAGCCGTCAGATCTGGTGGGGTCACCGAATTCCAGTTTGGTACTGTCAGAAGTGTGGAGAAGTAATCGTTAGCCGAACAGATCCAACTTGCTGTCCAAAATGCGGATGTGGTGCAGAAGATTTACAGCAGGATGAAGATGTACTTGATACATGGTTCTCATCTTGGCTCTGGCCTTTCTCAACTTTAGGATGGCCTCAGCAAACTGATGATTTGGAAAAATTCTATCCAACAACAGCTCTGGTAACTGCTTACGACATCATCTTCTTCTGGGTTAGCCGTATGATTATGGCTGGTCTTGAATTTACAGGAAAAGCTCCTTTCCACGATATTTACATTCACGGTCTTGTTCGCGATAAACAGGGGCGTAAGATGTCTAAATCTCTTGGTAACGGAATTGACCCTCTTGAAATTATTGATATGTACGGTTCAGATGCTCTTAAGTTCACACTTGCCTTTATGTGTGCTCAGGGACAGGATATTCTTGTTGATAAAGATTCCTTCAAACTCGGTTCACGTTTCTGTAACAAGGTTTGGAATGCATCCCGTTATCTTCTTGGTAATCTTGAAGGCCGTAATCTTATTCCTGTAACCGATGCGGAACTTACAGAACTTGATAAGTGGATTTACAGTCGTTTGAATCATGCTGCAAAAACAGCCCGCGAAGCTTTGGATTCATACCGCTACAATGATGCAGCTTCTGCAATGATGGAATACTTTTGGAATGAATTCTGCGACTGGTATGTTGAAGCTACAAAGATTAATTTCAAAAATGGTGATGATAGAGAAAAGGATCGTCAGGCTTCAGTTTTAATGAACATTCTGGAAGAAAGCCTCCGTCTCCTTCATCCTTATATTCCATTTGTTACAGAAGAAATTTATGCAAAACTTCCTGTAAAAGAACTTGTTGCTGCTCGTAAAGAAGCTGGTACACAGAAAATTGCATCTAATTCTGATTATGAAGGAATGCTTATTAATGCTCCTTATCCAGAATTTGTAAAAGAACGTGAAGACGATAATATAAATGCCCGTTTTGATGTATTAAAAGATTTGATTGGTAAGGTTCGTGCCCTTCGTGTAGAATGTGGAATTGATCCTGCTGAAAAAATCAACATTGCCATCCTTGTTTCAAAAGGTTCTGCCGCAGAAGTTTGCCATGAAAAAGTTGAAATGATTCAGCTCCTTGCTGGTGTAAAAACTGTTGATTTTGTTGAAGCAAAACCTGCATCTTCAATTGGTACTGTTGGAAGCGATTTTGAAGCCTTCATCATTGTTGATGAAAGTATCAATAAGGAACAGTTGCTTGCCCGCTTCAAGAAAACTCTTGAAAAGGAACAGGGCTATGCAAGAATGAGCGAAAATAAACTGAACGGAAACTTTGCAAAACACGCTCCAGCAAATTTAGTTGAAGAGGAAAAGCAAAGATTAGCCGATAGTAATAAAAAGATTGTAACACTTGAAAGTTATATCAAGGAACTGGAATAGACTTTACTTGTAAAGTTTCGTCAAAAGGAGGCAGGTATATGACAAAGCAGAAGTATGAAATGAAAATTGAGCGTTCAAATAAAATGGATGCCCAGCACATGCAGCAGCTAAGTGATATTTGTCTGGCTCCTTACATGCAGCTAGCCACTGGTTTGATTGGAAAAGCCCGACATGCCGGTGGTAATATGTTCCGCCATCAGATGGACACTCTAGCAATCCTAATTGATTATGGCTATATCGATTCAGTCCTTCTTAAAGCTTCAGTCGTTCATGACACTGTAGAAGATATTCCTGATTTTGATAAAAACTTAATCATAAATGTCGATCCAGAGGGCGAAGAAGTTTTGAATCTTGTACTTGAAGTTACCCGCCGAGAAGATGAAGATAAAAAGCAGTTCCTCCGTCGTATTCTGGACACAGGTAGTCAGAGAGCAAAAGTTCTGAAATGTGCAGACCGTATTTCAAATATGATTTCTTTGGGCTATGTTACAGACCCTAAATTTATTGAAAGATATTGCGATGAAACTGAATATTTTCTTTTACCAATGGCTCTGGAAATTGACTACAATATGTATCAGGAATTAATTGGTTTGATTATGACCCGCCGACGCTATCTTGAAGATGGCGGATATTTTGATAACCGTCATAAAGAATCTTCTTCAGATTCAATTAAAAAATGACTTAAATTCGAATAACTGGTAATTAATTATAAAAATGTAAATCTATACTGTAAAAGCAAAAGTCTAAGGGCTTCCCTGTTTTTTACCCCGAATACCTGGCAGCATTTAGCCATTTCTTTTTTTACAACCGAAACACTGATGTTGTTTTTACCAGCAATTTCTTCGTAGGTTAATCCTTCTGTTAAACACAATTTCAAAAACTTTATCTGACGTTCTGTAAGTCCGTAATCTGAAAGATTGATTTTTGAACCACGTGGAGGAAGTTTTAAATCTGTTATAGTTACATTTTTTTCTGGCAGAAGATAAGAAAGTTTGTCTCTCAGTTTGCCGTAAGTCGTAATCATAATTGCAAGATAAAAGAGGGTTAGAGCAAGGACAAAAAATCCGCCTCTTAAGCCAAAAGGTGGAATTACACCTAGAATTACTAAAAACCACCAGATTGAAATTATAGAAACTTTTAGTTTTAAATTTTTCTTAAAAAATCCATCAGAGAAAAGAGAAAGAATCAGACACATTAAGAGCATGGTTCCAATTCCAGAAAAGCCAATTAAAACAGTACTTGTGGCCTGAACCGAAAAGATGATGTATGAAAGATGCTTCCAGTTTGGTTTTATACAAAGAATAAGACAGATGATGGAGCATGAACAGTTTAATATTGCTTCAACATATTTTGTATAAGGAATGACGCTTCTGAATTCCATTTTTGGAGTCAGGTTCATGAATGTAGCAATTGCTAGAACAATTGAACCAAAAAAGTACATTAATCTTTCTGCAGTTATAAAACTTTTTTCCATAATTTTGTAATATATCATAAAAAAGAAAGATTTTGTATGTAGTCTTAAATAAAACAATTTAGTAACCATGGTTACTAAAAAAAGAGGATTTTCGCAACCTTAATAAAGAGTGGAACTTTGGTTCTTTTTTCAAAAAAATGATTTATTTTTTTTGAATTTAATTTATTATACCATTCGGAAAGTAAAAAAAAGCTTAAGAACATATGAGAGAGTTTAAGCTTGCTTAATCCTCGGGTAAAACCATTTTATGGAGAGGGGATCTTTCCTATTGTACCCTAAAAAAAGTGGGGAAAGATAAGCCTGGTTTACGTTTTTCTTTTTTTTGCGTAGACCAGGCTTTTTTTATCTTTAGCATGCCAGTGCTTAAAGGGATTTAGAACTTTACTATTTCTATTAAATTCATTATTTTATATTTAACTAAATCTAATCTATTTTTTAGGAGATATAAAATGGCAGATGTAAGAGTTGCTATTAATGGTTTCGGCCGTATTGGTCGTTTGGCTTTCCGTCAGATGTTTGACGCAAAAGGATATGAAGTAGTTGCAATCAACGATTTGACAAGCCCAAAAATGCTTGCTCACCTTCTTAAATACGATACAGCACAGGGTGGATTCTGTGGTAAAATTGGTGAAGGAAAACACACTGTTTCTGCTACTGATGATTCTATCATCGTAGACGGAAAAGAAATCAAAATCTATGCTGAAAAAGATGCAGCTAACTGTCCATGGGCAGCTAACAAAGTAGACGTTGTACTTGAATGTACAGGTTTCTATACATCTAAAGATAAGGCACAGGCTCACATCACAGCTGGTGCTCGTAAAGTTGTAATTTCAGCTCCTGCTGGAAACGACCTCCCAACAATCGTTTACAATGTAAACCACAATACTTTGACAAAGAACGACAACATCATTTCTGCAGCTTCTTGTACAACTAACTGTCTCGCTCCAATGGCTAAGGCTTTGAATGATGCTTACCCAATCCAGTCTGGTATCATGTCTACAATCCACGCTTACACTGGAGATCAGATGATTCTTGATGGTCCACAGCGCAAGGGTGACCTCCGCCGTTCACGTGCAGGTGCTCAGAACATTGTTCCAAACTCAACAGGTGCTGCTAAGGCTATTGGGCTTGTAATTCCTGAATTGAACGGAAAATTGATTGGTTCTGCTCAGCGTGTTCCAACACCTACAGGATCTACAACACTTCTTTTTGCTGTAGTTAAGGGTAAGGACATCACAAAAGAATCTATCAACGCTGCAATGAAAGCTGCTGCAACAGAATCTTTCGGATACAACGAAGACGAAATCGTATCTTCTGATATCATCGGTATGCGCTATGGTTCACTCTTTGATGCTACTCAGACAATGGTATCTAAGATTGATGACGATACATACCAGGTAGAAGTTGTTTCTTGGTACGACAACGAAAACAGCTACACATCTCAGATGGTTAGAACTATCAAATATTTCTCAGAGAACTGCTAATTAATTTTAGTTTAATCTGAAATATGAAAAGGCCTTTGGTTAGCTCCAGGGCCTTTTTTTATTGAAATATTTAAATGTTCTTTCGATTTTGTACGCCTTTATTTCGATAATCCTAATCTGACCTGCTGTCGCAGTTCAGATTTTAACGGATTTTCGATTTTAGGCGGGTACGAACAATTAAATATTTCTCAGAAAAATTTGATAGTTCACGCGATTTTTTGTATCCTTTTTCTTATATGACACTTATTCAGGATATAAAAAAATACTGGCCGCTTCTCCTTGCAGACGGCTTTTACTATCTTTTCACCGGCCTGTCTGCCGCAGTAATCAATAAAGAAGTTTATGCAATCCTTTCTCCTCGCTTAATTTCCCTGCAAAGCATAATAGGCTGGGGCGGGGGAGTTCTGCTTGGTTTTATGTGGTCTAAGTGGAATAAAAAACTTTTACCTTTGATGCTGCCTTTTTTTCTTATGCAATCTGTCGCAAGTATCCTTTATTTCATCTACTCCGAAACAACCCTCAACATGTTCATTTTCTGGGTAATCAGCATGGGCATGTATGTTTTCTTTGGCGGCATAAGTGATAAAATTTTTGAAGGTGCAAAGGCCTGGTTTTTTAAAAAGAGCGAGGCACGAGCTTCCTACGACAACCTTATAGATATGTCCGGAACTATTGCAGGTTTTCTGGGCTATCTTATTGCACTTGTTTATGTTCCATCACTTCGCATGGCAATTTTCTTCAATTTTATTGCAACTTTTTTCTATTGTCTTGGAATTATCTGGTATACCTTGCGGCATAGAAGTGATTTGAAAAGAGATAATTGAAATAAAAATCACTTGAAGGAAACATTGGGAGTCGGGATAGATTAAAAACTCAATAGTGCACTGACGGTTCGAAAGACTGTCGGCTCCGGATTTTTTATAGAAAAAAACAAAATCTGTGCTATAATATCCCTATGGAAAAACTTCAGCTTTTGCCGCTTGGCGTGCAGGATTTTAGTATTCTTCGCGAAGGGAATTATCTTTATGTTGATAAGACTTCTCTGGTTTATGAACTTACCCACACGCAAAGGGCTGTCTTTTTAAGTCGTCCCCGCCGTTTTGGTAAAAGCCTTTTGCTTTCTGCTATAAAGTATTATTTTCTCGGACGAAAGGATTTATTTAGCGGACTTGCAATTGAGCAGCTGGAAGAGCAGGGCAAGGACTCCTGGGCGGAATATCCTGTAATGTATTTTTCGCTTGCAAGCGGGGAATTTATGGAAAAGGATGGCCTTGCAAAAAAGCTCAGGACTTCATTAAATGATTTTGAAGAAAAGTATGAGCTTCCTCATGATGAGGTAACACTTGCCATCCGCTTTGCAAAAGCCCTGGAAAATGCAAATAAAAAAACAGGCCGAAAAGTTGTTGTCCTCGTAGACGAATATGACAATCCGCTTTTAAAAAACATGACTGTAAATCCACAGCAGGAAGAAGCCAACCGCAATCTGTACAAGGCCTTTTTTGCGACCCTTAAAGACTGCGATGAGTACCTGCGTTTTTACATGTTCACCGGAGTTACAAAATTCAGCAAGGTAAGTATTTTCAGCGATTTGAATCAGCTTAATGATATTTCTCTTGATGATGAATATGCAGAAATCTGCGGAATTACAAAGCAGGAAATTGAAGATAATTTTGATTTGTATATCCAAAATCTTTCAAAGAAATTCGGTTCTTCAAGAGATAAAATACTCTCCGAGCTTAAAAGAATGTATGATGGCTATCATTTTTCAAGCTCTGGCGAAGGAATGTATAACCCTTTCAGTCTTTTGCATTGTTTTAATGAGAAAAAATTCGGCAATTATTGGTTTGAAAGCGGCACACCAACATTTTTAATCAATAAACTTAATGCATCCAAATTTGATATCCGCCAGTTTACGGATGAAGTAAAAGTATCAGAATCGGAAATAAAAGATTACCGCCCTGAAAATGCAGACCCGGTTCCTCTTTTTTATCAATCCGGTTATCTTACTATTAAAAGCTGGAACAGGAAGCAGAATTCTTACAAACTGACATTTCCAAATGCCGAGGTAAAATACGGATTCTTAAATTCCCTTGCCCCAAGCTATCTTCATGTAGAAGATAAGCCTGCTCCCTTTAATATTGATCTTTTAGACGATGCCGTAGAAGAAGGCGATACGGATGGAATGCGTAAATGGTTTACTGCACTCTTTGCTCTTTTGCCTTATCCTGCAGGAGCGGACACAGAAGCCATTACCGAACAGAATTTCCAGAATGTGATTTTTATGACTCTGACAATGATGGGAAAATACGCCCGAACCGAAGTTCATTCAGCAAAGGGCAGGGCAGACTGCATACTTGAAACAGATGATTATGTTTATGTCTTTGAGTTTAAGCGCGATGTCAGTGCTGCCGAAGCCTTAAATCAGATAGAAGAGCAGGGTTATGCCGCTCCATATTCTACCGACAAGAGAAAGCTTTTCAAAATCGGTGTAAACTTTAGTAGTGCAGAAAGAAACATCACCGAATGGGAAGTTCTGTAAAATATGCCCGGTCACAAAACGATGCACACACAACTGGAACGCTTTCGCCTTATAGACAGTATGCTCGCTGACGGAAAGATAGTTCCTTTTGAAAAGATTTTGGATTCATTGCGACTGGAGCTGCACGATGATTTGCTTTCTGAGAGTTCTCTTCGCCGCGATTTTCGTTACATGAAAAACGAGCTTGGTGCACCGCTTGCTTATGATAAAAAACTGCACGGCTGGCATTATACCAAGCCTTTTAAGCTGCCTGCAGAAGGCTTTAGTGATGATGAAATTCTTTATCTGGAGCTGATGAAATCTCTGGTGAATCAGAATTCAAATGATGATTTTTTATACAAAGCCTTTGATAAGCTGCTGAATAAGATTATCCCTGAAAGACAGGCTGAAAAAGAGCCCCTGAAACAAATTCAGGGTGACAACATACAACCTCATGGTGACAGCTTGCGTCATGCTGAATTTGTTTCAGCATCTATACTCGACCGCTTCTACATTGCCCCGCGCCCAAAGCAGTTGATTGATAAAGGTGTGGTAGAAAAAATCCTTGAAGCTATCAAAAATAATTATCTGCTTGATTTTAATTACTTCAGCAAGTGGGAGCCGGAAGAGAGGCACAGAAAAATCATGCCCTTTCAGCTTGTGTTTGACAGTGGCAGCATGTATTTGTACGCTGCATCAAGTAATCCAAGAGTGCCTGGCCCCCGCCTTTATAAGCTTTCAAAAATGCACAATGTTGAGCTTATTAAATCCCGAACCTTTGAACTGCCTGCTAACTATCGTTTTAGGGAAAATTTTGAAGAGGGGCGTTTTGGAGCCTTTCAATATGACGAGGCTTATGATTTTAAGCTTGAATTTTCTGGCCAAGCCCGCAGCACAGTCAGAGAGTGCGTCTGGTCTGATAATCAGATTGTAGAAGAAAATCAAAAGGAAGGCACAACTGTAATTTCCTTTACCAGTTCCCAGTGGATTCCAATTTTCAGATGGCTGCTTTCCTTTGGCGAAAACGCCCGTCCCCTTGAGCCGGACTGGCTGGTGGAGCAGTGGAAGGAAAGCATAGAAAAAATGTACAAAAATTTATAAAAAATATTCACTTGGTCATTAAATGACTACCCCCCCCGTTATAATACCTTATCCTCTTTCGAGGATATAACAAATTTAATTCATGGGGGATAAACATGAAAAATTTATCAAAAATCTTAGTTTTGTTTCTTACTGCATTTATGATTCTTGGTTTTATTTCTTGCAAAAAAGATGCAGAAGAAAGTGCAAATGTAGTTGTTGCTTTTAAAGCTGATTCAGCAACAATAGCAGGAAATGGTGAGCTTATACTTACTTTTTATGATGATGGGTCTTTTGAATGGAGACAGACTGATGGTTCGTTTAAGGCAACTTATACTGGCGATATTACAAAAGATGGTGAAGGAAAACTGAAATGTAATATTGGCGGACAAGATGTTGAGTATGATTGGAAATTAACTGGTTCAACACTTGAAGTTGGTGCGTCGGGTTTTTATGTTGATACTTTTATAAAACTTTAATATAAGCGATTTTTTTGAAGGCTGTTATTTTCTGTTAGTAGAATGGCAGCCTTTTTGATTGGCAGATGTTTTTTATGAAAAGAATAATTTATTGCATTAATTGCCTGTTTATCCTAAATCTAATTTTTGTTTTTTCTTCATGCAGTCATGCAGGGAATAGTGGAAATGACGATGAAGAAGATGCTTTGACTGAAAATTTTGATCCGTTTGCCGGAACTACATGGTACGGAGATTTATATAAGGGTGAGTATGATGAAAATCTAAAACAGATATATAAAAAAACTGGCACTGGAGTATTGCTTTGTTTCGGTCCTGAGTCAGAAAAAAATAATTTAATGGGGCAGGAATTTGGGTATGTAGAAACAAAGAATCCTATTTACTTTTTTTTTCCAAAAGATTATGAGGCAGCCAAAAAGAGTAAGGATGAAAATGCATATCAGCTCATGGAAAATCAAAAACTGGCATATAGTGTAGAGAAAAATGAAAATGGATATTCTGCTTGTATTGGTTTTTTAGGTGAAGACTTTCGTCTTACGATAAGTAATAGTAATGCTAATGAAGGTGTCATAAAGTGGACTTCTGGTGGGTATGTAAGTTATGGATATGAAGATGACAAAATTACATGGTATTTTGACGATACACTGCCAAGAACAATTTATAAACAAACTGAATAATTATAATTTACATACAAAACCGCAGCAAGGTGCTATGTTTTCCTCGGCATGGAATGGAAAGCTAATACTGCTGATAGTCTTGTATATAATACAGGAGATTATAATAGATTAGATGCTTTTAATTCGAATGATATTCTCGCATTCGCTTCTTTCTGGTTTGGTGACTGGTATGCAACATATGGTTTTGGATTTGAAATTGCTGTAAGAATATAGTTTTTTTAAGTTTTAAGTCTAACAAAGGGAAAATTCGTTAAAACTTCTCTTTGTTAGAGTAATTTTGTATAGCAAAAATGAGTAATTATTAAAAACTCTAGTCTAAAAGACTAAGTATTTCTTCTTTGGGTTTAAAACCAACTGATGATTTTACTATCTGACCGTTTTTGAAAAGAGCTACAAATGGAATGCTCATAACTCCAAACTGAGTTGCAAGTTCCTCTTCATCATCAACATTGACTTTACCAACTTTAATATCGCTTCTTTCTTCTGCAATTTCAGAAATTACAGGTCCTAACATTTTGCATGGCCCACACCAAGTGGCAAAGAAATCCACCAAGACACGACCTGA
>SAMEA3663057__coassemble_370_pt1 | contig 11878 bp, 13 predicted proteins | sample SAMEA3663057__metabat2_low_PE_007 | metagenome-assembled genome bin SAMEA3663057 (sample SAMEA3663057) | pig gut metagenome | biome: pig gut; feature: pig-associated habitat; material: faeces | place: France | collected 2012
ACAAAAAGACACGTAAAAGAAAAAACGATTCTGGATATGAACAGATTGTTGATGTTTATCAATGTGAAAACTATGAAGGCTGGTCTTTTTTGAAGTTTATACAACTTCTAGGAGAGGCCCTCATCTTCACACTGTTCTGCAATTTCATCAATGGTCATTCCCATTTTGAGGCCAAAAGGAGCAGCGTAAGTGAAGGTTGCTCCAACGATAAATAATACGGCTAAAAAAAGTCTTTTCATTTAGTGCCTCCGTATATGCTGCCGTTTGGGCAGACAGATAATATACGGATATTATAGCACGGATTTAGAGCAAAAAGACATTATTTTATCATGATTAGCTCATTAATTTTCTGACGTTCTGTGTGGTACGAAATAATGGGTTTGGGAGGATTCTTATTGAATGTTAATAGTAAAAAATTGATGACTCTGAGCTGTTACTTGCTTAATAATCTCCTTTGAAAAGATATTACCTCACTGGAAAAAAATTGCGTCCAGTATGAAATGAAGGCTGTAATGTATCTAACTCTCGGATGCTTGATTGTAGTATATAATAATAATCCATAAGTTTTCTTGCAGTTACATCGAAACCATTTCTATCCATATCATATATATAATTATCTAGGTCAGATAACTCTCTATCAAAATCCTTACTAGAGGAATCTAATGTAACGCTGTCATAAATATTTCTGGCAACATCTCTAATGTTGTTTGCTGTAACATCACTGCCACATTGGTCGCACAAATCCGCACTTGATTCCATATCACTTGCAGCAGTTTTTATTCTGTTTATGATAATATTTGCGTTTAAGTTATGATTCATATTCTTTTCTCCATAAAAACAGTATTTATATATGAATATTATAGCACGGATTTTGTTTAAAATCCATTTAACGTTATGTTAGGTCAAAACGAAAATATCACACTTATCTCTCCACCTCAAATTCATTTTTCCGCTGATGTCGGATTTCTGCCTTGTGCTGTTTTCCTGCTGCTTGTTGTAACCTGAAAGGAAGTCATCGCGGGGGATTGTGTAGAAGGTTCTGTTTTCGTTCAGGGAATTATGCACAAAATCTGAATACGGAAGAATGATACATCGAAACGAAAACTGGATTTCACAGAAAACAAAGGTAAAGAAACTTCTTGCAAATGATGAATATAAAGTCCTCATGAAAAAACGCTCAACAGAGTGTGAAACAGTATTCGATCAGACAAAAGGCAATTTAGGCTTCAGACGATTTCATCTTCGGGGAAAAGAAAAAGTTGGAACTGAATGGGGATTACTGATGCTGGGATATGATTTCAAGCAGCTGATTCGATTAATAAATAAACATAGACTAGTAGGACCTGAAAAAGATAACTTAAATAATTTCATTAATATCTTTATTGCTGGAAGGAACGTAAATATCCTCAGCATCGATATTTGATGCTTGGTCTGAATTTTCAAAGTTAAAATCAAGACTCATATCAGTTATATCAATTTCCTCAAGATCTTCAATTTGTTCTAAAGCTTCAGCACTTTCATCATCTTCAGTGTAATTTCTGTCTGTTTTAAGAGTTGAATAAATGTCAGGTGAATCGTAATTTGTATGATCTAATGGCAGGGTAGAAATTATTTCTTCTATTTGAGCTATATTATTGTTAATAATAAATTCTCTTATTTGATCAATAATTGATTTTGAATTTTCGTTTGTAAACATAAATACTGAAGTTGCATTACCGTTTTGTGCTATAAAAGTGTTAAAAATAATGCAGGATAAAACAATTGATTTTCGTCCTATGCTTAAACAAACATTCTGTAAATGCATATTCTTTTGAAAAAGATTCATTAATTCTTTTTTGTAAGTACAGGCAAAACCTACTACAGAAATATCTTTTATATCAATTGAATATAATTTATCGCCATAAGATAAATATCCTCTTACATCTTTCATATTTGTTGTATCTAGACGGATATATTTTCTTCGTCCTTTAGCACCGTTAAGATCTAAGATTGTGGAAAATTGATTTATTAAACTTTCAGTTTTATTTGATATATTTATAAATCCCCCTGGAAGTTTTATATTCATCAGAAATTTTTCCATATCTTCCTTTTTGGCTGTTTCTGAAATAATTCCTAAATATGTTGATTTTAATTGATCTGTTGAAAAACTTTTTAAAAAATTAAACCAAGCCGAAAAACTTAATTCTGAATCTATATCAAAATAACACATTGAGTCTGGATAAAGCATTAATAATGGTTTGGCCAAAGAATAATCATTAAGAACATAAACTTCATAATCGTCTTTACGAAGAGATTCAATAATGAAATGTTCTATAAATAAGCTGGGGTTGCAGAAAAATATCTTTCGCCCGTATATGGGATTCTCTCTATACCACATAGTTAAAAATCATAACATATAAAATTCTCATAGTAAAGTTTACTAACATAATATTTATTATATTTAAACTTACCTTCAAGTGTGTTAAAATGACTCATGATGAAAGTGAATAATAAATTGGTTTGTTTTACTGGTGGTGGGACTGGTGGCCATATTTATCCTGGTCTTGCTGTAGCTGATGAATTAAAAGCAATTGCTAAAGAAAATAAAAAAGAATTAGAGATTTACTGGCTTGGTTCTTCTAAGGGAATGGATAAAACTATTATTGAAAAAGCCCTTGGTCCTGATGGAAAGCCTTCTGCTGATAAATTCTTTGGATTACCTTCTGGAAAATTACGCAGATATTTTTCTCTTAAAAACTTTACAGACTTGTTTGGAATATTGGCAGGTTTTTTTAAAGCTTATCATATTTTACGAAAGTATAGACCAGCTTTACTTTTTTCTAAAGGTGGATTTGTAAGTGTACCTCCTTGTCTGGCAGCAAGATTTTTGAAAATCCCTGTTTATACTCATGAATGTGATTTTACATTGGGGTTAGCAAACAGAATTAATTTTAAATCCGCTAAAAAAATGTTTGTTTCTTATGAAGAAACTAAAAAAAGATTGAGTACAGGCGATCAAAATAGAGTTATTGTTACCGGAAATCCTGTTAGACCTGTTTTTTATAATACTAATGTTGATAAAGGATACGATTTTTTAGGCATTCAAAAAGAAAACAAAAAGAAACCTGTTTTACTTGTTCTGGGAGGAAGTTCTGGTGCCCGCCAGATTAATGATTTAGTTTTTGAAAATATTGATTACTTGTGTAAGAACTTTATTGTAGTTCATCAGACTGGTCTTGTTAATTCAAACGAAAATATGGCTGAAGAACTTGTAAAAAAATATCCTAAAGATTACAAACCATACAATTTTATTTATGATCAAATGCCAGATGTTCTTGCGGCTGCTGATATAATTTTAAGTAGAGCAGGGGCAAATTCAATTTGGGAAGCAGCTGTGCTTTATAAACCTATGATTCTAATTCCTTTGTGTGGAAGTGGAACTCGCGGGGACCAGGTTGATAATGCTGAGTTTTTTGCTCAAGAGAATGCGGCTAAAGTTTTACTTGGTAAAGAAGCTGATAAAGAACATTTGATTGAAGCTTTGAATTACTTATTAATTGAAGAAAATCGTAAATCTTATTCTGAAGCTGTAAAGGCATTGGTTAATGGTAGAAAACCTGCCGAATATATTGCTCAAATAATTTTTGAAGAAATGTAAAAAATATAGGGGAGATAAATGACTTTTACGATTATTGACTGGATTTGTGCCATCATCATCATCATTTTTGCCTTAATTGGATTAATAAAAGGTTTTGTAAATAATGTGATGGGCAAAGTTGCTATAATATTGGGTATTTTGCTTGCCTATATGTTTTATGACAAAATAGGTAATTTGTGCCTAGGTTCAATAGAAAGTATAGCTTTAAGAAATGTTATTTCATTCATATTGATTTTTGTAGTTGTTTTTTTAATTATAAAATTAATACAGATGGTAATTTCTAAGATTTTTGAATGGAACATATTAAAGAGTTTGGACCGAACCCTGGGATTCTTTTTTGGTGCTTTAGAAGGTCTTGCAATTGTTTGTTTGATTCTTTTTCTATTATCTATACAACCATTTTTTCCTATGGAAAAGCTTTTTGAAGGAAGTTTTTTCTATTCTTTGTTAGGAAAGATTTTAACTCATACTCCAAAAGGAATAGTTTCAAATGTTTGAAAATTTAGTTCATCAGGAAATTAAAAAGTCAATTATCTCAGATATTAAAAATAATAATTTACCAGGTGCAATTTTATACGCAGGACCAGAAGCTTGTGGAAAGTTGAGTGCGGCACTTGAAACTGCTAGAATTCTTTCTTGCCATATCCATCCTCAGGGAAAATGGAGCTGCCAATGTCCTTCATGTCTGCAACATAAGGCTTTGAGTTGTTCTAATTTAATGCTTATGGGACCAAGAGATAGCTCTTTAGAAATTTTAGCGGCAAAAGATACTTTTTTATATGCTTATAAAAATAATGATTCTTTTTTAGATGCTACCCGTTATCTTTTTTTAAGAAGTATACGTAAATTAACTCTTAGATTTAATCCAATTATCTGGCAGGGTGAAAAAGATTTTTCAAAAATTGGAAGTTTAATTGATTTAATTAATGAAGATTTAGAAATTTTAGATTTTCCAAGAGCTTTGCCAGATGCGAATAAATTGGAAACTGTTTGTGACGATCTTGTAAAACAAAGTATAAAACTTGAAAATGACTTTCTTTATGACTCAATTCCTGTAAATCAAATAAGAAATATGGAAAATTGGGCACATATAAAATCGGAAGAGGGCAAAAAAACTGTAGTAATTGAAAATGCAGATAGAATGGCTTCTTCGGTTAGAAATGCCCTTTTGAAAATACTGGAAGAGCCTCCTGCAGATTGTGAATTTATTCTTTTGACTACTAATCGAAATGCAATTATGCAGACAATTTTGTCGAGGGTAAGAACTTATACTTTTGCTTCAAGAAATATTGAACAACAGAATGAAGTTATAAGTCGCGTATTTCATAAAGAGAACTTGCAAAGTAATATCCAGGATTTCCTTTTATCATATCTAACAGTTTCTCCTCAAACAATAAAAGAAGAAGCAAAGAATTTTTATAATGCTATTTGTAATAGAAAAATCCCAGATTTAAGCAAATTGGTTAAAAATTGTGAAGATTTTTACCCAAGAATTGTATTAAAAATATTTTTGATGAATTTAACGGAACTTCAAAGACCCTTGCTTTATAGTCAGAAAGGTACGGAAGCAAGTGCTAAATGCATGAAATTATTAAGAGAATGCTGGGACAATATCACTTTGTATAATCAAAAACCTCAGGCGGCTTTTGAAATTTTATTAAGGGACATGTCTCACATAAACATCCTTAATGAAGGAGTATTTCAGGTAAAATGAATAATTACGTAAAAAGGATTTCTCAAAAGGTTGATAAGCTTTCAAAAGAACAAATTCTGGAACTTTTTGATGATGTAATTGATGAAAATACAAGTTATAAGTCAATTATAAATTCTTTATCTTCTGGTATTCTGATTCTTGATAACAAGTTCATTTTACAAAGAAACAATACAATTGCAGAAAGCAGATTGCCTTTTAAGGGTCGTTTAGCAGATGCAAAAAAGTCAGAATATCCTATTTGGACCTATATTGATGATGAAGATATTGCTTCTTTTCTGGAGAATTGTGCCAAAAAGCAGATAACCAATTCTTCGGAGGAGTTTTCTACAATTACTTCCGGAGGATCTATTCGTTTTGTTTCAATAACTATTTCGCCTCTGGTGCATGAATATAAATTCAACGGCTCCATCATCATTATTCGTGATATAACTGAAAAGAAAAATCAGGAAGTCTTGATGCATAGAATGGAAAATCTGGCAAATCTTACGAATCTTGCGGCAGGAATGGCTCATGAAATAAAAAATCCATTAGGTGCAATTTCTATTCATATTCAGCTTATACAAAAGGCTATAAAAAAGGCTAGGGAAAATCAGGATGTTTTGCCTGGTAAAAAGTTTGTAGAAGATCATATTGATGTAGTAAACGAAGAGATAGAACACTTGAATAAGCTGGTAATGCATTTTTTAACTGCGGTAAGGCCTGTAAAAGCTACACTTGAGTTAAAAGATCCTGATAAGATTCTTTCTGATCTGGTAGTTTTTCTTAAACCCGAGTTCAATAAATCTGGTATAAAAATGAATTTTGATCCTTCTGGAAAATCGCAAAGAATCATGCTGGATGAAAAACTTTTTAGGGAAGTCTTTATCAATCTTTCACAAAATTCCATTGCGGCAATAAAGGCTAAATACCCAGAGTGTAAGGAAAACTCATGTATTAATGAAAATGTTGAACCTATGTTTTCTATACAAAGTAGTCTTGAAGATAATAAAATTGTAATAAAGATTTCTGATAATGGATGCGGGATGTCGGAAGAAACTCTTTCCAAAATATTTGAACCTTATTACACAACTAAGGCAAACGGAACAGGTCTTGGTATGACTATGGTGTATAAAATTGTTAAGGAGTTTTCTGGAGATATTCTTGTTGATTCAACAGAAAATGTAGGTACAACTTTCACATTATCCTTCCCAATACCTCAGAAGGATACAAAGCTTTTAGCCTAAGGTAGGACTGATCAGACATTAAGAATATAACTAATCCTAGAACTAGGCTATTTTACAGTCAGGAGATTTTATGTCAAATTTAACAATACTCACAATTGATGATGAAGAAAACATTCGTAATGGACTTGCTGATAACTTTGAACTAGAAGGCTACAATGTAAAAGCCGCTGGCAGTGGAAAAGAAGGTCTTAAAATTATTGAAAATGAAAGTATAGATCTTGTAATTACTGATTTAAAAATGGACGGAATGTCTGGTCAGGAAGTTGTAAGACAGGTAACTACAAAATATCCTGGTATACCTATCATCGTTCTTACAGGGCATGGAAGCATTGATGATGCAACTGAAGCAATTAAGGCCGGTGCATTTGATTTTTTGACAAAGCCTTTAGATTTGGATCATCTGAATATTGTTGTAAAAAATGCACTTAGAGGAAAGGAACTTGCCCAACAAAATAAAGAGCTAAAAGAAAAACTTCTTAACAAAAATAATTCCCTGGAAATGATTGGAAAAAGTTCTGAACTTAATAGAGTTAGAACAATGATAGAGAAAGCGGCTCCTACAAAAGCTAATGTCTTAATTACAGGTGAATCGGGGGTTGGTAAAGAACTTGTAGCTAATGCAATTCACAAACAGTCTTCAAGAGCTTCGGCTCCATTTGTAATTGTTCATTGTGCAGCCTTATCTGAAAGTCTTTTAGAGAGTGAATTATTTGGTTTTGAAAAAGGTGCATTTACAGGTGCAGAAGCTCAGCATAAAGGGCGTTTTGAACTGGCTAATGGAGGTACGATTTTCCTTGATGAAATTGGAGAAATTAATCAGGCAACTCAGGTAAAACTTTTAAGGGTTCTTCAGGAAAAAACATTCGAAAGAGTTGGTGGCGAAAAAACAATTTCGGTTGATGTAAGAATAGTTGCTGCTACAAATAGAAATTTGGAAGATGAAGTTAAGGCAGGTCGTTTTAGGGAAGATCTGTATTACCGTCTGAATGTAGTAAGAATCGAAATGCCTTCTTTGAGGGAACGTAAGGATGACATTCCTTTGCTTATGCATTCCTTCCTTAGAGAGTTTAATATTGAAAATGAAAAAAATATAAAGGGCTTTGACAATCGTTCAAAATCAGCTCTTATAAAATACAATTGGCCTGGAAATATTCGAGAACTAAAAAACTGTATTGAAAGTGCAGTTGTAATGTGCACTGGCGATGAAATTAAAATGGAAGATTTACCTTCTTCAATCAGAGCACAGAGTGAAGAAAAAACAATTTCAATACCAATAGGTATTTCAATGGAAGAGGCTGAAAAAATTATCATTCAAGAAAACCTTGCGGCTAACAATAATAATAAATCTAAGACAGCTGATATTTTAGGAATTGGAAGAAAGACTCTACACAGAAAAATTGAAGAATGGGAAAATAAAGCTTAGTATAAAAATTTATACAGTATATTAAGATGTATACAAAATAATACTTTTATTCAATTTTAAAGTAAGTACAAAGGATTTTATACGCTTCTTTTATCTGATCTATTGATAAGTGTCTAGAAAAATTAACATTATCTGAGGTTTGTATAGTGGTTTTTGTGTCAGGATGATTCTTCTTTAGTAAAAGCCTGTATTTCTGTTTGCTTAATTCTTTATTTATAGGGTACGCTATATCTAGTGTGGTTAATGCTTTTTGAATATAGGGTGGAAATTGCATAAAATTTGTATAATTATGCATTTTTATTACCTGTGCATTAGAAAGTTGCTCTTTTTTTAAGATTTTAACTTTTATTTTTTCTGATTTTGGCTGATTTTCCTGTTTATTATTGTCTATTTCGACTTTGTTTTTTTCGTTTTTAACCTGATTTTCAAAAAAGTTAAAAGAAAAAAGACCGGAATCGAAAGATTTACTTTTTCTTGAATCTAAATCTTCTTGTTTCCGGTCTTCTTTTATTTCTTTATTTTCTTGTGGAATATAGCCTGAATCTAATGCTTCATTAAGTAAATCTCCTAATATATCATACATGTCAGGCATTTATTATTCCAAAGACTAAATTTCTGTTCCAGAAGGAATTACTGCATTTTTGCGAATAACAATGATTCCGTCTGCACTGTAGAATGAACCGTGGTCTCCATCTTCGTATTTCTTTCCACTTACGCCGATTTTACAGTTGTTACCGATTTTTGCATTTTTATCGATAATTGTTCTTGCAATCTTACAGTTTTCTCCAATTCCGGTGCATGGAATGCCTTTTTTGTGGTTTTCAATTTTTTCGGTTTCATCATCATAATAGTCGGCACCCATCATAATTACACCGTCAAGTTCAGTTCCGTTTTCAATAATTGAACGTACACCAATTACAGAATGATTTAATTTACATCCTGTGATAATACATCCTTCTGAAGTTAAAGAACTGTTGATAGTTGCAGAATTAATCTTTGAAGGTGGTAAGTTTCTCATGTGAGTGTAAATTGGAGCTGTGTTGCCGTAGAAATCGAATTCTGGATAGCCTTCTGTAAGGGCAATGTTAGCTTCGTAGAAACTGCGGATAGTTCCGATATCTTCCCAATAACCATTGAAAATATAAGAATTAATCTTCTTTTTGCCAATTGCGAGAGGGAGAATTTCTTTACCAAAGTCTGTGTATTTTTCGTTTTCTCCGCCCAACATTTCTTCCAATGTTTCGGCATTAAAAATGTAAATACCCATTGAAGCAAGGAATTCTTTTTCTTTTGGAAGGTCTCCGCGTGCATCTGCAGGAATTTTCCAGTCGTCAATATTTAAATCTGGCTTTGGTTTTTCCATAAATGCTTTTACATTGTTCTTTTCATCAATCTTCATTATTCCAAAGCCTGAAGCATCGCGGCGATTTACTGCAGTTGTTGCAATAGTAATCTGAGCTCCAGATTCAATGTGTTTGTTCATAAAGTCTTTGAGATCCATTTTGTAAAGCTGGTCTCCAGAAAGAATTATGTAATGTGTAGGTTTCTGTGTCTTAAAGTGGATGAAGTTTTTACGAACTGCATCTGCTGTTCCTTCATACCATCCTGAATGTTCCAAAGTTTGTTCTGCGGCAAGAATCTCTACGAAACCACCTGAGAAACGGTCAAAGTTGTATGAATTTGAGATGTGTAAGTGTAAAGAAGCTGAATTGAACTGAGTTAACAGATAAATCTTTTTATAACCTGAGTTGATACAGTTTGAAATTGGAATATCAACGATTCTGTATTTTCCACCAAAAGAAACGGCCGGTTTTGAGCGTTCCTTTGTAAGTGGGTAAAGTCTTGTTCCTTTACCACCACCTAAGATGATAGCCAGGACTCTTGGTTCTGTATTTGCCATAGAAAAACTCCTTTAGATGATACATTTTTTTTTTGCAATAAAAATTTTGCTATATAAATGATTATAAGTCCGAAAACATGTATTTGCAAAGTTTTTATAACAATTTATGATTTTTTCTAAACTATTGACTGGCAATATGGATGATTGTGGAATTGTCAAAAGTTTGTCATATACATCTTTCCTTATTAATTATTTTTCTAAACAAATTTTTTGCAATTCCGATTATTAAAATAGATGTAAACAAATTAATTAATGGAGGAAAAAATGATTCGTGGTTGGTACACTGGTGCATCTGGAATGAATGCCCAGCAGAACAGACTTGATGCTATTGCAAATAATCTGGCAAATGTTGATACAGCCGGTTATAAAAGAGATATTACAGTTTCAAAGTCTTTTCCAGAACTTTTAATTCGTAGAACAAATTTAGATGGTGTTTACCATACTAATGAAGGTTCTGCAGAAGCAGCTCCTGTTATTGGTAAACTTGGTCTTGGTGTAGAAACAAATGAAAATTATATAGATTTCACCCAGGGTTCTTTCAAAATTACAAATACAAAAACTGATGCTGCTTTAAGTGGTAAAGGTTTTTACGTTATAGATACTCCAGCTGGTGAACGTTACACTAGAAACGGAAACTTTCTTATTGGAAAAGAAGGTATTCTTGAAACAAAAGATGGTTATCCGGTTCTTGGAGAAAATGGTTATATCTTTGTTGATGATGATAAATTTACAATTAATGAAGATGGAATTATTTCTAAATCAGAAGATGGAACAGAAATTGATCGTTTTAAGGTAGTTCGTTTTGATAATGAACGTTACCTCAAAAAAATGGGTGAAAGTTTCTATTCTACAAATGATATTGCTGGTCCTGCTCACATTGCAGAAGGAAATGAACGACCTAAGTTTTTACAAGGCTATTCAGAAACTTCAAATGTTAATGTAGTAAATGAAATGGTTCAGATGATTGAAGTAAACCGTGCTTATGAAGCAAATCAGAAAACAATCACTTCTGAAGATTCAATGATGTCTACTCTCTGGCAGAAAGTAGCACAGCTTTCATAGGATTAAGGAGTAAAAAAATGGTTAGATCACTCTGGACAGCAGCAACAGGGATGAACGGACAGCAGTCAAATATTGACGCTATTTCAAACAATCTTTCAAATGTAAACACAACTGGTTATAAACAGCAGCGTGTAGAATTTGAGGATTTGGTTTATCAGAATGTTAAACTTGCAGGAACTCCTGCTACAGAAGATACTGTTACTCCAGTTGGAATTCAGCAGGGTACTGGTGTAAAAATTGGTGCAACACAGAGAATTATGACTCAGGGGTCTTTGCAGAATACTGGTGTTGATACAGATGTTGCTATCGTTGGTGAAGGTTACTTCCGCGTTCAAAAATACGACGGATCTTATGCATATACAAGAGATGGTTCTTTTAAAGTTGATTCAAATGGTCAGCTTGTAACAAATAATGGTCTTCGTGTAATTCCTGAAATTATCCTTCCAGAAGGCTATGATGTTTCAACTTTGAATATTACTCAGACTGGTTTAGTTTCTGTAAAAGTAAATGGTGGAAAAGATCCTGTAGAAGTTGGTCAGCTGGAATTGTACAGATTCCCAAATGCAGTTGGTTTACAGGCAGAAGGTGACAACCTTTTTAAGGTAACTTCAGCAAGTGGTGAAGCAATTGCAGGTCGACCTGGATATGATGGATTTGGTGATACGAGACATAAATTCCTTGAAATGTCTAACGTTTCTGTTGTAAACGAAATGGTACAGATGATTGTTGCTCAGAGAGCTTACGAATTCAATTCAAAAGCAATTCAGACAACAGACAGTATGCTTTCTACAGCAGTAAATCTTAAACGCTAAGTTTAATCCGAGCCGTTAAGGTTTTAGAAAGAGGGGAAGAAACAAAATGACAGTAGGCGGAATCAGCTCAATTACAAATGGACAGGGTGCTCTCACAAGTGCAAAAA
>SAMEA3663057__coassemble_375_pt1 | contig 11737 bp, 14 predicted proteins | sample SAMEA3663057__metabat2_low_PE_007 | metagenome-assembled genome bin SAMEA3663057 (sample SAMEA3663057) | pig gut metagenome | biome: pig gut; feature: pig-associated habitat; material: faeces | place: France | collected 2012
CTGTAAAAACTTTTGAATATTTTTTATTTATATTGGATTCAAGTTTTTTTAAATTTAAAGCTGTGGATAAAGAATTAAATGCATTATTCTCTAAACTAATGTTTTTTATTTGATCATAAATATTACTGAAAACAGAAGAAATCTGGTCACCATCAATACTTTCAATAAAATTAGATGATTGTTTTTGTATTAAAATTAGTTTTATAAAATTATCTAAATAATCGTTTAAAATTTTAAAATAATTTTGTGTTCCTTTTTCTTTATCAATTTTTTGGAATTTATCTATAATTTTTGAAGAATTAGATAAAGATGAAGTAAGGACTATTGAATCCTTAATTTCCCCATTAATTGGTAATAAAGCAGGATTATTTAAAATTTTTTTAGTATCGAAATTATTTGAAATTGAGCTTACAATTTGTTTGAGTAAACGTTTTTTCATAAATATTTATTATATCAGAAAAAACAATTCCAGTAAAAAAACAAAATTAAAAATTATGATTTTCTAGAGCTATTTTTGCAACTAGCTGCTCAGCTTCTTTTTTCGATTTACCATTTGAAGGCCCGTATTCAACATCACCTAAATGGACTTTTACAGAAAATATTTGATTATGTTCGGGACCGCTTTTTGAAATTAATTCATATTTAGGGCACTGTTTACTAGTTTTTTGAAATTTTTCCTGCAGAAGAGTTTTATAATCTTTCATTCCAAATTCGCAAACTTTATTAATTTCATCAATTATAAACGATAAAACATAAGTTTCTGCAAGTTTATATCCGGAATCCAAATAGTATGCTCCTATAATTGCTTCCATACAATCTGCTAGAATTGCAGGTTTTTGACGTCCTCCACTCAGCTCTTCACCATGACCAAGAATTAAAAGTTTATCTATTCCAAGTTTAAGTGCAACTTCGGCTAAAGTTTTTTCAGAAACAACAGAAGATTTTATTTTTGCCAAAACTCCTTCCGGTCTATCAAAATTTTTATATAAATATGAAGCAGTAACAACCCCTAGAACAGAATCACCTAAAAACTCTAATCTTTCATTATTTTTTATATGCTTACTTTCATTTGTTATTGATCTATGATGAAAGGCTTGATCAAGCAATTCTATATTTTTGAATTTAATAGCAACATTTTTAGAGAATTTTATAAGTTTTTCTTTTCGTTCAGATGTTATTAGAATTTCTTTTTTCATTTTTACCGGATAAATAAACTACGTCGAAATAAAGCATACTCTAAAAGCTTTAATTTCACTTTTTAAGGTGGGTAATAACATCTCAAAACAAGCTGTCAAGTTACTTTCTTTCATGTCCTTGACTTATTTGTTTTTAGGATTCGTTTTAACCACTAAATACGTCGAGTCAAGGCACGTTCACGCTTAAAGCCTTGACTTCGCCGTTTTGAGGATTTTGTAATAACCCCTCAATAAAAAAAGCACAAGTCTATAACTTGTGCTTTTTTCTAGTAAACTGATTTAAATTGACTTATTTTCCCTGTTCAGATTTGATAAAGTCATAAGCATCACGAACTGTTTCAAATTCATTAGCTTTTTCATCAGGAATACTAACACCTAATTCTTCTTCGATAGCGTATACTAATTCGTATGTATCAAGGCTATCAGCTCCAAGATCATTTCTGAAAGAAGAATCTAAAGTAATCTTGCTTTCATCGATTTCCAATTTTTCAGCAATAAGCTTCTGGATTTTTTCAAACAATTCGTCCATTCTTTTTACTCCTAAGAATTATGCTTTTGTTTCAGGTGTAATAACCTGACGTCCACGGTAGAATCCGCATTTTGGGCAAACATGATGTGCCTGTACAAGGTTACCGCAGTTATTGCATTCAACCAACTGTGGAGCTGTAAGCTTCATGTTAATGCTCTGACGTCTCTTTGTTACGGCCTTAGATGTTTTACTTCTTGGTACTGCCATTTGTATATAACCTCACTATATAATTTCTGATATAACTGAGAAATATATTACAACAGTTCCAATCAGAGTGTCAATCCATTATAACAAAAAAACAACGTTTGTCAAACAAATTTTCAATTTTTGTCATTTAAAAGATTACTACTATATTTTTCCTTCAATGCATCTTCAACAAGTTTTGGAACCATACGTGAAATATCACCTCCAAATTTTGCCAGTTCTTTAATTGATGAAGATTTTACAATTGTAAATTGTTCTTTTGACTGAAGAAATATAGTTTCTATACCAGGGTTCAAATTCTGATTCATTTGAGCAAGTTCAAATTCATATCCAAAATCATTTGAAGAACGCACTCCTCTTACAAGAACTCTTGCATCCACCTGTTTGGCATAATTTACAATAAGTCCTTCATAAATATGAACAGAAACGTTTTTATAATCTTTAGTAAGTTTTTCAAGCATGCTTAATCGTTCTTCCTGAGAAAACATATAATGCTTATCGGGATTAAACGAAACTACTACATCAACTGTTGAAAATAACTTAGAAGCTCTTTTTATAATATCTAAATGTCCATTCGTTGGAGGATCGAAAGACCCTGCAAACACTGCTTTTACCATAATAAAAAATCTATCTTATTTGACGAAATCTGACAATAGAGATAGAATTGGCCTATGAAACACTTAATAAATTTATTATTTTTTGCATTTATTGGAATTACATTTTTCTCTTGTGGTTCAACACCAAAACAGGAATCTAAACAGCAAGAAGTTCAGGTTGAAAATTTAGATGAAGTTGAAGATGTTGATGATGAAGTAATTGATGTTACTCAGGATGAACCAGATGATGATGAATATATTCGTTCAACAAATAACCTTTCTTCAGATGAATTAGTAACAAAAAAGGAATTCGCTGACGATAAAGCCCAAATTTTAAAAATTATTGATGAAATGCAGGATATTATGGAAAATGAAGATGTAGATGCATGGTTAAAATACATTGCACCTGATTCAATCCGTTATTATTCTAGCCCTGCAAATATTAGAAAAGCTCAGAAAAAACTCCCAAATAAGACAATTGTTTTAAATGGTATTGGAGATTATTTTAAATACGTTTTTATTCCATCTAGAAAAAGACGTTCTGTTGATGAAATTCGCTACATTTCAAAGACAAATATAAAGGCAGTTGATGTAAAAGATGATAAAAGTATTGTTGTTTATTATCAATTTGTAAAAGTTAACAATAAATGGTTGGTTCATATTCCAACACTTTAATTTTCATTGATTTTCTGCCGATAATAAATTATAATTTTTTGATTAGTTAACAAATAACTATGGAGGAACTTTATGAAACTTTCTAAAAAAGTTTTAATTTCGTCTTTACTTGCATTCCTTGTATCTTCTGTATTTGCACAAGAATCACAAGTAAAAAAACAAAATAACAATAAAGAAGAAGAAACTTCTGTTGAAAGTGAGTATTTGAACGATGTTGATGGCGATATCATAATTACATTGGCCGAATCAGACGACTATGACAATAAATTAGTTGCACTACAGTATCTTCAGAGTGCTATTGAAGATGGAAATGAATCTGACGCTATAATTCAGGCACTTGATAAACTTGCCGGTGAAGGTCTTACAAATCAGACTAGAAAAAACGGAAGACTTACAAATAATTATCCAGAAATTAGACGTCAAGCTTGTTTATTAATGGCAAAAGTTCCTACAGAACACTCAAAAAATACATTAGTTTCAATTGCTGTTGCAGATAACGAACCTATGGTAATAGCAGCTGCTGTAAAATCTTTAGGTGAAATTGGAATCAATGAAAATGATGAAGTTATTGAAGCAATTGCATTTGCTAACAGAAGAAATCAGGTCCTCAATCCTACTAGTTCTCTTGCTTTAGAGGTACTTACAGCATATGAAACATTAGCTGATAAAACTGAAAACAAGAAAACAATGATTGATTCAATTGCTCGTATTTCTTCTGATTATCTCTATGTAACTCCTGTTCGTCAGAAGGCTTTCAAATTGTTGAAGTCAATTTCTGCAACTGAAGATAGCAAGAAGAAAGAAGACAAAAAGTCTAATTCTAAATCTGATAATACAGAAGTAACAGGCGACTAATAAAAAGTTCTGAATATTAAGAAAAGGCTGTCTCTTTTTGCAGACAGCCTTTTTTTTCACTTAATTATTTTAATTATAATTCATTTTATAAAGAGGATTTTATGGAACCAATCATACTTGCATCTTCATCACCAAGAAGACAAGAAATATTAAAAATGTTGAAAATACCATTCAGAGTAATTATTCCAAACATTGACGAAACTTTAGTAAACAGTATTGATATTGAACAAGTACCTGAATTATTAGCTAGAGAAAAAGTTACTGCTGTAATTCATTCCCTTCCCTCAGGCCAGGAAATTCCATGGGTATTAGGAGCCGATACATTAATTCAAATTGATGATAAAATCATGGGGAAACCACAAAATAATGAACAAGCTATAGAATATTTAAAAACACTCCAGGGCAGAAGTCATTATGTAATCACAGCAATTGTTTTATATAACGGAAGAAACCGTGAAACTAGCACAAAAATATGTAAAACAAAAATTACATTTGCACCAATGACTGATCAGGAAATTGAATGGTATGTAGAAACTGGTGAATGGCATGGTGCTGCTGGTGGATATAGAATTCAAAGTCTTGCATCATGTTTTATAAATAAAATCGAAGGGTCTTATTCGGGAGCAGTTGGCTTGCCTATATTTGAACTTTACGATATATTAAAATCTCAAGGTTATTCAATTTTAGACTAACCAAAAAATACAACAGTTCGTAGAACTGGACATTCCGGTCTCTTTAGAGATACGAGAAACAGAGTTAGGTAGGACGCAAGCTTCGCTTGCTTACCGAGTTTTTACTTAGTAAAAACTCGTAATAGCATTAATCGAAGTATTAATTAACAAACGTCCTCGTGAAGGAGTTAATCATGGCTGTAGTTACCATGAAGAACCTGTTGGAATCTGGAGTACACTTCGGACATCAGGTAAAACGCTGGGATCCACGTATGAAGAAGTACATCTTCGCAGAACGTAATGGAATCCATATCATTGACTTGCAGAAAACAATTGCTGCAATTAAAGACGGATACGATGAAGTTCGTCGTGTTGTTGCTTCAAACAAATCAATTTTGTTTGTTGGAACAAAAAAACAGGCACAGCAGGCTGTACAGAAAGAAGCAGAACGCTGTGGTATGTTCTATGTAAACAACCGCTGGCTTGGTGGTATGCTTACAAACTTCTCTACAATTAAGAAATCACTTCAGCGCCTCAAGAAAATCGAAAAGATGGAAATTGACGGCACTTTCGAAAATCTTACAAAAAAAGAAATTGCAGGTCTTCAGAAAGAAAAGGCTAAGCTTGAAAAGAACCTTGGTGGTATTAAAGAAATGAAAGAACTCCCAGGAGCTGTTTTCATTATTGATACACACAAAGAACAGTTGGCTGTTGCAGAAGCTCGACGTATGGGTATCCCAATCATCGCTGTAGTTGATACTAACTGTAACCCAGAAGGAATTGATTACCCTATTCCTGGTAACGATGATGCAATTCGTGCTATTTCATTGTTCACATCTATCATTGCTAATGCAGTAATCGAATCAGACAATGAAGCAGGACTTAAGATTCTTGAAAATCTTAATGATGATGAAGAAGTTGTAACTGATGCATCTAAAAAAGATGAAGATGAAGAAATCGTAGATTATTCTAACTATCAGCCAACTGAACAGAAAGAAGAAGACATTGAAGCTGACAAAGAAGACAGCCTCGTTGACGAAGATAAAATTTATAAGGACTAATATATGGCAATTACAGCAGCTGACGTAAAGGCACTTCGCGAAGCCACAGGTGCCGGCATGATGGAATGCAAAAAAGCCCTTACAGAATGTAATGGCGACATGGCAGAAGCAGAAAAATATCTTAAGGAAAAAGGACTTGCAGCTATGGCAAAACGTTCTGAACGTGCCACTACTGAAGGTCGCCTCTTCATCCGTCAGGATGGAAATAAAATCGCCGTTATAGAAGTAACATGTGAAACAGACTTCGTTGCAAACAATACTGACTTTGTTGCTGTTGGCGAAAAACTTCTTGATTTGACTTTTGCTAAAGGTTATACAAAGGTTGAAGCAGAACACGAACAGCTTCTTGAACCACTCAAGGTTTCTATTCGTGAAAATATGAAGGTAGCTAAAGTTGAAGTTATCGAAGTACCTGCAGATGCTACAGCTTCTTTCTATGTACACTCTGATAAGAAAACTGGTGCTGTAGTGGTAATCAAGGGTTCTACTGCAGATTCAGTAAAAACTTTTGCTTATGATTGTTGTCTTCATATTGCAGCTTTCACACCTGCATATACATCTAAGAAAGATGTTCCTGAATCATATATTGCTGACCAGAAAGAAATCTTTAAGGCTCAGATGGATCAGGATGAAAAAATGGCTTCAAAACCAGAAAATGTTAAGGAAGGAATCTTACAGGGTAAGATTAACAAGCACTTGGCTGAAATCTGTTTTGAAGATCAGATGTTCGTAAAAGACGATAAGAAAACTGTAACAGCTAAGCTTGCAGAAGTTGGAAAAGAAGCAGGAGCAACATTGAGTTTTGCATCAGCTAAATTGTTTGTACTTGGAAAATAGGTAATAAACCGACACTTCGTGCAGTTTTTACAGGCTTTTTTGTGCCGACACTTCGTGCAGTACAAAAAAGCCTGATAAAAAAGTTATACTGACACTTCGTGCAGCATAACTTTTTTATCAAGTAAATTTAAATTAGGAGTTAGAAATGGCAGACATCGAAGAAAGAATGAAAAAAACTATCGATTCATTAAAGGATTCTTTTAACACAATCAGAACTGGACGTGCAAATGCCGCAATTTTTGATAAGGTTCGTGTTGATTATTACGGAACAAAATCACCTTTGAATCAGGTTGCTACAATCGCAATTCCTGAAGCTCGTTCTGTCATCATCACTCCTTTCGATAAATCACTTATTTCTGAAATTGAAAAAGCAATTCAGGTTGCTGATTTAGGATTAAATCCTTCTAATGATGGTAAAGTAATTCGTATTCAGATCCCTGCTCTTACTGCAGATCGCCGTAAGGAACTTGTAAAACAGGCTAAAACTGTTGCAGAAAACAGCCGTACAGCAATTAGAAACATTCGTCGTGACGGTAATGACGATCTTAAAAAGCAGCAGAAAGATGGAACACTTACTGAAGATGGTCTTAAGACAGAAACAGACAAGTTGCAGAAACTCACAGATAAATATATTGAAGAAATAAATAAGATTTACGATTCAAAAGAAAAGGACATCTTACAAAACTAATGTCAATCGATAAAGATAATCTTCCGTTACATATTGCCATTACAATGGATGGTAACGGAAGATGGGCACAAGAAAAAAAGTTACCACGTACATCAGGACATGACCAAGGTGTTAAGGTTGCAAAAAAAATTGTAAAAGCAGCCTCTGATCTTGGTATTAAGTATTTAACTTTGTATATCTTTTCTACAGAAAATTGGAAAAGAGCTGAACAAGAAGTTGGTTTTTTAATGAACTTAATTCATAATCATCTTGTTCAGGAATTAGATTTTTATCGCGAAAATAAAATCAAACTTCATCACATTGGTGATATTGACCGCTTACCTCCCCTTATCAAGAATGATATTTTAACTGCCATGGAAGATACAAAAGCTTTTAACGGAATGACAGTCAATCTTGCAATTAATTATGGCGGACGTGATGAAATTATAAGGGGAATTAAAAAAATTATTAATAATAATATACAGGCTGACAAAATTGATGAAAAATTAATTTCTAATTTTATGGACATGCCTGATTCTCCAGACGTAGATTTATTAATTAGAACTGGCGGAGAAAAAAGATTAAGTAATTATTTACTCTGGCATATTCCTTATGCTGAACAGATTTATAGAGATACTCTTTGGCCCGATTATACTGATGAAGATTTTTACAAAGATGTAGAAGATTTTCAAAAAAGAAATAGACGTTTTGGGTCTGAAAAGGCTTTTAAACCAAATAGCAAATAAAAAAAGGATTACAATATGAATAAAACAGGAAAAAGATTACTGACATTTTTTATAGGCATGCCTATTGTTCTAGCAATTGTTTTTTTTGATTATATGAATCATTTAGCTCTGCAAATTATTATTGGTATTTTTGCAATTATTGCAGGAAATGAATTTTACAATATGTTATCTAAAAAAATGCCTTTATTCAGTAAAAAAGTTGTATTAATCTTAACTGCAAGTTTACCTTATATATGTTATTTATTCATTCTTTCTGAAATGTCACTAGAACTAACTCCATGGTTTTTTATTTGTGAATGTCTTTTATTGATGGGATTAGAATGCTTTCATGCAAAAACTTTTGAAAATTCAATTGCAAAAATTTCAGGCTCTTGTTTAATTGTTTTCTATTGTGGATTTTTAATCACATTTCTTTCAAGACTTACAACTCTTCCAAATTCACGTTACATAATCAGCTTATTTCTGGTAATTGTTTTTATTTGTGACTCTCTTGCCTGGTTATTTGGTATTTTATTTGGAAAAGGAACAAGAGGTTATATTGCAGCAAGTCCAAACAAAAGTATTGTAGGTTTTATTGGAGGAATTTTAAGTTCAATTACAGCGGCAATTTTATTTAAAGTTTTATTCCCCAATATTATTACTACATCTTACGGTAATCTTGCTATAATTGGATTCTTTACATCTTTGGGTGCAATTGTTGGTGACTTAATTGAATCAGTATTTAAGCGTTCATGCAATATAAAAGACAGTGGCAATATTATTCCTGGTCGTGGTGGGGTTCTTGATTCTATCGATTCAATTTTAATTGCCGCACCTATTTTTTATATTTGTTATCATTTCTTATTTTAATTGTTATATTTTATAATATGAAAAGAGTATTAGTTTTAGGTTCAACAGGCTCAATAGGAAGCAGTACATTAAACATTATTGAAAATATGCCACAAGATTTTACAGTCTGTGGTATTTCTGCACATTCAAATGAAGATAAATTAAATCAACTATCATCAAAATATAAATGCCCTAGTCTTTTAACTTCTAAAAATAACAAAGAAGATGACTAGATGAATCAAAACCTGATATTGTTGTAAACGGTATTGCTGGGGCGGCAGGACTTTTACCTTCCAAAATAGTATTAGAAAACGGAATAGACTTAGCACTTGCGAATAAAGAAACTATTGTAATGGCAGGTCCTCTTATACAAGTTTTAGCTGCACGTAATAATGCAAAAATCCTTCCTGTTGATTCAGAGCATTCAGCAATCTTTAATCTTATTGAAAAAATGGGAAAGAAAAATGTTTCTAAGGTAATTATTACTGCTAGTGGCGGACCTTTTAGAACGTTTTCTAAGGAACAACTTCAAAACATTACAGTAGAACAGGCTCTTAATCATCCCACATGGAAAATGGGTCCAAAAATTACAATTGATTCCTCTACACTCGCTAACAAAGGTCTTGAAGTTATAGAAGCAGCTTTTCTTTTTGATTTAAATATTGACCAGATAGAAGTAGTTATACATCCACAAAGTTTAATTCATTCACTGGTTAGAACGAATGATGGAATTTTATATGCTCAAATTTCTGATCCTGATATGAAGCATCCAATTTTTAATGCTTTAACTTGGCCTGAAAATAAAAAATCATATCTTGAACCTTTTGATTTATTTGATAATACAATGACATTCTTTAGACCAAGATACAACGATTTTCCTTTGCTTCAATATGCATTTGAATGTGCAAAACAAAAAAATGCATATCCAATTGCTTTTAATGCCGCAAATGAAATTGCTGTGCATGCATTCCTTGATAAAAAAATTTGTTACCTCAATATAGCAAGAATTGTGCGTTCTGTTCTGGATTATAATTGGAATAATCCTTTAAATTCATTTGAAGATGTATTTGAAGCTGATAAAAAAGCAAGAAAATTAGCATTGGAGCTGATATGAAATGGTTGTACGGCCTACTCTGCTTATTCTTTTTAATTTTATTTCATGAATTTGGACATTTTCTTGCAGCTAAATTGTTTGGAGTTAAAGTTGAGAGTTTTTCTGTAGGCTTTGGACCAATTCTAATTCATAAAAAAATTCATGGGACAGATTATAGAATTTCTCTTTTTCCTCTCGGCGGCTACTGTGGAATGAAAGGAGAAAAGGATTTTCAAAATGCTATGGAAGCAAAACTTCCACAAATAGAGGGAGAAAAAGATTCTTTATATGGAATTCACCCATTAAAAAGAGCTCTTATTGGATTTGCAGGACCTTTTTTCAATTTTTTCTTCGCTTTTATTGCATATTCTTTAATATCTGGGATTGGATATAAATATTACACATATTCAAACTCAATTTTAATCAATGAAAACATTACTAGTTCAGTAGCAAAAGATGCTGGATTAGAATCAGGGGATATAATAACTTCAATTAATGGAAAAGTAACTAATGATTTTTCTGATTTAATTCAAGAAATTTCTGTTCGCCCTGATGAAGATTTAATTTTAACTGTTGATAGAAATGGCCAGAATCTTTCTTTTAATTTACATTCAGAAATGGATAAAGCTACAGGCTCTGGTAAAATAGGAATTGCTGCAGACACTAGTAAAATATTAGAAAAAGAATCAAATAAATATTCCTTTTTTCCAGCTCTTGGCCACGGATTTTTAGAAAGCTACAATTCTGTCATATTAACTATAAAAAGTATTTGTCTTTTATTTAAAGGGGTAGATTTAGATAATGCAGTTTCTGGTCCTGCTAGAGTTACAGAAATGTTAGGCACAACTGTTAAGGAAGGATTTTCTGCTGGATTAAAACAAGGTCTCATTGCACTTTTATCTTTAATGGCAATAATTTCTATTTCTTTGTTTATAATGAATCTGCTTCCAATTCCAATTCTTGATGGTGGATTAATTTTAATTGCAATTATTGAATTTGTTTTCCATAAAAAAATAAATCCAAAAATTCAATATTATATTCAATTTATTGGATTGGCTTTCATAGCCTTACTATTTATAATTGGATTACAAGGTGATATTAAATATTTTTTAAACAAAAATTAAAAGGAAATTTATGAAAAAGATTATTCTTATTTTATTAACATCATTTTTAAGTTTTACAATTTTTGCTGAATCACACTTTTCTACTCAATCACATCAAGCACAAGTTACAAATATCATTCCTGCTATTGGACAAGATAATGATGGTTCTTATTTTTCAACTAGTGAAGACGGATTTGTAATTAAATGGTCAGATGATAATCAGGGAGAACACTATCAATTTACTGATGAAGGAATAAAACTTATTGCTTTATCACCAAACGGAAAATATATAGCAATTTATGAAAGTGATGGTGGTTCAATAAATAAGGTAAGTGTTTGGGATTGGACAACTTTAAATAGAAAGTTTTATAAAAAATTTAAAGATTCCATTACAGCTTTAAAATTCTCAGCAAAAGGAAATTACTTAATAATAGGAACAGCAACTGTAGACGGAGCTGTTTTCTATAGAACATCGGACTGGAAGCCTGTAGATAAAATAAAAACTAATACAAGTATTGTAAATTATATTAATACCAGTGAAACAGAAAAAACTGCAATTTTTTATTCACCTGCAGGAAGTCTTACATACTACAATCTTACAAATGGAAATGTTAAGAAAAAGTTCAAAATTATACAGGGTTTATCTCAGGTAATAATGTTTAATAATGATAAATTT